>SDBT01006278.1_pt1 | contig 19772 bp, 19 predicted proteins | sample 2277101 | NCBI WGS metagenome assembly SDBT01 (sample SAMN10404973, study PRJNA504765) | marine sediment metagenome | isolation source: marine sediment core GS10_PC15, 103 cmbsf | place: Arctic Ocean: Southern Knipovich Ridge | collected 2010 | reverse complement strand
GATGCGGCGTTCTCCGCGGGTTTGCCTCCTCGACGTAGCCCTGCTACGCCTGCGGCGAAAACCCTTGTGCGGCCTTGCCTCGGACCAAAATCTACCATTTCTGAACGAACACCTGACAGTGCCACTCCAAAAGTCATGCTTTGGTAAATCGGTATTCGTGGATGGACACTAGCCAAAGTGTTATCAAAAGGAGACTTCTTATGCACGTGACGTTTTACGGGGCGGTACGGGAAGTGACCGGTTCGATGCATATGTTGACTACCGAAAATGACCGAATTCTACTCGACTGCGGAATGTTCCAGGGGCGCCGCAGGCAAAGTGCGGAAAAAAACAGAACATTGCCATTTGATCCGCGGATCATCACCAACTTGGTGCTGTCGCACGCCCATATCGACCACTCCGGGCGGATTCCGATGCTCACTAAGCACGACTTTACGGGGCGAATTGTCTCCACCCGCGCTACTGCACGCGCATGTGAATATCTCCTTGAAGACAGCGCTCACATCCAGGAATCCGACGCTGCTTATCTCAATTATAAGACAGTGAGGTCGGCCTTGGCCCAGATAAAGAAATCCAGCCGGGCAAAAAAAATCTCCAAACGTGGACTCAAGAATATCAAGAAACTCTTGAAGAAAAATCGCCACCAATTGAACACTGCGACCATCAATGAATTGATGGATCATTACCACCTGGAAAGGGCCCAACCCCTCTATTCTTCTGAAGACGTCCAGCAAGCCCTTACCTGTTTTGACGGCTATCCCTATGGCCACCCGATCGAAATTGGCAAAGACATGACCTGCACGCTGTACGACGCGGGACACATTCTGGGATCTGCCATTACCATCATCAGGACCAAGGAGAACGGCCGAACATTCACCGTTGGCTATACCGGGGACATCGGCCGGTTCGACAAGCCCATTATCAAGGATCCAACGCTCGATTTTGGAGAACAAGACAGGCGGGTGGACCTGCTGATCATGGAAAGCACGTACGGCAACCGGCTTCATGAGCCAGTGCAGGATCTGAAGCCTCAGCTGAAAAGGGTACTCGTGGATACGTACAACCGGGGGGGAACAGTCTTGATTCCGTCGTTCGCATTCGGACGCACCCAGGAACTGCTATACTTTCTGCATGAACTTCGTAATGACAATGAAGTCCCCATGGTTCCGGTATCCGTGGACAGCCCGCTGGCAATCAACTTAACCAGGGTATTCGGAGAACACCCTGAAGTGTATGACGAGGAGGCACATGCAGATTTTCTTCGGCAGGGTAAGAATCCCTTTTCGTTTAAAGGAATTCATTTTGTTGAATCTGTAGAAGAATCCATGGCGCTCAACCGCGAGGATGCCCCGCATATCGTCATTGCAGCGTCGGGCATGTGTGAGGCCGGACGGATTCTCCATCACCTGCGCTACAAGATCCACAATCCGAAAACCACAATTCTGATCGTCGGCTACATGGCGCAGAATACCCTGGGTCGGCGTATTCTCGAACGTGGCAGGGCCTATGAAAAGTCTGGCAGGAGTGGTGCGCCGCCCATGCTGAAGTTTCTCAATAAGGAGTATCCGCTCAAGGCCCGTGTGATTAGTCTGGGGGGGTTCAGCGCCCATGGGGACAAAAACGAGATGTGTCGCTTTTTAAAGGAATCCAATCTGAGCATCCGAAAGATTGCTGTGGTCCACGGTGAAGAGGCTCAGTCTCTGGCCTTTGCGAAACACCTTAAAGAGCAGGGTTATTCCGTCACAACGCCAAGGGCAGGGGACACGCTTCAGATAAAATGACCTAAGGGCTTGCGGCGCCACGGTTAGAGGGTGTGTAGGTAAATATGAGAAGGGGAGGGCAGCAATGGCAATTGCGGAGATAAGCGTTGTACCCTTGGGAACCGGAAACACCAGCCTGAGCAGCTATGTTGCCGACTGTATCAAAGTGCTGGATCAATCCGGTCTAGTTTATGAGTTGCACGGCATGGGCACCATCATTGAAGGTGACCTGAAAGACCTGTTTGACGTGATACTGAAAATGCATGAAGTCCCTTTTCAGGCAGGGGCTCTTCGGGTTGCGACCTCCATAAAGATCGATGACAGGCGAGACAAAGAGGCATCTGCGAAAAGCAAGGTTCAGGCCGTGCTGGAGAAAACGTAGCACTGTTTTGGCCTGGAGCTTTTTGTTTTGCCGTCTAATTCGGGCTTTTTACGAAGCTGTCACAGTTCCTTCAGCCCTGTCCTTGTCCGGGCCTGCTGGGCAGCCATTTTGATTGCGGCCACCAGGCTTTGCGGGTCTGCCTTGCCTTTGCCTGCAATATCATAGGCCGTGCCGTGATCCACAGAGGTCCGTACGATAGGAAGGCCTAAAGTCGTGTTCACACCGTCAGAAAAGTGGACCATCTTAAAAGGGATAAGACCCTGGTCGTGGTACATGGCAATGACTGCATCCCACCTGCCCTTCAGGGCCGAATAGAAGAGGGTGTCCGGAGGGTAAGGACCAGAAACATCCAAGCCTTGGCCTGTAGCCTGGCGAATTGCCGGGGAGATTATGCGTATCTCTTCATCTCCAAACAAGCCATTTTCCCCCGCGTGCGGGTTCAGGGCCGCAACTGCAAGTTTTGGCGTGGAGATACCAAAGGAGTTCTTCAGGGCCTCGGATGTAATACAAATGGTCTTGAGCACAGCATCCATTGTGAGCCTTTCGGATACCCGGGCAAGAGGCAGATGGATTGTCACAAGCGCCACCCTTAGCTTGGTTCCTGCAAGCATCATCGCGTAATCTGTGGTATTGGTCTGGCTGGCAAGAAGTTCTGTATGCCCCTCAAATTCGTACCCGGCCGAATGCATTGACATCTTGTTGATAGGGCACGTGGCGAGGCCGTGAATCCTGCCGCCCATAGCCAAGTCCGCCCCTTTGAGGATATATTTCACCATGGCATGGCCGGTTGCCGTGTTTGGCCGGCCTGGCTGAACACGACCGCAGTCCAAATCAGAAAGCCCCATCACTTCGATAGTGCCTGCTTGATAGCGCCCGGCTTCCGGGCTTTCAAGGCGTTGAACGGTCAGGTTCGTTTCAAACTGTTCGTTTGCCGCGGCCATCACATTGACGTCTCCGAGCACAAGGGGACAGCAATTTTTGTACAGTGGCCGTTGACAAAGGGCCTTTGTGATGATTTCAGGCCCCACGCCCACCGGATCTCCCATGGTGATTCCTATGATCGGACGGCCAGTCACGGTCGCAGCCTTGTGTAGTGAAAATGATCCAACAAAATGTCCTCTGAAAGCCCATCAGTACAGGTTCAGCACGAAAAAGTCAAACAGCGAAAATCTGTCACGGACTTCTATTGTTGGGAAAAACAAGATGTTATGGACTAATCCCAAGTTTTGGACGAAAATTTTAGAAAATTGAAGAAAACACGAGGAAATGGGGGGATTCTTCAATCGAACGAGGTGTTCAACAAACATGACAAAGCATGCAAGGCCTCTAAAATATTCGGACAAAACGGTGCTTTTGCGAAGGAGTGAATCATAGAGCTTTAAGAGCGATGGACTTTCAAAAAGTTATAATAACCACAGGTTACAGGCTGTTGAAAAAATTTTCACAAACTGATTAAGACTGGTTGCCTTTGGGTTTGACACGGAACCCGAGTCGGTCTAGAAGGCGAATAACTTTATCAGGGAAGCAGCTTTTTTCTCCAACTATTTCATCAAAATCGAAGAATATCGCATTCTTTCACATGGTTGAACGTCCTTTTCAAGTGGCCTGGCGGTGTGGGGCTGATACCACAGCACGAGGCGGCACTCAGGACCGCTCAGGGTTGCTTTTTTCTACTTCAGCAAACGATTGTTTCTTATATTTGTGATCCAGTGAGGTAATTCAATGCAAGCTGTTTGGAATCAGGTGAAGACACGTATCCACAAGAAGATCCCTCACCACAGTTTCACGGTCTGGATCGAACCGCTCGAGTTGGTCGAATCCAGAGACGATGAACTGGTGCTCGGATGTCCTAGTGCTTTCTACAAAAAATGGGTCATGCGTCACTATTTTGACTTGATTCAAGCCGAGGCAGAAACGACTTGTCAGAAATCCTGTCGAGTCCTCCTGCAAGTGCGTGATGGGCAGAACGGCAACGGACATGAAGTTGCAGACGACGACCAAATGCTTCTTCCCCACATCCCGAGCCCTCATCAGCCGAAACCGCTGCTTCACGAGGACTTCACGTTCGATCGGTTTGTGGTGGGCACATGTAATGATTTTGCCTACAACGCAAGCCTGTCTTTGGCTGGTGCGGACGATGGTAGCCAAAATACCGTCTTTCTCCTGTCTAAAACGGGTTTGGGTAAAAGCCATCTTTCCCAGGCGGTGGGAAACCATATTCTGAGAAACGATCCTGCCGTAAAGGTGTGCTACATTACGGCAGAAGATTTTACCAATGCCATGATTCACGCCCTCCGCAATGACTGCATTGAGAAGTTCAAAGAGAAATATCGAAGGCAGTGTGATGTGCTGCTTCTGGAGGATGTACAATTCTTGAGTGGTAAGAAAAAGACTCAGGAAGAGCTGGCGTACACACTGGACGCCCTGTTTGAAGCCAAGAAGAAGCTTATTTTCACAGGGACCTATCTTCCTGGTGATATTCCCAAGATGGCCGACAAACTCAGATCCAGGCTGTCTGCGGGTATCATTTCAAGTATTGAATCTCCGGACTTCAACACCCGTGTGCGCATTCTCCAAAAGAAGGCTGCCTCAAAATCCGTGAACATTCCCGATGATGTCATCCATTATCTGGCAGGCGAGTTGACCCAAAATGTGAGACAGCTGGAAAGCGGCTGCATAGGCGTGACTGCCAAAGCATCTTTGCTCAACCTACCCATAGACATCGAATTGGCCGAGAGTGTAGCGAAAAACATTGTGCGGCGTTCCCAGGAGATCACCATAGGGCGTATTCAAAAACTCGTGTGCAAACATTACAAGATAACCTCAGAGGAGCTTCTTTCCAGGTCCCGCAAGCGCAAAATTGCCCAGCCCAGACAGATTGGCATGTATCTGGCCAGACGCTACACCGACCAGTCCCTTCAGTCTATTGGCCGAAGATTCAATCGGTACCACGCCACCACCCTTCACGCCGTCGGAAACATCAAGAGGCTCATCAGAGAAAACGGACCCATGCAGAAACAGCTCGAATTCCTTTCAAACAGGCTGGAATCAGGCAATCTTTGATTTCAACTATTCCGAAAATTGAGGCTATTGTGGGCAGCAGACACGTTGCCACCGCAGAAGAGGACCTGCACTGCTATGCCTACGATGCCACGAATCGTCACTATCGGCCCGACGCAGTGGCCTTTCCGGGGAACACAGAGGAAGTCGCTGCCATCATGAAGCTAGCCAATGAGTCTCGGTTCTTTGTGATTCCCCGAGGCGCAGGCACCGGGATGAGCGGGGGCGCGCTTGCAGTTCAAGGCGGATTGGTCATGGTGATGACTCGTTTTGACCGCATCCTGAAAATAGAAGCGGACAATCTAGTGGCCGATGTAGAGCCCGGGGTCGTGACAGGCCATTTTCAGGAAGCGGTGGAAAAGCAAGGACTCTTCTATCCGCCTGACCCCTCAAGTGCCTCGTTTAGCACCTTAGGGGGAAATGTGGCTGAATGTGCCGGTGGGTCCCGGGCCCTCAAATACGGTGTAACCAGGGACTACGTGCTTGGCCTTGAGGTAGTGCTTCCCACAGGTGAGGTGATCAGGACAGGTGTGCGAACCACCAAGGGCGTGGTGGGCTACGACCTGACCAGACTGATCGTGGGTTCCGAGGGGACACTGGGGATCATTACCAAGATGATTCTGCGCTTGGTCCCGCTGCCCGAGGTTGTTCGTACCATGGGCGCCGTGTTTTCCCGTATCCAGGATGCTGCAGGCGCGGTTTGTGAAATAGTGCGAAGTGGCATCACGCCCAGGACAGTTGAGTACATGGATCAAGCGGCCATAAGGTGTGTGGAAGACCACCTGAACATAGGGCTGCCTGTGGATGCCAGTGCCATGCTGCTCGTGGAGGTTGACGGAAATCGTTCTTCGACTGAGGGCGAGGTCCAGCGTCTTGTGGCTGTGTGTGAGAAGTGTGGCGCCCGTGAAACGAAAGTGGCGAGCTCTGAGCAGGAGGCCGAAGACCTCTGGAAGGCTCGTCGGGCGATATCGCCTGCGCTTTTTCGCCTCGGGCCTGATAAGATCAATGAAGACATAGTAGTGCCCCGCAGCCGAATCCCTGATATGGTTCAGTGGATAGACGCGCTGAGAAAGCGCACTGGGCTTACCATGGTGACCTTTGGCCATGCAGGTGATGGCAATATCCACTGCAACATTATGCTGGACAAGGGCGACCAGGAGGCCCTTGCCAAGGCCAATGGCGCTGTGGAAGAGCTCTTCAGACAGACAATCGCTCTTGGTGGGACTATGTCTGGGGAACACGGCGTGGGGATCACCAAGGCCCCGTATGTGGATATGGAAATCGGCAAGTCCGAGCTTGCCCTTATGAAGAGTATTAAGGCTGCATTCGATCCCAACAACATCCTAAATCCTGGAAAGATATTCCCCGTGCCGCGTCCATAGAATCCTGGTGCCGTTCTCCAATTCACCTTTGTCCAAGTTTGACTCTCAAGCGCCCATTTGCTATAAAGCAATTTTAGGAAAAAGCGCAGTACAGTGAGGAGGCCAGTGAAATGGGATGGTTTGGAAAACTTATGTTTGGGTCCATGGGCCTGTTTTTTGGTGGGCCTCTGGGTGCTATTGCCGGGGCAGCTCTGGGGCATCATCTTGTTGACAAGAGAGAAACCCACATCAGCCAAAGGCCAGGGCTCATACCTGTGGAACAGACCCAGGCGGTCTATTTTGTGAGCATGTTTTCGATTCTGGGTAAACTTGCAAAAATAGACGGTGTAGTAACAAAGGATGAGATTGCCGTGGTCGAAGACTTTATCAGCAACTTGAACGTGGGCGATACCGAAAAACAATTCGCCAGGCAAATCTTTGATGCGGCAAAAGACTCGCCTTACTCAATTGATGATTTTGCAATGCAGTTCTATCAATTCACCAGCGGGCAGTCCACAGTGTTGGTTTCATTCTTGGACCTGCTCTTCCGGATAGCAGCAGCAGACGACAGATTTCATCCTGCTGAGGAATCCGCACTAAACAGCATCAAGGACATATTTCATGTCACAGACCAGCAGTTTGACAACATTAGGGCAGTATACTTCAAGGATGTTGACAGGTTTTACAAAACCCTAAACTGTACGCCCGAGTGTTCAGATGATCAAATCAAGGCCAATTACAAGAAACTTGTCAAAGATTTTCATCCTGACAAGATTGTGTCCAAAGGACTTCCCGAAGAATTTACAAATTTTGCCACAAAGCGCTTTAGGGAAATTCAGGAGGCCTACGACAACGTAACGCAGGAGCGCAGCCTTTGAGATGCAGCGAGATCGAGGGGGTTTGGGGAGCGGGAGTTTGAGCGTGCTCGAAATAGATGCCATAACCAGCCAAGTACTTGACAACTGCTCCATATCTGATTCACGGCATGCCGGCCTGTATTCTGTCTGCGGTCTGGCCCTCAGATTGCGCGATCTGTACAAGTGGGAAAAAGGATTGGATCCCTGGGTGGAGGATGATTCTGCCAAGATCCTGGACTGGATCGGAGAAAAGGAAGAAGAGTGGGAGAAACAGACAGAAAACGACTTTGGCGATATGGAAATCCTCGGCACCAAATACGACCCCTTTGATGCCAATGGCGTTAACGCCTTGCTGGAGCTCCACGGTGTATTTTATGGTGCGGGATATGTGGGCAGTCTGAAACCCAGCTTTTTTCTGGCGGTCATTGAAGACCGAAGCCAGATAAACGGCTACCCGTATACATACTGGGCAGAGAGCGTGCACGCGATCTATTGACCATCCCGGCGCTTGCCCAGGACAATCGGATCCTCATCCGAAAGGGATCAGCAAGACTTTTTCTCTGGGACAAGATGTTTTTTGTCAAGAAATCGGCCCAACGTGCGCTGAGGGTGGCTTAAGACTACGCGTTGAAGCCTGAGGATCAAAAAGGGCTGCAGCAGAATCTGGCAAGAATTTGTGAGGCTGAAATCGAGACATACATTTACCACGAGCTGGGTGAGATGCGTGACACTGTTTTCGATCGTGATATATGGCGGGGTATTGTTTCAACGTTTCCTCACACACCCATTGAACTGCTTGCTCGATCCGTGAAAGACATCCTTGCCGATGTAAATGAGTACGGTACGCTTCGACACATTACCAGCCAACGAAAGACATCCTCAATGGCGCTCTATGTTGCTTTCCTGGATGGTTTAAGAAAGGTCCTGCTGCCCGAGTTGTTCGAGGCCTTTGAAGGATTTGTTGGGTCAGGGGACTGGGGGCTTCTGGAGCAAGCTATCTCCCATGGTTACAATACCGCCAAACATCATGCTGAAGTGATGTGCAGTACATACAAGGAGGGAAAGCAAAAGGACGATATGGAATGGGTGCAAAATGAAATAAAAGAGCAGCTTCTAATACCTCTGGGTGTAGGGAATTAAGGCCTCACCGCCATCTGAGGCAGGGAGGCTTCACCATGTGGCTATCAGCCAAATTTGCCAGAAATTTCTAATAGATGTCACGGGCCACATCCGCAGACACAGGAACAAAAAAAGGACTCAACCGCTCAGCTAAGTCCTTGATTTTACTTGGCTGGGAGACCAGGATTCGAACCTGGGTTGGCGGAGTCAGAGTCCGCAGTCCTGCCGCTGGACGATCTCCCATCTGATGACGGTTTTGCAAAAAGCTCCAATTTCTGTGTTGCGCTGCATCCTTCGTCACTGCGGAGTACAGTAACTACGCCGCATTCCTCAGGATTTGCGTGCCTTGAACTTGGAGCTTTTTGCTTCGCCGTCTCGGACTTTTTACGAGACCATCATCTGATGGTAGTAAAAAAATACACAAAATCTCAGGGAGAGTCAACAGGAAATACTTTGTTGCTTCTGAATTTGAAGCGCATCATCAGTAGGCCGGCGGAACTTGTGCCCACATGTTGAGCTTGGCAGCAGCAGTCTATCCGGATCCAGGAGTGAAAATCTTCTCAAGGCAGATCAACGGGAAACGGGGTGCAATGACCTTGGAGATATTTGGGGAGAGGCTGTGCAGACAGGCTAGACTAGTGTCCGTCCACAAATGGCATCTTTTGGCCCGATGCGGCGTTCTCCGCGGGTTTCCGTCCTCGACGTAGCGTTGCTACGCCTGCGGCGAAAACCCTTGTGCGGCCTTGCCTCGGACCAAAATCTACCATTTCTGAATGGACACTATATTAGCTCCTCCATGAATGTCTTCAACATCTTTTCTGCTGTTTGGTCGTAATCAACGTTGTACGTTCCATCTTCAATCCTGCCCTTGATGGCTTCGACTTCATCTGATCGAACATCAGGTTCAGACTCTATAGCATCTCTGACCTTTTGAACCTCTCTTGAGGTCTCTGAGATACTAACAACTGTGCCTGTATCGCCTAGCACCTCCGGGGAGGCACCCTCTTGCTTGGTCGGCTTCTCAGTTACCTCTCTGGACTGCCTGAGGGCAGCTTCACTGACATACCTGCTAATTTCGTCGCTGTTTCCTGTAATCTTCATGAGTTACGACCTCCGCATTGTCCAAGATCATCACAACATATCGGCATCAACCTTGGTTCTAGTGATCTCTTTGAGTCGGTCTTTGAGCAATCTCGAATCTTCCACAGAAAGGGAGCTAGTTTCCCCTCCCTTTTCTTTGTCAACAAGCTTGAAGGCGGGTTCGGAAGCGCCTTCTTCGAACGCCAGGTTGTTTCCGTATTCATCTTCGAGTTGCTTAAACACCTCCTGCTCCAAGCCCTCTCGCGGGCCATGTTGGACTATCCTTTCAACAATACCCGCTGTCACTTTGTCAACAATGGCCTTTCGCCTTGCATTGGCGGATATGTCAATGCTATCCGTGCGATTGGGTTCTGCCATGTCCTTGTTTTGTGCAGTACGCCTACTGGTTCCAAGCTGTTTGCTGTATGCCCTTAAGACATTATCAATATGATAGGTTGCAATATGCATAAATACCAATCCTTAATCCATCTATCGGAATATCACACACAAACTTTACTAGAAAGATCAGGCAGATTGAGCTCATCTGTCATGAAACCCGGGCACATAGGTAGTGCCAGCCAGTTTGTTTCCATGCAAAAATGGCCCTTTTCCGCAATCTCGACGTCAATCGGGGAGGTCCTTTTCCGCGACCTTTGTCGGAAATTATTGCCGCCAAAATTTTGACATTCCTTACTCCCAAGCAGACTCCCTCAGCCATCCAAGCTCCTACAACTCAGCGTAATAATTAGGTGTTTCACGAAAACTGACCCTGAATCCCCCGTATGGGAGCACTGGCTTCTCTGTCTTGGCACAACAATCGCGTGCCCCCAGTCCCATGACCGTCCAGTCAGTGAACGAACAGTCAATTTCAAAGATGACGGCTTCGCAAAAAGTCCAACTTCTGCGTTGCGCTTCATCTTTCGTTGTTAGTAAACGAAAGTGCCTAAAGTTAATGTGAACGCCTTTGGCGTTGTCAATCTCAAACTTGGGGCCTCCGCCTTCAAAAGCACAATCAATAATCTTCAATCTTCACTATTCAATGGCAATGGCCTCCGCCTCATTTCTCAAGATTCGCGCGCCTTGCATATGAACTTCCAACGAACTTAAATCGTCGCATGTGCGACATTGTCAGTATTTTCATTTAGTTGAACCAATGCAAGGCCAATCTGGGATCTTAAGTCAAGTTCGTTGCTGACAGGAGGCCGCGAAGCGGCGTAAACTAGCTTTTTACGAAGCGGTCAAGTTTTTTCTCCTAAATGCCGATAATATAAACGGAAAAAGGCAAACCTCTCGAAAGGGTGGGGCGCAAAGCTTCCGGTCCTGTTCCAGAGGGATAGCGGAGCTGCCCAAGCTTTAAGGCCAGTAAAAAAGCCCATTCTTCCGAGAGGAGGATGGGTTTTTTTTGTGTCAAAGCAAGACCTTTGAAAAATGCTCAATTTCGTTCAAGTTCAAGGAAGGCGATAATTTTAACCACAGGAATACATTGAGTATTTCGAGAATTAGAATTTGAGCCTAACGCCGAAATTGGGCGAAAGGGGGTGTTTTTCAAAGGTCTCAAAGCAACCCTGGCACTTGCTGGGGATATCAGCGGCCCGCCTTACCCGTGGCGGGTAGCGGGGTCGCCGGAAGTGCGTCCATGAGTGTTTTTATAAATTCTCCGAACTCCTTTGTTGTGGCATTGCCCCGTGGGTATGCCCGGAGCAACATCAATATGTCTGCCGGTCAAAGGCTGGGGATGACCGATCTGGCCATGGGGGGTATGATTTCCATCCGCAGTGGGTATTCCAAGGCGCGAGCCTTGGGCGATGCCCTGAATACCTTTTCCGATAAAACCCGGGAACTCCATCAATCGCTTGATTCTTTTGAGTTTCCTGCAGGAAATCTGTCCAGCCTCTTCCGGACCGCTTCTGTTTCTGACTCGAGTAAGGCTAGTGCTCAAGCCACATCGGGTGCCACAGCCACAAACTATCTTGTAGAAATTGACCGCTTGGCTGCTGCTCAAACCAACCGGAGTAAAACGCTGGTGAGTGCCGAGACCACGGATTTGGACGAAGGATCGTACACCTTTACCCTCACGGTGGGCGATACCACACATTCCCTTGGCATTAGCGTTGAAAAAAGCAGTCTGCACCCGGATACCAACAAAGACGTTCTCAAGATGCTAGCCCTTGAGATTGGCAGCGCCGATGACACCATCGAGGCCTTTGTAACGGAAACCGATAGAAAGGTATACAGCACCTTATCAAACAACATGTCTGAAGAGGTGGCATATCTTACGATCAGGAACAAAAATTCAGGTGATGCCACCCATTTTTCCTTGAGTGATATTACCGGCACTATTATTGAAACCCTGAATGTCAACCACATTGCTCAGGGTGGCCAAACATCCCAATACTACCTGAACAACACACTGGGTAACACAGCTACCAATACCGTCAAGGCGGATAACAACCGTTTGACCATTAGTTTCTTGGATACGGCCTCTTACCCTGTGACGATTACGGTAGAAGAAGGGTTAGAACCGGTACGAGAGAAACTCATCGATCTGATTGCTGCTTATGATACCTATGTGGGTATGCTGAGTGAGAATAGCCGTTATATCTCATCGGCTGTCAAAAACGGCATCGTCAAAGAGATAGATGCCATTTCACGAGACTTGGCGTCAATCGGTCTGCAATTTGATTCCAATAAGGGCAAGGTGTATATCACCGAGGAGTTCAGCGCCTCCCTTCAAAGGGACATCGGGGAGGTTCGCGAAACTCTCACAGGTGAAGACGGTTTCTTTACCAAAGTCTCAGCAAGGCTTGCAGAGGTATTAGAAAATGGCGTGCAGTCATACGGGCTTGATCAAAGCGTGTCTACTGTTTACAACCAGCGGGGTATTGGAAGAGCGCTTTTTTCCAGCTTAAAAGGAGGCAACGCGCTCAGCCTCTATGTATGAGATAGGAGGGACAACATGACAATAGGAAACTACATACCGCCGATCAATCTGGCCAAGGTTTTGTCAAGTGTAAGAAAGAACAATGAGCAGACCAAAGCACGTGACCTGCCTTCAAAGGATGCCGTCAGGGCAGACAAATTCAGCCAGGGGGCGTACACGCTCGACATGGCAACCGAAACAGACGCCAATTCAGTTTCCGAAATGAAAATCGATTCGGTTGAGCAAGCTGATCAACTGGCCGAAAAGGTAGCAGGAATGATTCGTCAGAATCCCGTAGAGGCTGGCAATGTCCACTCTGACATTCATTCCGGGATGAAGTTCAAGATATTGGGTTGATTCTGACCTTTGTTGCCTACATCCCCCTGTCTTGCTTCCTCCCAACAAGGCTTGCCGGCAGATTTTTCAACTTTAATCATCGCAAACCGGCATTTTTTGCCCGAGCCACCCCACATCTCACTACATCCCATTGAAATCACTGAATAAAATATGTCTGCGCCCGCTGGCATGGTAGTTGCTCAGGACTCAAGTGAAAGTTAAAGTTGCACAAGGCCCAGGCAGGGATGTTCTATAATCAGCAAAACAAATAAATGATTTCAGGGCATTCAAGAGCGGCCTTGCCGATCTGAGCGGCTTTTGAAAGAGGCAATGATTCCCTAAAAGCTGCCCGGATGGGGTTGTAGAAAAAAGCTGATAACTCACCAAGTTACAATCCTCGTCGCCATGTAACCCAAGGGGGCGAAGCCCATCTAAAGGAAGCGGAGGGATAGGCCTGTTTGATTAACCGCAGACGCGACGAGACCTTTGAAAAATCTTCAATTTTGTTCAAGTTCAAGAAAGAGGAACGACCGTATCGGGGTGAGAGACTGAGAGATAAAGATGCATGACCTGGAGGAGCTGTTAACCATTCAAGAACTCGGTTACCGGCTCAGAGTGCCGAAACACACGTTGCGGTTTTGGGAGAAAGAACTGGGCGATATTGTGGTTCCTCTTAGGACAAATGGTGGACAAAGGCGGTATACTGCTGACAACATTTCCACATTGGAGGAGATAAGAAACCTAAGGAAGACAGGAATGAGCTTGGCTGAGATCAAGAGGAAACTCAGTAATAGCAACAGAGGCAAAGAATGTCATTCAAATCGAAATATAGTCGATTTTTTGGCAGATAGGGTAGCAGAGGTTGTAAAGGCGGAGATTCATAGATTTCTTGAGAGCCAGGATCGTCATGCCTGACCTAAATGCATTGTACAGACAGGAACTGAGAAATTACCAACGTCTGTTGGAGTTAACGCATCGCCTTGAGAAGGTTGATGAGTTTGAACGGCCGCAGGACTTGGAGTCCATTCTTTCCGAAAGAGAAAAGATACTGGCAAAGATTTCTGCCTGCGAAGAGAGGATAAGACCTCTAAGAGAAGAATTGAATGAACTGTCCGACAGGCAGCAGCAGAGGCTGGCAGGAATTACTGATGAAATCAGGGACACCATCAAGGAGATTATCAACTTGGATGAAAGAATTGTGGCAAAACTGAGCGCAGAAAAAGGTGACGTGTCCAGTAAGCTTGCAAGGGTTAGACACGGACGCAAGGCCCTGAAGGGGTATGCCCCTCGTCGCACCATCCCCAGATTTCTGGACAAGAGATGGTAACAAAAGAAAAAATCCCCTTAGACGAGTACTGTGCGACTGATCAAAATGCCACACCTGAGGACGATCCTTTGGCATAGCATTTGCCTAGAATTTGCGTGAGAGCTGGTCATGGGGCATTACTCTCGGTGGCTGTATTTATGAAGGATTCTTTAAAGTTATTGGTGTCTTTGCCGATAAAATTCATAGGTCCTGATGTTTCTTGGCACGGGGAAGAAAATTCTTGGGTGGGAAAGAAATTCCTGGCTGAACGAGAATTTGGGAGGGACTAACGAGGATACTGGAAAACCCTTTTCTGAATTTATTGAATCCAAAATTTGATGGTCTCGTAAAAAGTCAATAAACAGACGGCTTTGGAAAAAGTTCATATGCAAGGCGCGCGAATCTTGAGGAATGAGGGCCAGTCCCTAAGCTTGAGATTGATAACGCCGAAGGCGTTCACATTAACTTTAGGCATTTTAGGCACTTTAACTCACTTTGGGCACTTTCGTTTACTAACAACGAAAGATGAAGCGCAATCCCGACAAGTCGGGACAGATGGACTTTTTACGAAGCCGTCAAATCTAGAATTCAAAATATCATATAGGAGTGGTAATGCCTGATTCTCTCGGGGGAGTCTACACGGGTAGTTCTGCCGGAACGCTCCAATACTCTGGCCTTACATCGCCTACTAACTGGGTCGATGTGGTTGATCAGTTGGTAGAAATTGAGCGTTTCAACATCAACCGACTCGAAGATTGGAAGGTCGACTGGGAGGACAAGATCACCGCAGCAGCAGGTCTCAACACTCGGCTCCTGGTCCTTGAGTCCAGAGCAGGTGATCTTGATACAGCAAATGAATTTTATGCCCGAGCCTCATCCACCAGCGACACGGATGTACTTACGGTAACCAACACCAGTTCAGCCGTCCCGGGCGCTCACTCCGTGACAGTAGGCAGTAACATCCCTCATAAGTTGGCCTCCCAGGGCTGGGCAGATCAAAATACCACGGCCATTGGGGATGCTGGTGGCGATTTTGTCATCAACGTCGGCACCCAGGGAACCATCACCATTGATGCTGCCGACATTACCGCTGCCACCACCCTCGAGGGCCTGCGTGACCTGATTAAGAATGACGCAGAAAATACGGGCAACTCAGCCGTTACCGCCTCCATAATGGACGACGGCTCCGGTAGTAATCAGTACCGACTGATGATCACCGCAGATAATGGCGGGCCTGACTATGAGATCAGCATCACCAAGAATCCCACCCAGCTCAATTTCTACGACAACGACATCTCGCCGGCTGACACAACCAATCTGACTGGCACTACCACAACTACTATCAATACCCTTGGGTTGTTCAGCGAAGATCAGTCAACCATAGGCTCCAGTGGTTACCGGACCTACACTTTTACCGGGCCTGCCTCCCAGCAAACGATTGGCAGTGGCGACTGGACCATAAGCTGGTCCGGAGACAACGGCGGTGGCAGCGGCACAATAAATCTTGGCAGCAGTTACACAGCGGGGAATACCATTCAAATAGAGGATGGTTTTTCCATAAGCTTTGACTCCGGGGTGTTCGAGACCGGCAGCAAAACCTTTACGGTGAAAGCCTACAGCACAGACATAGACGATCCTGAAATGGACACGTGGAGTGGAACTTCATCGGTAACCTCAGACGGGAATTATCTTGGGAGCACTAACAAGACGCTTAATTTTACGGTATCTGGCAGTGACACCAATACAGTTGCCACGGATTCGTTCGACGTCACCTGGACAGACGGAGATGGAAACAGTGGCACTGTCAATGTTACCGCATCTTCATATACCGACCTTGCTGTGTATCAGGGGGTAAAGGTATCGTTCGGGGCTGGGACCGTTACAGGAGGAGATACATTCTCCATAGACGCCTTCAATTCCACCGTTCAGGCTGGCGCTACCAATGGCTTGGCTCAGGGGGAAACTGAAACTCACAGTGGGTTCGTTGACGAAAGCACCTCCTATGTAACCACTACCGAGGGGGCTTTCTCTTATGCCTATGGCGGGGTCACCACGTCTGTAACCGTGGATGCAAACTCAACCTTGGCCAACTTGAGAAACCTTATCAATGCTGACACCAGCAACCCGGGCGTTACGGCTGCCATCATCAACGATGGCAGCGGCCTCAGTACCGCCTATCATCTACAATTGATCGGTAATGATGCTGGCGCTGCCAACAAAATTGAAAATATCACCCATACGCTGGACAGCTTTGCCACGGATGGAACAACAGCTTATGGCTTCTCTGAGACCCAGACGGCCCAGAATGCTATGGTAAAGGTGGACGGCTATCCTGCGGCTGCCGACGAATATCTTCAACGCAGGTCCAATAGGATCGGCGACATAATCAATGGCGTAACCTTGTCTCTGGTGAGCACAGGCACTGCCAATGTCTCCATAACAAGTGACACCAGTACTATCAAAGATAATATAGGGAAATTTGTTGACTCACTTAATGCTGTCCTCGACTACATAAAAGAAATGATCACCTATGATGAAGATGGCGATGGAGAAAGCAACGGCCCAATGATAGGCAACTATGCCTTTCAAGTCGTCCAGCAGAGAATCAATGATATTCTGTCCAATCCTGTTCCGGGAGTGACCGATGGTGTTGATACGTACACTCATTTGGTTCAGATCGGCATTCAAACAGATCCGGATCAGAATGGAGGATGGGTCCTAGATTCCACCGCCTTGAGTGCCGCCCTACTCAACGATATTGACGCAGTCGCCAACCTTTTCATCAAGAATGAGACAACAGGTGTAGATGGAATTGCGGAACTTGTCAGCGCGGAATCAACCAGTCTGACCGCAGAATATTCAGACGCAAATCCAGGTATCGTTGAGGTTCTGATCAATAATTACGAAGGGATCATTGACAACATTGACGACAAGATAGAACGCGAGGAGCGGCGTATCGCCCTGGTAGAAAATCGTCTCAACCTACAGTTTTCCCGGCTTGAGGTCATGTTAGGACAATTGCAGGGCCAGCAGAGTTTTTTGACGATCATGCTTGATAGTCTACCGTCAATAGGCTTAGACTAATAACATTAAGGAGGTTTCAGGTGCAAAATTACAGTCAACAGAAGTACAGGCAAACAGAGGTTGCCACAGCCGACCGGGGAAGATTGGTTATGCTCCTTTACGATGGCGCTATCAATTTTTTGAGAAATGCCAAGCATAACATTCAGGCCGCCAACATTGAAGGCAAATGCAACAACATAAACCGCGCCCAGAATATCATCCAGGAACTGGAATTTTCCTTGAATATGAAAGAAGGCGGTGAAATTGCAAAGAACCTGAGGAGTCTATACCAGTTCATGTACACACACCTTGTCAGGGCCAAGATCGGCAAGGATGGTACTCAAAATGTCGATGATGTCATTTCGATGTTGAGCAGCCTTAATGAGGCATGGCGCGAGGTGGCGACAAGACCCGAGGTGCGGGACATCAGATATGCCCAACAATCGGTCCAGTCGGGGTTGTCCAGCGGAATCCGTGTGTAAGAATAGAGCGCCACAATGAAATAGACATATCATGTCACCCCGGCAGGATCTTTCTGGCCTACGGGGCATAGCACAAAGAGCCATGCGGCATCAAACATACAATGACAAAGAAAAAGTTGCCTGTAGGCTAAAGAGTGTTTCTCTCGGACACAAGCTAATCAAACTACATACCTCTTTTCGGATGGGTATTCCCAAACATCTGAGCCGGGCGGTATGACACAACTGTAAGTGTTCACACGTTCTTCTTTTTTCTCACCCCAATACAGTTTCTCCTCAAAATCATGATCATTTTTGTGTTTTTCTGGCAAGGGTCAAGCCCTTGCCCTACGTTTATGTATTGATTGCTGGAGCTTGCATATTGACGGTCCTACGTTTACGTGGTGATGGCAAAAGTTTATCCCTTGCCATGACCGCCCTATGTTTACATGTTGATTGTAGGGCAACCCCTCCTGAGTTTCAATAGTTGCTATACCGCAGCTTGGCCTTCCCGGCCATCAAAGCGGCACATTCCTCCACTTTAGGTGTCAAGAGAGACCTTTTGCATGGTCCCTATTACACCTCCAATGTATCTTTCTTAAAAGTCAATATGTTGTTCAGCGAGAGAACGTGTAGCTCAAGGGGACGGAACCTGTACGGCCCGGCTGAGGCCTTGCGATGCCGGGCGGGCTCGTCCATAGGCAAGGATAAAGGAGTGGCCTGCCGGATTTACGAACTCTAGAAGGAGAAAGGGTATGAAGAAAGCTTTAGTCACCGGAGTGACGGGTCAGGATGGTGCATATCTGGCTGAATTTCTGTTAAGTAAAGGGTATGAAGTTCACGGCATAAAACGAAGATCATCTTCGTTTAATACACCCAGGATTGACCATTTCTATCAGGACCCCCACGTGGAAGGCCGGAATTTTATTCTTCATTACGGAGATCTTACAGACTCAACCAACCTCATCCGGATCATTCAGGATGTGCAGCCTGAGGAGATATATAATCTGGCAGCCCAGAGTCACGTGGCAGTTTCCTTTGAAAGCCCTGAATATACGGCGAACGCAGATGCTCTGGGAGCCTTGCGGCTGCTCGAGGCGATTAGAATACTCGGCCTTGTTGATAAGACCCGCTTTTACCAGGCGTCTACTTCGGAGTTGTTTGGCAAGGTCCGAGAAACTCCCCAGAAGGAGACCACCCCATTTTATCCCCGCTCACCCTATGGGGTTGCCAAATTATATGCTTATTGGATCACGGTCAATTACCGTGAAGCCTACGGAATATATGCCAGCAATGGCATCTTGTTTAACCATGAATCTCCCCTCAGGGGGGAAACCTTTGTTACCCGCAAGATCACCCGGGCCGCCGTTCGGATAAGTCTGGGCCTGCAGGATAAACTCTATCTGGGAAATCTTGATGCAAAACGTGACTGGGGGCATGCCAGGGATTTTGTCATTGCCCAATGGTTAGTCTTGCAGCAACCCGAGCCCGATGACTATGTGATTGCCACCGGAGAGCAGTATTCAGTGCGTGAGTTTTGTGAGCTGGCATTTGCAGAGGCAGGCATCAGGCTTCGCTGGGAAGGCGGCGGTGTGCAGGAAAAAGGGATTGATTCAGATAATGACCGCTGTTTGATCGAAGTGGACACGAGATATTTCAGGCCCACCGAAGTAGAAACCCTCCTGGGGGATGCAACAAAAGCAAGGGAAAAGCTTGGCTGGAGACCTGAGATATCTTTTAAATCTCTTGTAGAGGAAATGGTACTGGAAGATCTGGGAGAAGCGAAAAAAGATCAGGTTTGCCAGGGCCATGGCTTTAAAACGTTTAATCATTATGAATGACGGCTTCGCAAAAAGTCCAATTTCTGTGTTGCGCTGCATCCTTCGTCGCCGACTTCGCCATAGTAGCGTAGCTACGACGGCTGAAACTGCGGAGTAGAGTAACTACGCCTCATTCCTCAGGATTTGCGCGCCTTGAACTTGGAGCTTTTTGCTTTGCCGTCTAATTCGGACTTTTTACGAGACCATTATGAATAGATATCCACGGGATTAACATGAGATGGTCACAGGC
>SDBT01006277.1_pt1 | contig 19773 bp, 17 predicted proteins | sample 2277101 | NCBI WGS metagenome assembly SDBT01 (sample SAMN10404973, study PRJNA504765) | marine sediment metagenome | isolation source: marine sediment core GS10_PC15, 103 cmbsf | place: Arctic Ocean: Southern Knipovich Ridge | collected 2010 | reverse complement strand
GTTCCATTCTTATGAACTGTTTTAATAAAGATTTTTCCCGGCCCTTCTATACTTTGGTAAGCATTTAATAAAATATTCATAAAAACCTGATTGATTTGAGCAGCCTGACAGAAGATATTGGGAAGCTTGCCATAATCTTTGACCAGTTCAATTCGTCCCTCACGTAAATATTTGAGCAGCTCAAGGCTGCTATCAATTCCGCAGTGAATATCCACTTCCTTGAATTCTTCTTCATCCAGTCTGGCAAATTTCCTTAAGTTTGTTACAATCCCCATGATTTTTTCACAGGCAATTTTTGTCGAGGAAGACAATGTTTTGAGGGATTCAAACCATTTTGTCGATTCCATTTTTTCAAAACTCCGCAAAATGGTATCTACATTGCTGTATATAGCGCCAAGCGGTGTGTTAATTTCATGGGCAATGCCTGCCACTAACCTTCCTAAGGATGCCATCTTTTCTGAACGAATGAGCTGTAATTGAGTGTTTTTAACCTCCTGGTAAGCGTTAGAAAGTTCATGGTTTCTGTTCCTGAGCTGTTCAGTTCTCGCCGCAACTTTTTTTTCGAGATTTTTATTCAGGTTATCTATAACCTGGTAATTTTTAGCATTTTCAATTGCAATACTGGCAAGGTTGGCAAATGCTTCCAGAAAAAGAAGATCCTGCTTTTTAAAAAAATGGCTGGGATTGCTTGTGTCAAGGTAAATAACTCCGACAATCCGATCTTTTATTCCGAGAGCGACGCACAATAATGATTTTATTTTGTAACGCATCATGCTATCACTTGGCGCAGCAAGAGGAATTTTTTCTAATAATATTGATTCGCCATTTTTTACAACTTTATCTATAATTGAACGACTCATTTCAACTACGTTTAGAATAGTCTGTTTGTCCATGGCGCGGGCTACTTGAACTTCCAGATTTTTATTACCATTATTGGATAAAAGAATTAATCCTTTTTCCGATTTCAGCAGATTTACAGCCTGATCCATTATTTCATCAAGAAGAACTTGCAGATTAAGTTGTGAGTTGATTTTTTGACTTACTTCATGCAACGCAATTAGCTGATTGTAATTCATATCGATTTCTTTATCTGTTTTGCTGTTTTTCATATTTAGAACTCTTTTTTTTAAAATTATCAATATCTATTAAATAGTTCCCCCGGATCTGAAAAGATAAAGTCCGAGTCTGCCCATATAAACACAACAGTAAATCTTAGCAGCATTTTGGAGTGATCGCAAGGAATATGTGCAGTGAAAACATCTACTATTCTTAATCATTAATAATTAGATACTTAAAGCCGGCTTTTTTTATCATAAAAAATAGTTGGGAGATATGCTTTTTATTTCATTAGGATTGCGGAATCGATATTTCAAAGGACCTTTTTATGATTGGTTATTAAAAAACAATATGTTAATGGGTATAAAATTTAAATGTCTTTGGTCTCATAAACCGCAGATCAATGGAAGAGTATTAAAATTGCGTTACTGGGTGGTTTATGTAACCATTATATTAGGCATGGAGCATAACGGATAGAATATATCCTTCGCACGTGGCCGGACAATGAGGGGTGAATGCCATCGTCTTGAAAGTCGCTGCATTCCCAAATCAGGCCATCTTGACGAGGCGTTAAGCCATCCGCCCCTACACAGGAGTAAATTAGAAAACCTGCGGGAGGTTGAGTAATTATTCAAATTTTAAAATTTCTTCCGATAAACGTGGCAGTAGGGAAGCTGGCCATTTTTGAGATAATAGTCTTGATGATATTTTTCCGCCGGCCAAAAATTTTCGGCTTTTGTTAGTTCGGTGGCGATTTTATATCCTTTATTTTCGAGAATTTTAATAAGTTTTTCGGCTGTGCGTTTTTGTTCATCATTTATGTAAAAAATTGCTGACCGGTACTGGTCGCCGATATCCGGACCCTGGCGGTCTATTTGAGTCGGATCGTGGGTTTCAAAAAACAGTATTGCCATTTTTTCGAAAGATGTTTTAGCGGGATCAAAAACAACTTCGATGGTTTCGGCATAACCGGTATTTCCTGCACATACCTCACTATAAGTAGGATTTTTTTTATGTCCGCCCATATAGCCGACAGATGTGGATAAAACAGCATCGTTTTTTTGAAAGTAATATTCTACTCCCCAGAAACATCCTCCGGCGAAATAGGCTGTTTGGGTTTTCACTTTTTTTTCCGCAGGCAGAAAGTTCATCGAGATGGAATTCACGCAATGGCGGATGTTTTTTTCTGTGAATTCCTCACCGGTAAAAACATGTCCCAGGTGTGCTCCACAATTGCTGCACACAATTTCGGTACGAGTACCGTCAGCATCCGGTAGATGTTTAACCGCTTCCGGAATTTCGTCATCAAAACTGGGCCAGCCGCAACCGGCGTCAAATTTGGTTTCAGAAAGGTATAGCGGGGCGTCGCATCTTTTGCAAATGTAGGTGCCTTTTTTATTGTGGTTATCGAAAATTCCTGAAAATGGTCGTTCTGTCCCTTTATGAAGAATTACTTTTTCTTCTTCGGCGGTTAATTTATTATATTTCATACTTTTTTCCTGGGCGAATATTGATGTATTAATTATGAATACTATTAATATGAATAAATAATTTGAATATTTCATCAATTGTTAATTCCTTTTTGAAACTGATAAAATTGCTGATTGCCAGGCATCTTTTAGACGGGCAATATCCTCGTGAGTTGGCCAGGCTAAATGACAAAAATGCCCATATGTTTTTAATCCTTTTTAATTAAAACTACTAAAACCTTTATATTATTTCATCCAAAAAAACAGTGCTGAATTTACTGATTTTCCTTATTTACTATTAGGAAGATTTTCCTAATTTATAATGAACGGCGAATAGAAACTTTAAGAAACTAGATAGATGGTAAACAAAATCCTATTTGTCATTAATTTTTATTCCTTATGGATATTGTAAGTTTAATTTTGAATTGGCGTTTTAATATTCTTTTTCTTTTGTTTGATAGAATTGATAGAATTGATAGATTGTCCGCATCTAAGTCGAGTCATCGTTATGGCTTTACAACCACCTAAACAATCTCCTCGTTTAAACAAATCGCATATTGTACATTGTGGATAAATACCGAATTGTTTGAAGGGGGCAAGTCGATCTGTGAATTGCTGCTGCAGCCATTTTGAATCGTGGTGAATGGGTGAGAGGATTTCGCCCAAACCGTGCAGGGGATAGCATGAGAGTACATTTACATCAGGTAAAATATCCGGGATTGGATTACATCGTTGACCAATATCTTGAGGGTTTTTGCCGGTAAGTTCGGATATATCGTGTGGAAACATACAGTGGACAAATCCACAATCAAATTCGATTTCTATTCCGTTCTGCCGTGCGCTTTTACTAAAAGAGCAAATTTTTTCACCAATAACAGGATAAAATTTTGGCTGCAGAAAATGATTTGTTTCGCCGGGAGCAGGATGGGCAAGTCCAAGTCTCACTTTTGGGATGAGATTATATTTGTGAATCAGACTAATTAAAAAATCAAATTCTTGCTGCCGATTGTGAATATTGACGCCCAACATGATGTTTGATCCGAGTCTTCGAAATGTATTTCGCTGCCGCCTCAGTTCTTCTGGCAGGGATTCTCCGGGGATTGCTGTATTTATCAGGATAGTTGCCTGATCGTTTGGTATCTGCTCCAGCAGTTGAACTACAGCTTCTGACAGGAATCCATTTGAGAAGACGACCAAATCCAAATGTCGTACAATCACTTTTTCAATTATTTGTGAAAACTCCGGGTGAAGAGTCGGTTCACCACCCATTAAACGAACTTGTCTAATACCCGAGCGTTCGATAAAATCAAGGATGTTTTCAAACAAATGTAATGTCATAAAGCTATTTTTTTCAGAATCGTTGGTTTTGGTTTTCACTGCAAAGCAATAGGAACAGGCTCTGTTACATTCATTTGTTAATGAAATATTCGCCATCGTTATTGCCTCCTAATAAAAAACCATTCTGCAGCCATTCTTCAATGCTAATTTGGACAATTGTTTTTACTCCCTCCTTATCTTTTGATAAAATTGCGCTTAGCATGGTTATAATTTGGTCGTATGGATAACCGCGACTTAATAAATCCCAGAGTGCGGCTTGAGGGTAATCTAAAAATTGTGATTTTTTTGATACAGTGTTTATCAGAAAAATACCCCGGGATTCTATCGACCATTTGATAAAAGGCATCATTACAAGGCCGGGTAAATCCGTTTTAATATCGTAACTATCTTTCATTTAATTTTCCCATTCCTCAAATCGATCCGAATCGTTCATGGCAAGCGTCTCCATTGCAGTTCTATTCTCGAGCAATAATCGGACGATCTTCTCTTGATTCAAATTGTAGAGTAAAAAACAAGCTGTTATGATTCGAGTTTGTATACAGAAGTCATTGTATTCTTTTAAACAACCGGGATAGGTGTTATCCACATGGCAGCCCCCGGCACAAGTCCAACGGCAAAAGCAGTTTTGACATCGAGGTTTTTTCCGGATTAACTGTCGAATATTTTTTATAGCCTGCATATTGATAGTGACGCCGTCCTTACCAACACTACCAATGTTCAAATCGATATTGCGTGCCTGCCATTCACTTTCAAGTAAATAACAACTGCTGAGACGGCCATTGGGAGACACAATCGCTGTATCTTTACCTACCGGGCAAAACGTGTGTTTTGATCCATCTGTTTCTGCTGATGCATAGACCGCTTTAATCCCATTCTGCTCAATCACACGGCAGGCAAGTACACAATTAGTGGCAAAATCATAGGGATTTGGCGGATTTAACAGTTCGGAGTTACTTGCGGAATTGGATTGAAGCACCTCAAAGTTAATGGTAGATGGTTCAAACGTTTTACAAAAATAGTGTGCAATCTCTTCCATTCTTCGAACACTAAAATCGCTGATGCATGCCCTGAGGCAAAGTTTTGTTTGTGTACGGCTCAGATATTTGGCGTTTTGTGCTGCCTGTGAAAAACTGTCGGGATCTGTTTTCAGCGGACGATGTCTGTTTTGGATTTCTTCCGGACCATCTAACGAGAGAACGACAGCGTCGAAATAATCGCCAACAAAACGTGCCAAACATGTGTCAAACTGCCCGTTTGTTGAGACTTCAAAATGAGGAATCAGTTCCAATTGCGATGCAATCAGCCTGGCTCGGTGAATCACTATTTCTACAATTTCCGGGGCCATAAAAGGTTCGCCACCGAAAAAATGGATCTCCAAATTTGTTTTTCCATTTGATCTCACCGTCTCTGCCATCCAGTCCACCGCTGTTGTGGCGATATCTGAATTCATCACTTCCTGATGAGAATCGCTTTTTGATGCAAAGCCACAGTATTTACAGGCGCCATTACAGGCGCGTGTCGGGATTATTCCGAGGAATGATGGCTTGATCTTTCCCGTTCTCATAGAGGGTAAATCAACCTCTGTTTCACAGATCTTTTTTATTAACTGCTGAAGTTTTGTTGATTCTTTTTTATATTTCCAATTGTTCGCTGAAGCATTTATAAGTTCCGTCGCTGCGCTCCTATTAACCAGTGCAGATAAACGCCTGAGATGAGAATAGAAAAGATAATATTCATTCACAGGAATGATAAAAAGATCATTGTCTATTACATCATTAGAGTGATTATTTGATTCGTCGTGTGATTTCATTTAATAATAAAGTTTCATCATATGAAATTTTTTGATTGAATTAGGTTGCTTCAGCAGAGGCAATGATTTTTCCAGTATATATCCTGATATGTTTCTGTTATTTTTCCATTAAATATTAATTAACCGTCAAGTTCATAAATTTCTTTGGGAAAACAAACCATATATTTGGTTAATTCGATAAAAAGAGTTTTAACCTGCTGATAGGCTTTATTTTGTTCCAATCCGGATTCAGCACTAAAGTGTAACGCTATATTTTCAATCGTATAATTTTCGTCAAAAAATTTTAAAATTATTATTTCTTGTTCGTTGAAACGTCGCACTTCTTGGTACAATTCTGTTCTTTTATCGTATCTCATTAAAAAACATTTCTGAATTTGGTAAGAGCCATCTTTAAAAAAAACCGGCACCATTTTTTTTATGATATCATCCGAAAACAGTTGAAGTTCATCCAGCCGCATTTGGGGGATACCATTTAATTCATGAGAGAATGAGGAAATTTCTGCCACGAATGAGCGAAAGAAGTTCCGCCTCGATTGACCAATATTCTTTTTTTTCATTTTATTATCCATCAATTTTCCGTAAAATTAATCCAAGTCGGATATCGGCATTCAAACGAAAAAGGCCTTGTGAATTAGACACTTCCTGGTGTCTGCTTGTAAGTTTTACTTCCGAATGGAATAATCGGGCCTTTAGCCTCACTCGCTGGAAATATTGCAGCTTGTGTGTCTTCACCTCTCCAGATGCCTCCGGACTCACAAATGTAGCGTATAAGTAATTCTTTTGTGATCTCACGGTTTATTTCACATCTACCACCAAAATTTAAATGTCCTTTTTCATCACCGATCAATGTTTTAGATGGACAATCTCCGGCACAATGCCAGTAACAGAAACATCGCTTGCATAATTTGCGTCTTTCCTTGATCTTGTCAAGCAGGGATTGACGTTTGTTCCTATCCATTTTGATTGTTTTATGTGGGGTTAAAGAACCAAAAAAAAATCCATTGCTTTGCTCTAAGGAGGGATCAAAAATTTCATAGCAGGTAGTTAAAAGTCCATCTTTACTGACAACGAGTGCATTAAAAGGTGCTTGGCAAAAGGTGCTTGTCAAAGATAAAGGACGGGCACCCGAATAAAACAATGTGCGGTTATGTTTTATGGCAATATCGTATGCTAACAGAAATGCCTTAACAAATCGATTTCGGCTTACCAGAGCATATTTCCCTGTTTTTGCTCTGCCATGATCAAAGGCAGGTTCTGCCTGGAAGCTACTGCATCCGGTTTTTCTACACAGGAACTCGATGCTTTGTGGAAGCATGTCAACGGTGGATTCCGTCACTGTAAGTCTTATTCCGTAGGAAGCTTTTTTTTTGTCCATTGCCTTTATAGTATCAAACACCTTTCCAAACGAATTGCCACCAGATCGCAAAGGCCGCTGGTGATTGTGAATTTCAGCTATGCCGTCAAAAGAAAGGCTGATATCATCGATGTTGGCAAGAACCCAGTCACGCTTTTGCCCATTCCAGTATCCGTTTGTCGAAAGACTGATTTTTGCGGGAAGGTCGCGTGAACGGGCGTATTGCACCATTTTGCGGAAATGATGCCATGGTAATGTTGGTTCACCGCCGCCATGAAAGCAGAGTGAGAAATCGGATGCTCCGCTATCTTTTGCATTATCGCAGGCAATATCAATTGCGGTATATCCCGTTTCAAGGGGCATTACACCACCATGTTTGTTGCCCGATGAGGCATAGCAGTAAACGCAATGAAAATTGCAGGAGGTAGTTACCAGGAGAACAACGATCGCAGGTTTAAATTTCGGTACAGTTTCAAGCGACGATACTGAAATGGAAGGAGGAGTAAAAAAACCAACGGATTCTAGAAACTGCCCCGCACCAGTATGTAAAGAGCCGGCAACTGATGATGGATTCCTGTAAACATGCGCTGCAAAATCAACCATAGTTTGGTTGGCAATAAAAGCAAGCCTTTTTAATGGCAGATAAACTATAAATTTTTTTTTGTAAGGTATGACGAAGAAATAATTCTGCCATTCAGCCTCATGGGAAATTCCAGGCGGATAAACGGATTCATCGTAACAATTATGGTTCTTAGTTTGATTCACAATAACATTCCATTCATTAAATGTTAGTTCGGATACCAGTAGTGCCCCCGGCTAACCGTCTGGCAGGTACATACCGAATCACAAGTACAAATGGTATTGCATGTGCAGACCTTCCCACTATATTTTGTTTTATGGCCTTTGGGGACATAATTACCTACGGCTACGGTATTGCAGACACACACCGCCCCGGCCGGCAGAGCCTTACTTGCAGGAACGGTGATGGTATCGCAGACGCAAATGGTGATTATTTGTCCGTCCATTTCTCGGTATGCGATAGCATCGGTGCCCGATCTGACAACATCCGGATCATAAAGACACCATACCGGCTCGCCATCCGGTAAACTCCATAGTCTGATAGTATCATCGGCACTTCCTGAGGCCAGCATTTTGCCATCCGGACTGAAGGTCACTGATTTGATATCACCGGAATGCCCTTTCAGCGTTTTCAAATTTTTTCCTTCGGGGAGTGACCAAAGTTTAATCATGTTGTCATCGCTTCCCGAAGCCAGTATTTTACCATCCGGGCTGATGGCTACGGAATTGATATCATTAGCAGGCCTGCTGGTCAGAGTTTTTAAAAGTTTTCCATCCTTCAGCTCCCAGAGTTTGATAGTATTGTCATCGCTTCCCGAGGCTAAAAGTTTGCCATCCGGACTGAAAGCGAGGTTGTTGACACTATTTGAGTGCCCTTCCAGCGTTTTCAAAAGCGCTCCTTCAGGAATTGACCAAAGTTTGATTGTTTTGTCCATGCTTGCCGTAGCCAGTATCCTGCCGTATGGATCGAAAGCGACGGCGCGGACATCTTTAGTATGTTCTTTCAGTGTTTTTATAATTTTCCTTTCCGGTATTGACCAAAGTTTGATCGTATCGTCGCCGCTTCCTGAAGCAAGCATTTTGCCGTCCGAACTAATGGTAATACAAGTGACACCGGTGGTATGCCCCCTCAGCGTTCTCAACAGTGTTCCTTTGGGAAGTGAGTAAAGTTTTATAGTGTCGTCTAAACCTGCCGAAGCCAGTATTCTACCATCCGGACTGAAGGCAACCGAAAGGACATTTTTAGTGTGCTTTTTCAGCGTTTTTATTACTTTTCCATCAGCCAAAGACCAGAGTTTTACAGTTTGGTCATTAGCCCCCGATACGAACATTTTGCCATCCGGGTTGAAAGCGACGGAGTTTACATCCGCTGAATGTGCTTTGAAACTTGCCATAGATCCAAAAACCTGTATTTTTTCGGCCCGGGCTATACCGGCCGCTGATAAAAGTACGGCTCCGCCATGCAGTGTGCTCAGAAAACTTCGGCGTGTAAGTTTGAACTCATTCCCATCCTTTTTAACGGCATATACAGCCGGTTCTTCATCTGTTTTCCGGGGAACAGGTTTGAAAGAACCATTCTTTTTATTTTTTTTCATCTCTATATTCCTTTTAAAAACATTAATGTTTTCTGTAACTGATTTTTTTTGTGGCAGTGCGAACTGAATCTGTATTAAAGGCTGAATTCTGTCAGAAACGTTTTTTTGTCTGCGAGCCACCAGAATTTAACCTGAAAATCCATCCCACATGTGATATAGTATCCTGAATTTGGTGCAATCCGAATGGCAGTGATAGCTGAGGAATGGGCTTGGGATGTCTTTTTTAATCTGCCGGTTTGTAATCCCCAGATCTTGACTTTACCATCAAAATCTCCTGAAATGATCATTTGATTATCAGGACTTATTTCTACGGCATTCACATAAGCTTTATGACCCTTCAAGGTTCTTATTAATTTACCTGAACTAGTATCCCATATTTTGATCACATTATCTTTTGCGCAAGAAACCATATATTTTCCATCTGTTGAAAGAGCTACCTGATTGATTGGAGATCCATGATCACAGGTAAATATTTCTTTGCCGGATCGTACATCCCATAATTTGGCTGTCTGATCCCAGCTTCCTGATGCGATCAAATTTCCTTGCCGGTCAAAATCTAACCATGTAATTCCAGCTTGGTGACCGGTTAACGTAGAAATTGATTCCAAATTCCAGCACCTAATAGTTTCGTCCCAGCTTCCGGTCACAAAAACTTTTTCATCTGAGCTGATAGCATTGGCTGTTATCGGTAATGTATGTCCTGATTGAGTTGTATTCTTTTCACCATCTAAAATATTGATTCGTATGTTACGATTATCCAATGTGCACAAAAGATTAAGATCATTATCCACCAGGATAAAATGTTTAAATACAGCATTCACATTGTTTTCTAATAAAATGGATTTACTTGTAAATAGGTTCATAATTTCAATACCGCTATCCTTTGCGTTACATACAATGAATTGATTGGATAGTTGTAAGCCATATTTTTCCGGAATCGTATTTGTAATAGTACTGCCACTATTCAATTGTTCAAGCGCAGAAATGATACGTTCCTTACAGAGTGCAATTTGACTTGTTTGATTTGAAATTTGATAAAATTTGCCGGCGCTTTCATAATATTGCATATCCAATAAGGTTTTTCCGATTTGTTCAGCCACATTTTTTGCATTTCCTGATTTTTTGAAATATTGGAGAGCTTTATTATAGGAACTTTTTTCTAAAAAATAGAGGGCAATTTTTCCGGCACCTTCTTTTGCTATGCCGGCTTTTTCAAAGAATCGATAAGCTTTATCGTCAGAATTTTCTTCCAGTAAAGGGAGGGCAATCTGACCAGCACCTTCTTCTGCCATGCCGGCTTTTTCAAAAAACTGGTAAGCATTATCGTAAGATTTTTCTTCAAGTAAAGATAAAGCAATTTTCTCAGCTCCTTCGTTTGCAGTGCCGGCTTTGTCGTAACATATAAAAGCATGGTCGTATCTTTTTGCTGCCAAAAGCGAATCTGCCAGGCATAAAAAACATTCGGCTTTTTCTACTGCTTTTTTTTTATTTTCGCAATAGATTTCTGCTTTATCGTATTTTTTTTCTGAAATTAGCTTGTTCAGAGAAACACACCCATTTAAATAAAGGGTGGCAAAAATTAATGTATAAAAGATCTTTTTCATCATGAACCTCCTTGCCTGCATAAATGTCAAATGTTGCTTCATAATCCAGCTTTTCCCCTTGCTATAATGGATATGTAGCAAAAACCAGCCACATGCGATTAACAGTTTAATCCAAATGGTATTTCAAATGCAGGATATTTTATCTATCAAATTTTTTTCTGTAAAAAATATAACCATTTCATTCAATAGATGATTTATTAAACACTAGATTTTAATAATAAAAGTACTTTTTGTTAAATGTCAAGAAAAAAATACCGAGTACCTGACGAGACTAAAATAAATGGAGTCCGGACAGAATATGCTTATGTCAAATTGATCAAAATTATATCTAACTTTCAAAATATTCCTGGTAAGCTACTTTTAAAATTCAACGTCATATCCAAACAAAGTCTGTGAGTGAATTTTGCCTGAGCACAACTCTGGGCGATGGAACGTTCGCCCGACATTTTAAATCTAAATTTATAGCTTTTTATTGTTTTTATTTTTGATATCACTTACATTAATATTTTATTAATTAAAATTATGGAGAAAAGATGTCAAAAATCAATTCAGTGTTAATTGACAGTATCAGGACAAACATGACAGAAATTAAGGAAGTAATAGGAAATGCTCCGGATTGGGGATTAGCTGAGAAAAGATTTAATCTGTTTTATTCCAAAATGACAAATCTTAAAGATGCACTTTGGTCAGATGGAATGATTAAGGTGCTTCGAAAAATATATTATGAAGCGAGAACAAATGATAAAACTTGTAATAATATTACAGAAAGAACTGTAAACGCGATGCCTGCAGATAAAAAAAATGACACAAAAAAAATATTCTTACAGATAGCGGATATTTGCCGGATATTCCATGCGTCTCATAAAGTAAACTTTGAACCGGCAGAGTTGCCGGAAGATTATACAGAAATAAAAATGATACCGGCCAAAAAAAAAGGATTTTTTACCTATGGGGAAGGGATGCCGGCACTTTATAAAAAAATCAGCCTGACTTTTGATTATTGGGTGCCGAAAATATTGGATTGGACAGAGGAAGTAAGGGAGAAAGGACTTAAAGATTGGAGAGGTGAAGCGATACTAAATCATGAAGTATGTACAGATTTTATGCGAATATCATTGCTGTTTTTATCTGCACCCGATAGCAATCTTCCAATTGCAAAATCAGATATGAGAGAGAAAATTCTTAATAATGTTTTCCAAGAAGATTTTGTGTGGATAAAAAAATCCCAAAAACGAGAAGATATTCTGACAAATTCGATTAAACTTAAACAATGCCTCGACCAGCTATCAGCGGAGATAAATTTGGATATACCTTATGAAGCCTGGTCGCGTTTGCTTGATTTAAAATATATTAAAACAAATATTTAACGCTCATGTGTATGATCTGAAGTGAAACAATATACGATTTAATAAAGAAGAAGATTTTTACAATACCACTCTAACTAAGAAAATATTTCCTCTTTTGTTAAGATAGACAATAATTTTTTATCCAATGTCCAAAGCTGACTTTTTATTTCTCTGGCATACATCAAAATAGCACAATCAATCAGTCCAACACCCTTGGTAAACCATTTATGGAGACCAGATTCTTTACCAGCTTTTAATAAAATCCCATTATTTGTGTATTTGGGTAAATTGCGCCAATATTCAGATATTATATCACGTTCCCTTTTTTCTTTTGCGCCCTGCATCAACTCTGCAAACACGCATTTATTTGCAATAACCTGGCCATTTTCTAGTAATACTTGCATACGAGTGAAAATAGGTTCGTTTGCCTTTAGGAAGTCAATCCAAATTGACGTATCTGCTACAATCACTGTCGGTTAATCTTTCTTGCAGCGGAAGCACTAAATCCATCCAGAAAAATAAGGGGTTTTTTAGCAACCTTAGTATTCAATGATTTAATTCTTTGTATCGCCACCCATTCCGACAAGGCTTTTATCAAAGATTCAGTGATGTTTTTTCCTTGCGTCAATTGTTTAACATCGGATACTAAATCATCAGGTATTAGAGCAGTTACTTTCATAGTTTTATTATACGATATATTATCGTATAAATCAATTGTTTTATTTAATTGTGCTAACAACTAAATCAGCTCTTTGGGTAATTGGGGTCGAACCACGGTAAGTATTAAACAATCAATAAGTTAAGGGTTGCCAAAGCCCTTAAAAGGGCTTTAGAGCCGTTTTTGGGCCCAAAAATCAACTGTAAGAAACAGTTCTTCATGAATTACCCATCCGGATGAACCGACAGTTCAAGCTAAGTTTAATCCGGTTTTTTGTTTTTTCTTTTATTTGTTCAACAAAAGATTGACTTCAAACTGGCTGCTCTCTGTCCATACAATGATCGAGGAGTCAGATTTTCGATTAACCAGGGAGCTAATTGGCTAACAAAGTAAATTCCTACCCATAAGAAGAGCGTGGCAATTGACATTGCTCGTCCACGAATTTGAGTTGGATAAATTTCTGCTAACTACATCCCGATCACCGGTCCGAAGGATCCTTCGCTTGTACATCGAGGCTGAATAGTTCCAATTCATTGATCATTCATATTTAAGTGTTTTTACCGGATTTGCCAGGGATGCTTTAATGGATTGATAACTCACTGTAAAAATAGCGATCAGCAGGGAACCAAGAGTGGAGAATATGAATATTTCAAGTCCGATTTTTGTTTTGCAGGCATAATTTTGCAGGAAATAATTTTTAACAAGGAAGTAACCAACCGGCCAGGCAATCAAATTTGCGATTGCTACCCATTTGACAAACTCTTTTGACAGTAATGATATTATTCCGGATATTGAAGCGCCCAAAACTTTTCGAATTCCGATCTCTTTAGCCCGATTGCCGGATCGTGCCGTGGTTAAATTCACAAAATTAATACAGGCGATAAATAAGATGAACAGAGCCAGTATTGTAAAAATATTTACATAAAGAATGTTCCCGGCGGTTGCAACCGGTAATCGAAGCGGTGTAGAGTACAAATGGATTTTTTTTAGCGGCTGCAGGTAAAGAGAAGATGTGGATTCCGGCGTTGGCGTTTTTAAATAGTCAGAAATTTTTTCACTCACATAGTTATAATTCGTCTTTTTATTCAGTAAAATGTATGTGTAATACATTGTATTATGCCAATCGGCTCTTAATACTTCATCCAAATCACGATATGGAAATAAAAAGTTGAATTGTAAATGAGAGATATCAGGAATATTTTTAATAACACCGGCAACAATTACATCAGGTTGATTACCTGACTTTAATGGTTTTTCCAATTGGCTCATCCGAACCAAATCCACCGCTTTCTCGAAACATCTTATCATCATATTTGAACAATAATTGTCCTATAGTCAGAATTCTGGTGGCTTTGATAATTTCCGGGTAGTTTTTATTCAGGACATCGGCTAATGGAGCAGGAGTGGTAGCATAATGGGCGATCTCTCCTTTTCGCCAGATTTTGTTTACCCGATAGATATTGTCAAAATTTTTGTGAAATGTATCATAACTTCTTTGGTGCTGCACCCAAAGTAAAATGAGAAAAAAACAGGCTAAACCAAGAGCAAGGCCAAAAATATTAATAAACGAATAAATAGGTATTATGTTTCATCTATTTTTCAACACTTTGTGCCTTTCCTGCATCAGCAGACAAGGAGTCTGGTTTGTGGTACTGATTTTTTCAGGGCTTTCAGTAGATTGTTTTATATTGTTTTTTCTTTTATCATACGAATTCTTTAAAATCAATAATCAAGCAGCTCTTCTCCTGGCTCTAAATCCACCTCCTCCCATTCATCATTGAAATGGGAAGCGATTTTCCAGGCATAAGCAATACAGAAATTAACCTTGATTTTCTATATCCTATTACTTAATATATATTCAACCAAAATTTCGTTTCATATGATTACTGATTTATCTGCCAGAGTTCGTTAATAAGAGTTTGTCCGTTCGGAATCCGAACAACATTAGTTTTAAAACGATGAAAGGTATTAAAATGAAATGCACAGGATCTTGTTTTGCTTTTCTTTTTTTCATCTTTTTTATTTATCTCTTTGTGGTTGTGAAACCGAATCGCCATTGTCCGATGTAGAGTTAAATGATCCTTTGCAGATCAAAGCGATACGCTATGTTAAGACTGGAGAAGGAAACGTCGTTCCAAAAGACAAAACTGTCGCCATAACCTCGCCGGAATTGGGACAATACACTTTTGATCCGGCGTACTTCCAGGATGTGGATGGAAACGTAATCAATGTTGATTTTGTTTTAATTTCTATAGAATTTGGTTCAATAGAAGGGAGCTTTAAGTCGGATAGTTATATCAAAAACGCTTATGAAATTTGGAAGAGTGTCAATGTAAGATAATTTTCATAAACAGTGAAAATAATTTATCAATATTCAATTCTGGTTGAGGTTTATAGTGTTTTATAAATTTAGATTTTTTCACAAGTATGCAAATATTGCACTTTTTATATTTGCTACACTTTTTTCATTATTATTTGGCGAAATCGTGCTTCGTATCCTATTATTTTCAAACACATCCAAGATTAGCTTAAATCATCATTTTTTTGCCAATCCACATGTTGATGATAATGGATATAGACTACTTCTAATGCGGGAACTAAAAGGAAAAGAAAATAAACCAATTTACCCGGAGTTTGATCCTATTTTAGGCTGGACGGCAAAACCCCGAGATAAAGATAATCCACTCGGAATTGTTATTGATAGAAAGTATAAGCTGGACGAATTTAAAAATAGACAAATATTGTTGTTTTTTGGAAATTCTTTTGTGGAAGGATTAAATACATATGAATATAAATTACCGCAATTACTCGACAAAGAGTTGAGTGAGATGACAGTATTAAACTTTGGTAATAATGGTTATGGACTAGATCAAATGTATTTATGGTTACGATCAGTTATTGGCCAATTTAGTGAACCGCACATAATGATTGGTCTAATATACCCGGATCTTGATAGATGCATATATCAAGTTATGCATGCCGCAAAACCATATTTTAAGATTGAAGAAGATAGTTTGGTACTTAAGGGCGTCCCTATTGCAGCTAATTATGGACAATGGTTAGAGCAATTTCCAGTCACTATTAAAAGTTACCTGTTTGCTGGTTGCGATGGTTTAACCCGCAGAGCATTCTCAACACGCTGGGGATGTAAATATTTATTCAAATTTCATGCTTCTGAGTCAACAACGCGGCGTAATGAAAAGGAAAAACTCTGGTATAAACTGATCGAAGAGATAAAAGAACTATGCAAAAATAATAATGCTTCCCTTACCTTCGTTTTATTTCCAAGCGATTATCATATGATTCACGAAGGATGGCAAGAGGTGTTTTTAAAGAAAGTGTTTTACGACCTAAAAATTGATTATATTGATTTAAAAAAACCTCTTAAGGACCATTTAGAGACCAATGATCTCAAATGGTATAAAGATTTGTATAGACTAAAAAGTCATCCTGATGACGAATTAAATCAACTTATAGCGACCTTTTTAGCTAATTATCTTACAGTAAATTATTACTCATCCCATCTTCCAAAAAAGAGGGGCATGTATTTAAAGTAAAAGGGTAATTTAAAAGATTGCCTGGTTTAAATTTTAGTGTTTCTTTTTGTACTAGCCGGAGTATCCCTCTTTTTCCGTATAATATTTTTTCCGAATCCAAAAGGCCACACTGACCAGACTTATCAAAACCGGAACCTCCACTAACGGTCCAATTACCGCTGCAAATGCCTGTCCTGAATGAATTCCAAAAACTGCGACAGCTACGGCGATAGCCAGTTCAAAATTATTGCTGGCAGCGGTAAAAGAAAGGGTCGCGGATTTGGAATAATCGGCACCGATTTTTTTGGCCATAAAAAATGACACTAAAAACATGATGACAAAATATATAAATAATGGGATAGCTATTCTAAAAACATCGAGAGGCAATTGGACGATATATTCGCCTTTTAAAGAAAACATAACCAAAATAGTAAATAATAGTGCATAAAATGTAATCGGACTTATTTTTGGGATGAACTTTGAATGGTACCATTCTTTACTTTTCAGGTTTATAAGTGAAAAACGGGTCAGGATACCGGCGATAAACGGAATACCGAGGTATATAAAAACACTTTTGGCAATTTGCCCGATAGTTATTGCCACTAATGTTCCCTTGATACCAAACCAGGTTGGCAAAATGGTTATAAAAATATAAGCGTATACTGAGAAAAATAAAACCTGAAATATCGAATTAAAAGCAACCAGTCCCGCAGCATATTCAGTATCACCTTCGGCCAATTCGTTCCAGACAATCACCATGGCGATACACCGTGCCAGTCCGATCAGTATCAAACCATACATATATTCCGGGTAATCCCGTAAGAAAATGATAGCCAATAAAAACATCAAGACCGGGCCAATAACCCAGTTTTGAATAAGCGATAATACCAAAACACGCCAATTACGAAATACTTCGCCCAATTCTTCATATTTTACCTTGGCAAGGGGAGGATACATCATAAGAATGAGTCCGACTGCAATGGGAATATTGGTTGTTTCTACGGAAAACTTATCCCAAAATTGCGCAATCCCGGGGAATAAATAACCGGCCAGGACCCCGATAAACATTGTGAAAAATATCCACAGGGTTAAATAACGGTCTAAAAAGGATAGTTGTTTCGAAACTCTAGTCATTTTTTGCCTCAGTATTTAGTTTTAGCTATCTTCTTTCGGAAAAAAGCAGTAGTAATTGAAGCTGGAGCTTCCTAATATAATGCCGCCATTCATATCTCTAATTCATTTTTTGATCAAATTCAATTTTGGCTATTTCTTATTTAAAAAAGATCCACCTATCAGGTAAAAGTATGTAGTTACCCAGTTTGTTAATAGAGCTACAATCCCAAAAAGTATTGTTCCGACACTCATCATCGCCCAACCTGATAAAATGTTACCTATCACACAACCGGTTGCTATTGCGGCACCGGTACCGATCAAAATCCCACCAAAAAATGCAATTACAATCTGTTCAGGTGGTTTTGGTAATAATTTTGCTTTATCGGATAAACCGGCTGAAACACGGGAGCCGGCAACCAAACTTGAAATCAATAATATCAACCACCAGGAAACTTTTTTACCGGCAGGTTTTTTTTGAGTGACAGGCTGGTTAGCGCTGGTTTGACTTTGATCACTTACTTTGACTATACTTGGTTTTTGCCAAACGTGGTTGATATTATTTTCAGTTGCTAATAATTGTATGTGCAACACACCATGTGTAACACCAAGGGGGTAATTCCTGCCGATGGATGCTGAAGATAAATAAGCGGGAATTACCAGTAGTCCTATTGCTATACCTGCCTGCCAGGGTTTCCAGGCTTTTAGTAAAAATGCAGAAAAATTTTTTTCAGTTTGAATATCAACATCAGGTTTATTTTTATTTTTTCTAAGATATATCCAGACAAATGTGATAGCGAGAATTAAAAGTACCAGCAGCCAATATGGTAATCCGGTTAGAGACGGCAAAGAAACAGGCCCTCCACTCGAATTAACTATAACATTTTTTTTCATAGCAACAAAAATTTTATTCAGCGGTCCATGTTCTACCAAAGCAATTCCGATGGGAATACCGATCAATCCCGCCATTGAATTGATATTTCCGGTACCGGTTTTGTAAAGGCATCCACTGACACAACCTCCGGCCAGAACCATTCCTACACCAAAAATAATTCCTCCTGCAATATAATTTATCCATATCAGCGGTTTAGGATTTAAAATCACCAGGCCGAAAATATCCATAATTAAGATTCCAACCATACTCACAACTATTGCTATCCAGAGACCAAAAATTTTGCTCCTGTCTTTCATTATTAATACTTCACTGAATGCAGAGGAACCACACAGGTCGCCTTTTTGCAGAAAAAATCCAAACAAAAAACCAACCGGAATAGCGATAAGTAACCATAACTCTGAGATCATGGCGTATACCGTTACGATTGCCAAAAAAACAAATGCCGCAGTTAATGTTACTTTTTTCTTCGCTATCGAATTGTTTTGTCTCATGGTATCCTCCCTTTAATTCCATAATTCGCCAATTAACAAATTAATTATGAAAAAAATTATGGTGCGCATAATATGTTACGATCGACTTGTTTTGCTTTTACTGAATCTTGTAGAATTGTAGCGTCATCGGGTAACCACTTTTTTATCAAAGGGGTGAGTTCCCGGATGTAATTATTTTCCGGTTTTGTGTTCAAATAATAGTTCACCCATTTACCTTCTTTTATGTCATAGATTAAATCGGTATCACGTAAGATAGAGAGGTGTTTGGAAACCGTGGAGGTTGCCAAATTTAGAACTGCGGTTATTTCGCAGACACACATAGGACGAATTTGTAACATCTTTAAAATTCGTATACGATTGGAATCCGATAACGCTTTGAACACTTTTATTAGTTCTCTCAATGTCACCTCTTATATTTCGCCAAGTATCGAATTGAAATATAAAACAATTTTTTTCTACAATCAATATTTATATGAGAAAATTAGTAATACCTCAGTTATGATGGTGTAATGTCACAGAGACCGCGGCGCGAAAATCTGCGCGGCGCTAATTTCTGTGACGATCGTTTTCCCCCTTCGGTTAGTGACCTATTACGAAAAATAATAATTAGGACGGGATTTGAGCAATATAACTTTTATTCCTGTTTTATATTCCGGATGATTCATATCGGAGTGAAGCTGTAAAGAAATCAGTTCCGGTAATTGTTTAGATATACGCCAAAAGTTTTACTTGAAATACATAAAATGTATCTAGTATCTTCCAATGAATATTGGGCACGGAACTTTTGTGATTATTGCCCAAAAGGATTTGACCAGGTCAAAAATCTATTTGCGGTAAATTACGAAAAAATAAGTTGTATTGTTTCGTACTTTTAATTCCCCTGATTTTTTGTTTGTTAGGTTTTTCCTTTGAACAACAGGGGCGATCAGGAT
>SDBT01006276.1_pt1 | contig 19780 bp, 26 predicted proteins | sample 2277101 | NCBI WGS metagenome assembly SDBT01 (sample SAMN10404973, study PRJNA504765) | marine sediment metagenome | isolation source: marine sediment core GS10_PC15, 103 cmbsf | place: Arctic Ocean: Southern Knipovich Ridge | collected 2010 | reverse complement strand
GAGGGCTTATGATCCCTGGTGTAATGCTAATGGTCTCTGGGTGGTCAGCCCGGGCGGCTGGCCGGTTAATGTGTAGTTGGCCTGTGCCGTTAATAGTTGTCGGGCGGCCTTTAGGGCCAGTGATTGGCCGGTGAGCGTGTAAGCTCCCTGGTCGATGAGGAGGGTGAAAGCGCCGCCGGCCGGGACGTAGGTGAGGGTGACGTCTTGCCCGGCGAGTGTGTAGGCGCCTTGGGCCAGTAGTAGCTGTCGCTGGATGGCGAGTGCGAGTGCCTGGCCGGTTAGTGCGTGTGCGCCCTGGGCGAGTGGTAGTTGTCGGTTGGCCTGCAGGGCTAGTGCTTGGCCGGTGAGTGCGTAAGATCCCTGGTCGAGTGTGATTGTTGCGTCGGTCGGCGAGTATGTCAGCGTTAGGGGCTGGCCGGTTAGGGCGTATGAGCCCTGGCCTAGCAGGAGTTGTCTTTGGGCCGTGAGTAGCGCTATTTGCCCGGCGAGTGCGTAGGGGCCTTGGGCGATGGGTAATGTGATGTTGTGTATGAATGCTAGTGCCTGGCCATTTAGGGCGTATGAGCCTTGGCCTAGTAATAGTTGTCTTTCGGTTTTTAGTAGTAGGTTTTGTCCTGTAAGTGCGTAGGAGCCTTGATCTAGGAGGAGCTGTCTTTGTGTGGGTAGTAGCAGGTCTTGGCCAGTTAGGGTGTAGGCTCCTTGTGCAAGTGCGAGTGTCCTTGCGGATGTCAGGGCGATTGTCTGGCCTGTTAGTGCATAGGAGCCTTGGTCCATTGGTAAGGTGAAGGCCCCTCCTGCTGCTGCTGGGATCATTGCCCAGTGTTGGGCGCTTCGCAGTACGCGTGTGTGGTCGCCTATGGTTGGGGTGGCGACTGGCGTTAGGCTGATTCCTCCTACAATGTCGATGTCTTCGTCGCGTATTAGAGGTGAGTAGAATATTAGGTTTTGTGGCCTTATGAGTAGGGGCGAGTAGCCGAGGCCCAGCAGGGCCATTTCTGGGTCGGTTAAGCCGATGTTCCAGACTGCTAGTTCGGCGAGGCGGCCGTCCATGTAGTTGGTTGGGGTGCTGCTTCCGTTTCGTCCTAGTGATATTCGGTCAGCGCCGGTTGGCGTTTTGCTTGTTGCGTCTGTGGCTACGCTTGAGCCGTTGTAGTAGAGCTCTCGATCTGTGGCTCCGCGCTCTATGGCTCCGAGATGGTTCCAGGCCGATAGGTTGAATGTGCCGGCGCCGGCTGCGGCTTGGGCCGCTCCTCCTCCTCGTGCGATCCAGCGTATGTCTTCGTCTGATCGTATGATTAGTTCCCAGTATTGGTTGGAGCTGTCTTTGTCGCCGATCCAGATTACTGATTTGTCGACGGTTGTGTCGCTTGTCCAGGACCAGCCTGATACTGTGAAGGGAGCGGCCGTTACTGGTGTGGAATCGGCGTGCAGGGATTGACTCGAGCCGGTGACGAACTTTCGGGCCATTACGTTTCTTTTAGTTCGACGGCTAGGAGTTCTGCGTCTCCGGTGGCGCTGTCATTGGGGGAGTCTCGTTCTACTTTGAATCGGAAGGATTCTCCTACGGCGATGGAGTCCATGTCGGCGCCGTTGGTAAAGGTGATTTGGACGATGTCGACGTCGCCGGAGGCGGCTGGTACTGTTGTGGTGTCTACTGAGTTTGCGCCTACGAATCCGTCGCTGTCGATGTCTTGTTGCTGGTCGCCTATTCGCTCAAAGTTTCCGTCCCAATCTATGTCGCCGGTGGTTGCTGTGGACATTGCGTAGTGGAGATAGGCGGTTATGCCTCCGCCGCCGTAATGGCGTGGCATGACGGCGGAGAAGATTGCTGCTTCTTTTGTGGTTGCGTCGAAGTCGAGTACCGGATGCCCGTTTCTCAGATCGAGAGTGGCGTAGTTTGTCGCGGGTGGTTCGTTGTGGAGTGGTGTGAAAACGAGTAGTGTGTCGCCGCTGGCCATTGTTGGTTCTCCGTTAGGTTGCTAGGCTTATGGCCCGGTTGACGAAGTCGCTTAGAACGTTTAGGTCTGCGCCGTCTCTGATGTAACGGGCGATTGCTACGCCTGTGAATAGGGTAGCTTTCTGACCGGCCGTTAGGTTGTTTCTGGCGGGTTGCGGTATGGCCAGGTTGATTGGCGTGGTGTTGTCGTTCTGGTAAGTGTCTAGGCCGTCGATGGCGGCCAGGGCCTCGGGTTTTGTGAGGTTGATTTGTTGCCAGTGTTTTGAGCTAGCCTTCATCAGGGCGTCTAGGACTGTAGTTTGTTGGTTGGCGGATAGTTTGGCCATTGATGTTATTCTTCCTCGGGTTGAGTTATCGGCGGACGTGAGAAAAAGATTTGCGCGTTCCAATTTTGGATGGCTTCTTCGATGAAGATTCCTTTTGAGCGGTGGTCGCGACAGGACTGGCTTGTGCAGCCGATTTCCATGTATGTGGGTTGTCTTATGCCGATTGGTAGGCATTGGCAGTCTGGGCATTCTTCGGCTCCTTCTGTGAGGAGGGCTTGCAGGTCCGATCTGAGGGCTTTGATGGTTGTTTTTGATGCGAAGCGTTCTGGTTCGGTTTGGGTGTTTGTGTTTTGTCGGTGTTGGTCCAGGGCTTCGTTGAGCAGGGTCCGTATCTCGAATTCGTTTGTCATGTTGGGGTCTCCTTTTCTTTGGTGATTAAACTAGTTGTAGGAAGCCGTTGCTGCCGTCAAAATCTAGGGTTAATGTCTCGGTGTCGGCCAGGACCAGGTCGGAGCCGTAATCGAACCAGGCGATCAGAGGATCTAGTGGGGCTGCCGGTGCGTTGTTGTAGACGACGACGTAACGGAAGGCTGCGACAGGTCCACCGGATGCGGTGAGGACAAGGTCGGCCAGGATGAGCTTGTAGGTGCCGGTTGTGTGCAGGCCGGACGTGGTGGTGATGTTTCGGGCGCTCAGGTTGGTGTAAGCTATTTCTGTGAGGTTGGCCAGGACGGTATTGGTGGCTACCGGGGCGTTGGCGGCGGCGCAGAGCGCGATCGTCAGTTGGTCGGTGTCCAGGTCGTGGACTTTCTCGGCCATGTCTTCGACGAATTGTTGGAATTTGTTGTAGGCTGCCATTGTGGGTTTCTCCTGTGTTTGGGTTGTTTTTGATTAGATCCAGTAGCCGTAGATTACAATATATACGTTGTCGAGCGTCTGGCTAAATACGGTGTAAATGTCTCCATTGGGATCACATGGTACGATGCCGGTTTGGTCTATCAATTGGCCGGAGACTTGGGCGCGTAGGATGATTGCATTATTGTTAGCTGCGTTCGGTCCATAGGTGACGGAAGCGCCGACGGTGGTGTCGTTCATGCTGAGTCTGAGCAGGACGGCCGTGATCCCTGCCGGTAGGCCGAAGACGGCGCTTAAGTCAATGATTCCGTTGTCGGCTACTCCTTTGCTATCTCCGTCCCACGATGTGGATGTGAGCTTGGTGGTTAGAGGATGAAAGCGTGGCTTTTTGTTGGCGACGTATAATTGTCTGGGTGTGAGTTTATGGTTCATGTGATCCATTTCTCATACTGCCATTTTTTGCTTTCTATGGTTTGCGCTGTGATGCCTTCTGGTAGGAGTAGGGCTTCTTCGGCGTCGTGGGCCATCTGTACTTCTTGTACCCAGTTGTCTCGTGATTGCTGCAGAAATGTGTTGGGGTAGGCGGCGGCGGCGGGTCTTGTGTTGTTTCGGACGACTGCTGGTTTTTGCGTCCAGGGATTGTTCGGGCCTCTGTTTGAGGTTGTGAGTCCTATTCTTCGTCCGTGCCAGTAATAGTTTGGTGTGTTGTCGGCTTGTTGGTAGGTTACGTTTCCGTTGTTGGTGACGAGTATTTGGTGTGGATTGAAGGAGGCGTCGCCTCGTTGTGTGAGTTCTAGGAGTGCATCCCAGGCTCTTGTGTCTTTGTCGTAGGCGGTTGAGGTTAGTGTGTTTGTGGCTATGTTCTGGGCTGTGAGTTGGGCGCAGTCGTCGGTGAGAATGTTGGTGATGTAATCTGTGTAGTTTGAGCCGGGTGACGCTGTGATGAATTTGTAATTTGCCGTAAAGATGTCGCCTACTGCTGTTATCCAGAGGCCGTCTTGGAAGCGTTTTTGTATTCCAGTGACTCTTGGATATGGCTGTGCGAATTGTTGCAGTCTGGTTTGAGCCGCTGCTTCGGCCTCGGCGGTCGTTATTGCGTCTGTATAGTGTATGAATTCTTTGCGGCCGAATTGGTTTATGCTTTCTTGGTTAATGTACCAACTTGTTTCTTGTTTTGCGTCGTTGGTGTCTGTGTAACTAGTTTTTATGGCGTTCCAGACTTGGGCCAGGCTTATGTGTTCGCGATAGCCGTCTATGGTTAGGGTCATGCTCCATATGTAGCCCTGCCATATTGGTTGTGTTCCTATGGTTTCTTCAAATCTGTGATTTAATTTGGTTTGGAACCAGTTTGAGATCGTTGCCCTTCCGACGGTGGCTGGGATGAACCATTCTGCCATCCATGGTCCGCCTTGCCAGCGATGTGTGTGGCTAAAGCGGGTTGCTTGCCTGGTGAAGTTGTGTTGATAGGCGGATCCTGTGTCTAGGGGCTCTCGTAGAATGAGTGATGGTGTTGGGTAGCTAGGCATGGTACCCGTCCCATCTTTTGATGTGTTGGATTTGAATTGATGTTAGGCTGTCGGCTAGGAGGTGGCCTACTACTTTTCCTTGGTCGCCGAGTACGACGACGTTGCCTCCGTCTTTTGGCCAGATCCAGTTGGTTGCCGTGAAGTTTGGTGTGGTTGCTACGGCCGGAGAGGCGGTTTCCAGGTTGTAGATGACGGTTTCGTCTTCTGGTGCTGTGAACGTGTAGACATATGGGGTTAGGGTTTTCATGCTTAGGCCGTCTACGGCGATCATGTGATCTGCCGGAATCAGGTAGATACAGTCGGCGTTTAGTTTTCCGCTGCCTGTTAGACGGCCGGCGTCGAGTGCTATCGTGAAGTCATCTAGACCTTCGATTCCGAGTGTTTCTTTCCATTTTTGGCGATAGTTTGTGTCGGGGATCGAAATTTCCCCGAGGTCTTGTAGGTACCATTTTGTGTTGTTTACGGCTGATATGTAAATGGTTTCGCCTATTCTTGATTGGATGAGTGGGAGTGTTGTGTCCCAGGCGGTTCTTAGTCTTAGGGCGATGTCTGTGGATGCTGCGTCTATTTGGTAGCGGAGGATGGCCCTGAAACGTCCTAGGTGGGCGAGGGCGTCTGCGGCGTGATCGCCTAGTTTAAGTGTGAATCTTGTGATGAGTGTTGCGTCGGCGGTGAAGCTCGTTTGTATTACGTCTCCGCCGCTTGCGCCGGTTATTGTTTGTTGTGAGCTGTCGGTGTCTCTTGTGGTTTCGTTTTCGCATTCCATTATGGGATTGAAGTTGGTGGCTGTTCCGTATCCATTGTCGCGTTTGATTCCGCACCATAGTCTCTCGATGGTAGTTCCTGCCGCTTCCTTCTTGAAGTTCATGGCTTCTATGCGGGAGTGTCTGGTTCCTCCTGTGTCGGCGAGTTGGTTGTAGACTCCGCCGGCGAGGACTGTGTTGGTCAGGTTGGTTATGAGTGTGGCCGTGCCTGTGTCTTCGAATAGTTCGTGTCTGGTTATTGCTAGGTTCCAGCGGTTTGTTCTTCCGATCAGGTGTGGCGAGCTGTTGTGTGTGATGACTGGTGTTAGTGCGTAGGCGTATATTAGGGCTCGCTTTTGGGTTTCGCCTGGTGATGCTATTGCGAGGAATCTGTGGTCGCTGAGTAGTGGATCTGTGTGGTATTCGATTGCTGTGTTTAGTTGGTCTTTTAGATCGTTGTATATTTGTCGTGTGGTTGTTGGACCTCCCTGGAAGAGGAGTTGCATTGTCTCCGTGATTCGTCCGTTCAAGGGTGGTGTGATTCGCCAGGATGAGGCGATTTGATAGTCGTGGAGGTCGAAGAGTGTTATTTGGTTGTGGTCTTGTATTTGGTATATTACGTTGGTGGTTGCCATTAGTTTATGCCCATGAAGGTGTCTAAGTCTTGGCGGTTTGCTTGGTCGATCAGGGCCATGGTGAGGGCAGCCGCTTCGGCGCTGTGGTTGTGGATGTTAATGGTTGCTGCTGCTGTTCTATTGACGATCGTTGGTTGGGTCTTTCGGTTTCTTTCGGTGGTTATGGATGGCCCGGCAAAACTGGGGCTGCCGTCGTCAGGCACCTCGTCGGGCGGTTTGTCATCATCTTCGTCTGGTTTGTCTGGGTTGTCTGGTGGTGGATCTTCGTCCGGGAAGTTGTTTGGATCTTCTTCTTCCTCGCCGGGGTCGTTGCTAAAGCTATAGTTGACGTGGATGGTGCGGCTTCTGGTGGCGTGGTCGATGGCTCGTGCCAGTTGTTTGATGTTTTCGTCGGCGGTTTCTTTGTCCAGGGTGGCGGTGGCGATCCATTCTTGAGCGTAGGTTTCTAGCTCTTTGTTGGTGCTGTGTGTGGCTATTCGTTGTTCCTCAAATTTGCGGATTAGCTTTTGTGCTTCCTTGGCGGTGAGGCCCATTTCAGCGCCGACCAGGATCATCAGGGCTTTTTGCACCTCTTCGGATTTAGAGAGTATGCCGAAGTCGTCGGTGAGGTCTTTGATTGCCTGGCGTGAGGTATGGATGGCGATAAGTCGCTCGCCCTCTGCTTCTGTGTAGAGGCCTATGGCGACTGCGAATTGGATGGTTTCCTCGAAGCTACCCGAGGTAAGGGCTTCGTTGGCCAGTAGGGTTTCTACGGCCAGCCGTTGGTAGTCTTCGATAATTTCGGCGTTGGCATCGAGGATGTTTTGTTTGGCCTCTTGTACTACTTGTGCTGCGCGGGCAGCCGCTTCTTCGGTGTCTTTGTTGGTTTCGGCCATGAGGGCGGAGTTAGCGTCGGCGAGGAGGCCTTGGGCTTGGGCGAGCTCTTCGTCTAATGTGCGTAGTGTCTCGATTTGTTGGCTGGCGTATTGGTAGCTCTCGCGCAGCTCTCCTCGGAGGATGTCAGCCTGCTCCTTGAGCTGCGTGTTGTGGGCTGCGACTCTGATGGCGGCCAGCTCTTGCACGAGTGCGGCTTCTTCGAGGGTGACGTTGAATTCTGCGACGTCGTCTTTGGCGAATCTGGCGTTGAGGGCCATGAAGGCCAGGCGCTGGTTGGTGTCCGTCAGGTCCCATCCGAATCGTCGTGCGTGTTCCTGGGCTCGTTCCAGCCAGGGGGCGAGTTCCATGCCTTCGTCGTTGGCGGCGGCGGTGGCGTCGGCGAGGGTGGCCGTTTCGTCGGCTAGCTGTTTGGTGATGGCGGCTACTTTCATTCCGGCGTTAGGGACGTTTTCCCAGATCTCGGTGATGTTGACCCATTTGTCGGCCAGGAATGCGGTGGTTTGGCCGAAGCGGGTTTGTGTCGGGATTCCGGAGTCTTCGATCCAGGAGGACCATTCCTCGAAGTTGTCGAGCTGGAGGGCCATGAGAGTGATGGTTTGTATGAGTCCGTCTCTCAGTGGCTTGTTGAAGGCGGCGACTTCAAATTGTCTTGCCAGGCCGAAGTCTGTGGCGTCTAGTGCCTGGTCGTTGATTTGCTTGAGGGCTTTAGACATAGCCCATAGGGTGGTGGGTTCGCCGATGATATTTTCTATTAAGTTGCCGATGATGGCGGCGTCTATGCCGCTGGCCAGGTTCAGGATGGCGGTTGCGTCGTTCAGGATGCGCTCGATGATGGGGCGGAAGGTTTCGCCGGAGGCGATGCGGAAGGCTTCTTTGCTGGCCTCGAATTTCTCCTGGGCGAATTCGGCGCTTTCGGCCATTTCGTCGTAGGCGCCGGCCATGGTGCCGGTGGCGTTTGCTGCGTCTTCGGTGGCCTGGGCGAAGTCTTCCATGAAGCGGCCCGATAGCTCCAGTCCACCTCGGCCGGCGGTTTGGTCGCGGTAGAATTGGCTGGTGCCGGCGGTCAGGTCGAGTACGGTGAATCCCAGGTCTGCCGCGTGGTCGTTTAGGAGTTGCATCGCGTCGGCTAGAGTGTGGCCTTGGCTGATGAAGTCTCTGAACCCGATGCCTGCGGCTTCCTTGAAGGCTTTGCCTGCGTTGCTTCCGGTTACTTGTAGTTGGACTAGTAGGTTGGTTAGTAGGGTGAACGCTTCTTTTGCGCTGTCGCCTTGTTTGGTCATGACGACGAGGGCCGCTGAGACATCTGTTAATGTGACGCCGGATTCGCCTGCGGCGCTGTTTACCTCGTTCATGCCGGTGGTCAAGTCCTGGAGGGTGATCGGGCCGTTTTGAATGATGAAGAAGAGCTGGTCGTAGACGTCGGCCAGATCCATGGTGTCGTCTTTGTAGGCGTTTAGAATGGATTGCCCCAGGGTTAAGGTTTCGGAGAGGCCGGTGGCGCCGCCGCGTGCGGCCATGGCTGCGGTTCGGATCGCCGCAAAGGCGTTGTCCGGACTGATTCCGAGGCTGATCGCCTGGTAGAGGGCGGGTAGGACGTCGTCGGTGAGGAAGCCGGTTTCTACGCTGATGATTCGGGCGTCGTCGGAGATGGCCTGGCGTGCTTCGTTGCTCAGTCCTGGTATCAGTGTGAAGACTTGTCGCAGGTTGTGGTCGAATTTGCGGAATTCTTCGTCGTTTTCTTTGAAGAAGTCGACGAGTGCGCGACCGACGTCCAGGAGGGCATCGAGCAGAATGAAGGTTAGTGCGTGGGAGACGCTTCGGGCGACGTTGCCCATTCGGCGCATCCCGCGTTCGGATTGTCTTGCGGCTCTGTCGACCTGGCGCAGTTCGTCGCCCAGGGTGTCGGCGGTGCGTCTGAGTTCGCGTAGTTCGCGTTTGAATTTTCTGCTGGAGCGCGTTGCCTTCTCGAAGCCGTTGCCTTTGGCGACGACTTCGGCTTCAATTCGTAGGCGTTCCGTTTGGCTGCTCATTGGTTTGCTGCGCTGCCCATTTTTCGTATTCGCTCGGGGCTGTGTTGGATTGTTCTCGGTCTTTATTTAGCCAGGTATCGAAGTCGATGTCTTGTGGCTGCCAGTCGTAGAGTGGGTTTGCTGTGTTGTGACAGAACCTCCAGGTGCGCCAGGTGAGGACCATGCGTTCGAGATAGAAGTCGTTATCGTGGAGTCCTTTTTCTGGATAAGGCCAATTGAGGACATTTCCGTTGCTTAGATCCATGCAGTAGCGGGTGAGTTTCCAGGTCCACGGCATGGGTTCGTGGCCGCCGGTCTCAACGCTATCTGCTACTGCTTGGGCGATAAATTTCGGCTTGTGGCTTTTTCGATGAGTGGGTTGATCAGGGCGTTTATCCAGTAGGCGATCTGGCTGTCAAAGTCGAGCGATAGGATGCGCTCTCCGTCTATTTCATAGGGCTCTCCGTCTGGGCCGGTTAAGTGCCGCTCGAAAAGGTGCCGTCTGGTATAGAGGGAGAGAAAGGTCTGGTCGACTTTGCCGATGTATGGTTTGATGTCGCTGTAGTTCTGCAGCCATTTGTTGACCTGGTCGGCGGTGAGGTTTCCGGCTGGGATGTTGACTCCCCCCCCGATTCCTTCGACGGGAGAGTCATGCCAGCCGGGGGTAGCCCTTAGCTGTTTGCTGGTCATTAGGCCGCGCTGCTTTCCGTCACGCTGGGCGTATCGACGGTAAGGGTACATTGGACTTTGTTTTGATCGGAAACGCCTCCTACGGGGGCGCTCAGGTTGGTCAGGCGGGTATCTGTTGGGTCGGTGGTGTACTCCATGTCGCCTGTGGCTCCGCCGGCCGGACTGTAGATGAACTGGGGCGAGGCGTCGCCTCCGGTGTACTCCAGGATTTCTTTCATGATGGACCAGAAGTCCAGGTTGTCGGTTCCTAGCTGTTCTGCGCCGTTGGTGAATACGAAGCTGAATACGTAAGGGGAGAAGACCAGGCGGGTGCCATAGTCGATCAGGGGTTCGTCGTCGCCCGCTACGTATTCTTTGTTCAGGTCGCGGGAGAGGTCGCCTCCGGTGGCTCCTTTGAAGATGGAGGTCAGGTCGATGGTTTCGGCCGTCGTTAGGCCGGCGATGGCTGAGGCCAGGGCCGAGCTCACGACAAATTCGAGCTTTCCTTTTCTTGGATTGATGGCGTTGGCTGTTTTGCCCATGGTTTATTTCTCCTGTTCGTTCTCGGTCGTGGATTCGGTCTGTTCTTCGGGCGGGAGGATTCCCGCTTTTCGGTTGGCTGCGATTTTGCTGAGGCGGTAGCGTTCTGCGGCCTCGGCGGCGTTGTCCAGGCGCTCCTGGTCGAGCGTTTCGGAGTTCGCCTGGTCCTGGTGGTAGGTTTTGGCCTCCGGGGTTTTGAGCCAGTCGTTGTAGGGCATGATCAGGCCTCTGCCTTCGTGGAGATAGCGGATTTGCATATCTTCCAGGTGGGAGAGGCTGAACCGGAGTTTTTCGCCGTGTTCGTCGAGGGTGTCTGCCGCGACGTAGGTGCGATTATTGCCTTCGCCCTTGATGCCTAAGCGGCCGTGGATCACGACCCAGTAGCTCTTTTGGAGTTTGCTTTTTGCCATGTGGGGCTCCTTATAGTCCGGTTAATTCGAGTAGGGCGACGGTCAGCGAATCGGCTGAATCGGAGTAGGTTATTTGCAGGTTGTTGTTGGAATCGTTGTATTGCTGGCGCGGGAATGGGCCGACGTAAACTTCTCCGTTGGCTGGGATGACGACGGCGTTGTCGGCGACGGCCAGGGCGGCGTCTCCGATTTGCTGTTGGGTGATGAAGTTGACGGTGCGTGTGAGTGAGCCGTGGGCGTTGACGATGCGGAGGAAGCGTTTGCCGTTGTTGGCGAATTGGTCGCCGGCGGCCGCGGCCGTCTCCATGGCTTCTGCTACGCCGTCTTCGTCGATGGTGATCAGGTTTAAGGTTGCCATATTATTTGAGTTCTACCTCGATGAGAATGTGACTGCTTTTGTAGCGGCCATAGAGATCGCGATCGATGTCCCGTCGCGGCCAGGTGGGGAAGCGTATTCTGATCCAGTTCGCTGTGTCGGTGCTGCGGCTCAGGTTCATGACCATTAGCTCTTCGGCGTCGTCGATCCAGCTCTGGGCGATCTGTTGGGAGTTGAGGCTTCCGTCGTGGCGTGATGCGAGTAGGAGAGACATTCTGGCGATGGGTTCGTCGTCTCCGGTGACGAAGTCGACGGGTAGCGTGCCGACCGTTTGTAGGAAGATCCAGTTGGGGCTTTCGCTGTCGTCTTCGGGCGCGGCCAGGACGTTGATGATGTTGTCTTCGTATATGGGACAGGTGTAGCCGGCGTCTGGCGTGCGGAACCAGCCGATGATCAGTTCGTGCAGGGCCAGGCGTGCGATCTTGGTGGTGGACATTAGTGGGGGCCGCGTCTGACGATGGCTCTGATTTCCGTGCCGATTAGGGTGGCGATGAAGGCGCTTTGTGTGATGACGGTGTGTTCGTAGAAATTGCGGTGGTGGCCGCTGGCGCTGATGCCGCCCAGGCTGTGTACCCAGGGTCCGTATTGCCATGGGTCCTGGTCGCTTAGGGGGTTGACTGCGTGTTGGCTGATTTCTACGATGCCGACTATGTTGTCGTGCCAGGCGGTGTGGGCCGAGGCGAGAGATCCGCTGACGATGGGCGTGTTTTCACTGGCGGCTTGCTTGAGTTCGATAGCGGCGAGGAGTTCCATTTCTTGCCAGTTGCCGTGTTTGGCGTTTGACCACATATCGGCCAGCTCCTCCCATCGGTCGATGACGCGGAAGTTCCGTCTGCGTATCTTTATTTGGGGCCAGCTCATTTGGTTCTCTCTTGCATGATCAGGGACATGAACGGATCTTTATTTCTCATATTCCAACGCATGGGCGGTTGGGTGATTTCGTAAGTTATTCCGTTCAGTGTGACGATGTCGTCCTTCTGCACGTCGTCTTGCTTGTCGGTGAAGAGTTCGTACTGTTTGAAGGTGGTGGCTAGCTGGAAATGGTTGACGGCGTTCTGATTGGGCGGCGCTGGGTTGCTGCAGATGAGGCCGGTGGCGATGGTGAGGGTTCCGGTTTGGCCGGCGGTTGGCTTGCGCGTGATGGTGCAGGCGTTGTAGAAGAGGGCGTTGCGGCGGCGGCTCATGCGTCTGCTACTTTGTTGTCTAGTTGGACGCTAAAGCCGGATGTGGCGCTGCTGTCTTCATAGCCGTATTTGTCGCGTAGCCTCTGGGCGCGTTCGCCCAGGGCCTGGTATTGCTTGTGTGATTCGCTTTCAGGTCCCAGGCGGTAGGTGCCGGCCAGGACGCTCCAGCGGGTAGCTGCATTTTCCAGGGCTAAGGCGGCGGCGCGTTGGACGTGACCGCCTTCCATGTCCAGGAAGGCGGCTATTTCGGCGTCTGTGAAATTTGTTGTGCTGGCGGGTTGGTCCCTGCTGAATTTCGGCAGGACGCCGTAGGTTTCGATGGTATCGCCGGCGAGTTGTCTGACCTTTCCTCCATCCGTCGTGATGTCGTAGCTGTAAGCCATTGCTTGTGTTCCTCGGGCCGGCCGTTGTCGGGTTAGTTCAGCGGCCGGCCAGGTAGGAAATGTGGAGTGCTTAGGATACGGCTTCTGAGAAGGGCGTGGCTTCTGCGCCGGTGGTTTTGATACGGCCTCTGATGAACCAGAATCCTGCTGCGATGTCTATGATTTCGATCATGTCGCCCAGGATGCCGCCTTTGGTGGTGCCGTTCAGGGTCATCGTGTCCGAGGCTGCGACTGTGGGCCAGATGGTGGCTGTGACGCCACCGTCCTCGTCGGCGATGATGGTCCCTTCCATGACGTCGGTCGCGTTGGCCACCTCGATGACCAGGCCGACGGATGAGATTGTGGTGCCTACGAAGATTTTGAAGATCGCACCGGAGCCGCTGGAGGCCGGCAGGGTGATGGTGCTTCCGTCTGCTTTGTTGACAGTGACGATCTTTCCGTCGTGCAGGGCTACGGTTAAGCCGAGCGTGGCGGCGGCGAGATTGACGAGTCTTGTGGAGACGTCGGCGACTCGGTCGAGTTCGGTCCTGGTGGCTAGGATGCCGGTCAGGGTGTTGATCTCGCCTTTGTCGGCGGTGACGCCGTCCATTATGTTGAGCTCGGCGGTAGTCGCCGTGAGATCGTTGAGGGTCTCGATCTCGGTTTGGCTCAAGAAGGCCGATTTGGCTATTTGCCGTAGCTTCTGGCCTACTGTTTCTGCCATGGTGTGTTTTGCCTCCTTAAGCGGCTACGCCGTCTGCCCAGGTACCGCTGTTGGTGTACTGGGTGGTGCCGTTGGTGCGGTCTCCGACGCCGACTCCCAATTCCAGGTAGAGCATGAGCTTCTGCAGGGGATACTGGGCGCCTCCGCCAGATCGGGGATCGGGCATGGCGATGACGTTGGGCACGCTCAAGCCGTCTTCGAGGCGAACGCGGATCGGGTTGAGTTCGTGGTTTGGCCCATAGGTCTTCCAGACGAAGCCGTAATATTGCGGCATCCCGTTCATGATGGCGATGGCGATGTCAGTGTGTACGCCGATGTAGTAGGCGCCTCCTTCTCGCGTTGGATCGAGTTGGGCCAGGTCTTGTAGGGCGCCGTAGGCGACCTGGTCCTGGGCGACCGGGACGAACTCGGTGAGGGCCTGGATCTGGGTTTCGTCGGAGGGGCTGGCCAGCATCAAGAACGGTGGCTCGTGGCCGTGCTCGCGCAGTTCGGCTTTCAGGTTGGCTATGATCGCGTTGGTGTAGCCGCCGGCGTCTGCCTGGTAATGTTCGTGGGTGTTGGCGAAGGTGTTGCCTCGGAAGTCGGGCGGGTCGAAGTCGACGTTGGTCGATCCGGCTGTGGTGGCGAAGCCTGGGCTGTAGCCGCCGCTTCCCAGGAGCAGGCCTGCGCCGGAGTCGTCGCCTCTCTTGAGGAGTCGGCCGAGGACTGCTTTGCGATAAGTGTTCCTGACGGCGGCGACTGCGTTTCGGATGTCGCGGCGGCAGTCGCCGATGCGTGCTCGTTTGAGGTACTTCCAGGTCCAGCCGAGGGCGAAGTCAAAGTCGCGCTTGGGCAGCATGTGTCCTTCGACTTCGCGGCGGGTCAGGTCGGCTTCGCCGTATTCGGTGTTGATTCCCATTTCGCTTTCGCCACCGACGTCGTAGGAGAGGGTCGGTTGGTCGGTGAAGCTGAGGAGGGCTGCCCAAATGGGGTCGCCGGCGATTTCGGAGTTGATGGCGACGATTGCTGTGTTCAGCTCGCTGACGAGCTGTTCAAAGGTAGTGCCGTCCTGGAGTTTTTCTTTTGCTAATTGTGTGGCGTCCCAACCCGTCAGCATGACGTTGTCGGCTAGGGCGCGGATTCCTTTTAAGGCCATGATTTGTTACCTCTGGTGGTTGTTAGCTCAGATCTACGATCTGGGGCTGTACGAAGATGACGAGGGCGGACTCGACGCGGCCGACGATGGTGGATTTGGTGCCGGCCGATTCGGAGGGTTCTCCTGCGGTGTTTGATCCGTAGACGAGGGCGGCCGGTGTCCCGCCGGTGATACACTGGATGGGGCCGTGGACGACGAGGTCGACCGTTTCTCCCGAGGCGCCGCCTTGAACGGCGATGGCCACGTTGAGTTGGGCCGCTGCTGTGTCAGTCGGATCCCAGAAGCCGTCCGCTTGCATGGTGACGAGTTCGCCGGCGCTGACGGTCGCGCCGAGGACGCCGCGCCGGACAACGGCGCCGCTGAGGGGATTTACTTTGGATGCGGTTGTTTGGCGTGCAATTGCCATGGGGTTTTCTCCGTTAGGGGATGTATTTCTTTTGGATTCCTAGGCTGGCGGCGAGTCTGCCTTTTTCCATGTCACTCATGGCTGGCGTTTTGCTGCCTCCGGCGTTGGCTCCATTGACGTTGGGCGTTTTGCCCTTCTTGTTGGGTTCCAGGGCCTCGCGGTGCTTGGTCAGATAGGTGAGCTTTTGTACTGGGCTCATGGGGTCGATGAGCTCTTGGACGTGGTCGGGAAGTGCTAGGTCTTTGGTGATTGCGTCTACTCGGGTCGTGATTGCGTCGGCGTATTCCTGGTTTTGTGCTTCCAGGGGCTCCAGGGTGGTGACGCGGCCTTCGAGTTCCTCGACGCGCTCTTGGGCTTTTTGGAGTTCGGTCATGGAGGCCTGTTGGCTTTCTCGGTGGTCGGTGACGACCGCCTTGAGCGTTTTCAGGTCTTCGATTCCTAGATCTTTGAGGATTGCGGTTGCGCCGGATTCCCGGCCTTTGCTCCTGGCTGTGCCGATCAGTTCGTCGAGCTGCTTTTGGGTGAAGGTGGGTTCGCCCCCGGTGCCGTCGCCCGTGGGTGGCGTGGCGGGTATTGGGTCCGCGTCGCCGGCCGGCGTTTGGGCTGGTGTGCCTTCTTTTGGTTCTGTTACTGGGTCTGGCATTTGGGTTTCTCCAACTTTTCCGCTGTTGTCGCGTGATACAAAAAAAGCGCCGTCACCGATTGCTCGGTAACGGCGCGGTTCTTATGGGTCCGCCGCTGTCCCCCAGGGTTTTAGGGGCAAGTGCGTATTGGTTTGTCGGACTTGGGGCCTGGACTATCTCGTCAGGCGTTTTCTGTCCAGGCCCTTTTAAGGGTTATCTACATTGGGTTTGCTTGGAGCCCGTCAGAACGTCAGCCGGGCTCCAAGTCTTTCGGGCGGTACTTCTCATTCTGATTGTTATTCTATCCCAGGTTTTGGAATGTTCAGTCTGCGCCCAGGTCCTCGGGTTTATTGGTCAGTTCGGGAATGAGTATCCACTTCCCTTTGGTGATGATCAGTTCAAAGCGCCAGCGGCCGTCAGTCTGATTGCCCACTATGTTTAGGATTCTTCGTATTAGATTGACTGCTTTCTGTGGCCATAGTGGGTTGGGGGGGGTCATTGTTGAGCTCCTGTAGGAGTTGGCCGATTTCTATTTCCGGTGCGACCCAATCTTCGGGTTTCATGATGCGGAAGTCGGTTTTTCGGAAGCGGGGCCGGCCGTCGGGCCATAGCTTGGACATATTGGCGTCGTGGACGGCCTCGAAGATGGGTAGGGGGTCGACGCCGTTTTGGATCATGGCGCCCATGATGTAATAGAGGATGTCGGCCATATGGTTCATCTGACCGACCAGGCTTTCGTTGTGGACGAAGCGGGTCAGGTGCTCCATGATGTCATGGGCGCGGTTGATTCTAAAGGCGACGTCCAGGGCTTTTGGTCTTTCGAGCGGCTCGTAGCCGAATGCCTTGAGGAATTGTCTGACGCTTTCGCTGTAGGGGTCGTACATCAGCTATTTATTCCTGGTGGCGGATTGATATCGGGTTCTCGGTCGAGGACGTCTGGGTCGTCGTTTTCCGGTTCCTCTTCGGTTTCTAGGGGGCTGTGTTCGAGCGGGTCAGCCGATAGCCAGCGGATGTGTACCTTCTGGTCTTCGGTGGGCTTGAATTCGCCGCTGCCGAGGGCGCTTTGTAGTTTGGCCATGACGTCGAACATTTTGGTGAATGAGTTGCCGAAGGCTTTTTGGCGTTGGCGGACGGATGCGATGGGCCTGACGTCCAGGTGCTTGAGGGCTTCGCCCGATACCTGGTGCCGTCCCACTTGGTCGGTGAGTAGGCTTGGTGTGCCGGTGGTGATGGCGGTCCAGGTGATGAGCTGCTTGACGGCGTTCATTATTTGCGTCAGGTCGCCAGGTTTGACGTAGTCTATCTTTGACTCGTGGGGTTTTTTGTTGGGGAAGCCTACGACCCGGCGCCATCCCATGCGCCAGATGTTGCTGCCATCTTCTGCGGGCTCCTTGCCGTCTGTAGTGGGGTGTCCGCCAATGACTGTCAGTAGGGGGCTGCCGTTGGTGGCTGCGACAGCCATGAGGATTGTGACCAGGTTGTCCATGAGGATTTGTGGCCCCTGGACGCGCTCGCCCTGGGGTCTCAGGGCTTTGTTTCGGAAGTGGATGACCGGCAGGGGTAGGCTTTGTCCAGTTTCCGTTCCGTTGTCTGTCCACCAGATGGGCCAGCCTTCGTCTTCTTCGTCCTGGTATTGGACCAGATCTCCCTGTTCTAACTCGTATTTCTCGATTCGGGCCGGTTCTATTTCTGGGCTGTCCATGGGGCCTGTGGACCTGGCCGCGTAGTAGACGGTCATTCGTTGGCGGGTCTGGGGCTTCCCGTCGTCGTCGTAGAAGGTTTCTACCCAACGTTTGCTGGCCGAGGTTGGCGTTTGGCCGGTGCGCTCGCTTTGGGCGTAGTGCATCTTGATCCCTTCGTTTTCGCCGAGTTGTTCGGCGCTTGTGAAGCGGGAGTGGGGGTAGGGCTTGATCCAAATCTCTTCTGTTTCTGGGTTGACTTCTGGCGCCAGGAGAATGAAGGCTTCGCCGTCGACGAATGTATCCTCGAAGAGGACGTACTGCATTTCGTCGAGGTTGTGCTTTTCCCAATATTCTTCGGCCCAATCTACCTTAGTTCCGTCGTCTGGGTGCCCTGGTTGGGGTGCGGGGACATCCATGAAACCGCCGACGCTCATGCGGGTGAGCAGTTCGTCGATGACGGTGGCGTACATGCTGAACAGGCTTGTGATCTGGTCGCTGTTGCCTGCTGGCATGATTCCCGTTAGTTCCTCCAGGAGCTCGGATGTGATGGTCCCGTTGTAGAGTTCGCGTGCGGTTACGATCTCTACTTGTCGGGTCTTCTCTTCGTCTTCCTTGTGTTGCAGGAAGGCAATTTCGGCCAGGTTTAACTCAGCCATTTGCGGCCTCTAGTAGTTGTTCTTTGCGCGAGTTGAGTGATTCCTTGAGCGCTGCGGCCTCTTTTTCTTCGGTGCACACTTCTTCGTCAGAGATAAACCGCCCCCCCGCCTCTTCGCATAGCCAGGTAAGTACGGTCTTGGACAGAAGAGTTGATTTGATTTGCCTGAAATGGGGGGCGGCGGTTTTCCTGCTCTGGTTCTGTTGTTGTTCGGGGAGTAAGTTGAAATCGAAAGTGGCCAGGCGCTTTAGCTTGCGGCCGTAGGCCGGGTTCATGATCCATCCCTGGCTGGTGTGGGGCATTTTCAGGATGAGGTCGTTGATGATCGCGCTCCATTCTTTGTGGAGTATCTTGGCCAGGGTGTTGACGATTAGGGCTTCGGCCGCGTTTTCTTTTTGGGTGGGTTTCGCCATTGGGTTTCTCCTTTAGAAGGTGGCTAGTGTGATGGGCTTATTCGGTTATCTTCTTGCTTGGACGGACATGCCTCCGCCTGTGTCGCCGGCGCCTGGCCATGCGAGCGCTGCCAGGCCGATGATGTGGCTCATGGCCCTGTCGTCTGTTTCTCCTTCGAGGGCTTTTAGGGTAGCTGCTTGCAGGCCGCCCAGTTCCAGTAAAGTTGCAGCCGTTCGGCCGACAACGTCGCCGGCTTTGAAAATCTCAGCAGCTTTGTTGATGGCCAGGGTTTTGTACTTGGGACTTGAGAGCCAGCCCTCTTTGCCGTCGTGGGGGTTTTGATAGAGGCGGTGGCCATAGTCGTTAAGTTTGATAGCAAGCTGGACTGCATGGCCGTGATTGTTTCTTTCGACACATATTTCGGCCTCTCCGTAATAGTCGCTGAGAGCTTCCAGGTAACTTGCGAGGGTGGAGGGTTCAAACCGTCCGAATAGATGGGCAACTTCTCGCCAGGTGTCTCTGCAGAAAACGGTAACTGGACTAGGGTCGGAATCTGGATCGCCCTCGCACGTATCGACGCCCATAGTGTATTGGTAGCCTGGGTTGTATTCTTCATAGATGATTAGTCCTGGGAGGGCTAGGGGAGTATTGGCAGATAGGTCGGGTAGTTCTGTGTCTGGGAAGCATTGTTGCAGCCATTCCAACTTGAAGCGGCGGTTGGAGTCGCGTCCGGCTAGAGCTTCGGCGGGAGTTGCTGGATACTCCTGGTAAACGTCGTCCAGGTGTTCGGCGTCATCGACCTGGCGTCGGTACCATGCGGCGTCTCTGTCGGGCCTGGTAGACCAGGGGAGGAAGATCGCTTCATAGTTGTTTTGCTGGCTGTGGGCTGCTTGCCAGATCCTCTTGAATGGCGACGTTGGGGTGTCCTTGTCTGCTGTGGAGACCATGATAAGTTGGCCACCGGCGTCGATGGTGGGTTTGACGGCGATGAGCACCTGGCGCATGTAGAAAATCCAATCCGCTTCGTCGATGATCGCCAATGACGCCGTCATGGAACGTCCGGCCTTCTTGGTAGAGGCGAAGGCCTGTGCGCGAGAGCCCAGGCCTTCGAATTCGTAGCGGTGGTCGTTGTTTGCCGTGATTTGGGCCTGCATCCAGGGGGGGAGTCTCAGGTGCATGTTCTTGAGTTTGTTGAGCATTATGACTGCTTGTGGATCGCCGGCCGAGAACATCAGGATAACGGAGCCCTTGCGGTATAGCATTAGCCAGAGGGAGTAGGCGACTGCCAGCCACGAGAGTCCTAGCTGGCGTGCCTTTAGGACCGTTACTAGCGGTTTGTCGAGAAATGTTAGCAGGGTTTCTTCTTGTGCTGGCCATAGCTTGAAGGGTATCCACGATTCTTGGCCGTCCAGGCCGGGGTGCTCAATTTTGCAGTAAGCGTCGGTGAAATAAAGGAGGGAGTGTTCGCACTTCATCCACTCTATGCGGGGGTCTAAAGGCGCCGGGGCTATTCCCACAAGGACCTTCGCATAGTCAATGGCTGGGCAAGAGGGAAAATGGAGGTCGACAAGAGAGAGTGCGATAGCCTATGAGGATGGTCTGTGCACACATCCAGAATGTTTACCGAAACCTTACGTGGCCGTAGATAAGGCAAAATCAGGATCAGAGAAAACCATTGTTATTGAGTATATAACTAAAGAACAACCAGTTGCCCTCGTGATCACCCAAAAATCACTTGATACGCTTGATCAAAT
>SDBT01006275.1_pt1 | contig 19785 bp, 13 predicted proteins | sample 2277101 | NCBI WGS metagenome assembly SDBT01 (sample SAMN10404973, study PRJNA504765) | marine sediment metagenome | isolation source: marine sediment core GS10_PC15, 103 cmbsf | place: Arctic Ocean: Southern Knipovich Ridge | collected 2010 | reverse complement strand
TCCAGGACGAGTGGAGCCAAGACTCAAGAAACGACGTCCCAAAATCTATGGATGGCTCAAGAAACCACGAAAGCAAATGCAGGCGGAAATGCTTGCTTAGAGCCTTAAGGAAGCGCCATTCCCCATAGACCTATAGACTTATAGACTTATAGACTAATATTCCTGTGGCATCTCCATAAGTTGCTTGTAAGTGAACACCGGTCCGTGCTTACATACGAATTTATCGCCGATATTGCATCTTCCGCATTTCCCGATCCCGCATTTCATTCTCATTTCCAGAGAATTTATGATCCTATCAGCCTCGAATCCCAGTTCGACCAATACCGGTATAGTGAACCTGATCATAATCGGCGGGCCGCAGACTATCACGTAGGCATTTTCCGAACTGGGCGCGACCTCTTCAGTGATTGTGGGAACAAATCCCTCCCTGCCAGTCCACGTTTCATCGCCACTGTCAACGGTTACAAAAAGATCAATATCGTCTTTATCAGCCCATTCAGACAGGTCGTATTTGTATATCAAATCGCCCGGGCTTCTGGCTCCGTATATGACCGTTAGATTGCCAAATCTGTCTCTATTTTCCGGATGAAGTATATATTTGGTCAGAGATCTCAACGTAGTAAAGGCGAATCCGCCGCCGATCATGACCACGTTGCTGCCTTCCAGATCCTCCATAGGAAAGCCGTTGCCATAAGGCCCGCGCACGTGCATTTCCATCCCCTCTTCATACGAATGAAGAATTTTCGTAACGCGCCCGGCTTTTTTAACAGTAAACTGAAGAATTCCTTTATCCATGGGAGAGGATGCGATTCCTATGGGGCTTTCACCAGCGCCGAAGATACTGATCTCCGCAAATTGACCGCATGTATAGTTGAAATTGCCTGCATCAGATTCATCGCGGAACTTTAGCTCAAAGCTCTTTATGTCCCTCGCGGTTGTCTCCGTTATGACATTACTGATAGTCACAGGAATTGGCATATAAGGATTGGCCATATTATCTCTCCCTACAAACGAGCAATGGAGTTGAGCACGTCCCTGATATCCATATTAACCGGGCAATTCTGCACGCATCTACCGCATCCGACACATGCAGTTTCACCATAATTATGGATAAAGTAGTTAAATTTATGCATGATCCGCTGCCGCACCCTCTCCTTGATTGATGGGCGCGGATTGTGTCCTGAAGTATGCAAAGTGAATAATGAGAGGGCGCACGAGTCCCACAATCGAAGCCGACATCCGCTGCTATCGCTCTCTACCTCTTCGTGTATGTCGAAACAATGGCACGTCGGGCACAGATACGTGCATGTAGCACATCCAATGCACTTCAGGTGAATTTCATCCCAGAAGTCAGACTCAAACATGGTGTCAAGCTTATCTTCCACACCTTTCAGGTCTGCCACTATTGGTTTCACGCTCTTCTCAGCACTCTCACGCATATCGTTTCTCTTCTGCTTATCAGCATCAGCAGCGGCGGGGAGGCTGTCTATCAGTTCCTCTCCGTAATTGGTCACAGCCTGGGCCAGATACTTATCTCCCAGATCGACCAGCAAGAGGTCCATCCCATCGTGGTTGAATGGGCCGCTGTTCACAGTTGTGCAGAAGCATGTCTGTCGAGGGTTATTGCAGGCTAATCCTATTACCTTGACGCCCTCGCGCCGCCTGGTGTAATAAACATCCTCGTAGTCCTCGGAGTTAAATACCATATCCAGTAACAGGAAGCTCCGCGCATCACAAGGACGCACACCAAACAATATCAGTTCTTCCCCCAGAACCGGCTCCTCTACTTGAGTACCCGACTCACTTTTGGAGTATGCGAACATCAACTCCTCCTGTGGGAAGAATACGCTTTTGGGCACCCGCTTGGTATTGGAAAACTCCAGAACTACCTCATCGGCGGAGTCGATCCTGTCAAACGAGACTTCACCATCCCTGAGAGCAGGCGCAATGACTGGATAATTCTCCCTGAGTTTGTTCAGGAACGGTCCTATCTCGCTCTTATCAATGATTTTCTCTTCCATGACCTCTTCTTCTCTCCGTGTTTCTGTAGCTCAGTGGCTTACTATCTGGTACTTGACCAAGTTAGTTTTTTAGGTCCCAGATCACCCCCATCCTAGCCTTCCCCCGTCAAGGGGGAAGGAACTAATCCTTCTCTCGACCACTGCCATCCAACTGAGGAACAGGATGTTCTCAGTCAAATCCGAAATCCCTTCCCCCTTGACGGGGGAAGGCTAGGATGGGGGTGATCAAGAATACGGGGGTTAAGCTCAAAAACTATTTTGGTCAACTATTCAGGTTCGGTGATGAACTCCTGTGGATCGTCCTCCTTGAACGTCGCAAATGGAGCAAGCTCCTCTATATCCATTCCGGAAGTATACTCGTATAGCTCCTTCATATCTTTTTCAATCTTCTTCGCCAGGGACATCAGGTCAATGCCCATAGGACATGCCCTGGCGCAGGCGCCGCAACTGGTGCATCTACCGGCGACGTGGAAGACCCTCACGAGGTGAAATATGATGATGTCCGAGAGTTCGGTAGTTTTGCCAAACCACTGCGGCTGGTTCTGATCTACAAAACACTGACTGCAATAGCAGAATGGACATGCGCCTCTGCACGCATAGCACCTCATACACTTGCTCATTTCTGACACAAAGTATTCCCATCGCTCATCGGCAGATTGAGACTCCATAGCCTCCACCTGCTCGTATGGATTGACATCCATCTCTGCATCAGGTTCGCCTTCGCCTATCATCACATCATACAAAATTGGCGCTTTATGCTGGCATGTGGAGCACGAAATGTGAAGATAGTCAGCCACATTAACCTGAGTCTCTCCATTCCCGGACTTCAGAGTGAGACTATCGCCGTCAAGATGTGCCTCCAGTATTTCCGCACCGTCAAGATCGTCGTCGATCTTCCGCCTATCCAGGATACCGGAGCAGGGAACACCGATCACGAAAAGCCGATCTCGCTCGATCTGCCGCTCCTTGATCAGGCCAACGATGGATCGAGAATCACATCCCTTTGCCAGTATACCGATTTTCATTTCCGGGTCGGCTTTCGCAACGGACAATAGATAAGCCGCCAGGTTGCTCCCGCAGGTTTCATTCCAAACGAGCCTATCCACATGCTCCGCGCTTCTTATCAAGCATGGCGAACTCCGGAGCGGCAAAGTGCCAGCCTCAAAGCCTATGATCGCATCAACGCTGCCGTCTTTGAACAATTTTACCGCAATATCTCTCAGTTGATCTTCCATTTTCCACCCAAAAATCTGCTGAGCTACAAGGCTAAGTGATTTCCAATTAAGATTCTCAAGTTTCTTCTGCGGGCGAAGCCCGCTACTCCCCTTGAAAAGGGGGCTGGGGGGATTTTAGTATATCCCAAAAACTCCAGAAACACTACTGAAACTTGCTTAGCTTATTAACTCATTGATCTATGCTCCTTCACGAGCCGTTTGGCAGGCCCGAGAGCCTTGATATCAGCCGTGATATTTCTCATTGTCTTGGCAAACCTCTCCGCCTCGGCTGCGGAGATCCACGTGAACTGAACTCTACCGGGTTCGATGCCCACATACTCCAGAAGCCGTTTCAATACGGCAAACCTCCGTCTGGCAACGTAATTTCCACTGATATAGTGACAGTCGCCGGGATGACACCCGGACACGAGCACGCCATCCGCGCCGCGCTGAAGCGCCTTGATAATAAAGAATGGGTCCAGACGACCAGAACACGGAACCCGGATGATCCGCACGTTAGACGGATACTGTAACCTGCTGATGCCAGCCAGATCAGCGCCAGCATAGCTGCACCAGTTACACAGGAAAGCTACTATTTTAGGTTCCCAATCAGCAACTGCTTCTGCTTCACTCATACGAAAACCTCAGATAAATTCGATGGTGACACAGGCATCCCTGCCTATGATAATTAGAGCGCACTAATCACGGAGAATATCTGCTCGTCGGTGAAGCCTCTCACATCAATGGCCTCACATCTACAGTTCGCAGCGCAAGCGCCACATCCCTTACACAGAGCTTCATTTATCTGCGCCGCCTTAGTGCCTCTTCGCTCATCTACAACTGTTACCTCTATAGCGTTATAGGCGCATATCGATTCACACATTCCACATGCGCTGCACTTCATAACGTCTACCTGTGATATTGACCCTTCAGCCTCAATAACATCGGAGGATAGTATTGTGGCCGCTCTGGAAACCGCAGCGCAGGCCTGGTCTATTGTTTCCTCCATGCTCTTTGGGCTATGGCACAAGCCGCACACAAATATACCTTCGGTGGCAAAGTCTACCGGGCGCAGCTTGACGTGCGCTTCCAGGAAGAATTTATCTGCATTAAGAGGCACTCTCAGCATCTGCGCCAGTTCCTCACTATCTTCGTTAGGGACTGCCGCTACGCTCAGAGCCAGCAAATCAGGCTCCAGCAGCAGCTCTTCGTCCAGAATTGGGTCTTTAACCACCACAAACAGCTTATCATCCTCCACATACACCGTGGGCTTGTTGGAGAGGTCGTATCTGATGAAAATTATGCCGGCTTCCCGCGCCTGTTTGTAGAGGAGTTCCCTGAAGCCATACGTTCTCATATCCCTATACAGGATGAAAATTCTGGCGTCCGGGTCTTTCTCCTTAATCTTCAGGGCATTCTTCACAGCCTGCGTACAGCAAAATCTGCTGCAATAGGGTCGGTTCTCATCACGAGAGCCAACACACTGGATCATCACCACAGTTCCGCCTGATGGAACAGCCATTTCTGCCTGTTTATCTGCTAATTTCTCCTCCAATTGGCTTTGAGTTATGACCCTGGTATCTTTCCCGTAGAGATATTCGTCTGGCTGATATTCCTTGCCGCCAGTAGCAACCATGACAACGCCGTGCAGGAAGCTCTCTTCCTCTCCATCACGCTGTATAGTGGTCTCGAAATTCCCCACATAGCCCGATATCTCTTTTATCTCGCTGCTTTTGTGTACGTTTATGAGTTCATTCTGGTTCACGGCGTCCACAAGTCCTCTCAAACGCTCCTGAACATCAGTCTTTCCGTCCATAGTGCTGTGGATATGCCTGAGGTTGCCGCCTAACTCGTCTTCCCGCTCCACCAGATGAGTTTCTATGCCCTGAGCCGCCAGAGACAGGCTAGATACCATTCCCGCCAATCCGCCGCCGATGACCAGTGCGCCTTTAGTCACACTCAATGGATACCTCTGCAGCGGCTCAAGTTTTGCCGCCTTTGCCACTGCCATGCGCACCAGGTCCTTTGCCTTCTCGGTAGCTTTCTCCGGCTCAAACATATGCACCCATGAGCATTGATCGCGTATGTTTGCCATCTCGAACAGGTATCGGTTCAGCCCGGCTTCTCTTATTGTTTCCCGGAAGAGCGGCTCATGCGTTCTCGGCGAGCAGGAGGCGACAATAACCCTGTTTAGATTATGTTCCTCTATCATGGCCTTCATCTTTTCCTGTGTGTCCTGAGAGCATGTATAGAGATTCCGCTCAGCATAAGCCACGTAGGGCAGAGTCTCAGCATAGTCCACAACTGCTGGAACATCCACGTAGCCACCGATATTTATCCCGCAGTGACATATAAAAACGCCTATTCTGGATCTTTCGCCATCCACATTTATTTCGTCGGGATACTCCTTCTCCTGTACCAGAGTACCTCGCACATCGGCAAGGAGATCACCCACTTTGCACGCGGCGGCGCTTGCCTGGGTGACGGTTTCCGGAATGTCCTTCGGTCCGCTGAACGCCCCGCAGACAAATATCCCCGGCCTCGTGGTAGCTACCGGATAAAGACCATCAGCCTTGCAAAAGCCATGTTCGTTGAGTTCTACACCCAATTCAGATACTAAATCCGCAATGCCTTTGGGCGGTTCGAGTCCAACAGCCAGCACCACCATGTCGAAATCTTCGGTCTTGACCTTACCATCTTCAGTCTCGTATTTGACAAGGAGATCCCCGCTGCCGCCAGTAACTTCTTCCACGGATGAGACGCGCGATCTTATAAATCTGATTCCATACTCATTCTGCGCTCGCTCATAATATTTGTCGAAGTCCTTACCATAAGTACGCATATCCATGAAGAATATGGTAGGCTCTACATCCCGCTGATGTTCTTTAGCGATCACCGCTTCCTTGATAGAATACATACAGCAGACGGAAGAGCAATACTCATTCTCGCACATGCTATCTCTTGAGCCAACACACTGTATAAAGGCTATCTTCTTTGGAATATCTCCGTCTGATGGCCGCAGCACATGGCCTTTATACGGCCCGGAGGCTGATAGTATGCGCTCAAATTCGATGCTGGTAACCACATTGGGAAATCTTTTGTAACCGTATTCGCCCTTAATTTCAGGCTCAAATTCATCGAACCCGGTAGCCAGTATAATCGATCCAACGTCCAGAGATATTTCCTTATCACTGTCAGCATACTTAACTGCATTGGCAAGGCACAGGTTTTCACACAAACCGCAGCCGATACATTTGTCCTTGTCAATGATGTATGCTCGCGGGACGGCCTGGGGATAATTCAGATATATACCAGAGCGCCTGCCCAAATTTTCGTTATATGCGTCCCTTGCTCCCACCGGACATGATGCAGCGCAGACACCACAGCCGGTACACTTTTCCACATCAACGTATCTGGATCTTTCCACCACAGTGACGTGGAAGTTGCCGGCTTCACCAGTCAGGCTCTTTGCCCGCGCATTGGTTATTTTCTCAATATTCAGATGACGGCCACATTCCACCAGTTTGGGAGCCATGATGCACATGGAGCAATCGTTGGTAGGAAACGTCTTATCCAACTGCGCCATAGCGCCGCCGATGGTTGATGAATTATCCAGGAGGTAGACTTTGATCCCGGAGTTGGCCAGATCTAGCGATGCCTGGATCCCACCGATCCCTGCGCCAATGACCAACACAGCGCCTGTACTAGGTTCCGCTCCATTACTACTCATATCTGTATACCTCAATGACTGCTTCCTACTCCCTGTGCCGCTGTGTATCTGGGAGACCTTTCCTTTACATCGGCAAGAAAAACCCTTCCAGCATTTTCCATGGATACCACGTGCTTGAGCACATCCGCCGGGCAAAGCTCCAGCCTATCTGCTATATCTCTTACGGACAGGGGTTCCCGTTCAAGCATCAGGAGTATTCTGTTCTTGTTATATTCTTCATCCGCGTTTTGATCCAGTACATCCAGGAGTTCTTCCACTTCGACCTGCTCGCCGTAGACATTCCCTTCATTACGGAGTTTAAGTTCACTTCCTGCCAGCCACCGGAGTTTTTCGCCAGACAGAGCGTTATGCACAGCACTGAGTCTGTCGGCTAGTTCATGCTCCTCCAAACCTTCAGACGAGCCGATTTTTCCCAGCGACCGAACCCGCTGCGTGAAATCTGTTACGATACTGGCGAAACGCTCTCCTTCGGCTGCGGACACCCAGTCCAGATGAAGTCTGTCAGAACAGATCCCCGCCTTGATCAGAAGTTTCTCGGTCAGTTCCATTTTCTTTTCGGCAAAAAGGTTGCCGGTAATATAGTGGCAGTCACCGGGATGACACCCCAAAACCAGCACACCGTCAATTCCATCCATGAGCGCTCGCAGAACTATCACAGGATCGACTCTGCCGGAGCACATGACCCTGACGATTCTTAAATTGGGTGGATACTGGATCCGTGAGACACCAGCCAGATCAGCTCCGGCATAACTACACCAATTACATAAGAATCCTACCAGTTTCGGACTAAACTCGGCCATTTTGCATCCTCTTAAGACAGTTTTCAGTTTTGGGTTTACTGAAAACTGAGAACTGAAAACTGTTCTCGGTATGATTAAAGGGATCAATCAAACGCTAACGCATCTACCTGAGCCAGCAGTTGCTCATCGGTAAAATGCTTCATACTAATGGCGCGCTGCGGACAGCTTGCCCCGCATGTGCCACAGCCTTTACACGATGCAGCAGTCACCCTCGCGAACCTTCCGCTATCAGTATCCGTCAACTGTATGGCGTTAAACTGACAAACTGTTTCACACAAGCCGCAGCCAGCACACCGTTCCTCGTCCACAACGGATATTATCGGCGCGACAACGATGGTGTCTTTCGATATAAGCACTGCGGCGCGAGCGGCAGCTCCGCTGGCCTGGGATATACATTCCTCTATAGTCATGGGCGAATGTGCTGTGCCGCAGAGATAAACACCATCTGTTGAAAAATCTATAGGACGAAGTTTGACGTGCGCTTCCAGGAAAAAACCGTTGTGTGTGAGCGGCACTTTTAGCATCTTAGCGAGTTTTGCGTTGTCATCGTCAGGGAGAACCGCCGTGCTCAATGCAACAAGATCGGCTGCTAATACCAACGGCTCACCCAATATAGTATCATAAACAGACACCAGTAATTCACCATCCTGCGTCAGTACCTCTGGCTTACTGTCATCATCGTATCTGATGAAGACTACACCATTCTCTCGCGCCTGTGTGTAGTAATCCTCTGCATATCCATACGCCCGCAGGTCTTTGTAGATGATATATATATTGATCTCAGGGTTCAATTCCTTCAATTTCAGAGCATTCTTGAGGGCATTGATGCAGCATATTCGACTACAGTAGGGACGCTCCTCACATCTGCTCCCTACGCACTGAATCATGACCACGTTCTGGATACTGGATGCTAGATCAGAATCCTGAATCTTACACTCCAGTTCCTGTTGCGTAAGCACCCTCTCATCCTCGCCGTAAAGATATTCCTTCGGCTTGAGTTCTCTGCCGCCGGTCGCCACAATGACAGCTCCATGCTCGATTTGCTTTTGAGCGGCATCGTCACCCTTACCTGTAGTGAGCGTGGTCAGGAAGTTTCCTATGAATCCATCAATACTCTCGACCTCCGCATTGGTATAAACGTATATCAGTTCATCAGACATCACCCTATCTATGGTCTGACTGAGATAGCTTTTTATGTCATCACCTGCAAGAGTATAGTGCATGTTTCTCAAGTACCCACCGAGTTCGGCTTCTCTTTCTACCAGATGCACCTCAAAGCCTTGTTCAGCCAAACTCAGAGCGGCTGTCATACCGGCCAGCCCGCCGCCAATTATGAAAGCCTTATTGACCAATCCCAGCGATACCGGCTCCAGAGACTCCAGCAATCGCGCTTTGGCGATTGTCATTTTGATCAAATCCTTAGCTTTCCTCGTAGCCTCTTCCGGCTCATTCTGATGCACCCATGAACACTGATCCCGAATGTTGGTCATCTCGAACAAGTACTTGTTAAGTCCTGCACCTCTGAGTGTGTCTTGAAACAGCAATTCATGAGTACGGGGCGTACATGACGCCACCACAAGACGGTTGATGTTGTGTTCCTTGATCTTTTCCCCGATCTGCTCCTGTGTATCCTGCGAGCAGGTATACAAGTTAGTCTCCGCATATACAACGTTATCGAGTTCCCGAACGTGCTCCAGAACTTCCATTACATTAACAACGCCGGCGATGTTAATTCCACAGTGACAGACGAAGACGCCGATCCTGGGTTCTACGTCTGAGACATCAGCCTCCGGCGGGTACTCTTTCTCTATCGTCTCGGAGCCTCTGGCGCTGGCGAGCAATTCAGAAACCTTAGCCGCAGCGCCGCTAGCTTGAGCAACGGTCTCCGGTATATCCTTGGGACCCTGAAATGCACCACAGACAAATACGCCCGACTTTGACGTCTCCAGCGGAGCAAATTGCGATGTTTCACAGAAGCCGTAGCCATCAAGGTCAACACCCAGCTTTTGGGCAAGATCACCTGACTTCCGCGATGGCTCAAGTCCAACCGCAAGCACTATCAGGTCAAATTCCTCTTTCTTTAGCTTCCCATCATCACTTTCATACGCAATAATAAGATTGTTCGTTTCGGAATCTTCCGTCACGAGTGATACTCTGGATCGAATGAATCTGACCCCGTGCTCTAACCGTGCCCGCTGATAATATTCCTCGAAACCCTTAGCATAAGTCCGCATGTCCATGAAGAATATGGTAGTGTTTAGTTCCTGACTTACGTGCTCTTTGGCTATGACGGCTTCCTTGATAGCATAGGTGCAGCAGACTCCAGAACAGTAATTGTTGCCACATGACCTGTCCCTGGAGCCTACACACTGGATAAAGGCTATATTTTTTGGTATATCGCCGTCGCTTGGCCTGAGAACATGCCCGCCATAAGGCCCAGACGCGCTGAGGATGCGCTCAAATTCAATACTGGTAAGGACGTTAGGGTATCTACCGTATCCATATTCCGGTTTCGTTGTTGGGTCGAATTCGTCGAAACCGGGAGAGAGGATCACGGCACCGGCCCTTATTTTCTCTGTGGATTCATTGTCATCATAATTCACAGCCCCGGCAAGACACACTCTGGAACAAAGACCACAGCCTATGCACTTTTCCCTGTCAATAATGTAAGCCAGCGGCACTGCCTGCGGATACTGAACGTAAGCAGCTTTTCTTGGCCTTAGCTTCTCATTAAACGAATCTATAGCTTTGATAGGGCAATACTGGGAACAGAGACCACACCCCGTACATTTCTCAATATCAATGTATCTGGGTTTTCCAACGACCTCGACGAGGAAATCCCCAGCCTGACCCTCTATAGATGACACCTCTGAGTTGGGCATAACGACAATGTTCAGATGCCTCCCGCACTCAACCAGCTTCGGAGAAAGAATACATAGAGCACAGTCGTTGGTGGGAAAAGTCTTGTCCAGTTGCGACATTGCTCCGCCTATAGCAGGAGAGGCCTCGATAAGATAAACCTTGAAACCGGAATCCGCCAGATCCAGTGATGCCTGCGTCCCTGCTATGCCGCCGCCCACCACAACTACATTTCCTGACATGGCTTTTGCTTCAGTTTCCATTTTCATACTCCAGCGCTAGCTTTAGTCGCGTCCGCAACTACAATATACCGGGGAGATCTACCTACTACGTCTGCCCGGACAACTCGACCGTTATCTTTGAGCAGATTTATATATGGCAGCACTTCCCGTGGTATCAGGTCTATTCTACCGGCCATCTCTTTTACTGATAATGGCTCATCTTTAATGGCTTGCTCTACCTTGCTGCATTTATACTCATCTATAAGAGAATCAAGAAGAAGCTGTTGATATTCCTCTGGCGGCATCTGATTGCCATACACATTTTGTCCTTCCACCAGAATTTCCCGCTCACCTATCAGCCATCTTACCCGGTCGCTGGACAAAGCACCGATAGCTGCAGCTAGATTCTCCTTGATCTTGTCTCCATTTTCAGATTCAGCTTTACCCAACGGCCCTATTGCCATAAGCTGATCGGTGAAACTGGCTACTGTCTGAGCAAATTGCTGTCCCTCCGCCGCGGACACCCAGCCCACGTGGAGGCGATCAGGATTGATACCTACAATCGTCAAAAGTTCTTTTATGGTTTCCATTCTGTATTTACAGCGATAATTTCCAGAGATATAGTGACAATCGCCAAAGTGACATCCCAGCACGAGAACACCATCCAGGCCATTCATAAGCGCTCTGAGGACGAAGCGCGGCTCAACTCTAGCCGAACACATGACCCTGATTATTCTGATAGTGGCCGGATACTGAAACCGTGACACACCAGCCAGGTCTGCGCCAGCATAAGAACACCAATTGCACAGGAACCCCAGTATGCGAGGCGCCCAATCATCTGCCGATTTCTGATTTTCGATTGCCAATTTTCCAACCTCATTGGACAGTTTTGAGTTATCAGTTCCGAAAACTTCCTAACTGAAAACTGTCCCAACTATCAACGCATCTATCTGCGCCTCTATTTGTGCATCTGTAAAGTGCTGCATGGTAATTGCATGTTGTGGACACGCAGCTCCACAGGCGCCGCATCCTTTGCAGGAAGCGGCAACAACGTGAGCCTTTCGCCCGGATTCAGTCATCTCCACTTGCAGGGCATTAAAAGGGCACAGGGATTCGCAGAGTTCACATCCTGCACACAATTCCTCGTTTATACTTGAGACAATAGGCTCAACTCGCACCCGGCCATTCAGCAATGGAATAGCCGCTCGTGATGCCGCCGCTTGAGCCTGAGATATAGCCTCCCCAACGTGCGCTGGCCAGTGGGCACACCCGGCGAGATAGATACCATCTGTCGCAAAATCCACCGGTCGGAGCTTTACGTGCGCTTCCAGGAAGAATCCATTTTCATCCACAGGAACTTTGAGCATTGTAGCCAGTTCCTTCGCGTCATCATGTGCAACCAACGGTGTCGAAAGCACAAGCAGATCGTATGGTATACCCAATTGAACGTCCAGAAGTTCATCGTAAACGCGTATAACTCCAGCATTCGCCTCAACTTCCGGCGGGCGATCTTTGGAGTATCTGATAAACATAACCCCTTTATCGCGCGCTCCAAAATAATAATCCTCAAAGCCGCTGGTATACGTCTGAATATCCCTGAAAAGAATAAACACCTGCGCATCAGAATTGGCTTCCCTCAATAACACACTGTTCTTGACTGCTGAAGTACAGCAGGTGCGCGAACAATACTCGCGCTCTTCCGATCTGCCACCGACACACTGGATCATCACAACGTTTTTCAGTTCTGCACACTTCTGCTTATCCGCCAGAACCTGCTCAAACTCCAGTTGCGTGATTACATTCTTACCATCGTAGCCATATTCTCCTTCAGGGATATATGCCTGAGAGCCGGTGGCCACAATTATCGCGCCGAGTTTGAAACGTTGAACATTCAAGTCGTTCAAGTCGTTCAAGTCGTTCAACGATTTTGACGATTTTGACGTGGAACATGAAACTTCCGCCTCATAATTGCCTATAAAGCCATGAATATTCTGGATTTGAGCTGATGTTAGAACTTCTATCTTTGGATGACGTAAAACAGCCTCTTTCACAGGATCAATGAACGACTTCGCCGTTGCATGAGATGGATACAGAACATGCAAATTGTTAAGCATTCCGCCGAGCTGCGATTCCCTTTCAATCAAGTAAACGGAGATTCCCATATCTGCCATTTTCAGCGCCGCCGACATACCGGCAATCCCGCCACCAATAACCATAGCGGTTGACAATACATCAATCTCTATCTCTTCCATAGGAGCAAGGAGCCGAGCTTTGGCAATACCCATGCGCACCAGATCCTTAGCTTTATCAGTGGCTTGCTTATGGTCTTGCATGTGTACCCATGAGCATTGGTCGCGTATATTTGCGAACTCGAAGAGGAATCTGTTAAGTCCCGCCTCTTCGCACGTAGTTCTAAAGAGCCGTTCATGAGTTCTGGGAGTACACGAAGCCACCACCACCCGATTGAGATCATATTCTTTTATGCTTTCTTTTATCTCTCTCAGCCCGGAGTCAGAGCATGTATATAAGTTATGCTTCGCACACACAACGTCTTCAAGCCCGGAGGCATATTCTGTCACTTCGGGGACATCTACCACTCCGCCGATGTTGGTTCCGCAGTGGCAGACAAATACTCCAATGCGTAGATCGCTCACCTATGTTCTCCCTTTGCCGTAACGGTTACACTTAATAGCTCGCTACGGCGTTCAATACTGTGGACGCGGCGCTGGCGGCCGCACTAGAGGCGCTTGTGACTGATTCCGGAATATCCATAGGATCCCGGCAGTATCCACACGCGAATATACCTTTTCTGGTGGTTTCTGAACAAAAATATGGATCCGTTTTGTAGAAGCCATACTCGTCCAGTTCGATCCCCAAAACTTCGGCCAGTTCTGTTGAGCCACGCACAGGTGTCAAACTCGGTGCAAGGATAGCCAGATCAACGGTCATCCTGTTTACCTGGTCAGTCTCAGTATCTTCATACCGGATAACAGGATCGCCGTTCCAATTCTCATTTATCTCTCCTATCCGGCTTCTTATATAAGTTACGTTATATTCTTCCTGCGCGCGTCTTATATATTTTTGGAATCCCTTCCCTGCTGCACGCAGATCAGTGTAGAATATAAACGACTGGGTTCCCGACTCATGCTCACTGGCGAGTATTGCTTCCTTTGTAGAATGCATGCAGCATACAGAAGAGCAATATCTGCTGCGCCGTGTATCTCTGGAGCCAACACACTGAATAAAGGCAAGCTTCTTGGCTACTTTATGGTCTGAGGGTCTTTCCAGATGTCCACCGGTGGGACCAGAAGCACTGCTTAGCCGCTCGTATTCCAACGACGTGATCACATTTTGTATTCTTGAGTAACCATATCGCTGCAAAGGAAGCACATCCACCAGGCTGAATCCCGTAGCCAATACAATAGCGCCCACATTCAATTCCACGTCCTGATCTTGCTGTTCGTAATCTACAGCATCTTTGTCACATACTTGCTGGCATATCCCGCATCTATTCCTGGTAAGCTTTAAGCAGTTGCTTTTGTCTATGGTCATTATACGGGGTACCGACTGGAGAAAATACAGATATATGGCTTTTCGATTTGACAGCCCCATGTTAAACTCATCTGGAATGCGAGTAGGGCATTTCTCAACGCACTCTCCGCAGCCAGTACATTCGTCCTCTTTGACGTATCTGGCTTTCTTGGTTACCTGTACCCTAAAATCTCCCACCTCGCCATCCACCGCCTTGACCTCCGAATAGGTCATTACATTAATATTCTGGTGGCCAAAGCAGTCCGCCATTTTTGGGGAGAGTATGCAGATGGCGCAATCATTGGTGGGAAAAGTCTTGTCAAGTTTAGCCATGTGGCCGCCTATACCCGGTTGTTTTTCCACCAGATGCACTTTGATACCCATATCCGCCAGATCCAGCGACGCCTGTATGCCAGCGATGCCTCCGCCAATGATCATTACGTCTTCGCTCATTGCTTTCTAGCCCTCTTCTCTTTGGCAAAATCAATTATCTTAGTAACCATGCTCATCTGACTGTCAGCTTTTTCTTGGTAATCACTGTATGTTTGCTCTTCGATATACCGCAATCTCAGAGCTGCCTGATATACTTTCTGACCAACATCTGTCCGTATAAGGACAGTAGTATATCCGTCGGGCGATCCCAGACCACCCACAGATATATCTGCAAAGTCATTCGCGAATTCGGTGCATTTGAGGCAGGCAGATCGGGCAAATTCATGGACCACGTCAAAAGGTATGTGAACAGATTCCCCGTTAGTCAGAGTAATTATCAGGTCTTCCTTTATATTCAGCTTCGCGATGTCGTCCAGCTTCACCCCCATTTTGGCCTCAATTTCCTGCTTTGCCAGGGATGAGAAGGCGAAGTTCTCCATACAGAACAGACCTATGGTATACTTAACCATATCGGAGGGGACAATATTCAGGCATCGCATTTTGCCTATTGTATGCACCTGACAGGGCGTACCCACAAGAGCAAATCGAGCGGCTCTCATATTGGACGTGAGTTCCTTAAGCGCAAATGCGCCTGGTGAATAAGTGCTGTATTCCTCACCTACCACGCCTACGTGAGTAGGAGTAGAGAAATCAGATCCGGCTGAACTGAGAATATCTTCCCTGTTAGTAGCAATCATGGGAGCACGCTTGAAAGGCCCTACGAAACGTGATACCATAGCGCCATCAATGAGGTTGTAGTCCATCATATACATCAGCAATGAAGTAACGACACCGCCGTCAGTGCAGACATCCTGGATTTCACGGTTTGTAGTCTTGGCGGAGGCAACCCGCTCGTATCTCCCCATAGGTGGTACCCATTTGAATTTCTCTTGCAGTTCCTGATCAAGCTCGCCCACCTGTGTGCAAATTGAATAGCACAATCCACACTCCAGACATTTTTCCTCGTCGGCGTATCTCGGACTGCCATCTGACGAGATCTCCAGCGCACCCAATTTGTTAGCTGAACAGAATGAAACACAACCACCACACTGACTGCATAATTCGGTGGAGATTACCTCTCTCTGAAGATCACTGAAGCTACGTTGTTCTGCTGAACTTCCGTTATCCATCTTCTATCCCAAGTTTAGCAAGCAAACCTGCTGTTTTGACCCTGTTCATATTCAGCCCAATCTCTTTGGGTTCCAGACCGATCGCGAGACCGAGAATCTGCGGATAATACAATACAGGGATGTTATATTCTGTACCAAATGTTCTCTCTATCCTGCGCTGGCTATCATCATACATAACGCTGCAAAACGGGCAGATGAGATTTATGGCATCAGCTCCAGATGCCTTTACATGCTCCAGTTTGTCCCTGCTCATCTGCATTGAAATGTTCTCATCTATAGCTAAAAGTGCCCCACCGCAGCATTCACGTTTGCTCTCATAATTTGCTGGCGATGCGCCAATCGCGCTTATCAGGACATCCAGACTTTGCGGGTCTTCTGGAGTATCAAAGCCACCATAGTATTCTGAAGGTTTGAGATAATGACATCCATAATGGCTGGCGAATTCAAGGTTGCTCATATCGCGGTTAACAGACGCCTTCAGTTTATCTACGCCTATATCTTCATAAAAAATCCTGGCAACGTGCTTGACTCCAGTAGTTCCATTGTATTTTCGGCCCAGCTCGGCCAGGTCTGACTGTATACTATCTCTCATTTTTAGGTCATTCTTGATTAACCAGTTTACCTCACTGAGAATGGAAGTACACGCGCTGCACATAGTACATATATCTAATCCTGCATCTTCCGCTATACTCAAATTTCTTGCAGCCATAAGCATTGAGGTTCTCTTATTTATAGATCCCAGAGGAAAGCCACAACACGAAAACTCCGGCAGGTCTACCAATTCAACACCAAAGGCATGAGCCACCTGACGCATGGATAATTCGTAATGTCTGGCTCTCACCGGTATGGTACAACCGATAAAAAGAGCATAACGCTGAGTAGCGGTCGCTGATGCTTCTTGCTTTTTCATGATTCTCGGCAATAAATCCCACCACCCTTATAGAAGAGTAGAAGGAATTACCGCCTTCCTTTCTCAGATGCATGTGTATAACATGTGTTTAAGAGATTCAGGCCAATAGTCACTTCAGCTAGGAAATCCAGAGTGATTCCAGATGATTCTTAGTACCTGTAAAAGTATAACTTCCCTTTTTCTGTAGGGGCAGGTTTTATCATGCTGATATACTGACATTTGATGAAGCAATCTCAATAACGAGTATAGCTTTCATCAACTTGATAACCCCAAACCTGCCCTTTATGGAAAGCATATATTATTTACCGATTACACCACTTAGTATACATCAGGTTGCAGTATATGTATATAGGGTCTGAATCCTAATTGAGCATAGGGAAATCCTGTATTGACACCACAATACAGACCTGTGCCCACTGATCCAGCCAGCAGCACCCGACAATCTAACTCTTTCCGACACCGATGATCTTATCCATACCAGTTATTTCATAAATCTGGCTCATCTCGCTGGGATCGGTAGATATACTGGGCAGACCTAATCTCTCACGCTTTCTGTTATCAAACTGGTCTATTTCGTATAATCTACCAAGCGAACGGATCGTATCGGCCTGCCTGACATAGGCAGGATGAGCATATCCCTCGCGCGACGCTATATTCTTCAGGACATTCATTATCTGGGTAATCTGAACTTCCTGTGGACACCGTTCATGGCAGGTATAACAGGTAGAACAGAACCAGATGAAATCACTTTCAAGAACCTGTTTTCGCATTCCCAAAAGTGCCATCCTGATTATCTTACGCGGGTTATACTTATCGTTGATCCATCTCACGGGACAGGCAGCAACGCACGTACCGCAACTGAAACAGTGCTTTATATTTTCACCACCAGACTCATGAGATATTTCATCCTTAAAGTTAGTATCCAGGTCGCTCAATAACACATATTTTTCCGAATCTAACACTTTTGACTCCCTCTCGCGGACCACAGTAGTCTCAGCAATGGGTAGAAACACTGTGAAGGTACTGCCGCGACCAACTTCGCTGTCCACTTTTATTTCACCATTCAGGTCTTCTACCAAAGCCTTTACTATGGGAAGCCCAAGTCCGGTTCCCACAATCTCTGCCGTCTGACGACCTCTCACTCTGTAAAACTTCTCAAAAATGTGCTGGCGATTCTCCGCAGAGATCCCAAATCCTGTATCCATAACCTCGATAAACGCTTTGCCATCCTCCTGACCAACTCTGATCTGCACTATTCCGCCGGATGGGGTGTATTTTATCGCATTACTTACCAGATTGGTAAGTATTCGTCTCATTGCGCCTCTATCTACACGTACAACCAGTGGATCAGGCTCGGCAGGCAATCGCATCCGTATTCCTTTCTCTGCCGCTTTAGGACGCATCAAATCAGCAACCTCGCGCACCGGATCAGTCAATGAAAGGAGTTCCAGTTCCAGTGGTGAGCTACCGGATTCAATGGAGGAAAGATTAAGCATATCCTTTTCCAATTCCAACAGAGCGTCAATCCGCTTCACCATCCGCGCTAGTGTGAATCGCTGTTTATCATTCAGACTCCCGTAAAATCCGTCCAGTAACACCGCAAGATTTTTGCGAACAGCCCCCAGAGGAGCATTGATGTCATGGATACAGCGCCTGGTCGCTTCTGCCATAGACTTATTGGACTTCGATAGTTCGGTAACATCAGTTAGGACACTCACCCAACCAAGTATCTCGCCCGATCTTGGCGCTGAACGCCGGACGCCAGACACAGGATAATCCAGAAGCGACCTCTCTGCATCCAGTATCAAACAAGTGCGCATCAGAAGCTGCGCTGAACCATCGGGCGTTATCAATTCCAGTTCTGTCTGTTCGCTATTCACCTCAATCGGCTGACCGATAAGTTCACTTAATGAAAGGCCAAACACGGCTTTGCTCTTCCCCAGTAATTCTGCCGCTCTAACATTGCAGAATACTACATTCTGGTTACGGTCAGTTACTATAAGGCCATCTGACATGGACTGGAGCACGGCCGAAACGCTCCCTCTTTCACCGGCCATTGTCTCAAGATCCCTCGCCTTCTCCCGCTCTATCAGGAAGGCGCGGACGCCACTATTTATTGAGTTGGCCAGATAGTCAGAGGGGAAAGGATGAAAAACATAGTCATAGAATCCCATCCGCATCACTTCTATGAGCCTATTTATGGAGCCTTCGGACGAAACTGCTATTAGAACGGTATCAGGGCAGAGCTTCTTTATGGTTGGCAGCAAATTCAATCCAACCAGATCAATATTGGTAATTGCAGCATCAAAGGAACTCCGCTCTATCTTCTCAACGGCGGAAGACACAGATTCCGCAATCTCAACATTAAAAGTCTTCTGCAGATCCCGGATATACACAGCATCTCGGGTATCGACTATTAGAACACTATTACCATTCATTTGTCAGCTTTATCCATCCGCGATAAGTAAGCAACTTTAATAAAAGGTTTTCAGGTTTCCTTTCTGCGGGCGAGGCCCGTCCTTATTTTCTTTTGCTCAAGATTTTTCTAAAAGCTTGATACTCCACCTTGAAAAGGGGGCTGGGGGGATTTTTGACATCGCCCAAGAACCTTCAAGACCATTTATTAAACTTGCTTATGAGCATTGAAAATTTAACCGGGTAATAAAGGTTCGTACTAAAGAAGATACCTCAATCGTTGTCATTCTGAGCGAAGCGAAGAATCTCTCATACAAAGTAACGCCCGCGGGAGAGATTCTTCGCTTCGCTCAGAATGACAAAAATGTTACCCGATTATTTTATCAAACTTCATAACTTCTATACTTTCGCAGTTTTTTGTAAACGCTTATTTCATGCGGGTTTACAGGATCGGGCAAAATCAGGTGTGATCTCCGTAAACCCGCATGAAATGGGCATTTCTTTCTGTGCATATGCCAATTC
>SDBT01006274.1_pt1 | contig 19788 bp, 16 predicted proteins | sample 2277101 | NCBI WGS metagenome assembly SDBT01 (sample SAMN10404973, study PRJNA504765) | marine sediment metagenome | isolation source: marine sediment core GS10_PC15, 103 cmbsf | place: Arctic Ocean: Southern Knipovich Ridge | collected 2010 | reverse complement strand
CAGGAGTTGGTAGAAGGCATGTTGTCCGTTCGTGCCCGGCTCGCCCCAGATGATCGGCCCGGTCTGCCACTCGACCGGTCGGCCGTCGAGCGTGGTCGATTTGCCGTTGCTCTCCATGTCGCCCTGCTGAAAGTAGGCGGCGAAGCGGCTGAGGTACTGATCGTAAGGCAAGATGGCATGACTGGCGGCGTCGAAAAAATTGTTGTACCAGATACCCAGCAACGCCAGCACGACGGGCATGTTCCGCTCTAGTGGCGTGCTGCGAAAGTGCAGGTCCATCTGGTGCATGCCGTCGAGCATCCGGTTGAAGTTCTCCGGCCCGATCGCAATCATCAACGGCAACCCGATGGCCGACGGCAAACTGTATCGCCCACCGACCCAATCCCAAAACTCGAACATGTTGGCATCGGCATCGATCCCAAACTTGGCAACTGCCGGGGCATTGGTCGAGAGTGCCACGAAGTGCTTCGCCACGGCCGACTCATCACCCAGTGCCTCCAGCAGCCACGAACGGGCCGATCGGGCGTTGGTCATCGTCTCCTGCGTGGTGAACGTCTTGCTGGCGACGATAAACAGCGTCTCGGCCGGATCGAGGTCCCGCACGGCCTCGGCCAGATGGGTGCCGTCGACGTTCGAGACAAAACGGACCGTCAGGCGACGGTCGGCGAACGGCTTCAAAGCCTCGTAGGCCATCACGGGCCCCAGGTCCGAGCCGCCGATGCCGATGTTGACGACGTTGCGAATCCGTTTGCCGGTCTGCCCGAGCCAATTTCCGCTACGAACGCGTTGCGAAAAACTCGCCATCTTCCGCAGCACCCGGTCGACGTCGTCCATCACATTGCCCGGCCGTCCTTCGACTTCGACGGGCTCGCCTGACCGGTTCCGCAGCGCCGTGTGCAGCACGGCCCGGTTCTCGGTAACGTTGATCCGCCGGCCGGTGAACATCCGCTCGACGGCCTCGGCCAGCCCGGCACTCTCGGCCAACGCCGTCAGCAGTTTCATCGTTTCGGCGGTCACGCGATTCTTCGAGAAGTCCAGCAGCAGGCCGTCGTCGTCGATCGTAAACCGCTCGGCCCGGTCCGTGTCGGCGGCGAAGAGGTCGCGCAGGTGGTCGGTGGCGATCCGCCCGTGATGGGCTTGCAGATCCTTCCACGCTTTCCGCTCGGTTAGTTGGCACATCTTCCGACTCCAGTCCCCTTATCCACACGTTCCAATCCTGAGGGGCAACATATCCCAAAACCCGAGACGCCGCCAGGGGCACTTATGCCGGACTCCCCCTTGTCTTCCGGACGATTTCTGGTAGGAAAAAGGGCTTGCCGATACCGAAACGATCGAAAGCAGGAGCCCGAACATGGATATCCAACAGTTAGTCCGCGACCTGAAAACCACCAACGACTCGAAAATCGTGATGCTGGTGGCCGACGGACTGGGCGGGTTGCCCGTCGAGCCGGGGGGACCGACCGAACTGGAGGCCGCCCGGACGCCCAATCTGGACGCCTTGGCCAGGCGGGGCGTGCAGGGCAGCATGAACCCCATCGCGCCGGGAATCACGCCCGGCAGCGGGCCCGGGCACCTGGGACTGTTCGGCTACGACCCGGTCAAGTATCTCATCGGCCGCGGCGCGCTGGAGGCCACCGGCGTGGGCTTCGAGCTGGGGCCCAACGACGTGGCCATCCGCTGTAATTTCTGCTCGCTCGACGCGGAGGGCAAGATCACCGACCGTCGCGCCGGACGCATCCCCACCGAGCAGAGCGCCCCGCTGGCGATCAAGCTTCGCGAGATCTCGATTCCCGGCGTCGAACTGTTCGTCGAGCCGGTCAAGGAGCATCGCTTTGTGGTCGTCTTCCGCGGCGAAGGTCTCGGCGACAAGGTGCCCGATACCGACCCGCAACGGACCGGCGTCCCGCCGATGGAGCCGGTCGGCAACGATCCGGCAAGCCAGCGGACGGCCGAGGCGGCCGCGCAGTTTCTGGCCGCCGCTGGAAAGATCCTTGCCGGCGAGCCGATGGCCAACGGGCTGACGATGCGGGGCTTCTCGGCCAAGCCCAACGTGCCCACCTACGAGCAGGTCTACGGCCTGAAGGCGGCCGCGATCGCCGTTTACCCGATGTACAAGGGCCTGGCCGGACTGGTGGGGATGGAAATCATCGGCAACGCGGGCTCGCTGGCCGAAGAGATCGACGTGCTGGAAAAATCGCTCGCCGATTACGACTTCTTCTTCGTCCACTTCAAGTACACCGACAGCCGGGGCGAGGACGGCGACTTCGACGCCAAGGTGAAGATGATCGAGCAGTTCGATTCGATCGTGCCGCGCGTCGCGGCCCTCGACCCCAAGGTGCTCTTGGTCACGGCCGACCACAGCACGCCGGCGTCGATGGCCAGTCACAGTTGGCACCCGGTGCCCACGTTGCTGGTTTCCGACACCTGCCGCCCGGACGCTTGCGAGACGTTCAGCGAGACCGAATCGCTCCGCGGCGGCCTGGGCCAATTTGCCGCCGTCTACCTAATGCCGCTGGCACTGGCCCACGCCGAGCGGATTGGCAAGTTCGGGGCGTAGGCGTGTAGGGTGGGTCGAGGCACGAGACCCACGCGTCAAAGATCGTTGGCTAACTGCCCACTGCCAACTGGATGGTAAAGCGGAAGACGGCCGGAAAATTAACCAGTCTTGGAGCCAAACTTTACCGTCACCGTCGAAGTCGCCGCCCTTGGCGATGAACAGTTCGACGTCCACGGCGATTTCGCATCGGTGTCAACGAGTCGGCGCAAGCGGGTGCGGTAACGGTTTGTGGGCGTTTCAGCGCAGATATCCCATTTTCGTGCCGCTGCTTGCAAGCAAGCAGTGGCACGCAACTATCCATAGAACACCCACCGGCCCTTGTTGCCGTTAGATCGCAGAAACCGGAGAGCAACCAACCTTTGCCGGCTACTCGCGGGCCGGGCCCGTGTCGTCTTCCATGCCGTCGATGTAGCGGCGGAGCCGGTCCAACTCGTCGGTGACCTGGCGGAGCTTGAGCATGTTCTCGACCCGCTTGAGCAATTCGATCTTGTTGACCGGCTTACTGAGGAAATCGTCGCAGCCGGCGTTGACCGCCCGTTCGATGTCGCCCGGCTGGTCCAGGGCGGTAACCATCAGGATCATGATTCCGTTGGTGGCCGGGTCCTGCTTGAGCGTCTTGCAGACCTCGAATCCGCTCAGCCTGGGCATCATGATGTCCAGCAGGATCAGGTCGGGCTTGAACTGGGCCACCCGATCGAGCGTTTCCCGACCGTCGGCGGCCGTGGCTACCTCGCAGCCTGTCTCATCCAGGTAGGCCTCCAGAAGTTCGACGTTGGGGGGATTGTCGTCGGCAATGAGGATTCTGTGTGGGGGCATGATCGTCGATACCTGCTTGATTTCTCGGGAAGAACCGGAAACGCAGGTTGATTATAGACGTTTTCACCATCGCAGAAAAGGCGGAACTTGCCGCTTGCGGCTTCGCAGTTTTTCGCACCTACACGCTGCTACCGTAACCGATCTTCTCCAGTGCCCGGCGGACGGACAGGCCCGCCAGCGGGGTCGCGGAAGGCTTGGTCGGCCCGACCTGCGTCCGAACGGCGGGGGTCAATTCGACAGGATCCGGTTCGGACACTCGCCCGGGCGCGACCGGCTGTGCCGGCGTGGCCGGTTGTGCAGTCAGAAACAGCGTGCCGAATCCGACCAGCAGACCGCCAAGCAGCCCGGCTAGTACGATCGTGCTGCGACTCGGGCCGATCGGGTTGATGCCGGCCTGCGGTCCGTCGATCCGCGCGATCAGGCTGCTGGCCTTGGCACTAGCCAGGGCACCGCGAGCCTCACCCAGATTCTCTTCCGCGCGGCGGAGCAACGCGGAGCGGCTATCGTTCTCGGCTACGTGATTGGCGTAGGTGGCACGGACGGCGGCCAGTCGGTCGAGGCGTCCGACGGCCTTGTCGAGCTGCTGCTGGAGCATTGCCACTCGGTCGCTGCTGAGATGAAGCTCGACCTCCAGCCCGCGGACGGCAATCGCCAACTCGTCGTGCAGGTGGCGGCCGATCTCTTCCTCCGACTGCTCGGCCGCGCGGACCAGGGGATGCACGGCCGACATGTTTCCTTGCAGGGCGGCGGTCCGCAGTTGGGAGTCGACCAGACCGTCCTTCAACCGCCGCAGAGACGGTTGCGATTCGAGTAGCCGGTTCGGCGTGGCAACCAGTTGCCCCGGATCGTCCTCGGCCTCCTTCAACAGGTTCAGCAGTTGTTCGTTGCCCGTATGGGTTGCGGTGGTCTCGCGAAGCTCGCCGCGGATCTCGATAATCGTCCGCCGCAAGGCGCTCTCGCCACTGCCGGACTCGTTGAGAACTCGCAGTTCGGCCAGATCGCTACCCACTTGCCGCTCGATCTTCACAAGCCGCTCGGTCGATTCGTCCAAGTCTGTTCGGGCGACCTGCACGGTGTCGGTCAGTTCGTCGATCATGCTCCGGGCCTTGGTGTCTCGGAGCCGTTTGAGCCGGTTCTGCAACTGCCCGCAAATTGCCCCGGCCAGGGCTTCCGCCCGATCGCGATCGCGGTCGCGGACGGTCAGGTAGAAGATTTCGGTCTTGCCGAACTCGGCACCTTTCGGCGGTGTGAGCTTGACGACCTCGCGCACGTCGGCGACGTCCCGGGCCGTTGGCCAGACGGAAACGGTTTGCTGATAGTCGGCCGGCGGCCCGACTTCCGCGAGCGATGCGGCAACCACACCCCGGCTCTTGACCAATTCGAGGATCGTCTCCTGGACGGTCTTCATTTCGCCGGCTCCGGCAAATTTGCCGGGCCCCGTCTCGTTGTTGGCCGCTTCGTTGCGGACGATCAACGCTTGCGACGCCTCCCAGGTTGGCTTTCGTACCATGGCATACGCGGCCGCCAGTACGGTTACGATCAGTGCCGGAATCAACCAGTGCCGCTTGTGCGTGGCCAGAATGCGAAGCACGTCTCTCGGACTCGGTAGCGTCAAGGGCGTTGCGTTCATTGTTGCTCGTCTCGGCTCGGGTGCGGATTGGATCGATTGTAGGGACCGTCGGTGGCAAACGTCGCCGTTGTAATACTCTACGCCGCAAAGCCGATGCCAAGCCGGCCGCCGCGACGGTGGTTGTTGCAGAAGGGCCCGCTTCCGCCGATTTCCGGCCGCCAATAGCATGCCGCAACCAATCGACCGTTGCCCTAAGGCAACCGTCCGTCGCGTTGCGGCAACGCGACCATGGTGACGGTCCGATTTTTCGCCGTTACCGGCAAAAGCCGCTTGCATCCGCGAGAATCCGACAGAGAGTTGTGTATGAGAGTATATTGTCTTTGCGATTTTACTGAACTGGCCCCCTACGCCGACGACTGGGACCGGCTGGCCGGCGGTGTACCGACGCGGAGCTGGGCCTGGTTGTCGACCTGGTGGAAACACTACGGCCAACCGGCCGGCGACGCCCGACGCCCGCGACGACCGTTCGTGCCCTGCGTGTTCGACCACAACGAGAAGCTCCTCGGCTTGGCGCCCTGGTATCGAGAATCTTCCGCGACCGGCGGCACCGTTGTCCGCCCGCTCGGCTCCGGCGAGGTCTGCTCCGACTATCTGGGCCTGCTTTGCCAACCCGGATTGGAACCGCAGGTCACCCGGGCGATCGCCGATTACCTGACGTCTACTCGCTCGCAGGGCACTGCCGACGGCGACGATTGCAACCGGCCCGCATGGGACCTGATCGATTTGACCGGCGTTGACGACCAAGACGGCCCGGTCGGGCAACTCATCGAACGGCTCGCCGAGGCAGGCAGCACGGTCCATCGCCGCGGTGGGCCGAATTGTTGGCGGATCGAATTGCCCGAGTCGTGGGACGCCTACCTGGCAACGCTCTCGAAGAGCCATCGCAAAAAACTTCGCCGGCTACAGCGGGACATGCTGGATACCGGCCGCGCCGTGTTGCACACGGTCGCCCGAACCGGCGAACTGCCCCGGGCCGTCGACCTTTTAATCGATCTGCACCAGCGGCGGTTGCAGTCGATCGGCGAACCGGGTTGCTTTGCGTCGCCCGCATTTACCGCCTTCCATCGCGAGGTCATGCCGCAGTTGCTCCGCAACGGTCAATTGCAGTTGCACTGGCTGGAACTCGACGGGCGACCCGCTGCGGCAGAGTATCACCTGACCGGCGGCGGCGTGGCTTATGCCTATCAGTCGGGTCTTGAACCGGAACTGATCGAGCAGCAGCCGGGACGAATCCTCACGGCGGCCGTGCTGCGTCGAGCAATCGAGCAGGGCTATCGGGCGTTCGATTTCCTTCGCGGCGACGAGCCCTACAAGCACCACTTCCGTGCCCAGCCCCGTCCGAGCATGGCCGTGCGGATCGTTCCCAAACGCCCGGCCGCCCAGTTGCGTCACAACCTCCGGCTGGCCGGCGACAACATGAAGCACTGGATCAAAAGCGGCTTGCGATTGGCCGGGACGCGGTGAGAGAATGCCCCTCTGGAAACAACTCCTGTTGACGCTCTACTACCACGGCTCGTATCCGATCCGACGGTGGAACCATCGTTGTGCGGTGGCCGTGGGACGGGTGCCGATCGTCGTGCTCTACTATCATCGGATCGCCGACGACCGGGCCAACGATTGGACCGTCTCCAACCGCACGTTCGCCCGGCATGTTAGCTGGCTGCAGAAGCGGTTCGAGTTGATTTCGTTCCAGGAGGCCCAGGACCGGGTGCGACGCGGAACCAACGACCGGCCGTGCGTGAGCATCACGTTCGACGACGGCTACGCGGAGAACTGCCACGAGGCGATCCCGCTGTTGATTAAGCGGCGGATCCCCTGCACCTACTTCGTCACACTGCAAAACGTGCTCGACGGCGAGCCGTTTGCCCACGATCTGGCCCTTGGCCATCCGCTGCCACCCAATACCGTGGAAGAACTCAGGGCAATGGCCGACGCCGGCGTCGAGATCGGCGCACACACTTACACGCATGCCGATCTGGGTTCGGTAACCGATCCGCAGCAGCTTCGCTACGAGGTGGTCTCCGCCGGCGAAGACTTGCAGGAGGCAGTCGGCCGGCCGATCCGCTATTTCGCTTTCCCGTTCGGACAGCACGTCAACCTCACCCAGGCAGCGTTTGATCTGGCTTACGAGGCCGGCTACGAAGCGGTCTGCTCGGCCTACGGCGGATTCAACTTCCCCGGCGACGATCCCTTTCATCTGCAACGCATTCCGGCCGACCAAACCATGATCCGGCTGAAGAACTGGACCACCATCGATCCGCGAAAACTCCATACACCCAGATTCCACCACGAAGTCGCCCGAACGAGCGACGCCACGCCGAAACTCCCCAACCGAAGCTGACACCATGCTCCGCCGCCGCAAACCGACACCTCCCGACGATCGCGGTCCGCTACGGGTGATGTTCGCGATCACGAGCATGCCGGTCGGTGGGGCCGAAACGCTGCTGGTCGAGGTGATTCGGCGGATGGACCGTTCGCGGTTTGCGCCCGAGCTTTGCTGCCTGAAGAACTTCGACGCGTTGGGTGAAGTGTTGGCCGACGAGATCCCCGCATTCACGGGGCTGCTGGCACACAAGTACGACTTTGCCGTGCTGTGGCGACTGACAACACTGCTACGGCAGCGGCAAATCGACGCCGTGGTAACCATCGGCACCGGCGGCGATAAGATGTTCTGGGGTCGGCTGGCAGGGCGACTGGCCGGCGTGCCCGTGATCTGCTCGGCCCTGCATTCGACCGGCCTGCCCGACCACGTCGAACTGCCCAACCGTCTGCTGTCCCCGATCACCGACGCCTTCATTGCCGTGGCCGAGCCGCACGGTCGATACCTGGCCGAACACGAGGGCTGCCCGGCACATAAAGTTCGCGTAATCCCCAACGGCGTCGACCTCGATCGGTTCCATCCTCGTTGGCCGGAGCCGGCGTTGCAGCGGGAGTTGGCAATTCCCCCGGGCACACCGGTCGTCGGTATTGTGGCCGCATTGCGTCCGGAGAAGAACCACGAGTTGTTTCTCCAGGCCGCCTCGCTGGTTCGCAAGGAATTGGCCGAGACGCAGTTTCTCATCATCGGCGACGGCCCGCAGCGCGAACGGCTTGAATCGCTGGCCGGCGAACTGTCGTTGTCCCGGGCCGTGCATTTCTTGGGCACCCGTAGCGACGTGCCGAAGTTGCTCTCGTTGGTCGACGTGTTGGCGATCACTTCGCAGATGGAGGCCAATCCGATCTCGATCCTCGAAGCCATGGCCTGCGAGAAGCCGGTAGTAGCCACCCGTGTCGGCTCGATCCCCGAGACGGTTCTCGACGGCAAGACCGGCTATCTGATCGCTCCCGGCGACGCGGCCGGCATAGCCAATCGCGTCGTCGAGCTACTGATCCACCCCGACCGCGCCGCCGCCATGGGCCGCGCCGGCCGCGAGCACGTCATCGCGGCCTGGTCAATTGAGCGGACTGTTGCAGGTTACGAGGATCTGATCGCAGAGATCTACGCGGCGAAGGCGGGTGGTGGGAAGGCGGGGGTGGAAGTGGCTGGTGTTTCAGGGGTGGCTCAATACCGGCCGTGGTAGTTGTTTGCTTCGCGGAGCGGCGTAGCGGCCGCGTTCGGGGAGTGGGCGACCTTGCCTTTGCTTTCGACGAATACCAATAGATCGGACCGCGGGGGCGAAGAACCTCCTAGCGACAGCGGCAGACCGGGTACCAGCGGCTTGGCCTTGCCGGCAGTGGGCGACGCTACCATGCCCATGCTGATCAACAACACCTGATCGACCGGCCATTGGAAACGCTCGTGAAAGCGGAAGTGCGTCATCTGCGGCACCTCGATCTTGGTCCGCTGCCGTGGGGCGGCCGCAGTGGATACATCCATCATCACCGGAATCAGCTTCTCGACCTGATCGACGTGACACTTGATCGCCGCATCGATCATTCGCCCGTCGGCCGTAAGCAACGGGTTGAACTCCAGCATGTATCCCTCGTCGACCTCGGCCGATTCTGTCTGGAATCCGGGCCACACGTCGCGGCGCATGGCGGCGTCGCGGATGTAGCTCCGCCCGCGCATCGACGAAACTACCGTCGACTGCCCGTTGGCGACCAGCAGATGGGGCGAGCTGTGTTCGCGGAAATCGCTACGACGGCGGATGGCGGCCAGCAGTATTGCGGCGTCTTCCTTCTGCAACAGCCAGGCACTGACGCCCGCCGTCTGCACCGGCATCGGATGCAACACCCGCTGCGCCCGGGCACGCCAGTTGGGATGCCCGATGGTGACCACCCGTAGGCTGAACTTGGACGTTTCCGCCTCGCTGCTGACGAACCGATCGACCATATCGGCGACCACGGTCTGCATCTCGGGCGTATGGTAAACGCGTAGTTTCCGCTCGGTGGCGCTGAGTATGCCGAGCGGTTCTCCGTGCCAGGCCTCGTATCCCGTCTTGCGGAGGATCCAGTCGATAATTGCCAGTTCGGGCCTCTTGGTCGAGGTGACCCGCGAGGTATAGGGGCTGATGTCGTATTCCCGCCAGATCTGACCGTGCTTGTTGGGCAGCGTATCGGGCCCGTTGGAAACGTGGGCCGAGGACCTCGAGAGCGGGTCGGTGGCCGACGGCAGCAGATCGCCGCTCTTGCCCGCGGTCGGCTGCGTGCGAGCTTCTCCCGCACGGCGCCACGCCGACGGCGTAGTGTCCTTATGCGAATCGATGGCGGCGGTCTGAGCGAATGCCTCGTTTACTACCCCAAAGAGGATCACGAGTCCTAAGAGAATGATTCTCGCCAACATGCTTCAGCCTCCTTGCCGAAGTCGGGTGACAGATGAACTGGGTCCGGGAATTGCGGAGGGGGAGTGTAGAGAGGTGGCCGCCATGGGGCAATAGCGATTTTGGGGGAAATCCACCCCGTTCTCGTTCCCTGACAGGGGCCCCCGCATCTTAGTAATTCTGTAATTCCGTCAAAACGGCCGGCAACGGATTGACGGAAAACTTGTAAATTGGTATTTTAGTGCGAAATTACACATAATCAGCCCGTGGGTGATTCCCGCCGTGTCGAATCTCGTCAACATCTCCGAAGCCGCTTCCCTGGGACTGCACACCATGGCATTGCTGTCCAGGCACAGTGAACAACGCTGCACAAATCAGGAAATTGCCGAGGCATTGAAGGGATCGAGCCATCATCTGGCCAAGGTGATGCGGCGGTTGGTGCGGGTCGGGTTGGTCGATTCGATTCGCGGTCCCCAGGGTGGGTTTCGGATGGCAAGGTCGGCCGAGAAAGTTACGCTCTTGGAAATCTACGAGGCAGTCGAAGGCCCTTTGCAGGAGGCGGGTTGCCTCTCCGCGGAGCCGGCCTGCCATGGGCAAAGCTGCCTGCTGGGCCGAACTGTCCAGACGATTCACAAGCAAATCCGCGACTTCTTGGGCGCGACTACCTTGCTCGAATTGGCCGAAAGTCTTAGTGTGTCGATTGCCATCGGGCAGCAAGGGACCAACGGTTGAGTAGAGCCTATGGTTGACAAAAGGAGGTGGTTATGACGGAGTCTGAAAAGCAGACTACCGACGAGCAAACCGACGGTGGTGATGACCGGATCGAGCGACGCGAGTTCTTCTCGTCGGTGGCCATGACGTGCGGTTTGGCGTCCGGCTATGGCACGCTGTTCGTCTTCGCCGGGCGTTACCTCTACCTCTACCCGGCCGGGGCGAAGAACAAGGCCTGGCTGTTCGTCACCGAACTCGAGGGCGTCGAGGTGGGCGCTTCGCTGGAATACGAGGCCCCCACGGGTGCGAGAATCGTGATTGCCCGGCAGGCCGACACAGGGACGGAAGACGATTTCGTCGCGCTTTCGCGAGTCTGCCCGCACCTCGGCTGCCAGGTCCATTGGGAACCGCACAACAACCGCTTCTTCTGTCCGTGCCACAACGGCGTGTTCGATCCGCAGGGTAAGGCCGTTTCGGGCCCTCCGGCCGACGACGGGCAGTCGCTGGTGGAATACCCTTTGAAAGTGGACAACGGCATGTTGTTCATCGAGGTGCCCCTCGAAGGATTGACCTCGCCGGAGGACGTATGATGGAAACGCTGCGACAGTGGTTGAGTACGCGGATCCCGCTAAGCGCCGGCCAGTTACGGGAGTTGACCAACGAGCCGGTTCCCTATCACCTGAAACGCTGGTGGTTCTGCCTGGGCGGTACGCCGGCCTATTTGTTTGTAATCCAGGTGGTCACGGGGATTATGCTGGCCTTCTACTATCAGCCGACGGCCGAGGCCGCGTACAAGTCGGTCGGGTACATTACGGACGAAGTTGCGTTCGGCTGGTATTTCCGCAGCTTGCACAAATGGTCGGCCACGCTGATGATCGCTGCCGTGATCTTGCACCAGATGCGGGTCTATTTCACCGGAGCCTATCGGGCGCCGCGCGAACTGAACTGGATCGTGGGCATGGGCCTGCTGTTGTGTACGCTCGGACTGGGGTTCACCGGTTACAGTCTGGTGTTCGAGCAACTCAGTTTTTGGGGTGTTACCGTCGGTGCCAACATCTGCCGGACGGTGCCACTGGTGGGCGATATGATGGCGAACCTGCTGCTCGGCGGCGAGGCTTATTCGTCGCGGACACTGCCGCGGCTTTACGTGCTCCATGCGGCGGTGCTGCCGGCCGGCGTGATCCTGTTGCTGGGACTGCATGTAGCGATGATCCGCTTGCAGGGCATCACCGAACTGAAATTCGAGGACGAGTCGGACGACGCCCCGAAGCACTTCGACTTCTTCCCCGATCACCTCTACACCGAGTTGATCATCGGATTGGTGCTGATGGTGGTTCTCAGCGCGTTGGCTACGATTTTCCCGGCAGAGTTGGGGGATCCGGCCGACCCGCAGAACACACCCATGCACATCCAACCCGAGTGGTTTTTCTTTGCCACTTTTCAGTGGTTGAAGCTTTTCTCGGCGACCCTGGCGGTGCTGAGCATGGGGCTAATCGTCTTCGTGATGGTCGCCTGGCCGTGGATCGACGCGCAGTTGCGGCGGATCACCCGACGCGAGGACGTCAGCGTCTGGATCGGCGTGGTCGTCACTTTGTCGATCATCGGGTTGACCGTCTGGGAAGCGTTCGCACATTGAACGGAAACCGTCACTGAAGACGCACTGAAACACACGTACAATTCACGACACGGAGTCAAAGGATCCAGTCATGTCATTGAAAGCCAAACGTCTCCTGATTGCCGTCCTCGGTTTCGTTTTTCTCGGATCGTTGCTGCTGGTGATGTGGATGGAGATCGTCCGCAAGCAGGAGGAGGCGGGCTTGGTTCGTGCCCACCCCACTCCGCCGGAGGGCTCGGCCGCCTGCGTCGAATGTCACAAGAACGACACACCCGGCATCGTCGATCAATGGGCTGGCAGCACGCACGCCGCCAAAGGGGTCGGGTGCTACGACTGCCACAAGGCGAAGGAGGGTGAACTGGACGCCTGGATGCACGAAGGACAGCGGATTGCCACGCTGGTGACCCCGGCCGACTGCGGCCGCTGTCACGAGAAGGTGTTCGATGAATTCACCGCCAGCCACCACGCCCGGGGCGGCGATATTCTGCATTCGTTGGACAACAAGCTGGCCGAGATGGTCGAGGGCGCCCGCGAGTCGTTTCACGTCCGCGGATCGATCCCCGGCAGCAAGATCACCGAGGTCAACGGCATGGCCTTTGCGCAGACCGGCTGCCAGCAGTGCCACGGCAGTATGGTGGCGTTGAAGAAGATCGGCGGCGGGCAGATCAGCATCGACGACTTCAGGCTCGGCGACGACGAAGGGAAACTGACCGACGCGGAAAACGTGGTCGTCAAGAAGGTCGCCGCGGCGGCGCTGAGCAGGAAGACTAAGGATCTGACGAACGCGGAAATTGAGGCCCTCGAGCCGGAATCCGCGGCAGAAATCGAGACCCTCAAAACGACTGCCGCAAACGGCAAAGAGAAGGTGGACGACCTCACCAAACCGGAAAGGGAGGCCCTGGACAAGGCGTTCGTGGAACCGAAACGCAAGAAGGCGCTGAAGACGGTGTTCCGCGACGAGGACGGCAAGCCGCTGTTCGTCCGTTCGACGTGGCCGAACACGGGTATCGGGCGGCTGAACATCGACGGGTCGCTCGGTTCCTGCTCGGCCTGCCACTCGCGCCACGACTTCTCGCCCCGTCGTGCCCGGCAGCCGGAAAATTGCGGCAAGTGCCACCTCGGCCCCGACCATCCGCAGAAGGAAATCTACGAGGAATCGAAACACGGTATCGCCTATCGCGACCTGAAAGACAAGATGAACCTGGACTCCGAAAGCTGGGTGCTCGGCAAGGACTACACCCAGGCGCCGACCTGTGCAACCTGCCACATGTCGGCCAACACCAAGGACGACAAGATCACGCACGACCCGGGCAAGCGGATAAGCTGGACCAACCGCCCGCCGGTCAGCATGGTGATGGACACCGACAAGAAGGGCGACGCCGTCAAGGAGACCGACCCGCAGCGACGCGAGGAACTGGTGGTCGAGTTGGCTGCCGTCAAACGCGAGCGGATGAAGCGGGTCTGCCTGCACTGCCACACGTCCGGCTACGTCAACGCGTTCTACACGCAGTACGACAGTTTCGTGGTGCTGTACAACGAGAAGTTTGCCAAGCCGGGCAAGGCGATCATGGGGGCCTTGAAGAAGCAGGGTCTGACCACGGCCACGCCGTTCGACGAGGAAATCGAATGGACCTGGTTCTACCTTTGGCATCACGAAGGCCGCCGCGCACGGCATGGGGCCTCGATGATGGCGCCCGACTATGCCCACTGGCACGGCACCTACGAGGTTGCCGAGCGATTCTACATGGGTCTGATTCCGCAGGCCCGAGAGATCGTCGAGCACGCTCGCGAGGAAGGCAAGACGGCCGAAGCCGACGCAGTCACCACCGTGATCGACGAGATCCTCGCGCGTCCGGAACACACTTGGTTTGAGAAGGAAAAACAAGACTAAGTGGCGGGAACACCGCCTACTTTCGTCTCGCCTTTTTCCGAGCCTTCTTGCGGGGCTTCGGTGCGGCTTTCTCCGTTTTGGCTTTCACCAGTTTGAGTTTCGCCGACGCCTCGCGTTTACCGATTCCTCGAACGGCGACTAATGAAGCGAGTTGAGCCTTCTGGGGGCGGGTATTGCCTCGCTCCCAGTTGTAGACGGTCATTTCCGAAACACCCACTAGCTTCCCATAGTCCCTGGCAGACAGTCCCAGCCGACTACGCTGAGCCTTGACCGATCTGGCCGAAAACCGGACGTCCTCAGCAGATTTTTCGGCGGTTTGCGGTTGCCCGCCACGCTTCTGCTCCTGCCTCTCCAAGAAGGTGATTTTCTTCTCTTGCTCCCGCAACTGCCGTTTGAGCTTGGCAATCTCGCGCCGGTATTGGGCAATCGCCTGTCTTGTCGTCCCCGTTTGGGCCTTGATTTCCTTCCGAGCCAAACGCTGAATCTCTTCTTTTAGGGTGGTTGCGAGGTTGGGCATTGTATTCTCCTTGGTTGAGGGGACCTCTTTCTGCTTTCCATAAGAATACGGCCGAACACGGATTTGGGCAAGTGGCCACCTTGCCATTATTGGGCCCGATTACTTCAGAAAATCGGGCAGGTAACTGCCGCTGTCGGCCTCCGGGTCGGTCTGCTCCCCCCGCTCGGCTTCTCGCTGCCGCTCCTCCGCCGCGCGCAGCGCGAGGTAGGAACCCGACGCGATCCGATCTTCCTTGCCGGGACCGGCTTGGATCAGGACGGCGCTCTCGCCGAGCAAGTGCTTTGTCTTCACGTTGATCGCGTGGCACCGAGTTTGGCAGAGTCCACAGCCGACGCATTTCTCCGCCAGGACCACCGGTGCCAGCATCCCGGTTCCTTCGATCGGAACGCCCACCACGTCGGTTTCCGTACCGACCGTCCTGAACTCGATCGCGTCGTAGCCGGACGCCTTACATTCGTCGACGCATAGCTGGCACTCCTCTCGGCCCGCGTATGGCAGGCAGGTCCGCTGGTTCACCCAGGCGAGTCCCATCCGGGCCACTCGCTTCTCTTCCAGCGGAATCGCGCGGATCGCACCGGTCGGGCAGACCTGGCAGCAGTTGTTGCAACTCGGCTCGCAGCCCGACCAGTCGGCGACCACGCGCGGCGTCCAGAGTCCCTCCACTCCTTGCTCGAACGCCTGCGGCTGGAGCACGTCGTTCGGGCAAGCCTGAAGACACTCGCCACAGCGAATGCACGTCCGCAGGAACGCCTCTTCCGGAACACTTCCCGGCGGGCGCACCGGGTAGCAGGGCGCCGCATCGCCCAACCGGGCCCCGGTCGCGGCGATCGCTTTCGCCGCCGCAACACCGCCAATCGCTCCGGTTGCCAGGCCGATCCCAGCGGTCAGAAATCCCCGTCGCCCCAGCGGCGCCGCGTCCGCCGGCCGGTCGTCGACTACTTTTACGTCCAACGCTTGCCATCGCAGCACAAACTGGATCGCCGTCACGGGACACGCTCCGCCGCAGGTCTGGCAGAACGTGCAGTCCGTCGTTCGCGTCGAGTAGTTGGGCTCGATTGCATCGAAGGGACAGGCCTCGATGCACTTTCCACACTTGATGCACGCGTTCTCGACCTTACGTTCCGTCAGACGCAGCATGGCGGCAATCGAGAAGATCGCACCGGACGGACAAACGTGGCGACACCAGAAGCGAGGCTTCAAAAATCCAAGTCCCAACACCACGGCAAACAACACCAGCGATAGTGTCTGCCCCGCATTGATCGCGGGAACCTGATGCCAGGACCGCACAACTCCCGTCTCCAGCGGCGTCAACAGATAGGCGGCCGCCCGGGTGAGGATCGGAATCGCCGCAACGAATCCGGAAACCAACACGCCGAAAACGGCGCTGACGAGAACTCCGGCAAGCAGACAGTACTTCAGATGAACGTACCAACCTCTGCCCGAAACGTTGAGCCGTTGCAGGCGTCGACCAATCGCCCAATCGAACAGATCGATGACCGTACCCAACGGGCAAACGTATCCGCAGAACCCTCGCGGCACGACCAGACAAACGAGCAGGACCACTCCAGCAAACGTCAGCGACCACACCCAAGTCCGCCCTGCAATCGCCGTCGAGAGGCTCACGAGCGGATCGATCGCCAAGAATAGCTCTGTCGGCACGATTTCCTTGCGAAGAATGTCGTCGGCATAGTGCGACGGCCACACCTCTGTGCCCGTCTCGCCGGACACCGAGGCGGGTTGCCGTGCAGGAACGGCCGTGTATGGAAGACAGACGTAGAGAAAAAGGACGAGAAAAGCGAGCAAGCAGACGGTCTGCACGATTCGTCGGACCGGGGAGTATTGCCACGTCGGCGCCACCCAGTCGATCAAACGACTCAGCAGGCCCGCGGATTTCTTCCTAGGCGGCGCGGGAAACCAGTTCAATCGCATGGCAGCTACTTCGCGGCTCAGGGTCTTCCTTGCAGGGACCCGGCAAGTGCTTTCGCCGTGGCGTTGATGATCGCTTCGGAGGTAATCGTTGCTCCCGTGGTTGCGTCGATTCCGGAGAATCCCTGCTCTTTCACAATCTGTAACGTCGTGTCTTTAATGGCCGAGTAGAACTGCTTTTCCTTGTGTTCGGTGACTCTCACCGAGGCGATGCGACCCCCGGCCATCGTTACTTCGATGTGCAATTCACCGGCATAGGCCGGCGCCTTGCCGCTGTACTTTCCATCGTGTACGCGGCTCAGTTCGAGGGAATCGTAGAGCTTGATTCCTTGGATATTTGCCCAGGCGCGTTGCTTGTTGCGTTGAATTCGTTTGGCCATTTGTCCCGACGCGGGAAGTGTCAGCACATGTTTGTAATAGGTAACTGCGTCGTCCAGCTTGCCGACCGTTCGGCAGGCATCTCCGGCGCTCAGGTAAGCCATATCGGTATAGCCGCTTCGAGCAAACGCCCTTGCCACGTCCAACGCCTTTTCGGTCTCACCCATGTCGGCCCAGAGCTTGATTGCCGGATACAGGTTCGGCAATTGTCCGAGCAGATCCCTGGCCATCTCCATGTTGCCCATTCGCCAATAGCATTCGGCCAGATGCACCCCCTGAATCGACTGTGTCTTGTCGACACCTGCCGCTCGCCACCAGAATGCCGCCCGCGGATAATCGCGGAAGAAATCGAAGTACATCCGCCCCATGGTCTGCATCACACGCGTCCGCAATCGCACGTTGGCGGCGTGTTTTTCGAGCATGAAATGCATGAACCGAACGCCCGATCTCCACTTGCTCGGATTGGGGTTGACGATGTCCCAGACGTACTGGCCCACGTTCCGCTGGCTATTCCACTCCCTTGTGGGCGGTGGTTGCGGCCAATTCAGATCCAGCGATCGAGGATAACTCAACTTCACCGAGTCGTACCATACCGGTGGAGTCTTACCAACGCCGTTGATCAACTTTTCGATTTGGGCCTTCGACCGCCTTGCGCTACCTCCCGTTTTGTCCGCACCCCAAGATTCAACGGGTAAGACGACCAGTGCTGTTATCAAGGCAAGAAGGGCACTCGAAACACTCAGCGTTCCTTTGATTTCCATCATAAGCGGCGGACTCTCTGCGACGTTGGATAAACGAACGGCGACACGAACACAACGAATTAACCATTATAACGGACCGGTTTGACACGGTCAACGCCTAGCGGCCCGTTGGAATAGTCGTGGGTGGCTGGGGCAAAGCGCAGCGGTGCCCCAGAGACCCAGGGCCTGGGGCACCGCTGCGCTTTGCCCCAGCCACCCATCTCCAGAACTCTTTCTCAACGGGCTGCTAAATTCGCCTTAATAGTAACGGATGTGGGCCTCTTTGGCGTTGCGTCGAGATCAACCGATTTCTCAAACCGGTCGAACAATACGATGTTGCCGATCTCAAGATTGCCCCGGACCACCTCGACGCTGAGGCGGTAGCCGTCGTCGGTCTTCTTGAAATCGAGAGTCCCCCACGCAGTTCCCACGGAGAAGAACGTGCGGAGATGATCCTTGCAGATCCGCGGGCTGAGATACAACGTCTTGTCGACGCCCGAGTAGCGCAAACCGGTCAACGCCAGGAGTTGGCCGTAGTTGGCCATGCTTCGGGCGTAGTAGTTTCCGCATTGGAGTTGGCTGTAGGGGTTTCGTTTCTTGCCGTCGTGCCGGTCCCGGACGGCTTTGACCACGGCCAGGCCTTCCAGAACGAATCCCTCGTAGATCAGGTTGGCGGCCACCTGATCTTCATAGCCGACCATGAACGTATCGGCGTAGAAAAGGTCCTGCTCCGGCCGGCCACCCTCCGCGATCGAAGAACGCTTCTCCTTTGCCCATCAGGTTTTTCGTAACGGGCCCTTCGAGCACTTTGAATATCGGCTGCTCGCCTTCGCTCTTTGCCCATAAACCGAGGAACGTGTAGGGGGGTTTGAATCCTGCATCGGGATGATTTCGGATTTCCCAATCGGCGAGTACACCTTTGCCGTTGAGACAGATACACCCGGCGCCGATCCCACCCAGCGGAAAGCGAATCTCGTCGAGATAGTCGCCCGAGTAGGTATCCCGCACTTTCGGCGACGTCAACTGCTCGACGCCGTATGGAAGCTTCCCGATCGTGGCGGCATTCTCGGCAAGTACCGTCGCCGTGATCGCGATCGAGAGAAGCGTACACAGGATCGGCACGGTCGCGTTTTCCCTTCTCATGGTTTCCATCTCCGTTGTTGCGTGCTCATATTTCCCATTTGGTAGCTCAGATTGTAACGAAAACATATCTAACTTCAAGACGGTTCCGCAGGCAATCTATCGTAGGGTGGGTCGAGGTAGGAGACCCACGCGGCAATTGCAGTCTGCATCACTGTAGCATTTGGTGGCCGGGGTCCTTGAGCCGGCGGAGGAATCCGGTATACTCGAAGGATTGGTGCGGGCCGATTCGGCCGGTGGTAGACAACTTTACGTATAGGAGAATCCCATGTATTTACGAGCTCTGTTCTTCATCACGGCGATGGCCGCCACGTTCTCCTTTGCAGTTGCCGAGGCCGAGCCGTCGCACGAATACCCGATCCGCCCGGTTCCGTTTACGGCGGTCGACGTGGCCGACGAGTTCTGGACTCCGCGGTTGGTCACCAGTCGGGAAACGACGATTCCCTACTGCTTCGAGAAGTGTGAGGAGACGGATCGGATCAATAACTTCGCGCGGGCCGGCGGGCTGCTCGGCGGTAAGTTCGAGGGCATCTACTTCAACGACTCCGACCTCTACAAAATCATCGAAGGGGCGGCCTACGTCTTGGCCCTGCGCAAGAACGAGAAGCTCGATAAGTATCTCGACGAGGTGATTGCCAAGATCGCCGCGGCGCAAGAGGACGACGGATACCTGTACACCTCGCGAACGATCTTTCTCAACGCGGACAAGGACGCCGAAAAGTACCACCCACCCGGCGGTAAACCTCGCTGGTCGGCCACCGGCGGACACGAACTCTACTGCGTGGGCCATCTCTACGAAGCGGCCGTGGCCCATCATGTGGCCACCGGAAAGCGAAACCTGCTGGACGTCGCCATCAAAAACGCCGACTTGATCTGCAAGACGTTCGGACCGAACAAGAAAGAGAACTGGCCGCCCGGGCATCAGGAAATCGAAATCGGCCTGGCGCGGCTCTACCGGCTGACCGGCGAAAAGAAATACCTCGATACGGCCAAGTTCTTTCTCGATGCCCGTGGCCGGGCCGACGGCCGTAAGTTCGGTCTGATGGGAACCTACTGCCAAGACCATCGCCCGGTGGTCGAGCAGAAGGAGGCCGTCGGACACGCCGTCCGAGCGGCCTACATGTACGC
>SDBT01006273.1_pt1 | contig 19791 bp, 15 predicted proteins | sample 2277101 | NCBI WGS metagenome assembly SDBT01 (sample SAMN10404973, study PRJNA504765) | marine sediment metagenome | isolation source: marine sediment core GS10_PC15, 103 cmbsf | place: Arctic Ocean: Southern Knipovich Ridge | collected 2010 | reverse complement strand
GTTTGGGGGGTTCTTTCTCCTCTTCTTCTTCGTATTCGCCACTCTGTCCCTTACGGAACGCTCGCAGTCCCTTACCAAGGGCTCCACCGACCTGCGGGAGTTTCCCCACCCCGAAGATAATCAGGATGACCGCCAAAACAAGCCCCATCTCCCATGGTCCTATATGAGGTATCATTATTGCTCCCTCCATGCAAGTAAAATACTGCTCTTGGTCACCTTCTATCCCGGCGGGATAGATTCCGTCTCCCCAATAGCGGCTTAATTATAATTTAGTAACCAGGAATCTTCAACCTCTGGTGTTAAAAATGGTAAAAAAGAACCGCTCTGGACTCACAAACCCAGAGCGGGAAGAATTGCAGGTTGGTGGAGACGGGGGAGGGTCGAACTCCCCGTCCAGAAGAAGCTGCTACACTACTCCCTCAACTCCTGGACCAGCTAGAAGCCCTTGGCGAGACGGCTCGCCAGCTAAAGAAAGCCCTTGGTTCCAATGGGCACCGGGCTGAGCAACTGGAAGAGATAAAGCAATACCTGGAGCACCAGACTAATAAATAGCCTGGCGCTTTTTGTTTACAACTGAATACCGGGCTAATCGCTGTAGACACAAAGAAAAGGCGGGAACCCCTTGCCTCCTTTCTGGCTACATTCTACCCTCTCAAGGCTACGTCAGTCAACCTCACCCACATCTCACTTTCAACTTAGGCTATACAAGATGCCTTAATGTTACATACAATAAGATATCGTGACATCATACTGAAAAGTATTGCATATCTTAAGTCAAAAAGATTTGGGGCTACCGCCAACTGGGAGCGTCCACTCCATGTCTTCTATAGGTATGCAAATTGTCAGAGCTATCACAAACTGCTAAGACTGTCCTCCTAACCGGAAGTCGTTGTGCTGGTGTAAGACAACGGCCTCATAGCTGAATGGGACAACTGGCTAGCTTCAGTCTTAACTTCTGTAGGACAACAGCCGGGGAAATTGCGAGAACTAGTTAACACTCCCTGTGCTTTTCCTTCTATGCTCTCGGTTGAATTTTCAATGCGTTTCCTTCTGTCTGAAAGAACGGACTGAAGCCTCAGCCTAAGTGGTCCGCCCGAGAGCTCGGGGGGATTCTCTATGTGTTTTCTGCCTTCGTCGTCGGCTTTCACTCGTCTGTTTCCCGTTTAAGCCCCGCTGTGTCCTGAAAGTTTACGGGTTAACCCGCAAACTTTTTTCTTTTAATTGATGCCTTATGGTCACCATTTTAAATGGTAAGTGACCGGTCTAGAGGGGCTAAAGCATCCGACGGAGGCCATTTATTCACGCCTTAAACCGTGAAAATGGGGGCCTAGCGGGGCGGGTGCATCATAGCGGACATCTTAGATGTCCGCCGTCTAGCCTAGCGGGACTTATGGCTTCTTCCTTTTCATTTTTCATGGCTTAACCTGTGAAAATTTGGCCTAGCGGACTAAGGTATTTTACGAAACCCATAGAGATTCTGAGGCTCGGACTGAGTCTTGTGAGGGAAGAGACTGGATTGAAGGTGGTGAGCCGAAAGAAACCCGAAAGAAAGACGAAACGAAAGAAACAACCGAAACCATCCCCTCTCAGTCCGACCTTTTCAGATCCATTGGGGAGAAGTTTTGAGGGGCGCCCCAGGGGCAATTTTACCGCTTACTGCAACTTTTGCTTTAACCTGGGGGAACATTATCTCAAATAATATATGTTGAAGAAAAGAGGTTATAAATAAGAGGCTAGCCCCGCTAGGCAGCGGTAGAAGGCAATTAAATGCCTACCAAAAAGGTCTTAGCCCTGCCATCTTCACTTAAATGGGGAAAGAGAGGCTGCAAATAAGCGTTTTCAGGCACTAGCCCCGCTAGGCCACGTAAGTGCCTAATTAAATGGGCAAAAGGCACTAGCCCCGCTAGATCCCAAATTACTGAAGTATCTGGGTTTTAACCCCAGAGGGCGGGAGACATGATTATTACCAGCTCCGAGACAAAAAGCAAGAAGTATAAGCAGCGACAGAAACGGAGTAATGACCTAAGGTCTCAAAGCTGATTTGGCCAATACTCCATAGCTAGGCACCTTTCCTATGTCCATATGCCTGCCTCTAAGCGGGGGTGCCATTGAGTGGCAAGAGCAGACAATTCGCCAGCTTAAGCCTCGAATTTAGTAGCACAATGAGAGGGAGCACGATTTGACGATTTAGAAGCCTTTTAACCCACCCTTTCAATGAGTCATGCGGTGCAGGATGGGATTATGTACCTTAGCAATTTAAATCGGACTGTGGAGAAAATTATGTGCTGGTGGGAGTAATGTCCTAATAGTCCTCAACTATCTCAAAGCCGGTTTGTCGTAAGCACATAGCTGGCCTTCAGCATTATGTCCATATGCTTACCCCTAACCAGTTCGGCAGTGGTAAAGTCCTCCTCAACAATTGGAACTTCTCTCGCTTCTCCTCCTGGCTCATATTCAGGATGAACACTGCGGATGTGGCTTTTCAACGCTGACTCTTTCTGAAACTCTTTTTCGCTATCCTCACATCCGGGTACAGGGCATTTTAACACCATCTCGTCACCTCCTTATTCTACGGCGAGTCGGACTCAACCTTGACTCAACCTTGACTCAACCTTGACTCCAAACTTTAGCTTCGTTTGACTCAATCTTGACTCCAGAATTTTAGCTACGCTTTGACTCAATTGGGGTAGTCCGTTTGAACCTTAAAGGGGTAGTCACTACACATAGCAAGTCCCCCATTCAACAAAGGCTTTACCCCGATTAACGATAGCCAGAACGGTCGAGCCATTGTTGCTTTTGGATTTGTATCTGTGAGAGTCTCGAGACTACCCTGAGACTATCTCTATGTGCTAGTCTCAATGTAATAGGGTAACTCCCTGAAAGAATGGCCTTATGCCTTAACCCATAAAAATTTTAAGACCTAGCGGGGCTATTGCCTGCTAGAGTCCAAGGGGGTAGTCCATTTGAACCTTAAAGGGGTATCCATAAAGTTCGGCCATATTCTTCACTTTCTCTTTCTTAGACCCTGGTGAGAGTCTCGCCAGAGTCTTGCGAGAGTCTCAAAATCCGTGCCTGCAAGAGTCTTAAGACTACCCTTAGACTTACCCTGAACCAGAGTCTTTACCAGAGTCTGAATTTCACTCTCTAAACCCATACAACAAAGGCTTTACACCGATTATTCTGCCTTGCTGCTTAATTCTCCCAGCCGCTGAGAGCATACATACCGGATAGCCTCCTGGAGAGGCTCCCCAGCATATAGGTTGAGCATATGCTCAGATATAAGCTCGCTCAGTAGCTCAGATAGAGGCTCGTCAGCAGCTCAGATAGAGGCTGAGCATAGGCTGAGCATAGGCTGAGCAAGCTCGCATATCTGAGCATTTGAGTATGCTGAACATACTGGGCTATCTGAGCATGCTCGCATATAGCTGAACAGCTGAGTAAGCTCGTATATCTGAGTAGCTCGAATAGTTGAGTGAGTTAAGGTAAAGGAGATTAAAATGGGAGAGGAAATAAAATAGTCAAACTATCATTAGGTTTGGGAAAGGAAGCAATGTCACTACTGAATTAAGGCTGCTCCTAGCTGTTTTGTCACTCCGCCAAAGGTAAGTTCTCGCACTTTGTCGTGGATGAAGCCCCATAGAGAACTAAGCTAATAATTGGAATTCCAATTTTGGCTTACAGCAGTACCCCATGAGTGCCAGAGGCTAGCCAGCTCCCCCTTTCTGCTCTTTTTTGATAATCGAATCAAGTGCCAGTCCCTCCTGCTTCTTGCTAAAATAGCTTGTTTCTTTCGGTCTTTCTTTCTTTCGGGTTTCGGTTCGGTTTCTTTCGGTTTATTATTCTATTTACAAGGAGAATAAAGTTAGTCCCTCTTGCTTCTGGCTAGTTTGAATCAAGTTCTCCTCAGCAAACAGGATACCCGATGCTGAACTCACCTATTCCACAGATGGGAGCAATTCTCTAGTTATCCAACATTCCGATGAATTGTGTGGTGCTTAACATTATGGATTACCGGAAGGTGCAAGGTAACCATTTTGTGGTTTATGTTTATGGCTCAAGCCTAAGAAATACCTCTGCTTGATTACCCCTGATTTTCCAATATTTAGGATGCTTTGGGATGATACTGCCATCATTGCCAAAGCTAAATTTGAATATTTCACTTTCGAACTCAACCAGAAGACAAGCTTTCTCCTTGCTAGTTTTTCCAAGGAATCTCTATCAGATTTCACATTAGAATTCAGATGATGGTAGTCATCTCTTTTGTCCCATATCTTCAGCAGAGCTTCTTGTAGTTTATTATCAATGAATTTCCTTGTATGAAGCTTTTCTACATTTTTCTCAAAGACCTTATCATGCTTACCGAAGTCTATATCGCAGACATACCTTAATATGGCCTCTGCTACGGCTTGAACAAGTGCTATACAAGCATAGAAATGACCATCCCGAAATAATAAACTACACTGTGCTGATGGTGCAGCAAAAGGTGCGTTGGGGATAATTTCATGAGGTTTTACTTGTAAATAACGTTCTACTCGCTCTGCCAAAGTCTGCTCGAACTCCTGTCTTATCGAATCGACAGTCTGCGCTCGTTGAAAAAGTTTACGTTTTGTCTCCTCGTCCATTTTTGTCCGCTCCATCCTTATTGTTTTATGTATATTATACACTGTTAACTCTTAAGGTCATGGCAAAGTGATCAATAACCATCTGGCTGAATGTTACCCAACAATAAGAAGTATTGTTGCGGTATATAACCAGGTGGCGGCGAAAGAAGCGGGGATACTGGGAATATTTATTGCATAGAAAGGCGAAGAGAGAACCCGAGTAAAATATTGGCATCTATCGCAAGGTGTGATAATATAATCGAAAAGAGAGCAATGGTTAGCTTGAACGTAGCCGCGGTAGATTTATTCTGTGGGATAGGTGGGCTGACGCATGGTTTGATAAAGGCCGGTATCCCTGTTGTCGCTGGTATTGATACTGATGAAACGTGTAAATATACTTTTGAAGCAAATAACCAAAGCAAATTCATTCATAAGGACGTCAGAGAACTCACCGCCGCCGAAGTAGAAGAACTATATCCGGCAGGATGTATCAAGGTTCTCGTCGGCTGTGCGCCTTGCCAGCCTTTTTCCAAGCACACCCAGAAATATAAGAATAGAAATGAAGATGAAAAGTGGGGGTTATTATATTCATTCACTAACATAATAAAGAATGTGCAGCCTGAGATTGTATCAATGGAAAATGTCCCCGAAATTACGCAACACGAGGTTTTTACAGATTTTGAAGCAGAACTCAAAGTTCTAGGCTATCAAATATTCTGGGATATTGTTTATTGTCCTGACTATGGCATCCCTCAGTCACGGAAGCGGTTGGTACTTTTGGCATCAAAGCTGGGAGTGATCAAGATAATCCAGGCTACGCACACTCCAGAAAAATATGAGACCGTAAAGGACACAATAGGTAAACTTGAAGATCTTGTTGCTGGAGGAGTATCGGCCCAGGATCCTCTACACAAAGCGTCAAGTTTGAGTGATACTAACCTACGGAGGATAAGTCAGTCGAAACCTGGAGGTACCTGGCTGGATTGGGATGAAGAACTCCGTTCCCCTTGCCATAAGAAGGATTCTGGCAAGAGTTATAGCGGAGTCTACGCGCGCATGTCATGGGATATACTGGCTCCTACCATGACGACGCAGTTTTATAGTTATGGGACTGGCCGCTTTGGCCATCCGGAACAAGATAGGGCACTTTCATTAAGGGAAGGCGCTTTGTTGCAGACTTTCCCCCCGGATTATGATTTCATAGATCCGGAACTGACTTTTTCCAAAAAAAGGCTCGGAACACATATAGGTAACGCTGTCCCCGTTCGTCTAGGTGTTATAATCGGGCGTAGCATACTCAATCATTTAGAGGTCGCATTCCATGACTGAGAAGACTTATAAAATGACCATAAGTCTTAACGTGTTGAATCACCTCGGGATAAATCTATATAGTAACATCCCAGCGGTACTGTCGGAAGTAATAGCGAATTCTTGGGATGCCGATGCTGAAGTCGTGGATATATCCATTGGAGAAGATGAGATAACTATTAAGGATAATGGTTGTGGAATGACCTATGAAGACATAAATGATAAATACTTACACGTCGGATACGAGCGACGAAAACAGCCAAATGAGGCAATTACCCCGAAACACGAAAGGCGAGTTATGGGCCGGAAAGGTATCGGGAAACTATCCCTCTTTTCTATCGCCGATACAATAGAAATCCAGACAATGAAAAATGATGATAGGAACGGTTTCTTGATGTCAGCCGAAAAAATTAAAGCTCTACTTAAAGACTCAGAAAAAGACCAAGATTACCATCCGGATGCCCTGCCTACAGACTCCATCACCATAGATAAACAGGGAACACGTCTGACCATACGTGAATTAAAAAAAGGAACCGCGACGACAGGAGGTGCTTTGAGGAAAAGGCTTGCTCGTCGTTTTGGCATCATCGGGGCCGAAAACGATTTCATCATCAATATCAATGGCAAACCCATTGAAATCGCCGACCGTGATTATTTTCATAAACTTCAATACCTTTGGCATTACGGAGAGAAGAGTGAGAAGTACGTAGATTATTGCAGGACTGAAAAACTCAAGCAGAATGAAAAAAGACCAAACATAGTTGGAGACATTGGGGATGAAGTTTCGGGTTGGATAGGCTCGGTTGAGAATTCTGGCGATCTCAAGGATGGACAAGATAACCTTAATAAGATCGTAATTATGGTAAGAGGTAAACTAGCACAGGAAGATATACTGGAAGATTTCGTCGAAGGTGGTATATATACGAAGTATTTGATAGGAGAGATAAATGCCGACTTTTTGGATACAGATGAGGGGGCGGATAGCGCAACTACCAGTCGACAGGAAATCAAGAAAGATGACCCGAGATACATAGCTCTAAAAGACTGGATATTGGTAGAACTGAAGAATATCCAAAGTAACTGGACGGCCTATCGCAATCTGGAGGGTACAAAGTGGGCTCTGGAAGTACCAGCTATCAATGAATGGTTCACTAGCCTAGGGGTAGACGACAGGAGACATGCTCGATCGCTATTCGGCAAGCTAAACCAATTGACTTTGGATTCCGACGAGAACAAAAAGACTCTATTAAGTCATGCGGTATTGGCATTCGAGAGTTTTCGGTATAAAGATAATCTTGATGCTTTAGAGAATATTTCGTCTGAGAATATAGAGGCTGTTGCTACGGTTTTTGCTAATCTCGATGATATCGAGGCGACACTGTATCACCAAATTGTGAAAGAAAGACTACAGGTTGTCAGCGCCTTTCTCAATATGGTTGAAGAAAATGTCCTGGAAAAGGTTATCCAAAAATATATTTACGAACGGCTATGGTTGTTGGACCCATCGTGGGAGAGAACCGCATCTACACCGCTTCTGGAGCAGCAAGTTAAGACTGCATTTTCCGCGAGTGATGCTGAACTTACCGAGGAAGAAAAAGAAGGGCGCTTTGATATCAAGTATGTAACCACATCCCAGATACACGTAATTATTGAATTAAAACGGGCAGATAGAGCAATGAACAGCTTCGATATTGGGAAACAGGTTACTAAATATCGTAATGCGTTAAAGAAATGTCTTGAAGCAGACGGTAAAGGGCAGGAGCCTATTGAGGTAATCTGTTTGATAGGTAAGCCATGTACTGATTGGAGCGACCCTACTATAGAAAAGGATTCGCGGGAAGGCTTGGAAAAGCAACATATACGTATCATTCTATATCGAGAATTGATTGAAGATACCTACAGAAAATATAAAGCTTACCTTGAGAAGTCCGAGGAGGCCGGGCGGATATATAAACTGATTAGGAATATAGAAGAGTATGAGTGGGGTGACACGTAAAACAATATCAACGTCCGTCCGGTATTTCGCAGCGAGTTTTCTCTGAGTTTATCCAATCTTCAAGTATGTCCATGGTGTGAGAAAGAGTTGTCGGCTTTTCTAAAGCACACTGCCATACTACGGCGACTCGCCAGCCAAAATTGAACAACTCGGATATCTTCCGGGCATCGCGTTCAAGATTCGCTTGACGTTTTTCTTCCCAGAAACTACGTCTAGCCGTTGGGAGGCGGCTTTTTCTACAGCCGTAATGGCCATGCCAGAAACAACCGTGAATGAAGATAGCCGCCTTATACTTCGGAAGGACTATGTCGGGACTACCGGGTAATGTGGCGACATGCTTGCGGAAACGATACCCCTTTTTATGGAGATGAGACCGTACTTTTTTCTCTATGGCCGTGTCTTTACCGTGGATCTTGGCCATCAGTTGGCTGCGTTGTTCAGGAGATAAAGTATCTGTCATATGGATATATTAGCAGAGAGATGCCAGTGATACTACCCGAGGTCACAATATGACGAAGTGTGCAGATAGAGAGATCAATAGTCCGGACGGGGAGACGGGGGAGGGTCAATCTCTCCCTGAAACAATTCTAGGTTTTATTTAAGATTACTACTGGACTCCCTTTGTGGGGGCAGATCATCAACGTTGTTGATTAATCTCGAACCTAATACCACATTGAAGACATGTGTAGGTATGTGTGTCAGGAGATACAGTTCCGTCCGTTCTTGTATAACCTTGTGATATCATCTCACTACGTAGAACATTCTGTAGATGCCCTTTACACGCTGGGCAGTATCTTACATCAGGCTGTGGACCACTTATATTAGCCATTGTTTTCCTCCTTCTGTAAACCTACTTTGTTTATTTTGTGGAAACGAAACGGTACATGGTATTCATTCCAAAGTGTTCTAAAAAAGAGTCGAGCTCCACCTGAATACATGCTGAGTTTTGTTTTGCATAGCGGAAATTAAGACATTGGATAAAAATTAATCTCCTTATTAGTTTCTTTAAACATTCTTACAGCCAATTCTCCTGAATCACGCCAATATGGGTCGTTTTCAAATTCGGGAGTTACTGAAAAAATCCTCTCAATGCCCATTTGAATAATTACTACTGCACACCTAGCACATATTGGCTTGCCCCAAACGTAAAGCGATGCTCCTTTAGCGCGAGAACCAGCATATATAAGCGCGTTTTGCTCAGCATGAATAATCATATCCAATTTGAGGTTTCTTTTTTTAAGGCGTGTATCATCTTCGATTCCAGAGGGAAAACCATTATATCCCAAAGCAATAGCTCCGCTTTCATTTGTAACTACTACAGCTCCCACTTTGGATTTGGGGTCCTTTGACCATCCTGCGACGAACTTCGCCAGTTTGATGAATCTCTGATCCCATTTTGAAAGTGGCCTATTTATTTTCGGCATCTTCTACCTCTCTATCCATTCTCAATGCTTTGACCAGAAAGCATGGCTCATATACTCAGCTTCTAAAGGTATATCTTTTCTCCATGTGTAGTTTTTAAAATCTATGGTTGCATATATGAACTTGTTATCAATTTCATGAATAATGCTATTGAGTGGTTCATTCATTGTTTACCTTCAAAGAGTTAATCAAATTTCTGATTTCTCGTACGCAATTCGTATAGTTCTCCCCATAGGTAGTCAAAAGATTACCCTCAAGAGGATAACTCTTTACGTGCAGTATTGGGAATAGATAATACTGATTATCGACCAGGTATTTTTTACCGCAAATTTCCCTAAAAGCTCCAGATTTACTAGGCGTATAATATGGTGGCTTATTAATTACCCCAATCTTTTTCGGTTCAGACTTTTCAACAAATGCTGTATTAGTACCATAAAAACCGAGTTTTTGAAGCCAATAATTTACCTGTTGCGACATGGAGAAAATTAATGTAATATCACAATTCTTTAAGGTAACTGTACCTAGAAGTCACGTATGAGGCTAGGGCGCTAACCACGATTACAGTCAAGGCACCACACGTGACGGCGAGTTGTTAAACTAACGGCTATGGCTGAAGCCGACCTTGATTTACCGAGCACCCTAGCCCATCTAATTATAGCATAGGAGCGAGTAAGGGGGCATATTAGAATGTTGCGTAATGGCACTTACAACAGAGGATTTCACAATTGGAGAGCGTGTCCCCACCCGAGGCACTTATATGATGGGCTTCCCAGCAATATTCGCTATCCCTATCCCCTCGAAAGTGTTTAGAAAGCACTTTGTTGCATTTACGGACATGCCAGTGTGTAACTCTCGAGCAATCGCAATTACCACCAGACCTTGCCCATGCTTGTTCTACAACATCATCAGGAAATTCACCCACCTTTATCACCCCCTCAATGCGGATTATACTCTTATGATAGGCGGTGTCAAGATATAGTTGTCTGTGGGGTTGACAACGTCAATAGTCAGACTATACAATTGTGACAGAGTGATGGGGCAGGGAGAAGAGGAATGAAAATATACGGGTATTTATTCAAAATCGCATACGAAAAGGGAGAATGGGGTTATGTAGCCAGCGCCCCTGGGGTAGGTGGTATTTATGAGGAGGGGGCAACAAAAGAAGAAGCAATATCCAATGCTTATGATGCAGTATGCACCATTCTTGAAACCCGCAAAGAACTAAACGACCCCATTATCAAAGATAACCCTAATATCAAAGTTCTAACCACTTTACCTAATCTGGAACATATAACTAGCATTAAAGGCACTAGTGACGAGTATATTACCACATCACGATGCCCCGTCCCTGCTGGTAGTAATTGAGTTTTGGAAAGATGGCGTTTCCATTTCCCAAGAAATCTTGGACAGAGCAAGAAAGGTCACAAATAAGGACGCTAACCCCTCTAAGGTTTATTAGCCTTCTGGATAAAGATAGTGACTGGAATTACATTTGCACTAAAGGTTCTAGATATATATACCAGAATAAGAATATTCGTAAACCTTACGATTTAATTGAAATACATCACCATAGAACGGATTATCGGAACAAATCTTTAGTCTTTGATTATGTTGACCATATATGTTGGACAAAAGAGAAACTAAAAGAACTAAAAGTGATAAAGTGAAAACGACAGTTAGAAGAAAAGACGGAGATATCAAGAAGCTATCTCTACCCAAGAAAGATTTTATAACTGCTCTTAAAAGGGTGAGTAAGCCTACTAAACCCGCCTCAAAACCGTCAAAAACATAGGCTCATCGTCTTTTCTGTGATTATATCTAAATCCATACTCGTTGATGTAGCTTTGTAGATATTTCTCACTAACCGAGTGATAAACCCCACCGATACCGCGCTTCAATAAACTCCAAAAACCCTCAATACTATTGGTGTGTATTCTACCCCTAGCCCACTTCTTATCCTGATGGGCTATTCTTAGATGCGTGTATCCAAGTCTTGTCATATGGTCATAGCTTGGGAATGTATCAGTATAGAGAACTGCATCTCTATCAACCTTACTAGCCATAAAGGGAACTAGGGTATGTCGCTTAACATCAGGCACGACTTGGGCAATAACCCTGCCCTCTCTTTGAACAGCACCAATAACTTTGGACTTACCTTCTGCACCACGACCACGCTTGCCTTTTCTCATACCACCGACATAGGTTTCATCAACTTCTACTTCCCCGGTCAGGGCGGGTGTATCCTCTTGTAATAGAGTGCGGATTTGTCTAAACATACGCCAAGCCGTTTTGTAAGTGACACCTGTTTCTCGTTCAATTTGCTTGGCTGATATACCACACCTAGTAGCAGTCATAAGAAAGATGGCATAAAACCACAGCTTTAGCGGTGTGGGGGAGTGTTCAAAGATAGTGCCTACAGTTGGCGATATTTGATGACCGCAATAATCACATCCATAGACCTTCTTTGTTCTTATGCGGTGATGTTTGGTAGGTTTAGTGCATACTGGACAGTAAATCCTCTTGTGGTATAATTGGTTGCGTAGCCACTCAAGGCAAGCATCATCATTAGGGAATTCGTTGTTGAATTGTGCTATAGTATATTTTCTCATTTCACTCTCACCTCACGACTATATTATACCACACTTTTTACGTGATGTCAAGGGATAATTACCTTCTTTAATAGTTCTCTTATCGCCTTAAGCCCTTCTTTAGCTTTGTCAAGTGGTATATAGTTTATTTTGTTCGGAGGCGAAGGGGTTAGTACTTCATTGCAAAGGTTTGTAACTACAACATCGTCATCCGAATACCTACCACTGGTTAGTTCTTTTATACAATCGTACATTTTTTGAGCTAATCGATATTTTGCTTGCTCTCTCTTTTGGCTAGGTTGATGCCTAAAGTAATAGTCAGCAAATAAGCAGTAGTCAGCAATAGTCGGGCTATTCTGTAATCCTGGATCATGCCCAATAACTAAAATCTTAGCTTTTTCAGGATTACCCCAGATTTTCGTTTTCATAATCTCTACTCTCGTCAATAGCTTCAATTGTTTGAAGTTTATATTTTTTCCATTAACTGAGGTGGTGACCTGCACCCAGCATTTTGTCCACTTATCAGTTTAGTATCGCCAGCATTATACTACCATAGGCAAGACAAGGGGATTTCTCTACTGGCTGAACCGACTCCTGGGTGACGTTAGGCTAATAAGGCAGCCTAACTCCGCTCTCTGGTCTTAAAATTAACTGTGCATTATCCGGCTGATTAAGAGTAATAAACCGGATGTTTCCAATCGTGACGCCAAGTGGTTTCTAATATTGTCCAGTTTATCATTTAGCCTCAAACTGTATCTTTTTATACTATTTGGTGATGCGGAATGCTCTATCCCTGTAGGTATCTATTCCTCTTCCAAATCCTCATAGATGCTGGCGAACTGCTCAAGGGCTGATTCGAGATTCTCTGCAATGTCCCGAGCAAGTGTGTCCGGCGCTGGAAGATTTTCAGAATCTTCTAGGCTTTCATCTTTCAACCAGAATATATCAAGGCTTACCTTGTCCCTCTGCAAAAGTTCATTGTAGGCAAAAGCCCTAAATCGCTCACTCTCTTGTCTGTCAAAACGGTTTTCTGGGCTGTAGCATTTGATAAAGTCCTGAAGGTCTTCATACCGCATGGGCCTTGTTTTTAATGTAAAATTCATGTTAGTTCGCAAGTCATATATCCATAGTTTCTCTGTCCACGGTTTCTCGCTGGCTGGTTTTCTGTCAAAGAAAAGAACGTTCGCCTTAACACCCTGAGCGTAAAATAGGCCAGTTGGTAATCTCAAAAGTGTATGAACATCACACTCGTGAAGTAGTTTTCTTCTCACTGTCTCGCCGGCACCACCCTCGAATAGGACGTTATCGGGCGCGACGATGGCAACTTTCCCATTTATCTTTGATAGTGTCTTCACATGCTGAACGAAGTTGAGCTGTTTATTTGATGTAGTTGCCCAAAAATCTTGGCGTTCGTAAATTAGAGATTCTCGGTCAGCTTTACCTTCACTATTGACAATAGTAATACTGCTCTTCTTACCAAAGGGCGGATTGGTGAGTATCATATCAAAGCGGTCTCCAGGGTCTGAAACAAGGGAATCGCCTGCCTCAATAGGGCTTTCATCACCACCGATTCCATGGAGGTAAAGGTTCATCACACACAGCCTTACGACATTGTCAACAATATCCTTTCCCCCCAAGGTATCAAGTTTTAGGAATGCCTTCTGGTCTTTATCGAGTTGGTAGTTCCTTGATATATAGTCATGCGCTGCCAAAAGGAAGCCTCCCGTGCCACAGGCGGGGTCGTAAATGGTCATTCCTGGCTGTGGTGTCATAACGGCTACAATAGCCTTAATGAGAGGTCTAGGAGTAAAATACTGCCCAGCTCCGCTTTTTATGTCCTCCGCATTCTTCTGTAAGAGCCCCTCGTAGATTTCACCTTTGACATCAATATCCAAACCAACCCAGGTTTCGTCATTAATGAGTTCAATCAGTCGCCTTAATTTGGCCGGGTCTTGAATCCTGTTCTGGGATTTCCTAAAGATGACACCCAGCATTCCCTTTTCTCTACCCAGAGTCTCAAGGATATGGCGGTAATGCCGTTCAAGGGCGTCGCCGTCTTTATTGAGAAGGCTCTGCCAATCAAGACCTTGGGGAATACCGGAGGGCTTGTTGAAGGGCGGTTTGGTCTGCTCATCAGCCATCTTCAAAAAGAGGAGATATGTTAGCTGTTCCACATAGTCGCCGTAGCTTACCCCATCATCGCGGAGGACATTGCAGTAGTTCCATAGCTTCTGGACGATTGCAACCGATTCATTTGCCATACTACATTAGCCTCCCTTTTACTGTATTCAACTTCTTGTATTCTTCCTTGTTACTTTCTTCTCGGCCTCTATTCTTGCTCTCTCTGCTCTTATGTGCTCCAGTAGTTTCTCCGCTGGCTCGTCAGTTGGGTCCTGCGGCACCAGCTTGCCCTCAAAGGCTCTTTTCAAGATACTCTGACGCAATCTTTCTGCCTGCTTGAGGCTTTGCTCCACATCCTTCTCAATCGCGTCAGCTACGGAGAGACAGCGCTCAATTTCTTCAACAATTTTGTGCTGTTCAGTGAGAGGGGGGAGAGGGATAGGCACTTCCTCTAAGTAAATCTTGGGAACTCTGAGCTGCCCTGCCGAACCGGTCATATGCATCCTAGCATCTCTTCTAAAGCTCTCACGCACTAAGAAAAAGAACACAAACCTATTGGGCATTTGACCACTGTTTAGCCTAATAACGTGAAATTCTGTAGACCCAAACCCTATACCGTTTTTAAGGTTATTCACGATGCTCACTTTGCCGTTTTCCATACAGGGAGTTATCTTTGCAAAGAGAACATCTCCATTTCTGAAAGCTGTATATCCTTTCTTCACTTCTGAGTACAGTTTGGTCAATGAAAGGTCTACTTGCCCTGTTAATTCCTCAACACATTTCATGGGGATGAAAGAGACTTCAAGTTCATCTGGTATATCATCCATGAATTTCGGATTTAGAGCTGCAAGTTCTCCTAGACTCGCCCACACCCACTCCTCCGGCAATTCTGGCAAAGTTGATGTATCTAATGGTGACAAATCTTTAAGTTTTCCCTTTGCTTTCTTCTTTCGCTCTTCTTTTATGCGTTCCAGAAGCACATAGGCAGATTCCACTTGCTCCTTGCGTGCCTCTCGCCATTCTTCTGTTAGTTTTCCTTCAAAGGCGTGTTTCAAAACCGCCTGGCGGTAGCGACTTAACTGAGCCTTAATCTTCTCTAATTCCCCCACGCCTGCATCCAGTCTGGTGAAAAGTTCCTCAATCTTGGTAACAATGCGGTGCTGTTCAGCAAGCGGAGCGAGAGGAACAGGTGCTAGTTCAAACCTTGATTTATTAACAATAGGTAATGTTGTCGCTGAGGCAACGCCATACAACCAATTTCTCAGGGTTTGGGAATAGTAGAATCCATATTTGGGGAGGACACCTTCATAAAAAACGGCTGCGTTTATCTGTTGATTAAATGCTACCGTAACTTTGCTAATACCAGTCTTACCAAGGATACCAATGCAAGAAACTAAAACGGCATCCGGTGGCAAGACTCTTGCAATTGCTGCTCCCTTTTGGGACAAATTGTCCTCACTACTGGTTATTACACAGTCATTTAATTCGGGCGGTTTTACAAATGGAATATCTTTACCGTAATTCTCTGGGTCTTTCTTTGATGGAGTATTACCAGTAATGACTTGAGCAATATCCCCCAACCTAGTCCACACCCATCCTTCTGGCAATTGGGATAGTTGCATATTCTCGTTAATCACGCCACCAGCACCTCATTCAATTCCTCCATCAGCTTGTCCAGCTGCTGTTCAAATAAACGGTTAGCTTTCACCGCACCGCCCTTCTCATAGAAAGGTACAGACTCAAAGTCATCTATGCTAATACTTACCGAGGTAGCGATATGCTCCTTTATCATCTCCAGCCACGCTCTCTGCTCCGGTGTAAATGTTCGTCCGGCTTCCTGCTGCTGTGCCAGCCAGTTGTTAAACCGACGGTTCACTGCATCAGGGAACGGTTCAAGGACATCGCTTTCGCCAATGGCAAAGCGTATGAGAGACACTATATTAGTTAATAGTTTATGCGGCCCGGCACCTATAACCTTTGCTTTCTCCAGTTGTTCATAGGCCTGCCAAACGAGCTCTGGTGTGAGCTGATAGGGCGGCTTCCCTATTGCTTCGGCAAGTTGCCTGATTGCCCCATAAGTTAGATGCCGTGTCCTGTAGGGCTTGCCATAGATAATCTGCAAAGCAGTAAGCTCATCTTTATTATCTTCAATGAACCTCTTGAAGGTATCAACGATGGTTTTTGCCTTTTCTCTAGCCTTTTCGTCAAACCCGGCTAGAATCACCGAGTCTTTGCTCACCGTGTCTATAACCTGCTCGCTTCTTTTCTTGATTTCAAGTATTGTGTTTCTCAAGTCTGGATTGTCAAAAGGAGCGCAGGCAGCTTTAACCAGTTCTTGGGAAACATTTCTTATCTGCTCCTGTGTCGGTGTTTCCGTATGGAAACGCTCCTTAGCCCTTTCCAGTCTCTTGTCAGCATCCACTGCGTCCAGCAGACTATTGACCAATTGCTTTAGAGTCTTGCTTTCCGCAGCATCTTCAATCTCCTTCTTGTCTGTTGCATCTATTTCTTTGTCCATGGCGGCCAGCCTACCAGCCAGTGAAGTAAGTGTATCCTCATCACGACTGCCCATGGCAACAGACAGGACAAGCTTTTCAAACGGCATGCTTCTTTTGCGCTCAAGCGGTCTTGAGTCGGTCTTATCGTTTTCACATACACCAATGGCATCCACTATTATAAAGTTGGTTTTGTGAGTGGCATCCGGGGTAACGGCATTGAAATCGGTGGGAGAAATAGTTCTGGTGCCACGCCCCTTCATTTGCTCAAAATAGACCCTGGATTTCACATCTCGCATAAATAAAAGGCATTCCAAAGGGCGAATATCCGTGCCGGTTGAAATCATATCTACCGTCACCGCTATACGTGGGTTAGGGGAATTACGGAAACTGGCAATCAAATCTTCAGGCTTCTCGCCAGTAGTCTTATAGGTTATTTTCTTGCAGAACTCGTTCCCCTTGCCGAATTCTTCTCGAACGATATGGACAATATCTTCCGCATGGGAATCATCCTTGGCAAAGATAAGGGTCTTCGGAACCCATTCCCTACCTGGGAATATCTCAGTAAAGAGCTTCTCCTTGAAGGTTCGGATAATTGTTCTTATTTGGTCGGGAGCCACTACATATCGGTCTAACTGGCTCGGCGCATACTCCAATTCCTCATCAAGTAATTCCCACCGCGTTTTTCTGGTGAGCTTGTCCCGTCTGTCTATGTAGAAACCTGCTTCAACTCTACTGCCTCTTTCGGTTATCTTAGTTTGTATCCGATACACTTCATAGCCAACGTTCACATTATCAGCAACGGCACGCTCGTGACTGTATTCCATAACTAGGTTCTGGTTAAAGAAGCCAAAGGTTTGTTTTGAAGGCGTTGCCGTCAATCCAATGATAAAGGCATCAAAGTACTCAAGCACCTGCCGCCACAGGTTGTATATGGAGCGATGGCACTCGTCAGTCACGATAAAATCAAAGGTCTCTATCGGAATTTTTGAATTATAGAGCACCTCCTTAGGCTGAACGTCCTGTGGTAAGGTGTCAAAAACGGATGGCTCCTCAATTTCAACGTCAAGTTCCTCCTCTCCCTTGAGCATGGAGTAGAGCCTTTGAATGGTGGTGATACAAACCCGGCTCACTGGGTCAAGAGTATTGGAAGTAAGGCGCTGGACGTTGTAAAGCTCGGTGAACTTTCTGCCATCATCAGGGGTTATGTACTGCTGGAATTCTCTCAGTGTCTGGCGTGCGAGATTGCTTCTATCAACCAAAAAAAGCACCCTTCGGGCGTTGGCGAATTTAATCAGGCGGTAGATAAAACTGGCAGCTGCGTAGGTCTTACCGCTGCCGGTTGCCATCTGTATGAGCGCCCTTGGCCTTGCATCAGCAAAGGAGTTTTCCAAGTTCTCAATAGCCTGGATTTGGCAATCTCTTAATCCCTCCGTTATCAGTAGCGGCATCTTTCCAAGCCTGCCTCTAAGGGTATTTTCCTGGGAGCACCACTCGGAAAGAGTGTCTGGCTTGTGAAAGGCAAATACCCTCCGAGAACGGGGGTCAGGATCTCTCAAGTCTCTGAAGAAGGTTTCTATACCTGTGCTCTCATAGGCAAATGGAAGTGGCTCCTGTATGTGTGGTAGATTTTTAGGAAGGCTTGCCACGTATTTACCAGACTGGTCGGCCGCACCACTTAGCGTGGTACCTTCGGACTTTGCTTCCACCACCCCAACGGCTTCTCTTTCTACAAATAGCAAATAATCAGCATAGCCGGATTCGAGGGGGAATTCACGGATAGCTACCCCGAGAGCCGCTCCAAGATTTAACTCCTGCACATCTTGGACTGCCCAACCTGCCTCGGCTAAAAGCTGGTCAATTCTTTGCCGTGCCTTTTCCTCTGGTTTCATATTTAGCGACTCTGATCTTTCAAGCTACAATACTGATACTTTCATTGTAGTATAACAAGAATCATATTGGAAGTAACCCCAGTTGGTTGCACAATATAGCGTTTTGTTGAATTGCACAATTCGATGAATTGTGTTCTAAATAGCAGGGGTAAAAAGGCTACAATCATAGAAACATAGTATTTTGCGCTTAGTATATAGGGATGAGGAAGGGATAAGCTGATTTCCAATAGACTCCCGTGTGAACTACGGTAACTGAGGCCTAAGTATGCGTTCTTCTAATTCTTTCTTAAGGTGTCTTGCTTTACTACCGACTGTGTTGCACCAGTCTACGATTTGCCTAATCTGCGAGTCATCTTGCACTTTCTGGTAGATTTCATTTAATATGGCCTCTATCTGTTCAAGAGTGAGTTGTAGATGTTGCCAATAACTCTTGCCCTCTATTTCCTTCCGTGACCACTCAATAAGGTATCCTCCTTCTCCTCTAAATTTCATTGAAGACCACTCCCTAACGGATTTGCCTATTAGGAATCCCCGATATATGAATCCCTCATAATCTAAAGATGCTGGAATGTTATTTAGAATGAGCTGCCTTGTTTCCGCTGGGAGGCCTTCAACTAAATATGGCTCAATTACGGTCTTCGCAATCGCTCTAACCATTTCAAGGGCATTCCACCGTCTATCTGGGTATCTCTTAAGATCACTAAACAAGTCGCCCAATCTTTCATGAATTTCCTTCTCGATAAGCTCCAATTTAGTTCCTAAATACGAGTTGTTAATGGAGTTCCAGTTCGCCGATTGCCAATGGAAATTCTCAAAGGTCTCTATTGCGTTGACCACTTCGCCAACATCTTTATATAGAGGTTCGTACATTGTCTCTATGTCCTTTAGTGCTTGGTCTCTTCTCCAAGAATAAGTCTGAGTTTGTCTATTTACGAAGATGAGGGCAATAGCTGCTATGAAGCCAGCCGACAGTACCCCAAAGAGTGAGATCATAGTATTGAGCAGACTTTGTGGATTTGCTAGCTGCTGAGATAGAAGAAAAGACCGTAGTGAAAATCCCGGGTAAAATGCCAATAGTAACGCCACTATTAGTGAGCTGATAGCACAAAGTGCCAATAAAATAACGATAACGCCTAAAGTTCCTTGGGATTTCGCTCTCATAGTTGAAGTATCTTTGGAATAAACATATCGGGTCTCTGAGTTATTTTACCACATAGTGCATTTAAGAAATTGATGTTCTACACGTTTTGGCTTTTCGTGACATCAAAGTACTTGGAAAGTCTGAAACACTTCTAAACTACAGGGTGGAATACATTGGGGAAATGAGCGCATTTGTACAGGCAGGGAACCCCACAATAAGCACACAGG
>SDBT01006272.1_pt1 | contig 19794 bp, 16 predicted proteins | sample 2277101 | NCBI WGS metagenome assembly SDBT01 (sample SAMN10404973, study PRJNA504765) | marine sediment metagenome | isolation source: marine sediment core GS10_PC15, 103 cmbsf | place: Arctic Ocean: Southern Knipovich Ridge | collected 2010 | reverse complement strand
GGCCAGCACGCCTCGCCCGCCCGGGCCGACCACGCCCACCGCGTGCGCCTCGTCGACCACCAGCAGGGCGTCGTGCAATTTGGCCAGTTCGGCGATTGCTTCCAGCGGGGCAAGGTCGCCGTCCATGGAAAATATTGAATCGGTCACGATAATTTTTCGCCTGCCAACGTGCTCGGCCAGTCGACTGCGGAGGTCGTCCGTATCGCAATGGCGGTATCGTACGAGTTTGGCTCGGCTCAGCAGCGCGCCGTCGACCAGGCTTGCATGGTTGAGTCGATCCGCGAAGATTACGTCGCCTCGCCCGGCCAGCGCGGTCATTACGCCCAGATTCGTCAGGAATCCGCTGCCGAACGCCAGCGCCGCTTCCGTGCCGATCCACTCGGCCAGTCGGTCTTCCAGACGCTGATGAATCTCCAGATGCCCGGACATCAGTCGAGACGCCCCGGCCGAGCAGCCAAGCTCGGCTGTCGCCGCCGCCGCGCCCGCCTTGAGTCGCCCATCGTTGGCAAGGTTCAGGTAATCGTTCGAGGAAAAGTTCAGGATCGTTCGTTGCCCGTCGGAGAACTTGCCTCCAGCGCCCCGGCGAATTTGCAGCGTGCGCAGCTGCGCCTGGTCGGCCAGGTGTTTCAGATCGTCGCCGAAGTCTCGTCCGGTCATCTCGCTAGAACTCCATGCCTGCCCGGCTGAGCATTTCCAGGTCCTCGGCCGCACTTCGTCCGCGAAGCGTCAGATAGCCCCCGATCATCATGCCGGTCGCGCCCGCTGCGAAAATCTGTTCTTCCATCTCGCCCAGTGCGCTCTCGCGACCTGCACAGACCTTGATCTCGGTCTGCCTGCAAACCAGGCGGAACATGGCGATGGTCTTGATCGCCTCGGCTGGCGAAAGCGGCGAGCAGTTCTCAGCCGCCGGCGTGCCGGGGATCGGTACGAGGAAGTTCAGCGGAATCGCATCGACTTGCAACTCTAGCAGCGCCATCGCCAGCTCGACGCGGTGGTGTGGTTGTTCGCCCAGGCCGAACAGCCCGCCCGAGCATATTTCCAGCCCCGTGCGCTTGGCCGCTCGCACCGTCGCCACGCGATCGGCGTAGCTGTGCGTGGTGCATATCTGCGGGAAGTAGCTCTCGGCCGTCTCTAGATTGTGATGAAACCGCCGCAGCCCAGCGTCGTGCAGTTGGCGGAGTTGGCCTTCGCTCAGGGCGCCCAGCGATGCGCACCACCCGACCTGCACGTGTGGATTGTCGCGGATCACTTCGCACAGGGAGTCCAGCTCTGCGTCGGTGAGGCGATTGCCGCTGGTGACCACGCCGAATTTTTCGACGGGCAGTTTTTCGGCTTCGCTTCGGGCGGCGAGGATTTTGTCTGGCGTGAGCATCGGGTAGCAGGCCACGTCGGTCGAGTGTCGACTGGACTGGGCGCAGTACACGCAGTCTTCGCTGCATCGGCCGGACTTGGCATTCAGGATCGAGCACATGCGGACGCGGTCGCCGAAGGTTTGTTTTCGCACGGCGGTTGCAGCGGCGAGAATCGCGGCTAATTCGCCGTCGGGCGCCTGGAGAACATCCAGTGCTTCGTCCGAGTTCAGCGGGCGGTCGATTGTCGTGAGTTTCTGATAGTCCATGGGCACTTATTTCCAGGCCTGTCGGTCGGGCGAATTGTAGTTCAAGGGCCTGCCGGTAGCAATGCGCGTCGAATCGTGTGAGCGGGCTTCAGCAATCTCCACAGCCGTGCCGATAAGAGCTAAACGATGATATATGCGACGTTCATATTTTGGTTCATGCTGATTATTTTTGCTGGCTTGGGCGTTTACCGCCTCTGGTCGGGCATGATTAAGTCGGCGTGGGTGAATTGGGCACTGCTGCCAGGGACGGTGATTTCGGAGATGGCCTATATTTTCGGCTGCCTGATCACCGGCGGGGAAATTCGTCGCGCTAAGCTGATCCCCGAGCGCGACGGCAAGGGGGGTGCTGAAGCGGGCGAGCCGCGAGCCGAGGCGACGGCCGGAATGAAGTTTGTCGGCCCGATGCTGGCTGCGGTGTTCGCAATCGTCGCCTGCGGAGCGGCCATCCTGGGCGCAAACGCGCTATTGGGCGAACCGGTCACCAGGCTGTTCCGCAACGGACCCATGGGGTTGATGGGCCTGGCAGAACTGCCACGCGAACTGCCAGCCTCGTGGGGCGCCTTCTGGGACCAGGTGAACCGGCAGGTCTGGCTGCTGCGGCGGATGAGCGAGACCTGGGTTCTGCTGGACTGGACGCTCTGGAAAGTGCCCGTGTTCGTTTACCTGTCGATCTGCCTGGCCATTCGATTGTCGCCTGTGAGCCGATCGACGCGAGCGACTCTGGCGGCGGGGGTGACCATCGCGGTCGTCGTCGCAGTGGTGGGGATGATGTGGCGCCGGCTGGACGGGCTGATGGACAACATCTGGCCGCTGCTGACGTTCGTCTGGTCGCTCCTGCTGTTCCTGCTGGTGCTCACACTGCTGATTCGCGGCGCATTGGGCCTGATCGGCGTGCTGTTCGCCCGGCCAAGCGCCACGCTCAAGTAACCGCCGGCATTGCTTCTGGGCGCCCATATCTGCTAGGCTTGAACCTCGCTAGTAATGTTTCGAGGATTCCGATGAGCCAGACCATCCGCCCGTTTCAGATCATGGCCAAGCCCGTATGCGGCGTCTGCAACCTGGACTGCCGCTACTGCTACTATACCGCCAAGCCGAAAGAGCTTTACCCCGAGGCCGACAAGTTCCAGATGTCCGATGAGGTTCTGGAGCGATACATTAAGGATTACCTGGCGCTGCAGCCCGAGCGGTGCGAGTTCGGCTGGCAGGGCGGCGAGCCGACGCTGTCAGGGCTGGGCTTTTTCCGCAAAATCGTCGAGCTGCAAAAGCAATACTCCCGCGAGGGCCAGGCCGTCACCAACGCGCTGCAAACCAATGGCACGCTGCTGGACGCCGAGTGGTGCGAATTCCTGCGGGAAAATAAGTTCCTGGTCGGCATTAGCCTGGATGGCCCGGCACAGTGGCACGACGCGTATCGTCGCGATCACGAGGGCAACCCATCGTTCCATCGGGCGTGGGCGGGTCTGGAACTGCTGCGGAAACACGGCGTGGAGTACAATATTCTCGTCACGCTCAACAGCGTCAACGCCCCGCACGCCGGCGATATTTACCGCTACTTCGTCAACCGCGGCGCGCAGTATGTGCAGTACATCCCCATTCTGGAGCGGACGGCCGACGATCAGCCGAGCGACTTCAGTTGCACGGGCGAGCAGTTCGGGCGGTTCATGCTCGACGTGTTCGAGATATGGGCGTCGCGCGACGTGGGCAAGATTTCCGAGCGGTTCATCGATAATTGCCTGCACCAGATCATCTACCACAGGGCGTCGATGTGCTGCTACGCCGACCGCTGCGCCAACGCCCACGTGCTGGAATTTAACGGCGATCTGTACGCATGCGACCACTTTGTCTACGGCGAGTGGAAGATCGGCAATATCATGGAAACGCCGCTGGGCGAGCTGGTGCGTGATCCGCGGCTGGACGAGTTCGCCGAGCTGAAACTGCAACTGCCCGCCGCCTGCCGCGAGTGCGAGTTCCTGGAATTCTGCAAGGGCGGCTGCCCCAAGCACCATCAGCCGATCGGTACCGACCCCGCCCGCGTGAATCATTTCTGCGAAGGCTACAAGATGTTCTTCCGCGAGGCGCTGCCGAAGCTGCGGGAGATGGCGAAGTACATTGAGCGGGGACAGATTCCGCCGATGAGCGGGGACGCCCAGCCAGCCCAGCCGGCGCCGGGTCAGCAGGCGGCGTTCCAGGCAGGTCCCGGCCCGCAAAGCACCCAGCCGGCTCTGCAAAAGCCGCCCGGGCGAAACGCACCTTGCCCCTGCGGATCGGGTAGGAAGTTCAAGAGCTGCTGCGGACGGCGATAAGCAGGCCAATCAACGGCCCCACATCGCCAGTTTTTGGATTAATTCACTTGCCTCGATAGACGCAGCGTGCGCCTTCAGCTTCCCAGATCGTCACGGCCGACAGGCCCGCCAGCGATGGCGCGAGGCGATCCCACACGTATTTGGCGATCAGTTCGGATGTGCAATTTTCCAGGCCGGGCACTTCGTTCAGGACGCGGTGGTCCAGGTCGTTCAGTACAGGATCGACGGCTGCTCGCAGGTCGCCAAAGTCCATCACCCAGCCGACGTCCGGGTCGACCGGGCCGACGATGTGGACGTCCAATCGGTAGCTGTGGCCGTGCATTTGACTGCATTTGTGGTCTTCGCCGACACCGACCAGCCGGTGCGCCGCCTCGAAACGGAATGTCTTGATCAGTTCTGCTTCCATAGCGATTTAACCGGGCCTCAAACGCCGCGGTCCTTTCCGGGAAAAATAATTTTATGAAGCTGGATGCCGACTCTCACTTCCAATTTGTCGGCCAGTATCCAGGCAGACAGCTCCGCCGGGGCCAGCCTGTCCGCAACCGGCGAGAAGATCACCGCGCATTTGTCGCACAGGGCGCGGTCGGCTACTGCGCTGTGTGCGAAATCGTAGTCGGTCCGGCCGGCGATGACGAACTTTACTTCGTCGCGGTCGGTGAGATGTTCGACGTTGGCCCAGAGGTTTCGCTCGGATTCGCCGCTGGCGGGGCATTTGAAATCGACGATGCGCACCACGCGCGGATCGACCTGCGAAATATCCTGCGAGCCGTTGGTCTCCAGCAAAGTTTCGTAGCCGGCGTCGCACAGTGCGGCCAGCAGCGCGATCACGGCCGGCTGGGTTAGCGGCTCGCCGCCAGTCACTTCCACGCGGCTGCAGCCGAGACTCTCGACCTGTTCGAGAATGCCTCCCAGGCCCATCGGCACCCCGCCGGTATGGGCGTAGGTCGTGTCGCACCACTCGCAGCTCAGGTTGCACCCTGCCAGTCGCACGAACGCGCACGGCAGCCCAGCCCGTGTGCCCTCGCCCTGAATGCTCAGAAATATCTCGCTGATGTTCAAAAGATCATTCACAATAGGTATTGTAACGAGTGACGGTAGCTTTCGGAATCTTTTGGCATCTTTTGGAACCTTTCGGAACCTTTCGGAACCTTTCGGTATTTTTAGATTCTTTTGGATTCTTTTGGAATCATTCGGCGTTTTTTGGAACGAGCCATGAACAGGCGAGCGTTGATAATCATTCTTGTAGCTGCGGCGCTGATAAGGCTGGCGCTGCTGGCGTCGGCGTGGAATGCGCCGGAGCGCCTCGAGACGCCCGACTCGCACGATTACATCCAACTGGCCAACTCGCTGATCATCTCCGGCAGTTTCGGAACCTACAGCGATGCGGAAATCTTCCGCACGCCGGGTTATCCGCTATTTCTTGTGCCCAGCAGATTGCAACTCGACGGCGGCTGGCGATTGGCGGTGTTCGTGCAGATCGCTATCGACGTGGCCCTGGTGGCGGTGACGTTCGTTCTGGCATTGCGGCTGTTGGATCGTAGCGCTGCGATCTGGGCGGCTGCGTTCCAGGCAATCTCCTGCGTGGCGGTGGCTGCGAGTCTGCGGATTCTTTCCGACGGACTGTTCGCATTCTTGCTGACTGTGGCGATTTTGCTGCTGATCAGCCACTTCCGCACCGGCAAGTGGCGTCCGCTGCTGGCGGCTGCGGTTGTCGTGGCGGTGGCTGCGTACGTTCGTCCGGTAGGCCTGGCGTTTGCGGCGGTAGTCGTGCTCATATTGCTGTTCCGCGAGCGGAGATTTCGCAGGGCGGGCGCGTTTGCGGCGATCATCATCGCGGCCGTCGCGCCATGGGTCGTGCGGAACGGCCTGGCTGCGGACTACTGGGGCTTTTCCAGCTTCGCCAGTGAAAGCATGTTCACATACTCGGCCCCGGCTGTGCTCGCCCAAACCGAGGGGCTCACAATCGACCAAGGCCGCCAGCGAATGCGTGAAGGAATCAGCTTATGTAATTGCTTTGGAGACGGCCCGCCTCGCATCCAGCGAAAGGAACGGGCTCTGGAGGTGCTGGCCGAGCATCCGGGCGCGTATGCTGTGATTCATCTGCGGGGCAGCGCAATAGTCTGGCTGCCTGGCGCTACGGATATCTGGGAAATACTCGGCATCACGGTCGGGCAGAAGGGCACGCTGTTCGTCCTGCACGAGCAGGGGCTGTGGGCTGCGGTGAACCATTATTTAGACGGCAGGCTGTGGGCGCTTTGGTTCTTACTGCCGGCGGTGATGCTATTGGGCGTGAAATATATCCTGGCGATCGGCGTTGTGCTTCGGCGTGTGCGCTTGCGGATGGGCGCGACCGGCTGGCTGATTATGCTGACGGTGCTGCTGTTTGCCTTTGCTGGCGGCCCGGCCGCCACGCCTCGCTTCCGCGTGCCGATAGCGCCGTTGATCTCTGTTGCCGCCGGTGGGGGGCTTGCCGCTCTGATCGGCTGGCTGCGATCGCGCCGCAAAAGTTGAAATCCGAAATGGAAATCCGTGCCACCCCCGTTCGGGTAATTTCATATACCAAAAACATTTCCTGCCGATTCGTCCCAAAAAGCCGGAACTCATCAGCAGGCTTTTTAACAGCAATCCCCAATCCGAAATGGAAATTCGTGCTTACCGTCTGCGGGACAGCAGCCATTGCAGGCGTTTTTGCCCCAGCACTCTCGGCCGCCACAGCGCATCGATCGACGGGGTGAACGTGTTCATTGCCAGGACGGCCATGTATGCTGGGATCGGCGTATCGACGTAGAGTTTCAGCCACATCGCCAGTGCGCCGCCGCCGATCGCGAATATCACCTGCCCGCCTGTGGTCACCGGGCGGGACGTCATCTCCGGCGCGAGAAAAAACGCCGCCAGCAGCAACTCGCCGCTGAGAAGTTGAAACATCACATAAGTCAGGCCTGTAAAGCCTCCCTCGATGGCGGCCGGGTACCACACGAAATGCCCCTCCGCGGCCGACTCGCTCAGGCGAACCGGAGCTATGGCCGCCACGCACGCCGCCGAAAGCAGGAACATTATCGGCAGATGAATCTTGACGTAGTTTCGATAGACCAGGTAAAGCCCGGCGATGAGGATCACCACGGAGCAGGTTTCACCGATACCGCCTGGGCGGGTTCCCGTCAGCAGGTCGTTGATTGGCGGCAGCTTCATGATAGCGGTGGGTTTGGCGCGGGGCGCCTCGGTGGGGGTGGCCAGTCCGCTGAAGACAGGCTCGGGCGTCTGGGTAAGCCCGCGGAGAATAGCAGCGGGTGTCTTGACCATGAACGCGTCGGCGCCTTCTGGCGCCGGCTGGTCGTGCCACGATCTGTATCGCCGAACGTATCGAGTATTGGTGATATCGCCAACGAGTAGCTTGTCCGGGGCGAGGATGGCCCCGGCGCCTGGATAGTTTGGGACCGGCCCGCTGAGTATCTGGGAAAACAGCACCGCCACGGCCAGTCGGCCCACCAGCGCAGGCTGCCAGAGAAAATGCCCCACTCCGCCGAAAATACCCTTGCCGACGATGATGGCGAAGGCGGCTGCGACGACCGGCACGTACCATGGCACGTAGGCAGGCAGAGTAAGGCCCAGCAGCAGCCCGGTGAGGTGTGCGTGCGACCGCCGCGCCAACGCCGGCGAACGCGTAACCCGAAAGCAAATGCTCTCGATCACTATGCAACTTACAACGGACAGGCCAACTACAATCGCCGCTCGCCAGCCGAACAGCACCACCCCCGCAATCAGCACGGCGCAGGCGGTCATCAGTGTGATCCGGAAAATCGTCTGCGCGCCTTCAGGTGCGTGCAGGAAGGGCGATTCGCCGGCCAAAAACAGTGCCTCGCTCGGGCGGGTTGGCTGTGCATTCGAATTGTCTGTCGTCGCATCGCTCATGGAATCGTTCGATAGGTTATCGGCCTGGCCTTAAATGGGCGGTCCGTTTTTTTTCTCGTTGTAGGTTTCGTTTGAGTTGTTTGACCCGTTGGCTCAGTGGCAGCCTGGCCGGGCAGATGTACGTGCAGACTCCGCATTCGACGCAGGCGGGCGCGATCAGTTGGCCCGCTCGGGCGATCATGCCCAACTCGAATGCGTCGTTCAGGGCCGCAACGTTCAGCCGCGCCGGGCAGTGATCGGTGCACCATCCGCAGCGGATGCACGGCGTCGGCGGAGGCGGGACCGGAGTATCCAACGCCAGTACGGCATCGGTGGTGGGGCCAACGACCGCGTCCGGCGGGCAGGGCAGGCCTACCATCGGCCCGTTGTGGACGAGTGCTATATGCGGACCTGCCAGTGAGTTGCATGGCATGCCGAACGGTGCCCAGAGGTTTGCGGGCTTGCGGGCGTTCGGGCCGGCGACGGTTACCACACGCCCGGTGTGTGGCGTCTCGCAGGCGACCCAGCGATACACGGCCAGGCAGGTGGCAGGATCGATCACAGCCACTCCGAGATCCATGGTGGTTCCGCCGGGGGGCATTTCCTGTCGGGTCAGCACCTTGGCCAGGATCGCCTCGGCGCCGGTGGGGTACTTGTGCGGCAGGGCCAGCCGGGTAATGCCATGCTTGCTTGCCGGCGAAACGATCGGAGAATAATCTCCGGTTCGCCTGGAATCTGCGACTATGACTATCTCGAACGCCTCGATGGCCCGGGCCAGGATCGTCAGCCCGCTCATGACTTCCTCGCCGAGTTCGATCAACATGCGATGAGTCGACGTGACGTAGGGCTGGCCCTCCATGGCGTTGGCGACCAGCAGCCTGCATGGGCGGGATCGGGCGTGTTCGATCCAGCGAGCCAGCGGCTTGGCGGGACGCCGGCTGGTGGTGAGCCCGCCGGATGCGATTCGCTCTCGCAGAGTGGCTGCTGCTGCGACTCGCCATTCGAACCGCTGTGGCGGCCTTTCGGGAACGAAAATTTCGTCGTCGGCTTCGATCTCCACGGCCGGCGAGGGTACGAACTGATCGCCCGCCGCTACCTGGCAAACGGACAGCGAGCGGATCGTGCCATTAACCGGAGAGTACACGTCCACGCCGGTCGGCCCGGGAGAGGTGGCGATTTGCCGGCCTTGCTCGACGGACTGGCCAACTTCGACGCAGAGCTTGGCCGGCTCGGCTCCGCATGGTGCCAGCGGGACAAGAAGCGGCCCGTCAGGCCGGGTCGGTTCTATGGCCCGGTCCTGCGTCGCCTGCTTTTCATCCGGCAAGTCGATGCCGCCCGTGAATGTTCCGTACCGCCGAAAGAGCATAAAGGAATGTTACCCAATCCGCGCCGATCAATCCATACGCAGTGGAGCGTAATCGCCGTCAATCAGGAGTTGCCGTCGTTGTTACGCTGCTTTTTGAGCTTCGTCGCCGAAGGGGCCTTGATGCCCTTATTCAGCGCGCGGTCGAGCTGGCGGATGGCCTGCCGCAGTCGCTGCTCGTTTTCGACCAGGGCGATTCGAACGTGTCCTTCGCCGTTTTCGCCGAAGGCCCGGCCGGGTGCGAGGCTCACTTCAGCCTCGTCGATCATTCGCATGGCGAAATCGATACTGCCCTCACCGGCGAGGTGCTTGGGTGCGACCTTCGCCCAGACGAACATGCTGGCGCGAGGGCTTTCGACCTCCCAGCCTATGCGGCGAAGCCCATCGACCACCACGTCGCGGCGCTTCTGATAGGCCAGGGCCTGAGCGTCCACGTCGTCGTCGCATTCCCGCATGGCGATGATGCTGGCGATCTGGATCGGCGCGAAAATGCCGTAATCGTAATAGCCCTTGATCATCGACAGGGCGCGAATCATCTCCGAGTTGCCAACGCAAAAGCCGATTCGCCACCCGGCCATGTTGTAGGGCTTGGACATCGTGAAAAATTCCACGCCGACTTTCTTGGCGCCCGGCGCCTGGAGGAACGACGGCGCCTTGTAATCGTCGAAGCAGCTCCGCCCGTAGGCGAAGTCCTGAATCACCATAATGCCTTCCCGCTGGGCCAGCTCGACCACCGACTTGTAAAAGTCCACGCTGTCGACCGTCATGGCCGTTGGGTTGTGCGGGAAGTTTAGGATGAGCAGCTTGGGCTTGGGGTAGAGGTGCTCCGCCACGTAAGCCACGCGCTGCAGGAATTTCTCGTCGTTGCCGAGCGGAACGTTGATAACGTTGGCGCCCGCCAGAGCCACCGAATAGACGTGGATGGGGAAGTATGGATCGCCGACCACGGCCGTGTCGCCAGGGCCCATAAGCGCCAGGCACATGTGCGAGAAGCCTTCCTTCGAGCCCAGTGTGGCGATGACTTCGGTCTCGGGGTCGAGCGTCACGTCGTAGAGTTTTTTGTACAGCTTGGCGACCTCGCCGCGAAGGTTAGGCAAGCCGATCGATTGGCTGTACCCGTGCAGGCGTTCGTCGCGGGCCTTCTCGCAGAGTTTTTCGATCACCTGGCTGGGCGGGGCGTCGTGCGGGTTGCCCATGCCCAAATCGATAATGTCCACGCCTTCACGGCGTCGTAGGTCGCGCAGGTTGTTGATCCGCGCGAACAGATACGGCGGAAGTCGGCATATCCGCTGCGAAACGTCGATTGTCCAGTCATCTGTCACGGTTACTTATCCAAAGAGGGTTGCGAAGTCATGGCCTTGAGAATCGGGTCCACGTATTCAATATCGGCAAGGCGGATCAATTCGGCCAGCATTCGCGGCCGGAGGTCTCGCAGTTTCTTGCGGCGGAGGCTGGCGGTGAGGCTTTCTTTCATCGCTTCGAAATTCGCATCTTTCGCTTTGATGATCCGTTCCAGCTTCAAAATATGAAAGCCGCTGCCGATTTGAATCGGCGGAGATATTTCTCCTGGTTTGGTCATCGCGATGGCAGCGTTTCGCAAGGCTTCAGGCAATTGCCGGACGTGCGGGCCGATGGGGGGCATCAGGCCGCTGTTTTTGGCGAAGGGGCTCTTGGAATTGGTCCTGGCCAAGGTTTCGAAGCTCGCGCCATTGCGGAGCGACTGGAGAATTCCCTGGGCGGCCGGCGACGACTGCACTTCGATGTGGCGGACGACGACCTTGCGGCCGTATTGATCGGAGAACTCGGCTTTCAGTTCGTCTTCACTGATCTTGATCGAAGGGCTCAGGATTTTGTCCAGCAATACGTTTCGGCGCATGGACATTTTCCATTGCTGGGGTGTGTAATTCCTTTTGGCCATCAGTTGCTGTAGCAGCCGCTCGCGCTGGTCGGGGGCTGTGACATCCTTGGGAAGGATTTCTCCGAGCGTTCGTGTGTGTTCGGCGGCCAGTTCGTCCTCACTGACCGTTAGATTCCGCTGCCTGGCGGTCTGGTTGACCAGTTCGGTGGCGATCAGTTGCCTGGACTCTTGCAGTCCGTGGGCGTGGACGAGTATCTCGTGCAATTCGCTCATGTACACTTCCCGGCCGTTGATCCTGGCCATGATCGGCCCGCGGTCGACCTGCTCGTCCGCATCGACAATCTCGACTGGTGCGGGGGCGTGGTTCGGCGCTGAAGCATCTGCTGTGGCGGGCGGTGCATCGTCCGTTGCAGTAGCCGGCTGAGACGTGGGAATGGGCGTGGCGAGCGGTGCGGATTTCGGTTTATCGCGGCCGAGCGTTAAGGGTTCGCAGCCGACCAGTGTGATCGCCGCCAGGATTGTGATTCCGATCACTTTGTGCATTTTTTGTGTGTTGTGCATTTTTTGTATTTTTTGTATTTTTTGTATTTGGTGCATGGAAAATTCCCGTCAGTAGATCCAGTCCCTTCCTGAAGCCACATTCAAGTTTCGATGGAGGGCAGCGCGGCTTGCTCGTCAAGCCGTGTAGTCTCGGTAACACAGAATGCAAGCGTATCGAATCGTGCGGGCAGAGTCAATTCGACTGCTTCTAGTGTCCGAGCCTGGGCGCTCGGCCGGTGCGGCGGGTCAGCGTGACGAACGCCGGCAGCACCAGTGGTCGGATCGCGAACGTGTCGATCAGCATACCAAGCGCCAGTGCGAATCCGAGTTGGCGAAACAACGTAAGGTCGCCCGCCATCAGGCTGCCGAGCGTGGCGGCCATGATCAGTCCGCACGATGAGATCACCGGCCCGGTGTGGATGATCGCCCGCGCGACGGCGAGTTTGTGCGGGAGCCTGCGCGCTTCCTGCGCCAGACGCGAGGCCAGGAAAATATTGTAGTCCACCCCCACGGCCACCATCACGACGAACAGGAAGACCTGGACCTTCCAGTCCAGCCCGGCCTCGCCCAGAATCGCCGAGAACACCCAATACGAAATTCCGAGCGTGGTGAAGTAGCTTATGACGGTCGAGATCACCATAGCGGCCGAGAGAATCGCGTCGCGCACCAGCGCGAACACCATAAGGAAAATCACGCCGAGCGACAGGAACGCAACGCGCACGAAGTCGGCTTGTGTGACCTGGCGGACGTCGATCATCTCTGCCGTCGCTCCGGCCAGGTGGAGTTTTGCATCGATGGAGTCCTTGGCGAGCACGTTGTCCGTGGTCGAGCGTACCCGGCCGAGAGCTTCCATCGCCTCCAGAGAGAAGGCTGGATGATCGACCGTTACGGCAAGGCGCATGGCGCGACGGTCGTCGCTGACGTATTCCCTGCGGATTTCGTTGCCGCCGGCGACCTTGAAGATCGCTCCGGCCAGCCCCTCCAGCGGCTTGCCCACCGGCTGGGTAAGCGACCGGACGACCGAAACGTCGGGCAGTTTCAGCAGCGCCCCGGTCAGCTTGCCGCACAGTGCGTCCCATCGACTTTCGCTGAGCGCCTTGACGGGGCGAATCAATAATTGCACCGGAGCGATTTCACCGATAGGCCAGTGTCTTTGAGCGGTTTCGGCGCCGAGTGTGGCGCTGCCGACAATCTCGTTGCCGGGTGAGCGTTTCAACTCGGTCAGCGTGTCGTACACCCACGTCAGCCTCATGCCCTGAACGGCCGGGACGGCCAGGATCATCAGCGACACCACCAGCACAGTGCCCGGGCGGGCGACGACCAGGCGGGCGAGGTTGGGCCAGAATTTGCGGCGTCCGCTGCCGGGCAGTTTGTTGGCCTGGCCAGCGCCAATCTTGCCCGGCCAGAACATCCAGCGTCCGGCCAGTGCTGCCGCTATCGGCACGAGCGTCACTGCGGCGACCAGCGCCACCAGCAGTGCGACCGCCACGGCCGGGCCGGTTGTGCGGAACACGCCATAGCCTGCGAAGCACAGCATCAACAAGCCCGCGGTATCCGTGCCCGCCGAAGCCAATATTGCAGGGAGGGTTTTCTTCAGCGCCAAGCTTGCAGCCCGTCGCCCGGGCAGGCCATCATCCAAAAATTCGCGGAAGCGACTCAGGAAGAACAGCGAGTAGTCCGTGCCCGCCCCGTACAGCAGCACGATGACGAAGATATTCTCGGCCGTGCCAACGTGCATGCCCACATACTGGCCCAACGCGAGGCAGCGCAGTGCGACGAACGCCGCCAGCGAAATTGCGACCAGCGGAACCATCGCCGCGATCGGCGCTCGGTAGATCGCCAGCAGGATTAGGATCACCGCCGCCAGCGTAACGTAGAGCGTGTGGGTGTGGCTGCGACGTGCTGCGGTTGCGTAATCGTGTCCGAACCCGCTCGATCCGGTAACGGCTACGCTCAGCCCGTCCGGTTGCGGCTCGGCCAGGAGCACCCTGCGAATATGATCCACCACGCGATACGACCGGAGCGTGATGAAATTCGCCGGGATGCCCACTTTGATGAGCGCGGCTTGGCCGTTTTCGCCGGCGGGGCTTTTCAGCGGGTTGGGTTTCATCGGGATCGACGCCGGCGAGCGCACGTTCACGTCGAGCAGGTCGGCCGAGTCGGCTGCGTCGCTGGGATGCCGCAACTTTGCCGCGATGCGTTCGATGGCGGTCAGGTCTGCAACGGTCAGCGGGCCTTGCTTCCGTTCGAAGACCACCACAGCCTCGCTCAGCCAGTTGTTTCGCGGGAACGATTCCCACATCGCCGCGACGGCCTGGCCGTAGGGCGTGTCGTCCGGCAGGAGGCTTTGCTGCTCGTTGGCCGACGGGTCGATCTGCGGGACGAACAGCGCGAGGGCTACCACGGCCGCCGTCCATGCCGCCAGAATCCACCATCGGTTTCGAATCACGCCTGATGCAATCGTCATGTGGGCTACTTCATCTTGAGTTTCACGCCTTCTTCTTTCCACACCTTGACCAGTTGTCGCGTTTCAATCAAGAGTTCGTTCAACTGGCCGATCGCATCGAGCATGTTGTGGTGGAGATGCGGGTCGTTGATCAACTTGCCTGCCGTGCCTTTGCCCGCGTCGATCTTGGTCACCACGCGGTTAATGGTGGCCATCAGTTTGGAAACACTCCCGGCTGTTTCGATCAGCTTGCCAGCCAGGTCGTCGATCTTTTCCTGAGAGTGCATCGCCAGCTTGGAGAAATCTTTGGCGGTGGCCTGCGCGTCGATGGCGGTTTTACGAGCCTCCTCGGCGAAGCTCTTGATCGCCCCCATCGCATCGGTCGTCGCGGCTGTCGCCTTGGAAAAATTCGCCAGCGAGGACTTGATGTTCTTCTGATTTTCCGCGTCACCCATGACCGTAATCAGCGCGTCGAGTGCGAGGTTGAGTTTTTCGACCGTGCCTTTCAGCCCTGCAGCGGCCGGCTGGGTCTCACCAGGCGCACCCGGTTCACCTGGTGCGGATGCGGGGACGCCAGTCGGTTCTGGCGGGGCGATCAGCAGGTTGAGATTCTCGGCCAGGTTGGAGATGCTCTTCATTGCATCGGTCAACTCGGACGGGATCAGTTCGTGGCCTACAAACTTGCCTTCCATGACTATCGAGCCATCGGTCGGCAGCAATTCCAATTCCTTGCCGTCTCGAATTCGCGGCGGGCCGTCGGCCTTGAGGCCGATATACGCTCCGCCGATCATTCCTCGGCCGAAGAAATACGCCAGGCAATTGCCAGGCAGCTTCACGCCGTGCTTGATCTTGGCCTCGAAGGTGACGCCAGCGGCCGGGTTTTCCGGATCGGTGAAGCGTATCGTGGTGACTCGCCCGATCGGCATGCCGCCGAAATGGATCATGTCGCCCGAATTCACGCCGTGGGTCGTGTACGAACTGATGTGCAGCGGATAGCCTCTCTGGAACATCCCCGGCAGGCCGGTGAACACCAGTATCATTCCGCCGAGGACCGCCATGGCGGCGACCACGGTCAGGCCTACGGCAAAGTTTCGAGCGTTTTCTTTCATTAATTTTTTCACCTTTTTTCAAATGCGTAATACCACGGGCATGAATCCGTGGCGTGTTCTGTCTTTCACCAGCTCTGTTATTGTCTCGTATCAGTGGTTGTGGCGCCGAGGCCGCCTTTTTCCAATTCGGCAAGTTCTTCGCTGCTGGCGCGGCCTTCCACGAACCTAGCCACCACCTCATTGTCAACCTCGTCCAGTTGCTGCGGCGTCGTGTCGACGATGAACTTGCCCTCGTGCAGCATGACGATCCGATCGCCGATCTTGCGGGCCGACGCCATGTCGTGCGTCACGACCACCGCGGTCGTTCCCAGCACGCCCTGGAGTTTGAGGATCAATTCGTTGATCAGGTCGGCTCGGATCGGGTCCAGCCCGGTCGTCGGCTCGTCGTAGAGAATCACTTCCGGCTGGAGGACGATTGCCCGAGCCAGCGCGACGCGTTTTTTCTGCCCGCCGGACAGCTCTTCGGGATAACGCTGCTGGATACCGTTCAGCCCCACCAGTGAGAGTACCTCGTCGCTCCGCATTTTTCGCGATTCAGCCGTGCCGACGTTGTGCTCGTCCATCGGGAAGACGATGTTTCGCTCGACGGTCATCGAATCGAACAGCGCCCCGCCCTGAAAGAGAAAACCCATTCGCCTGCGGATCGGCCCCATGTGCCGCTCGCGGATCGCGGAGATTTCGTCGTCGTGGAAAAACACCTTGCCACTATCGGGTTTGAGCAGGCCGATCATGTGCTTGAGCAGGACGCTCTTGCCGCAGCCCGACGGGCCGATAATCACGGTCGTCTGGCCTGGATAGACGTCGAGACTCACCCCGTCCAGCACGCACAGACTGGCGAAGGATTTTCGAACGTTTTGCAGGCGAATTATTGGATCAACTGTATTCATAGCGAAAGCAGCATGGCGATTTCGTCGCAGGCTTCGGCCTTGGGGCAGACGAGGCATTCCCGCCAGACCTTCTCTGGCAGCGTGTCGCGGTCGATGACCTCAAAGCCGTGCCGGTCGAAAAACTCTTTCTCGTACGTCAGGGCGAAAAGTTTCTTGATGCCCAACTTGCGGGCATCTTCGATGGCGAACTGAAGAAGTCGACCACCGACGCCCTGGCCCCGGCCGTCATCTCGCACGGCCAGCGATTTCACCTCGGCCAGATCGCCCCAGAAGATATCGACAGCCGCGCAGCCAGCCACCTCGCCCGAGGCGTTCTCGGCGACGATGAATTCTCGCAGCGATTCGTAGACGCTTTCCTGGCTGCGGTGCAGCATGCGGCCGCGCTCGGCGTAATAGTTGACCAGATCGCAGATTGCCGGTGTGTCTTCGACTCGTGCCGGCCGGATTGTAAGCGACTCTTCCATGTGCGGATCATTCTACACGGAGGCGGGGCGGTCATATACATCAAATCATCGCTTGCGTGCACCGCCGGCCGGTGATATCGAAAGGCTCAGTGCGTCGTCGGCCTGGCAGCGGATCTTCCGGGCGAGTTCCACCTTCAACGCGCCGCCGTCTATTTGCAGGTCGGCTGGGATGGGTTTTCCGTTCAGCCGGGCTCGCAGGGCCAGGCGTGCGGGCACGCGCTTCCGCGGCCAGGCTAGCTCGATGGCCTTGAGGTCGACCCGCCCGCCCTGACAATCGACGCGGACCTTGAGATTGTTTTTCGCGTACTGCTGGGCGGCCATGCCGTAGCCGTCGGCGGCGGTGTACATGCAGCGGAAATCGTCGGCCGAGATGGCCGGGCGGAACGTCAACGTGGAATTTCGTCCGTCGTATCGCTGCCCGCTCAGCGCCAGCAGCAGCGACCAGCTGGACATCGCGCGGGCGTAGTGGTCGCCGCATTCGAACTCGTTCCACGGGTTGCGGCACACGCCGTCGTGCCGGTCGCGCACGGCTTTGACGATCGCCAGCCCCTCGTCCACCATGCCTTCATATATCATGTGTGCGGCCACCTGATACTCGATGCCCGTCCAGACCTCGTCGCTGTAGGGGAAGGGGAACTTTTCCCGCTTACCTCGCGGCCAGGAGCACAGCACCAGCCCAGCCTCGTCGCCGACCGCATAGACCCGCTGGCAACATTCGTGGTCGGACAGGTCCGCACGGAAGTTGTGCTCGAAGATCGCCGCAAGCGCACTGCGCACCTGCTCGCGCGGCAGGACGTAGCCCAAACCCGCAACGTGCGCCGACCACTGGCCGACGAGTTGGTCGGACAGACAGCCGTGACCTTGCTGGTACTTGGGTCGCCCGGCAGGGACCACCCGGTCGAAGATGTCCAGTACCTTCTTGCCTTTGGCGACTTTGCGAACTTGCTGGATGTAGTATTCGCCGTTGAACAGTTTCGCGTATCGCTTGCGCCCGCGATGAAAGACTTCTTCGAACTGCTCGACGGTCTTGGTGTCGCCGACGGCGCGAGCCATTTCCGCCCCTGCTTGCAGAGCGGCCAGGTACATCGTGCCAGCCAGTGTGTTCGCCCCGTGAAATTCGATGTCATACGTATTGTGCTGCGGCCCGTCGAGCACGCCCGTCCGGCCAGCATCCCACCCGTTGGGACGCTTCCACGCGAATTGAATGGCCTTCTTGATCTGCGGCCAGTGTGCGGCGAGGAATTTATCGTCCCCGCTGATCCGCCATTCACGGTGCATCCGCACGACGGTTCCGAACTGTCCGTCGGCGGCCGGCAGGTGTACGCGTTTGTCGAAGCCACTGCCGACTGGCAGTTTCGTGCGGAATACGATCTCGCCGCTGGGACGTTGATTGTTGGTGAAGTCGGTCGTCCGCATCGTCCGTTCCAGCGACGGGTACAGATGCGCCATCGACTGGGCGTAGTTCCACACGTGCGTGCAGTTCATCGGGCAACAGCCGCTGTCTGGTCCGCAGCCTTCGAAGGCGAAGATCCGCCCGTTGCGCTCGGCGGTGGGGGAGTTCAGCCACATCGTCGTGTTCGTGCGGATGGTGGACATCTGCGAGCTGGCCGCGTCGAGCACCGCCCCAGGCAGCGTGCTGTCGAACAGCGTCCGCTCGAATCGCAGCGTCTCGGCCCGCAGCCGACCGAAATTGTCGGCCACGTAGCGAACTGCCTTCCACGCGTCTGGAAATTTGCTCGCGTAATGGTTTTGGATCTTCTGGGGATTTTTCGGCGGCACCCAGCCCCATTTGGTTTCTCGAACCGGGAAGCTCCACGCGAGAACGAAAACGATCTCCGTCGACTCGCCGGGAGCTAGGTTGTAGCCCGCCGTCACCATGGCTACCAGTTCCCTGGCCAGGTTGTCCATCCCTTTGGCCCCCCTCACAGTGTCCGCTCGCTTTTTCGGCCCGGAGATTTTGCCGGTGATCGAGTATTCGTTCCAGACCTTCTGCCCGCGATCGAACCAGCCTGGCTCGTCGAAGTCTGTCGCGTAGGAAACGTTTTTTACCGAAGTGCCCAGCGTCGCCAGCGCCTGCGTGCCGTAGCCGACCTGGCCCGGGCTGAACTTGGCCGAGGTCATGTGAATTCCGCGCACGTTCGGCGCCTTACGGAACGCATTGACTCCGCCGATTGCCTTGCCGCCGCAGCTGGATCGACCGACCTCGTTGGCCATGCTGATCGCCACCGAGCCGGAGACAGCCTTTCGCGTGCGGTTGGTCAGCCGATAAACGAGGATCGCAGCCGGTATCGCCGAGTCGGCCGGGTTGTGCGGGATCATCGGGTTGAACGCTTCGAGCTGGACGGAGACGGGGAGGTTTTCGTCGCGGAAAAAAATTCTCGCCATCGGATAGGTTCCCACGAAGGCAGCCTCGCGCAGTCGCGGCAGGCCTGCAAATTGCTTCGGATCGAGCCCCATGGGGCTGTGAAAAGGCGGCAGCAGTTCGCGCTCGAGCACGCGGGCGATTTTGGCTTGGCCCTGCTTGCAGAAGATGTAGGGCATGGTGTAGGGGGGGCGATGGCCGAGGTCGGGTCGGTTGTGGATTTCCCAGTCGCGAAGTTCGCCTCGTCCGCCCAGGCCGATTGTCCCCGTGCCGATTCCGCCCAGCGGGAATGATATTTGCGAAAGCGATTCGCCGCAGTAAATCGGCAGGTCACCGTCGTATAATTCTTCGGCGGAGTAGGAGATCTCAAGTGGTTTACTTTGCGATTGTTGGCTCATTGGTCACTCCTCGAGTCGTAATAAAATCGCCAATGCTCTTGCCTACCCGACGGTGCGGATAAATGCAAGTTTTCCATGCTCGCCGGGCGAGTTCATCCCCGCAGCCGTGCCGGGCGACACGCCCGAAGAAACCATTGCGGCGATCATCGCCGACGAGATGGCAATCGGCGTCCAGAACAACAAGACCACCGCGGTTCGCCTGATATCCATACCAGGCGCTAAGGCGGGCGATAAGGTCGAATTCGGCGAACTTTTCGGCACGGCCGTCGTCATGCCAGTCAGCAACCCCGGCGCTTCCGAAGCGTTTATCCACTCCGGCGGGCGCATTTCCGCACCAATTCAATCGCTACGCAACCGAGGTTCGCTTCTAGAATGATTTGAGAACCCGCCGCCGGTGTCGTACCATTGCGAGCGATAGGGTGAGATTATGGCGATGCGTAACGACATTTTGGGCGGTAGCTTCACCGAGTCGGCCACCACGCCGCCGTGCGTGTTCGTCCTGTTTGGCGCTACCGGCGACCTCGCCGCCCGAAAAATAGCTCCTGCATTGTACAATCT
>SDBT01006270.1_pt1 | contig 19795 bp, 19 predicted proteins | sample 2277101 | NCBI WGS metagenome assembly SDBT01 (sample SAMN10404973, study PRJNA504765) | marine sediment metagenome | isolation source: marine sediment core GS10_PC15, 103 cmbsf | place: Arctic Ocean: Southern Knipovich Ridge | collected 2010 | reverse complement strand
CCCGGCGGCGTCAGTTGTCGCCTGCCGCCCAAGCGCGCCCTGCTCGCGCACGAGTTGCCGCTGGCTGTGCGCCGCAGCCTCCTTGTCGCGGCGTTGCTTCTCGCGCTCCTTCTCGGCTGCGGCCCGGTCTCTGATGCCCCCCAAGGCCCCGCCAACGCTCTTCCCCGCCCCCGTGATGAGGGCGGTGCGCTGCTCGCCGAGCTCGGCGAGCAGCCGAGCGAGGTTGTTGCCCTGCTGGCCTGCTGCGAGAAGTCCGGTGACGTCGATAGGCATGGTGCCTCCTTTAGAGCGCGGCGAGGATCGACCCGCCCCCCTGAATGGCAGCGAGGATTTGGCTCATCCTTTGTGCATCCTTCGTCGCGTCGATCTGCTGCTCCGACAAGTCGAGGCCCTTGATCGCTCCCTGAGCGGACAATGCGCCTGATAGCGGGTTGAACGTCTGCCCAACGTCGGCGCCGAGCGCACTAGCGATCTGCTGACGCAACTGGGCGACGGGCGACTCCGTAGCGCCGAAGCCTTGGATGAGCGCCTGCAAGTTCTCCTGCGCGAACTGGCGACCCGTGAGTTGCTCCTGCACGCTGAGGTCCCCGAGCAGGCGAGCGACGTTCGCGGACTGGCCGAGAGCCGCCTCCGTCTGGAGCCCCGCGAGCGAGGAAGCCGTCCGGCCGGACTGGCCCGCGAGCCCGCCAAGGGACGACGTCAGGCTCTCAAAGCCCCGCGCGCTGTCCTCGATGGCCTGGTTGCGGATGGGCTGGAAGTCGAGGTTCTCCTGCCCCGCAACGACGTTCGCCTGGTCTTGGATCGCGCCGAAGAAGTCGCTGCCTTGAAAGCCTTCCAACGCCCCGCGCAGTTCGTTCGTGCCGAGTTGCGCGTTGAACTCACCCGCCCTTTGCGCGTTCATCTGCGCCGCCAGTTCGGCAGCGGCGACGCGCTCCTCCTTTGAGCGGCCGGCGGGAGGCCCGAAGAGTTGCGTGATGAGCTTCGGCTCGTTCATCACGTCCGTCGTGGCGCGCTGGAAGGGGTCCTGTTCCTGCCGCGATCGGGCGTCACCAAAGATGTCGTCGGTGCCGTCCGTGTCGGGGAACTCGCCACCCGCTTCGGACGTGTTGATGCCGTACTGGCCCAGCGCCGCCTCGGCCACGCGCAGCTTCTTGTTGAGGTCTTGGATCAGCCCGAGCCTCTTCTCCTCCCCCGACTTCTGCTCCTCCGCCTCCAAGCGCGTGATCCACCCCGCCCACTTGCGCGCGAGGTCTTGCAGGCCAGGCTCGGTGACGTCGTCCCAGAACGAGTCGGGGATATCGCCGCTGGTGAGGTTGATGTTGTACTGCGTGTCCGCGGGGTTCGGCATCGGGTGGGTTGCACCCGTGACGCCGTCCGGCCCGAAGGCGTTGCCCCAGAAGTTCTCGGTGAAAGCACCGTCGGAGTTCTCGATGTACGAGACGCGGGCGTCGGTCCGCTCATCGCGGCCGACGTTGTTGCTGATGGCGTTCCAGCCAGCGTCGGCCCACGACTTGAAGCCGTCGGGACCGTTGATGCCCTGATCGTTGAAGTTGCCTGCGCCCTCAGGTGGCGGACCGTCCACGAGCTCGGGACCCACGACATCGTCGCCCCCGACGCCAGTGCCAATGGGCTCACCGGTTACGGGGTCAACGGTCGCGCCGATCGGATCGGTCGGCAGCCCCGTGATCGGGTCGACGAGCGGGTCCACCGGGTCGCTCTGCACCGGGTCCAGTTCCAGCGGTGGGGGAACAACGAACTGACCGCCTCCGCCGAGGCCAGCGACCCCGCCGTCCTGTACCGCGCCCTCGGTTGCCATCTTGGCGAGTTCCTGGATTGGGTCGACCGGCGCCGGCCCACCGAGGATGCCCTGCATCCCCGGGACTTGGAACTCAGGCGGGAGCCCGGGGAACGATGGCTGGATGACCCCGCCGGGACCTCCCGGAGGACCGGGAGCGCCCGGACCCGGAGGCGCCGCGACTGGCTGAGGCTGGATGGGCTGGGGAGCGCCCACGGGCGGCGCCCCGGGAGGCGGCGCGGGCTGAGCCGGCGGCTGGGCAGGGTTGACGAACCCGCCCGCGGTGTTGCCGTTCTGCGCCCCGGGCGCCGCGGACTGCACAACGCCTGCCTGCTCGGGAGGGAGGCCGGGAATGGCCCCGATCTGCGGCGTTGCGGTGCCCTGATCGTTCACGGGGCTCGGGGCGGGAGCGCCCGGCGCCTGGTTCGTCGCGATCATCTGCCGCGGCGTGGACGTGCCGAAGAGGGAGCCGAACCGCTGGACGTTTGTGCTGGCCTGAGGGCCTACGCCCGCCATAGGGTTGCCGAGGAGCGCCGGCCGAGAGCCAGGTCCGGGGGCTGGTCCAACAGGGAGTCCGGCGGTGGGGTGGGTGGGCATCAGGCAGTCCTCCGGCGGGTGGAGATCCAAACGGTGAGTTCACTGAGATAGCTGGGCGTGCCGGTCTCGACGATCTCCAGGCTGAGCGTATCACCCTCGGCGAGCGCGAGCAGTTCGTCGGGAGCGTAGAGCGTCTGCGCCTTGAAGGCCGTCAAGCCGCGCGAGCTTAGCGCCAAGGGGGCTCCGAGTTCCTCGCGCACGTCATCGGCGTCATAGCGAACGAGTTGGAGCGTCCAGTAGTTCGTCACCGACGGCACGAAGGTTTCCGAAACCTCGACGTCAGCCTGTTCGACGAGACCGGCTTCAGACGCGCGCCACACCATGCGCTCGGCGGTGACGGCGCCGGTAACGATCACGTCGAGCGGGTTGACGGATGTCATGTCGGTCCCGGCTCCCACTTCAGAGCCGCCAGTGAACGCGAGCATCTTTTTCCCCGCCGGTACATACTCGAAGACGAAGCCACGAGAGCCTTCGACGAAGACCTTGGCCGTGCCGGGCACCAGCGGGATCGTCACAACGTCGCCGCCCGTCGAGTAGCTCGCGCTCATGTTGACGGTGCCCGTCGCAACGACCGCGGCGCCGGCAGCGATCGTGCCGAGCCTGACCGCCAAGGCAGCCACGTCGACCTTCTCGAGGCGCCCTTCGACCTGGGCAAACCGCGACTCCAGGAAGGCGTCCGGCTGGAGGGGTCGAGGCTTGGCAGCCTCCCTCTCCAACTCGTCGAGCCGGTCGAGCACCTTCTTGAATTCGGTGGTCACTGCCGGTCCTTCCACGATCGCACGCTGACCGTGAGCGCCTGCACCGTCGCGTCCATCCCGGCGTAGCGCATGATGAAGCGCATCTTCCACCGCCAGCCGCGGTCGTTGAGGGGCACGATGTGACGCCCCTTGGACCCGTTCAGGCTGAGTTCCTTCCGGTTCGTGTAGCTGTTCTCGTCGGTCGCGGTGTCCACACGAAGGGTGCTCGCGGTGGACTCGACGTCCGTCTCGATCTTGACGTTGCGAACCAGCTTCTTCTCAGCGATGTTGAACGCCGTCTTCACGAACTCCGCGAGGAACGGGATGACGCCGAGCGCCACGGTGTCGGACGCTGCGGTTATCGCCGAGTCATCCCAGTAGAGCGGCGCGATGTTGGCAGCGGCGACTTCCGCCACGCGGTTCGTGTCGAGAACCGTCCCCGAAGAGTCGTAGCGATCGAACGGGACGCCGTAGTTGCCGCTGGCGGCGGTGGTGTTGAACGCTCCATCGGTGGTCATCGTCTGCAAGTTCCCGCCCGTCACGGTCGCCGTGGTGTCGCCAGCGAAGACCCCGTCGGCGTTGCCCGTGTTGATCTCCCACAGGTCACCAAGCTCGGCGAGGCGCATGTCGTGCTGCGCGCCGGCCGCGTCTTCCAGCCTGCCCGCTGCGAAGCCCGGGACGCCGCTGTCGATCGACACGAAGCGGTGCTGGTCGACGTCGTAACAGATGACGGTGTCCGGGGCTTGGCTGTGGTCGAGGGCGACGTGAACGTAGAGCAGCCCCTCAGACTCCGAGTGGAACATGCTGAAGAGGTGCGAGGCGTCCCTGTTGAGGCGCTTCCAAATCGGCTCGAGCGGGCTCTCCTTCGCGTTCGCGGCGCCAGCGACAAAGGGCTCGCCGCGCAGATCCGTGAAGTAGAGACCGCGCTCATCGAGGAAGTACGTCCACCCTTCAACGTCCAGCACGCACCGCTGATTGAAGGCACCGCGGTCCTTGAAGAGTTGGGTGATGACGAAGTTCGCCGCGTTGACGCCTTCGAGGACGTAGGACGCGCGCTTCTTGAAGATGTAGAGGCGGGTGTACTTGGGGTGCGCCGCCGTGACCACGTCCCCGTCGAAGGGGGCGATCTCCTCGATGTTGCCGCTCGGGAAGTCGTCAACTCGGAACTCCCCATCGGTGCGCGACTGCTGGCTGTAGTGGATGTTGCTGTCCTTGCCCGTCCAGATCCAGAGGCGGTTCTGGTGAGCAGCGACCCCGATAGGGGTCACGGGGAGCGTGGTGCGGAACGTGCGGACATAGGTGATCGCCGTTTCGAGCACCGAGTCGGCGTCCGTGTCCGTGTAGGTCGCCGTCGCCACTGCCACCGTCGTCACCAATTTGAACAGCCCCGTGCCCGCGAGTTGGCGGTAGATCGCCGCGACATCGAAGCCGTCCTCAGCGTCCGCAGCGGTCCAAGTGATGACGACATCCTGCGCGCTGCCAGTCGCCGTGTCGCTGACCTCTTGCGGAGCCGTCTCGCGGTTGCGCGTCGTGTCGCGAAAGACGCAGCGGTAGGCAGCCGTCGCGTTCTCCGCAAGCCAGCCAGAACCTCCAGTGGCGTTCGCGGCGAACGTGGTCGGGACGGTGCTTCCGCCGTTGAAGTAGTTGCTGCCCCCGTCCCAGAAGAACAGCGGGTCATAGCCGTTGGCGCAGAAGAGGAGGCCGGCGAGCACCGCGTGGACGATGGGGTTGTGCGGGTGCTTGCCCGTCGGTCCGGCCGTCCAGTTGGGTTGCAGCACCGGGATCGTCCCTGCGGACGGCGTAGGAGGTGTCGGGATGGTGAACGAGCCCGAACTGGCGGGCAGTTTCCACAGCGAGGGGCCGACAGGGATGATGACGTTGGGCATCAGGAGGCGAGCACCACCCCGTGGATCATGCCGTCACGGAGAGACCCGCCGTGGCTGATCTTCACCTTGGCGGACACCGCCTGGTTGACGGTCGGGGCCGTGATGGTCCCGGTCGCGTGGATGATCCCGGGGGCGACAACTGTCGGACCGGTCGACGCGACGAAGTCGAGGTCGGTGCCATCATGCGCGAAGACTCCCGTGATGGTGGGCGTGGCGAGGGACGTGTTGGCGGCGAGGATGCCGTCGACAGCGAGGTGGTACTTGAGGTAGACGGTGGTGCCCGTGCCGGAGACGGAGCCGTGGATCTTGCGCTGGGTTGCGCCGCCCGAAGCCGAAGTCCACGGTCCGGTCGAGCCGGTCGAGAGGACGAGGTCGAGCAGCAGGTCCAACCGCCCGCCGTTGATCCAGTCCGTGAGCACCGCCGCACGCGCCGCAGTCAGCCGGGCCGTGTCGGCGCCGATGGTCGTGAGAGCGCCCGAGTCGGGAAGGAGGTCCGTGACGGCCTTGACCGCGTCGAGGATCGCGTCGAGGCGCCCAGCGTTCGTCCAATCCGTCTGGAGTTCGTTGGTGTCCACGAGGGCCGCCGCCACATCCTCGGCAGGGGCGTCGTAGTTCAGGGTGACCGCGGCACTCGCGTTGTCGATGATCTTCCAGTTGCCGCGGAGGTGGATCGTGCCGCCGCTACAGTTCGCGTTCATTGTCAGCGTGCCGCCGCCATCGAGGTGGACGATGTCCGTGCCAGTGCCCATGTTCTGGACTTCGATTGCGCCCTTGTAGCCGTGGCAGTGGACTGTGCTGTTGCCGCCCCCGCCGAAGTCGAGGACCGGCGCAGTCGCTCCGTCGTGGTGGCAATCGTTGAGCACGACGGACCCGACCGGGAGCGTCATCGTCCCACTGATCCCGCAGTCGGCAAAGTGCGTGTCGGCTGCGACCGTCACGGTACCGATCTCGCACCGGGCGAAGCTGGCGCTCGTGCCGGTTTGCGCCCCAGAAACCGTGGCCCCCTCGAAATGAGTGCCAGCAGTGGACTCGTCGGAGAGGTCCAGAGCCCAGTTGTCACCGAAGTAGGACTCGTTGTCGGACGTCTCTCCAAGCGTCAAGGTCGAGCCGTTGATGACGTGGAAGTCGCTGATGCCGACCGCCGTTCCGATGGTCTTGGCCTCCGCAAGAGTCTTTGCATAGTTTTCGCTTACGCCGTTGACGTGAGGCTCGGTCCCAGTGACCCCGTTGACCGTGTCAATCCACACCTGACCGAGGTAACCGGAGGTCTGGCCGATGTTGACCGCTTCGACGTTCAGGAGGTGGACTGCGAGATCGGACGGCGTCGTAGAGTCGGTGTCCATCCGAAGGTAGACGTTGCCGAGCTCTGACCCTGTGCCGGTGTGCTTGGCGAATAGAGCGGGCGCACCCGAGATGGTCGCCGTCCCGCCCGTGCCGCCGAGAACTGCGATGGTCTCCCAGCCCGCGCCTACGAAGTCCCACGCCTTCAGGAGCATCTCGTCGTTGTTGCCGTCCACGTTGACCTTGAAGACGCAGTTGACCGCTTGGCGACCGCCACCGATGGAGAACCCGTAGACGTGGTCGATGACGTCCGTGGTGTCGGTGAAGTCGTGGGAGGAGCCAGCATCGTTCTCGGTGTTGGCGAAGGTGCCGCTGACCGTGGCCCAGACCTTCGTCGTGCTGCCCGGGTCGATCGCGCCGCTCGTGTTGTCGCTGGACGCGGCGAACGAGAGCGCGCCGCCAGAAGCCGCTCCGATGTTGTCAACCTGCTGGCGGGAGGATGGGGCGGTTGGGTCGGTGTACCCAGTCCCGTCGAACATGAGCGCCAGATTGGTCGCTGGAGTTGTCGATCCTCCGACCTTCGTCATGTCCACTTCGGCAAAGCGGTTCTCGATGGAGAAGTGCGCGATCGGCGCGTTCACGCCCTGCGTGTTGATCGTCGCCGCCGAGAGCACCACTTGGTAGTCGCCCGCGATGGCGTAGAACGTCGCCGCCGACAGGTCGATCTTGCAGTGATGCACGCCCGTTAGCGAGTCGAAGTCCTCCGTGTCCGTGATGCCCGCCGTCACCTGCGTCGTGCCATCCGCCTTGTAGACGGAGATGACCCCGTTGCCCGACCGGGTGATCGACGCACCGTCGGCATCGTTGGAGCCCCACTTGAAGTGGAGGGTGGCGTCTTCTGCGTAGTCGCCGAGGTAGGGAGCGGTCATACCAGTCCTCCGAGCAGCACGGAGCCGCCTGCCAGTGAGCGTCCGATCTTGCTGCGTGCGATGGTCGCGGCTGCACCGCTGCCCTGAAAGCAGCCGATGACCACGTTCCCAGACCCAGGAACCGTGTTGTTCTCGATGTCCAGCGTGCCGAACGTGCCCGTCAGGTTCGGGCCGACGTAGGTCGCGAGAACGCCCGCGGGCATCCGCAAGTCTTCCGAACCGGCCGTCGTGCCCGCGTAGATCGTGGTGGATGCCACGGAGTCGTAGGCGTTCGCGCCCGGCGCTGACGTGTCGGCCCCGGCGCTGTAGTCGCCGGTCGCGGTTGGATAGTCCGCCGTACTGCCTGTGTTGCCGATGCAATTGTCGTAGGAGACAACGCCACCGTGCGAGCGGTGGTAAGCACTAGCCCCACCAGCGTTGACCGAGCAGTGCCCGAACGCCACAGTCCCGCCGAGGACCCACACCGGGTTGGTGTAGCTCAGGCCGTAACAGGCGACGTAGTAGACGGTCCCCGAGCCGGTCGACCCTTGGTCATAGAGGAGCCCGTAACCGTGGGAGATGCAGTGGTGAACAACCCAAGCGTCCGCGCCAGCCTTCGGACGGATCGGAAACGTGAACGTGTTGTTCAGTTCCAAGTAGCTGATAATGATGCCGTAAGTGCGGATGTCGAAACAGAAGTTGCTGCCCGGCACGCTGCGCCCACCCGTGCCCTCCGCCGAGGCCATGTCCGTTGCCCAACCGGACTGGTCGTAGTAGCGGTCGCCCGCTTGGCAGGTGTACTCAACCGTCACCGAGTTGGCGTTCGAGAAGTTGGACGTACAGAGCGCCATCGCAGCCGCGCCCGACTCCAACTCGAAGATGTAGTTGTCTGTGGGGTCAGCACCGATCGAGTTCTCCGCAACTTGAAAAGTGCTATGGTCGGACGGGATGGTCTCGGTGATGGTTGCCATCTACTTCGGTCCAATCGTGCGATCAGCCTTGATCTCTAAGTTCAGGTCGCGGTCCACAATGAACGCCTTGCGCAGCTTGTTGAACGTGACCTCGAAGCGGTCGGCTTCGCGGACGTAGAAGCCTTCAGTGAACATCGCCACGAGTTTCGTCGCCTTCGGTCCCGGCAGCGAGATGCGGAGTGCTTCTACGTCAAGGCGAACGGAACGTTGGCGGAGCGTCTTCTCATGATGCCCGCCGCGTCCCGGGTTGGGAGGACCGATGTAGGCCGAGTAGTCCTTCTCGATGAAGAGACGCCTCGCCGCGGGCTCGCCCATGTCCGACACGTCGATAATGGCGTCGTGCCCGCGGGACTTGAGCGAGTGTGCAGGGAGGATCTCCTTGACCACTTCGACGACGTGACCACGACGGTTGTCGGGTTCACCCGGACCGTTGACGCGGATCTTGCGGCGGAGGATGAGGACGCAGGGCACTTACGTCCGGCCTCCGGCGTCGTAGTAGATGCGCTCGAACAGGTAGGTGCTGTCGGTCGCCCCCACCGCTGCCAGCGGACCGTTGTAGTTCGTCAGCGTGAACGTCGCTGCCGCAGCCACGTCGCCGCCGATGAAGTACGACGTCGTGTCGTCCACCGCTACCTGACCCGGCGTGCCCGGCCCGACGTACACCGTCGCAGCGCCCGTGTTCTTGAGCTTGTACTGCACGGTGCCGTGGACGTTGGGCTGCGCGATCAGCGCGATGGCGGTGGTCGTAATGGAGCCGGTGACAGAAGTGACCAGGTCCCCGTAAGTGTCCTGCTTGCTCATGCCTCGGCCTCCTTGATGACCTCGTAGAAGAGATCACCGCCCTTGATGATGACGTTGGTCAGCTTGCCCGCACCCGCCTGGAGCGTGAACACGAGGTTGCCGTTCTCTGCCTGGTGCGAGTTCGCCGTCGTCGATGACGCCGAGCCCGTGATCGCCATGTGGTTCTTGAACCGGCTCCAGTCGTAGATCGTGGCGCCCGTCGTCTCGTTGAAGTCGTAGTAGAACCTCACGCCCGCGCCGCCGGGGTTCGTGAGCTCCTGCCAGTTGATGCGCCTCAAGCTCGAGAGCAACGTCGGGTCGCCGTCAGCAACGCGAGTGCCCTGTAGGGACCTGAGCGACAGGTTGTCGAGGCGGCCCGTGAACCCGGACCCGCTGGTCACCGTCGCCGCCGTCGGCGTGGTCCCCTGCGTGCCCCAGTAATACGCCACCGAGGTCTGGATCGGCTTCTCGGTCGCCGCGATGCCCGTAACCGCCGTGCCTTCCTCGTCGCCGAGCATGTAGAGCCGGGTCGTCCCGTTCTCAGGGTCGAAGACGAACAGCCCGTTCATCTTCGTGCCCTCAGCGTGCGTGGCAGATGTGATCGCCACCTCGCTGCTGTCGCTACTCTTGCGCCACACCCAACGGGTTGCCCCGTCGGCCTTCATCTCGATGCTGAACGGACCACCGAGAGTGCCTGCCGTGACGGGCGTGGAAAGGATCGAAGTCGTGCCGCTGGAGGGCCGAACCATCGTGAAGCTCGCGTGGAGTGCGAACCCCCCAGCGGGGATGAGAAGTTGCGTTGCCGCACTCGCCTTGGCGTAGGTGGTGTGATCGGTGCCGAGCGTCCACGACCCGTTGGCCGCGGTCGGATCGGCGATGATCGTGACGCGCTTCTTGCCCTTGCGCCGACTGAGCGTCAGGTCGTCCATCCGGGCGTTCTCGAGCTCCACGAAAGCATTGTCCGCACGAATGGTTTCGTGGGACCGCTTGTCGAGGTGCCCAAGCCCAGGAATGAGCCGGACCCGCCGATCGTTGTCGGTACGAGTTGGGGTGCGCGCCACTGGAGGGCCTACGAGGTCGGCGCGGCGTAGCGGGTGTAGTGGGGAACGACGCGGACTACGCCCGCTGTCGGGTTGGCGCTCGTGGTGATGCGAATGGTCATCGCACTCGTGATGAGCCAAGGGGTCCCGAGCGTCACGTCCTTTGCGCCGGCCGTCACGGTCGTCGCCTGGCCGAACCTGTTGACATCGGTGCCGTCGCCGAACGTGAGCGTGCCCGCTCCCGCCACCGCGGTCGTGATGTACCAACTGATCGCATGGAGGATCGAGTCCGCTGGCACGATGGCGTTACCCGTCGCGTCGTGGTTGTTGGTGCCGGTCGCGAGCGAGATGATCTCACCGAGACCGCGCTCCCATGCGTAGGCGCCGTTGTCCATCGCGCGGGCGAAGCCCGTCTCGTCGATGTTGATCTGCAAGCCACGCCGGATCGTGTGTACGATCCTGCTAAGCCCAGACATGATCCTCTTGTCTGCCAGTGCCATCCGTGGCCTCCTTTCCTTAGCTTTCGAACCATACGCCGGTTACTTCGTCTCGCATGGCTCTGGGTGAACTCTCTGAAGCTGCCGATCCCTCGAACTCCTGCATCTCCACGAGGCGCAGGTTGATGTACGCGGTGATCGACGGGTCGTCCTCGCCCTCGTCCATGAGAGCGAGCCACGCCGCGCGCTTCGCCACGATGTCGTCGTAGCGCGGCGGCGTGTGAAGGTTCTGGCTGGTCGTGAGCACGGGCGGTTGGTAGCCGTGGTAGATGCGGAACGTGCGCGTGGCCCCTGCCAGCGGGAGCAAGTGCAGGTTGTTGGTGCCGCCCGCCCGCAGGAGGAAGTAGCCGGGCTCCACATCCGCGTTGACCGTGATGCCCGCCAAGCGCGACAGGTTGATGTCCGCTTCGTCGAGGGCTTCGATCCGTTTCTCGGACCCGTCGCTGCGCGTGTGCCAGAGCGACTTGATCGACGTGAACAGCCGCGTCAGCCCGCTGAGGTCGTAGGTCTCCGTCGAGGCGGCGACCGTGAACGTCTGCGTGGCTGAGAACCAACCGGAGTTGAAGATGACGCGCATCTTCGCCGCGAGGAACTCATGGGCGTCGTTGATGCGCTCGAAGAGTTGCGCCTGCGTCCACTCGTTCGCCGTCGTCTCCTGGAGCAGGAGCCGGGTGCGAGTCTCCAGTTGGTCAATAGTGCTCACGCAGGCACGACCTTGCTGCTCCTCGGCATGTACTTGTAGCGGTCGATGACCTTGTCGCTGGCGGCTGCGAGAGCCCTCTTGCGCTTCGCGAGGGACTTCTTGTCGAAGTCCTCCAGCGTCTCGTCCACATAGTTGCGGATCGCTTTGCGCCGGTCACCTTTGCCCGCCCAAGTGTCGTGAGCGCGCATCCACTGAACGACGTACATGCCGTTGGGGCGCTCGAGCTCGTCGAAGCCGCGGCAGTAGAACCACCCCGCCGTCTGCTCGAACCCGCGCCCGAGACAGACAAAGCTCACGTTCATGCCGCAGCGCCGCACGAGCGCGTACCGCCCCCACCGCGCGTCCCAGACGATGCGGGACTGCTCGTCCTCCTCGATGACGCGCCACTGCTCGACATCGGGGATGCTCTCGAAGGCGCTGTCGAGAAGGTTGTGGTAGTTCGGACGGCTCATGCAGGCTTCTCGTCGTCTTCGGCGAACGCCGCCGTAATCATCGCGGCGATGGCCTTCGGGCTGAGGCCGAGGGACTCGCCGTGCGCCGCCATGCGGGCGACCTTGTCGGACTTGCCGCCGGAGGTGACAGGCATCCCGTGCTGCTCCATGTCGCGGCGCATGTCTTCCTTCTGCTGGCGGAGGATCGCGTTCTCCTCCTGCGTGATGCGCTTGCGGTCGTCGAGCTCGGCTTCGAGTTGGCGCATGTCCTGCTCGCACAGCAGCGGCCGGAAGATGCGGGGCTTCATCTCCCCGGCACCGTCCATCGAGTAGAGCATGTTGCCGGGGACCATGATCCCCTCGGTGCGGAGCTTCGCGCCGACGTAGTAGCGCATGTGCATCCAGCGCCGCGATGCCGTCGGCTTCTCGCAGACGGGGAGCCCCGCCACGACCTCCGTCTCGTCCCATGCGGGTTCCGCTTCGCACACGCGGTCGCACCACTCCTCGAGAGTCTCGTGGTAGGTGACTTCGTTGCCGTCCACGGTCTTCCACCGCTGTCTGTACTGCGGCTTGCGTCCGGTCTTGCGTTCGATCGTGGTGGTCGGCATGGGACTGCCTCCTCTGGGTGAACCCGGGGCGAGCGATCACCCGCCCCGGGCGTTGAAGTTGGTCTACGGGCTGGAGAAGTTGGTCAGCAGCGCGTTGGACGGGAAGTCCTTGCAGACCATGTTGGCCCGCACGGTGCGGTGGACGACCCAGCCGTCCGCGTACGCCTGGCCGCTGGACGCGGTGAGCGGGCGGATGACCTGTCCGTCTTCGTCGAACCACGAGCCGCCCTCTTCACCGTCCGGCCAGATCATGGCGAACGTGGAGGGGTTGAGCGCGTAGACGTCGCCGGGGTTGCACATCTTCTCAGGGATGAGCGGCTTGGCGCCGTCGGGCGTCCAAATCTGCATGGTCTTGAAGCCGACGTTCATCGTGTCGTTGTCCGCGTAGCGGTGGCGGTCGCCGACCACGACGAAGAGGTCCGTCACGGAGTCGTAGTCGGTCACGAACATGCCGACCGAGTCCTTGTTGTTGCTGAACCGGGACAAGCGGTTGTTGAGGTTCGTGAAGTCAATCTCGCGCAGCGTTGACGCCGAGCGGTCGATCTTGAACGACTTGGCGTAGCCGTTGCCGACCGTGGCGCGGCTCACGTTCTGGACCGTGCCGCTGTTGTTGATGAGGTTCTGGAGGCCGTTCATCTCCGTGTTGTCGTAGTGGCCGTGGAGATACAGGTAGTCGTCCGCCGCGGCGCCATCGACGTTCGCGAGGTTGACGACGAGGGTCTCGCGGTTGATGTCCACGATCTCGCCGCGGGTCGCAGCGGTGCCCGTGAGCTGGTCGGTGCCGGCGGTCGTCAGGTCGGTGACGACGCAGAACTGACCGGGGCGGAACCAGATCGGGCCGGGCGTCTTCAGCGTCAGGATGCCGTTCGTGGTGCCCGACACTGTGTCGATCTGCACCGCGGCGCCAGCGCCGTTCTGGAACATGCGGGTGGCGATCACGAACTGGATGTTGTCCAGCAGCCACTCCATGCGGTCGTCGATGAGGTTCTTGAAGAACTTCGGTCCCGCCTTGCGCGAGGCCGAGAGCAACTTGCCGCTCCACTGCTGGGAGAAGCTGTACTCCGCCACGCCCGCGGTGAAGTTCTTCGCGCGGTTGACGCGCGACGTTGCGTGGTCGCCGGCCTCGCTCAGTGCCGAGGAGCCGGAGCCCTGTACGGTGCGGGACGCGAAGACGGTCTGAAGGCTCTGGCCTCCGACGGTCCACATCTCGCCCTTGGACTTGATGATCTGCGCCGTCCGCGAGTGACCGTAAATCTGGTCCTGGAAGATCGGCTGGTAGTCGACCTGGAACGCTTCGTTCCAAGTCGTCATGGTGTCGGATGCCACGGTTTAGTCCTCTGCTGTTACCGGATTGGCAAGGTGCGCGAAGGGTCGAGCGTGGTCGATGGCCTTTGCGCGTCCAGAGGCGGGGTCGGCCTCACTCTTCGTGGAGCTAGTCCGCCCCGTTGCTGACGTGGTCCGCTTGGTCTGCGGCTTCTTCGACAAGGCGCGCATCTTCTGGAGCGCGAGCGCCTTGGTCGCCTCTTCGCTGAGATCAGCGATGGCGGCTTCGTACTGATACTTCCCGCCCGCGTCTTGCGCGCGGGTGATGAGCTTGCACCGCTTGACGGCGGTGTTGAAGCCCTTCGTATCGGTGCCCCAGTTGGCTTTCAGCTTGGCCCCCAGAACGTCGATGTTCTCGTCCGCAGTGCCGAGCGCCTTGGTCAAGGCGTCCGTCTGCGCGGTGTGCTGTTGCTTGGCGGTGAGCTTCTGCTCGGCCTCGGCATCGCGGGCACTCAGCTTGACCGCGATCTTGAGATCCGTGAACTCCTCCCACTCGGCAGCGGTGAACTTGCTGCCATCGTCCTTCATCTTCGTCGCGAGCTCGGCAAGCCGATCAGAGTCCGCGTTCGTCGCGGGCGCGGCGAGTGCGGCGAGCACCTTCGCTGGGACGGAGGCCGCGCCGGCCGCATCGCGCTGGAGGAGGCCCTGTTTCACGAGGTGGTCGATCACCGCGTTGGCGCCCTTGGTCTCGGCCTCGTTGGTGACCCGTTCGGCCACCTTGAGCCCACCGCTCTCGACGTCGTAGAGCAGGGCGCCCTTGTCGAGCAAGTCCTTGATGCCCGCCTTGTTGTCGAAGTCCATGCCCTTCTGAAGGAGCGTGCGCGTCTCCTCTTCGTCGGCGAACGGGTCGTACTCCTTGTCCTCGCCGAAGTAGCGGTAGCCGATCGTGCGCGGCTTGTCGGCCTCGGTCTCGGTCTCCTCTTCGGCGATGTCCTCGACCACGTCCTCGGTCGTCTCCTCTTCCGTCGTCTCTTCCGTTTCGATCACCTCGTCCACGACGGGAGCGGCAGCGTGGGTCACGGTGCCGTCTTCGGTGATCTCGATCGTGTCGAACGGGTTGGACTTGGGCACGGGTGGCTCCTTCAAGCGATGGCCGGCCTGGGTTGGGCCGCGCTTCCTGATCCTTGATCCTGAGACGGGGGTTGCGCTCCACCCGCGGCGGGGGGCGCTGCCTGCTGACCGGACTTCTCGCGAAGCGCCTCTTCGTGCTCCTGGATGTGCTGGAAGAGGAGTTGCTGCCGCATCTGTTTCATCTCAGCGATTTCCGGCGGATCGTCCGGTTCCGGGATGAACAGCTTGCGACCTTCCTTGCTGAGCGCGAGGTCGTAGTGCTCGGTGAGGTGGGTCATGTCGTGGTCGAAGTAGTAGACCTCTGGCGGCTGCGCGAGCCTCATGCCCTCGTTCTCGTCCTCGGCGCGCTCGCGGTGGATGTCGAGGTGGTGCTCGACGCGCAACGTGTCCGACAGATTGAGGAGCGCGAGGAAGCGGTTCGCCATGCTCGGGTCCGGGAGCGTGGTGACCATCTGCGCGATCTGGTTGAGTTGCGTCACCTTCGTCATCGGGTCCGACGACAGAGGGTTGTTGACGGGGTACACGTCGAGGTTCCCCGACAGGCGGGCGCGCTGGAAGACGCGGGCGGAGGTCTCGCCGTTGTCACCCACGATGAGCATCTGCATGTCGAAGTCGAGGTGTCGGCGGATCAGGATCAGCGCGTGCAGCATCATGTTGCCGATGACGCGGTCGAACCTGGCCTTCTTGGGACCGAGCCTCCCTTCCGCGCGCTGTTGCTGCTCGCGGACCTTGATGCCGGAGTCTTCGGCGCGAGCGACCCCTTGGATCGCCTTGTTGATGCCCGAGATGTCTTCCATCTGGGTGCGCAGCGACACGCTCTGGGAGAGGAGTTCCTGTGGGAACGTGGGAGGCTGTTCCCAGCCGATGGAGTCCTTGCCGAAGATAGGGCTGTACTCGATCGCCGCCATCGGGTCGTCGCTGAGCACGTCGCGCGTGCCCTTCGGGATCTTGCGGCGAGCGTGGCTGTGCTTCGCGCAGATCACCTTGATCTTCGTCTCGACGCCGTTGAGCTCCTTCTGGAGCGGGATCAGGTCGTCCAAGCCGCTGCGACCGTAGAAGTGGTCCGAGTCCTTCTCCCACCGGAGCGGGAACAGCGGCGCCGCGTAGCGAGGCCACATCGACTCAGGCTCATCAGCGGTCGCGTAGACCGGGTTGTCGTCGTCCGCGTCAGCGTCCTCGAGCATGATCGCCTTGGTGAAGATGGCCTTCCTGCCGCGGGGCCACTTCTCGCTCGAGCGGACGTAGAGCGTGATGACCTGAAGGATCTCGAGGTCCGAGGCTGCGTCGGCGGTCGTCGCCACGCCGGGGTAGCGCGTCCCGTGGTCGTAGCCCCAGTCGCCCTCAGGCTCGGAGCGGTCGATCGTCACCTTGTTGCGCGCAGCTACGCCGAAGCGGTTCTCGATCTCCTGGAGCGTGATGTACTCCCTGACAGCCTGCCACTCCCAGTCCTGATCGTTGCGCGAGTAGGCTGGGACGATGACTTGCTCGGGGTCGAGCATCTTGAAGATGAGCTCCCCGACGCGCTGCTCCTCTTCGCCCATGACGGCCGGGTCGGTGATGACCTCGACTTCCTCGCTGAGGGCGTCGATCTTGACCATCTCGGTCTTGGCCGGCGTCGTCTCGACCTCGCGGGTGACGACGGGTCCGCCCTGCGGGTCCCAGTAGACCCACGGGATCTTGATGCCCTCGTTGAACGAGCCTTGGAAGCCGTCGGCGACGAAGTCCTCGAGCATGTATTGGCGCCACATCCAGCGCAAAACCGCGCTGGCGTGGCGGGCGCTGTGCATGTCTTTGCCCTCATCCGAGCCTGCGAGGGCGTCGAAAGCGGGGCGTTCCTGCGTGAGGACGGCGCGGACCTGATCGCTGATCTTCGACAGGTGGTTGATCGACACCCGGAGAGCGATGACCTCGGCGCGGGCGTGCGGGGTGGCGTCCCAGCGGGAGCCTCCGCCCTTGCTGCGCCTCTTGATCCCGTACGGCTTGTTCTGGACGAAAGCGCGGTCGCGCTGCCAGCGCCACGAGATGCGATGGCGGGCGCGCAGAGCGACCCGCATCAACTCCATCAACGCCGGGGCGCGCTCGTCCTTCTTCTTGCCGAAAGCCTCTTGGAGACTCGGCGTACGGTTTCCGTCAGGTTCCGGCACGGACCGGAGCATACACCTAGACGGCGACGATGCTAAGCGCGGTGTGGTTGCTATACGCGCCTAGGTATGCAGTCTGAGCCTGTGGGCCAACCAGAGCCCTGCCGCAAAGGCAGGTTCTTCCTCGGAGGCGTAGAGACAGCCCCAGCCGAACGACCTAGAAACGTGGTAGTGGAGGACGTCTTCGAGTTGGCGCAGCACTTGGCAGTAGACGCCCGGCGGGTAGGTCGTTTGCTCGGCCATCACGTCACCTTCGGCCAGCAGTTACGCGGCACGTTCGAGGACCGCAGCCCGCGCATCGCTTCGGCGCTGTCCCCGCTTTCCTCGCCGAGCAGGACGCCGCGGAAGAACATGATCTCCTCCAACGCCTCAGGCTCAAGGTTATCGCCCGTCACCTTCAGCCAGCGGTCGAAGTAGGCCTCGGCGTCGTCGACTTCAGGCTCGGGGAGCTCCGGCGGCGGCGGGTTGATGGCGATCGCCAGCACCCCGCAGCCGGCCTCAATGACCGCGGTGCGCCGCTCGTAAGCGTGCAGCCAGGCTCGGAGCAGGCTCATGACGCCACCTCCTGGGAAATCCAGTCCCAGACTTTCTCCCTGCACAGGTCGTCAGGGTCAAGCTCGGAGTACGGGGAAGCGGCGTCCATCGCCAGCACACGCCTGAACATGCCCGGCGTCCAGAACACAAGGCGCCACCACCGCAGCGACCAAGGTCTGGGCGGCGCGAAAAGCCTCAGCGTGGAGCGGATTGTGTAGCCGAGTTGTGCCCGGAGAAGTGCGTCGATCTCTTGTTGCTTGGGGCGGTATGTCATCCCGCACCTCGCACGACCGTCGTGTCGCTCTCGACCATCTCTCGGTACATCTTCTCCTCCTCGGTCTCGTGCTCGGCAACGTAGCTCATCAGGTCTGTCTCGGTCATCAGCACACGGCGAGCCTGGAGCATCAGCGCCATCGTCATCACCATATCGTCGTGGCCGCGCGTAGCCTCGAGCTTGACCCGCTTCGTGACCTTGCCGGCCTCGCTCTGCACGCGGTCGAAATACTGCATCTCCCGCAACGTCGCGAGGCTGATCTGGCAGCGCCGCGGGAGCTCAGCGATCGGCGCCCCGACCTCGTCCTCCAAGAACGCCGCCAGAGCCTCGCATATCGGGAACTTCGTGCTGATCTTGGTCACGAACCCGACCAACTGCTCCGTAACCTCGCCCCCGTCCTGCCACACCATCCGCGTCGAGGGGAGCAGGCATTCGGACACCATCCAACCTCCGATCATCATGTCCGTCATCGTGGTGAGCATCGAGCCCATGTCGCCCGTGATTGATCGTTCGGCGTAGCCTCGCGCCTTGCCGTAGTAGAACGCCGCTTTCCCGATCTCCCTCGCGTGTACGCGCGGGCGCACATGCGCGCGTAGTTCACAGACGGAGAAGGCGGTCAGCACCTCGGCCATGATGCACGTCGGGAAGTCAGCCTCGTCGCCGCCCGTCCCCATCAGCGTCCTGAAGCCTGACGCCGTATCGGCGCCCCAGTTGTAGGCCACACCCACCTCGCGGTCGCGCCGCATCGTCCACAGCCCCGTGTGCGACGGTGTCCAGATCACCTCGTCGTGGCGCTCGAGGAAGTTGCCGACCTCGGTCGAGTCGCTGTGACGGTCCGTGCGCGCCATCGGAAGCCAGGCGCGGATGATGTCCAGGTTGAAGAACGGCGAGCCGGTCGAGACGAACGCCTCCTCAGGCGTGAACGGGTACTCCTGTTTGCGCAAGTCGAGGCTGTTGCGGCACTTGTCGATCTGGAGCAGGCGCGCGTGGTGAAGTTGCTCCAAAGCCCGGCGCACGACGGAGTCCTCGTCGCGAGGCTCGCCCCACGGGTTCTCGCGCTGGTACGGGATCAGCAGGTTCTTGAAGTAGAAGGTCTCGAGCGGGCCGCCGAAGTTGGCTTCCTTGCCGATCGACGCCGCGAACTTCTCCATCGCCTTGTCCGAAGCGAACGGCCGGCGGAAGTCCGGGTGCTCGTAGCACGCGATGAACAGGCGCTCGAAGTCCGACTTCCACTCATCCTCGGGGTCGTCGATCTCATGCGCCGACTCCCACTGAACGTGGAACATCCTGTCGTAGCCCTTGGCCGTCGACTCCCACGGCTCGAGGTTGCCGGCGAACTCGCCGAGCGACGGCTGGGCGCCGTAATACTGGTCCTGCGCGCGAGAGGTGTAGTGCGGAGGCTCGGTCGGGTGGAGCATGTTCGTCCGGTCGCCGCGCCCGATGCCGCCTTGGTTGGCCGTGAACACCGTGAACGCGGACTCCTTGAAGTCGTCGTGCCTGAACACGAACTCGCGCTTGGTCTTCTTCACCTCTGGGGGCAGCGCCCACTCGGGGATCTGGTGGAGAACCTGGCGGAAGATGGACGCGAAGACCTCGCCATCGCCCATGCCCTTCGCGATCGTCGAGCCTCGCCAGCCCCAGATACGCAGCACCCGCTCCAAGGCGAACAGCAGGAAGAACGTGGTGATCCCGTACCGGCGCGTCTTCAGGATGACGGCCTTCCACGGCATCCCGCGCATCCAGGCGAGGAAGATGCGCTGGAGGATGAGCCACTGTTTCGGGCGCAGCTTGAAGGGGTCGAACTGCCCCGGGCGCTCCCCCGGCACCTTCATCGACTCGATGAACTGCTGGATCGTGGCACCGAAGCGGCTCGTCTTCCGGCGGTCCGTCGTCCCGTCGCCCCACGTCAGCAGCCAGAACCACTTGTTGATGTCGGCATCGCTTGGGCGGAAGCCTCCCTTGCGGACGAAGTCCTCGATCCGAAGGAGCAACTGTTCTTTCACCACGTCGGGGTGCATCCGCTCCAGGTTGTAAGCCTGGAAATCGAGGACGAGGGCGTCTGCCATGCGCGGTACCCTACAGCCACAGGAGGACCGCGCCGATGTCGACCACATCCATCAAAGACCGCCTCGCCGTCCGAGGCAAGACGCTCGCGCAGGCGAGTGAGACTGACAAGGGCCGGTTCGCGCGCGCCCTCCTTTACGAACTGCGCACCACC
>SDBT01006268.1_pt1 | contig 19798 bp, 51 predicted proteins | sample 2277101 | NCBI WGS metagenome assembly SDBT01 (sample SAMN10404973, study PRJNA504765) | marine sediment metagenome | isolation source: marine sediment core GS10_PC15, 103 cmbsf | place: Arctic Ocean: Southern Knipovich Ridge | collected 2010 | reverse complement strand
ATGAGGAGTATTTTGAAATATCAAAAAAACGATTATATGAACAATAAAGAAATAATTGAACAAATAGAAATGCTGCTTACATTGCATGACCAAAATCCAGAGATAGAATGTTCTGAAACTCTTGACAAGATAAGCATTATACTTTGTAAACATTCAAAAAGAAAGTGTGAATTGAATAGGCTTATTGAGTATTTAGATTATTTGAAAAATAGATGTCAAGATACAGAAGAAGAAAGAGAGGAGATTGCCAAAACTGAAGATAAAATAAATGGACTAAAGAACGACGGATATATCGCAGACGAAACGGAGGCTAAGAAATAATGGAAGAACGAGAGATAGCTAGAGAGAATTGGAGAAATAGCGGATTAACATATAAAGATATTGATAAAAAAGATATTGAGAAACTTAGAGAATTTATCAAGTATGAACTTCAAACATACCTACCAACTACAGACCATTCAAGAAGCATGGAGATGAGACTTTCTAAGGTTAGAAAAATGGATTACAAATATAATAAAGATGGAACATTGAAGTATGCTCTTATAAATATAGCTGGAAGTTATTTCGACCAAAGAGATGGAATACGATTTAATGAAGATGGTTATATTGGTTTCTGTGGTTGGGCAGATGGTAGTAATAAGCTTCCAATTCTAAAAGCATTTAATCAATGGATTGACAAAATGGTAGCTAGAAAAATAAACGACGTACTTGAAAAGGAGGACGTCGCATAATGGCACTAAGAAAATCAATGGTATCTTCAAATGACAATACTTGGGAGACTCCATGGAGGTTTTATAACGAACTTCATAAAGAGTTTGATTTCACATTAGATCCATGTGCAGCTAAAGAAACTGCAAAATGTTATAATTATTGGACAGAAGAGGATGATGGATTAAGTAAGGATTGGAGTAAAGATAATGTATTTATGAATCCACCATACGGAGGGAATACTGGTACTTGGATTGAAAAAGCATTAAATGAAAGTAGAAAGGGTGCTAAGGTTGTTTGCTTAATAGTCTCTGCGTCAGATAGAAGCTATTGGCACGATATGATTTTCCCATACGCAGCAGAAGTGAGATTTATTAGAGGAAGAATAAAATTTGGTGGATCAAAAACATCTGCACCATTTGCTTCAGCAGTTGTAGTATTCGATAAGGATAAAGAAGGGGAATGTAAGATTGTTCATTATGATAAATCAATAAGTAAGAGATGGACAGAAGAAGATAAACTAAATATCGACGTACTACAAAAAGGAGACGAACAATGAATGACACAACAAGAGGAGTTATAGGTATGATTGGTGGATATGTTGGATTTGGTTTCTCAATGATAGCATTAATGAATGAACTTGGATGGATCTCTTTAGTCCTGGGAATATTATCAATAATCTTTTTTGGAGTAACATTTTCAACATTAATTGATAAGGGAAACAAATAAGATGGATAAAAAACAAATAAATTGTGATCATTATGAAGGAGATGGATATACATATTCATTAGCAGAAGTTGAGTTTAACTTTTGTTCTTATTGTAATAGAAGATTATTCAAGAGAATGGTCTCTCAATATAAAATAGAAAAAGAACATTATGGTGATAATGCTTTCGGAAGATCAAAAAAGAGAGACGCACTTGTATCAGGAGATGAACAATGAACTTGGACAACTATTCAGTAGAGGATTCAACACATAACCTTATCTGTTCTCATCAATACAATAGACATAGTAGAGTTGATTATTATATGCCTTGTTTGATATTGAAAGATATGCCATGTAAAAGATACAAGTTAGTTGTTTTTGGAGATCATAGATCAAAAGATAAATCGAAGAAACAAATAAGATATGTTTCATGTGATAGAGTTACGATAAAACCCGACGCAGTAGGAGGCTTGGACGAATAAAATGGAAATATGTGACTGGTGTGGAGAGCATAAGAAAGTAAGATTCATAGAAAGTATGGATAGTATTCTTATGAGAATGGCGGACTATAACAATCTCTTTAGTATACAAAAAAGTGGAAAGCATAGGTGTGAAGAATGTGATGCGGCATTAAAAATTAAACAAGAGATAGATACACAGAAAGCTAAGAAAATGAAGATTAAAGCACAAAAGGTATGGCGAAAGAAAAGAGACGCAATCTTAGGACAGGGCGACGGAGGTTCAAAATGAAGAAGGGAAAGATGTGTGATTTTTGCAGCGAGAAAAAGGCAATGGTAACAATACCTAACCCAAATGCTACTGGAGAAAATTGGTGGGACGTTTGTAGTTTTTGTGATGATTATATAAAAGAAGCACAAGAAAAAGACATTAAAAGAATAATCGAATACCACAGAGAAAAGAACGACGTATCTAAACAGGAAGGAGTAAAAGAATAATGGCAAAACTAATATCAATAAAAGAAAGAATATTTAGAGAATTTGACTGCAATTTTATACATCCAATGAAGTCTGCAAAACATCTAGATGAAACCTCAGAGGTATTAGATTATACAATTAGAGAAACTAAAAAGGTTCAACTAGAAAAGATAATAGAAATAATTGATAACTTTTGCTTTGGTGATACGGAAGAAAATATAGAAGTAAAAAGATCACTTAAAGAAGAGTTCGCAATCTTGGGAGCTGACGAATAATGGTATGTAAACATGATTGGAAGCCAGTAAGTGTTGATGGTATTGGTGTTTTTAATATAAGAGCAATGGGTATGTTTGTATGCTCTAAGTGTATGTCATATAAAGAACATGAATTAAAGTTCGTAAACTCGGAGGATTCAGACTAAAATGGTAGGAATTAAAATAATTGATGTTAAAGAAGTAGACGAAAAATTGGTAGATAGATTGATGACATTAAACTTTTGTGAGAAATGCAGAAGAGGATATGGGGCTGATAATTTAAAAAGAAATCTATACAACGAACTACTATGTAAAGAGTGTTTCGCACTCCAGGAGGACAGGGAATAATGGAATACGGAGACATAATGTTTGAGATTGTTAATAGAAAGATTGTCAAAGCTACACATATTATTGAAGGAAGAATTGATAATGAGTTTAGATTAACGCTAGATGATGGAAGAGTTTTAGTATTTAGTGCAGAGAGAAGTGAGTTTGGATTAAAATTGGAAGACGCTAACTGCGTGGAGGACGTCGCATGAAAACTGTAAGAATGTTTGCTCCGTCAATATCATTTATGTTTATGGGTATATTTCTTTTAATAATAACAATACCCTATATTATTAAAACAAATATTGGTGGGATATTAGAAAACGTAGTTTGGTTTTTATGTGGAGCTGTTTCATTTTGCATACTAATGCAAATAGGAATGAGATTTGCTAAAGAATGTTTATGCGACGTAAACGTACTGGAGGACGACCATGAGTGATAAAATAACAGTAATGATAGCTGTTAATGGGAAACCACATCAAGTTACTAGGACGCAATTTAGAAGATGGTTACTAGATGGTGTTCACGACGTAGAAGTATTGGAAGGTGAACAAGATGGATGATAACTGGAGAATATCAATAGGATATATTACTGTAATGTTTGTAGCAATTGTTTTTATGCTTGGAATATCATGGATAATGTCACCACAAGAATTTACTTTCAAGGTTGAAATGGATGATAACACAAAAGAAGCAGTCCAAAGCATTAATTACTCGGCTATAGAATCTGCAAGCAATAATCAAAACAAATGTTTTGAGAGAACAATAAGGTGGGATAGAATACTAGATGTACAAGAAAACACATTCATTAGTGGAAGTTTTTATAATACATCCTGGGTTGAAACAGATTGTAGAAAATTTAATCAAGATATGATAAACAACGTCGCTTTTGTTGGGGTGGGCGAACATGAGTGATTTAATTAGTAGACTTATTGTTGCAAATTGTATTTTGCTGTTCATAGTTTCTATTTATCTATTTGAATGGAATATGAATAAACTTAGGAGGGCCGGACTATGGTAATTAAAGATAAAAAGAAATCAAGTTTGAAACCAAATATTATAGCATTCGTAATAGCATTAGTATTATTTATATTATTAAGAAATAGCATTCTACAGATAGTTGATATAGATAATATGTCGCAAGAGTTTATGATGGGTGTGGACGTAGGATCATCAATGATTGTATTAATGGTTACGAATGGAATTATGCTGTATAATTTTGTAGTAATAATTTGCACATTGGCCTATAGAAAATTCAAGAAGAATATATTTGAACCAAATTCTAAACCAGGAGATAAGAAATAATGAAGTGGCACAAAATGACAGACATTAGTAGAATAATAAAAACAACGTATCCAAAAGGTTTTTGGAATAATCTTATTTCTATAGTTGCAGGAATGGGCGGCCCATATCATACATATCAACACGGAATAAAATTGATAAATGAGAGAGGCGAAACAAAAGATGTATGGGAGAAGAAGAATGAATAAGACATTAGTATTTGGATTAAGAGTTTTAGCGATGGTCTGTATAGTTTGCTTTCTTAGTGTATTGTCATTTGTTGGATTTCACTATGGTATCAGTACACTACAGGCAGAACAGAGTTTAAATATAACATCAAAGGCAATGTTTATTTTCGCAGCATTTGGAAGTGTTATATTAGAGTTGGCGTGTATGTTATACTTCATATTCGATATAAATCTATTTGCGAAAGGAGAAAAGATAGAATGAAATTAAAAGAATTTTCAGAAATATTAATAAAGAGACACAGTAAGCGGTTAGCAACAAATATAATAGTTGTGGGACCGGTTGGTTTCGGGTTAGACAACTTATGTATGGCAATGGCAGAAAGCATATCTTCAAACTGCAAAAAGATTAAATTTAGAGATGAGAATTTCATATTACAAAATAGCCTGAATATATCAAACTTTAAAGATTCAGTAGTAATACAAAGAGGAGTTCCATTCGGCATAAATTATAGGTATGGGCTTCATAAGCAAACAGTATTAAACACTTCTTTATCAAGAGCCAATAGGGACATATTCATATTTAGAGATGTAACAAGAGATTATTATAAATCAACCTTAATTAGATATTTTAATTATAAAATACTAATAGCAGGATATGAAGAAATATTCATTGAAGATTTAACTAATGGAGAAGTAAAGAAATTAGAATTTGATCTTAAAAAACCAAATAAGAGAGCAGAAAAATTAAGAAGAATTTTTTTAGAGAATGAAATGGATAAGATAATTTCATCTAATGATAAAGGTGGTGAGCAATGAAAATAATAAGAGGATTTGAAGAGATTGATTGGGTAATGTTCGGTTTACCAATGATATTAATAGCGATAACATTATTCAACATTTTGGGCTTAATGGGATTTTTCCAAACATTCTTTTTCTTTGGATGCATATCATTAGTTTTTATTTGGTACTGCATGCAGGACAGAGAAATAATATTGAACGACGCAGTTCATGCGTTTCCAGAACCAGGGGTGAAAGAATGAAAGCATCAATAATATTATTTACTCTTGCACTGACTATTATATTTCTATTATTTACTTTTGTAGCTTGTCCTATGTTAAATAGTCAAGAATTAGGGTATTGTAAGTATCTGAGCCATTTTGAGGAAACAATATACGAGCCACATTTCTTCTTAGACAGATGCTATGTAATCGAAGATGGGGAAGAAATGACAATTAACGAATATGTAAAAGAACATAAATATGATGGAGTAAGTATCAGAAAATGAAATCAGAATTTCCATTAGTTGAAGTGAAATGGCTAGACGCACAAACAGGTTTTTCACAACTTATGCCAATATCAGAATTTAAGAAAGACTTCAAGCCATTCTATAACTATTCCTTCGGATATTTATTAGAAGATAATAAAGATCATATAATTTTAGGGTTTCTAATCATGGATAGTGAGATAATAGATGAGGAAACCGGGGTAAAACATTGGCAACTAATTCCAAAGGGCATGGTCAGACAAGTTAGACATATGAAAAACAAAACTAAAGAAAAGCCAGAGAAGATGAAACAATGTAAAGGATGCTATCACAAAACTAACCCAAGCAATATTTCGGGATATTGCTATAGGTGTAAGAGAGGAAAGTATAATAAAGAAACTGGAAAATGGGAAGGTGGAAAAAAATGAGCGAAGAAATTAATACTTTAATATATCTGCCGAGTGATACAGATAAGGCTATCATAACTGGACTATGTTCTGAGATAATTGATATATTAGGTCCATTAAACATTCCCCAGAAAGCATTTGCATTACACAGTTTAATAGAATCATTTGAAGATGTTAGTGGAATTAAGGCAACTGCAATTATAGATGATAATAGTTTTATAGAAGGAGAACAACATGGATAGTTGGCAGAAGCAAAGAAGAAATACAGACTTCTTACTAAAGTGTATGATGATAAAAAGAGGATCAGGATTATCCCAAGAAGATTTAAGTAGAATCTCAGATATGATAGATAAGGAAGAGAAACATCTGGTTGATAATTATAAGATAGGACTTAGAGGAAGTTTCCATAAACAAATTTTACATAATCTATATCAGGACAAGAGAGTAATTAACTATATAGAAAAAATAGAAGAAACAGATTGTCGAGCCTCTTTATATCTACAACTTGGAGTGCTGGAAGCATTAAGAGATTACTTTGAGTTAAGAGACGTAAGTGATATATGTTCTGTTTGTGGAAAAGAAAGAACAGATTGTCTTGATAGAACTCATGAAGAAAGCGACGTGAAAGTAGCCACAGGCGAAGGAGGGGAGAATGAGTGATGATTCTGGAATAACTATAGGTTTTGGAAGCATGGCAATAGCTATTTTATTCATAGCATTTTGGGGAGAGCCAGATTTAGTAGATGCTCTAATTAAATATTTCATGGCATCATGCGGTGCGTGATTCGAGACTAGAGCGTCCCTAAAGATAAAAAATGGAAAAAATAAACTGGAAAGATAAAGAGCAAGTAAAGAAATATAGGAAGAAGTGGAGACAAGAGAATAAAGAGGAACTAAAGATATATGCCGAAGAATATCATAGAAGAAATCCTGAGATACGTAAAAAAGTTTGGGATAAGCATATGTATGGTGGAAATGCACAAGCAGTTTTAGAAAGAGATAATTTTGAGTGCCAGGACTGCGGCATGACTCAAGAACAACATATTATAGTTTTCGGTAATAGATTAAATATTCATCACAAAGATATAACTGGTAAAAGCACAAAGAAACCATTTAAGAATAATGATATGGATAATCTAAGAACTTTATGTATAAGATGCCATACTACAGAACACAATAGGCTTAATACGGAGAGAAGATGGGGAGAATTAGCTGAGCAGGATGATTCTGAATATAGATTCCCAAAGATTAGAGAGTTGGTAAATAAGAGGGCGGAAGAGCTTGGCGGAATACAGAAGGGGAAAAAAGCGGTAGCAAAAGAGAAGAGGGTTAGCTTCTGGACAATAGATACTAAATATTACGAACGTAAAAAGTGCGTGATAAGAGGAAAAGACGATGAGTAATAAAAAGTTGATAATAGTATTGAGTATTATTATAATTCTAGCTTCTGCATCCGTTTATAAATTTGGAATATGGTATGATGAGAATGAAGATGAACAGATAGCAGAATGTAATCGTTATGATGGGGACTTCGCTCCGACAGGTGCATTATCTGGTGCGAGTTGTTTAATTGATGGGACGAGTATTAGATATATAGATACAATTAATGGATGGAAGCTAATAATTAATAACGACGCTTATGAGGTACAACATGAATAAGCGAGGAAAGAAATGAAACAAACAATGAGAAAATTACGTGACGGACTTATGAAATGGAAGATACTTTTTGCTAGAGGAGCAGGTTACCTAAATTTGATTAATACTGGAATGTTATTGACTATCTTTCTTATACAACTAAAAGAGAGAGATATAATATCTTTAGATGTAAGCTCATATACAATCCCACTATTTATAGCTGGACTGATTACTCTTACAATTATTGGATGGATAGAAATAAGATTCTTAAAAGGTTATCAAACAGAGGCGCGTGAAGCATTTAAATTAAGCCCAGACATGGTAGAGATGAAAGATAAGATTAATAAAATATATGAAAAGATAAAAGAAGATGAATAACTTTAAAGAAAACGAAGATAATCAAAAAAAGATGGAAGAAAACAATATAAGTAGGGGTTCAGTCTGGCAAGGAGATCTAATGTCAGATTTAATATTTAAACTATCAAAAAGAAATATCTCGGATAAAGTCTTGGATGTAGGAGCAGGGACGGGAGCATTAATTAACACAATTAATAATAATGGTTTCTCTGCAATAGGTATAGATCTATGTCCAAAAGAAGATTTAATACAACAGGGCGTAATTACAAACCTACCATTTGAAGACTCAGAGTTTAAAACAGTTTTCTGCACAGAAGTATTAGAACATTTAACAGATGACCAAATAGAAAAAGGATTAAGTGAAGTTAACAGGGTTCTAAGAAGTGGAGGAAATTTCATAATAACAACACCATTCAAGGAAGACTTAACCAACGGAAATTACAACTGTCCAGATTGTAATAAAGTATTCCATCCTTTCGGACATATACAAAGCTTTACAGAAGAAAGGATTAAGAATTTGTTTGAAAATAAGGGATTTAGAATAATATCACAACAAATATTGCCACTACATTTGATGGCCAAGCTACCATACTCAACAATTTATTATAAGTTACTAAGGAAGTTAATAGATAAAATGGGTTACACGAGGACTTTGTTTGTTATAGCAGAGAAGAAAGATAGACAAAGAGGAAAACAATATGAATAAGTATAACGAAGGAAACTACGGAAGACAGAGATTCTGTGCAAGGATAGAAAACTGTACGGGAAAAAGAAAACATTTTGATAATGGTGGAACTTGTTACGAAGGAGGTTGCGCCATGAGTAGATTTTATATAAAATTTCCATGGTGGAATGATAGAAATTCAGATGACGAATGTTCAGGGGTAGGAGCAATGTGTAATATAGAATTAATAAAGAAAATACAAGAGGCAAAAAATGAACAACTATAGAAAAGTAACTAAAGAAATGAAGGTTAGGATATTAGAAATGAAATCAGACGGAGAAACAAACGCCGCAATAGCAGAAACATTAAACATATCTCCAAGCACAGTGTCATATCATTCAAGCGAGAAACACAGACAGCTAGCAATCGAGAGAGCAAAGAGAAACGAAAGAGTAAGAGATAGAATAAAATATATGAGAGAATATCAGTCAGAAAGATATAACAACGATCCTGAATACAAGGAGAAGGTTCAAAAAATGAATAGAGAAAATTGGAGGAAAAAACATGGAAAAAGCAATAATTTATCTTAGAACGAGTACAGAAGACCAAGAACCAGAGAATCAGAAGGGGGAATGCTTAGAGTTCGCAAAGAATAGGGGCTATGAGGTAGAAGAGATACTCCTAGAGAAGCTTTCTGGGTTCAAGCAAGTGGAGAGACCTAAGTATGAAAAAGTCAAGGAGATGGCTCGTAAGGGCGAAATAAAGGCGGTTATAGTATGGGCATTAGATAGATGGGTAAGAAACAGAGACACATTGCTAGAGGACACTACAATACTGAAGAATTACGGATGTAAAATCCACAGTATAAAAGAAGCATGGCTAGAAGCAATAAATATCGAAGGACCACTAGGAAAAACAATCCAAGAATTCTTGTTAGGATTAATGGGAAGCATGGGAGAGATGGAAAGCAAAAGAAAATCAGACAGAGTAAGGTTAGCAGTCAGAAGAGATAACGGGATAACAAAATCCTACAAAGGAAACAAGTGGGGAAGAAAGAACCTATCAAAACAAACAATACAGAAAGTATTAGACCTAAGGAAGGATAATCCTAAAATATCAATAAGACAAATAGCGAGCCAAGTAGTTTACTATGATAAGAACAATAACTCAAAAAATATATCAAGATCTGCTGTCCATAAAATATTAAGCGATAATTTAACTAAATCAAGCACAAAAGAGTTAGTTTCTAAGGGTGTCCAAGAATTGAAGGATTAAAAGATGGCAAATATGAATATAATGCTAGCATTCAACGGAATAATATTAATAGCGTTTAGTCTAGGAGTCTTAATCGAGAAAATGGTAATGATAGACTATGGATATATTCCAATGATAATTGGAGCAATGCTCGTAGTTGCGAGTACGGTATGCGTAGAAAAGGAGAAGAAATGTAGCTGCAATGAATTAGAATACACAAATCAATATGCAGATTCATGGAAATGTAAAAGATGCAAGAAGATATATTTAAATAAAGAAAGAGATAATTTGATAGCAATGTCAGGAGAAGAACGGGTCGGGATGTCAGGAGCATCAATCGGAGTAGTGAACTATGGATAAACAACTAAGCCTAAGAGAAGTGATAGCAAAATTAGTAAAGAACAATTGTATCAATTGTGGAACACATCTAAGTCTACCAATATCATACAAATGGAAAGTCCCATTATGTAAGAAATGTAGATTAGAATTTTTGGAGGATATAAATGAAAAATGAAAAGAACAACTGAAATATTTCTAGCAATCATAATTACAATAGCAGCATCATACTTAATAGTAAATATGATATTACAAAGTAGCAATAATACAATAATACTAAATGATATAGAGGATACTCACTACGAATATATATTAAAAGCAATGATGGAATTAAAGCCAGAGTACACAGAGAGAATAAACGAGATAACATTCTCAGGAAATCAAACATGGATTGCAGATCAATGCAGATCAGAGAAAAAAATAATATACAAAAGTAGTAGTTATTTGAGGGGGTGTCATTATAGCGGAAGTAATAGAATTTTTATTTATGTAAGTGCAGATGAAAAAATATTAAGAAAAACCCTATGTCACGAGATTTTACACGAGATAATGGATATTAATGGAGAAGAAGAAGAAGACATAGTATATATGATTGACGATTCAGGAGTTTGCTATAGGGACAAAGCCTTTAATTTAAAAATAGAAATAGAAGATTACAACGTGAATGAAAATTCAACAATTAAAATAGAGGAACAAGGATTTATTTGGACTGGAGGTAGTATTCAAGTAATAGGAAGCCTAACGGATAATTCGTCACTCAAAAATGAAAACTAAGATATATAAAGAACAAACGAGTAATAATAATATGAGGAATAAGAGAGGAGGAATTTTATCGATACTTGCGATAATAATACTAGCAGTAACTCTAGGTTCGATTGCGGTAAAAGCTGTAGGCACGGTAGTTAACGACTTTAAAGATTATAAAGAGTATATGGAGTTTTGTGAGAATAACAATGAATTTTGTTATTGTGAAAGATTTAGCTGTGAGTTTAAGATACAGTGGAATTCAGAAGAGGGACTATCAAAAGAATCAAGGGAATTTTGTGAGATAGCCAAAGGATTAGAAGATAAAAAAATGATGTTTAAGGCGGGTTGCGAAGAATAAAAGAATAGAGAACGCAGCAGAATTATTCAGAGAAGGATATGGTGAGTTAATTGAAATTCATAAAGAGATGTCTAAAATTGAAGAGAAGATAGAAGATGAAGATAAAAATTAATAACACAGAATACAAAATAAGATTTGTAAATAAATTAAACAACGGAAAAACATGGGGGCAAGTAGAGTTTGACGGATACAGACATGGAGAATTAAAGAAAGAACCAAACACAATAATATTAGCAAAGAGAGACGATTGGGAAGATACTTTATTTCACGAAATAGTACATATATTATTTGCAGAGTTATCAGAAAAGAAACCCATATTAAAAAGGCAAGCGGACAGATGTAACAATAGTGAATTATTTGTAGACGAGTTATCCAAATTAATGAAAGATGTTTTAAAAATTAAACTTTAGACTTCTTAAATAGGAGCTTTTATAAAGAGATAATAGTTCAGATAGGTATGGATAAAAGATTTAAAGGAACGAAAGAAGAATACATAGAATTTAGGAAAAAAAGGAATGAGGCGAATAAAAGATATTATTCTAAACCAGAAGTTAGGAAAAAGAAAAACATATATTCTAAAAAGTACAGAGTAGAAAATAAGGAGAAGATTTCTGAGTATGGAGAAAAACTAAGAGCAAGACCAGAATACAAAGAGAGGATTAAGAAATGGGCCGAAGAAAACAAAGAACATATTAGAGAATATAGAAGTTCTCCAGAGAACAAGATTAAGAAAGCAATATCGGATAAAAAATATCGAGAGAAAAGAAAATTAACAGAAGGAAAATATTGGATGAATCCAGAGACTAGAAGTAGACACAAAAAGTGGTACGAAGAAAATAGGGAACATCTGAAGGATTTAAGAAAAGCATATTACGAATCAGAGAGAGGACGATTAAGTGTGCAGAATTGTAACCATAGGAGATTGGCATTAAAAAAACAAAGGAAAACAGACTTAACAAGAAAAAAGATTAGGGAGATATTCGAGAGAGATAAGGTTTGTGTTTATTGTAATAGTTCAGATAAAAAAGAATTAGATCATATAATATCATTAGCAAAAGGTGGAAGTTGTATGTCGAATAACTTTGTGCTAGCATGTGCAAAATGTAATAGATCTAAAAGTGATAGGGATGTTTTTTATTGGTGTAAGTTACAAGGGATAAAGGTTCCAGATATAGTTATTGAATTATTAAAATCACAGAAGTTAGACTGAAGATTTCTTTTTATCTGACCTGTTCTTTCGATACTCATAATAAATAAGTCCATTTTTACTTCGCCTCTTACCTGGAAGCAAGGCATCTCTTTTTGAATCGATGTCTTTATTAGTTTTTCCAATCTGATGGTCACGTGTTTTCAAACTTCTACGTTGATTCTTAAATCCAATTGATGAAAATTCTTTATCTAATTCTGCTTTGAGGAAGTCCATACTAATACATGTATTAAGGGTTATTTAAATATCGTCCATCAAGGCATTGGATAGCGAGGGAAGGATTCGAACCTCCGATCTCTGCCGCATGAGGGCAACGAATTAACCAGACTGTTCTACCTCGCTATATCTATCAAGGCATTGGATTTAGTAACAGAAAAGTGTTACAAACGTTATAAATATAAATCAATAGTTATAATAAATTCTATAAGTATAGAGAAAAAAAGGGGGTGCGGAGCTTATCCGCACTCCCAACATTAAGGAATATAAAAGTAATATGATTTTATAGCCAAGCTATAAAACCCTTTCTTCCTTAATGTTCTTCGTCTCTCCGAAGTGTCTTTTAAAAAAATAAATTAATTCTTTCTGTATGCGTCTCTGTAGTTTTCTACAAACTCACGCAAAGCGTCTAAAGCCGAATCATAACCCATATCATATTCTGAGTCGAGATCTTCTCCGCTTTCTTTTTGTTCCTTTATGTAAGCTTTTGTTTTTGAGATACTATCAATAAAACTCATTATCTTCCATTTCTCAATTTCCGAAGGATTAATATAGGTTGTCTTTTCACTGCATTGTAGTCCGTGTTTATCGCCTTCGCCTGTCTCACAAAGTACGCACTTATAGTTGTTGGCCTCGTTTGTTTTGTTTTTCATTTGGTAGATTCAATAAATTCTTTATATTCTTTCCGTGTCATCTCAAAACCACGACCAACCAAACCGATTAAAAAGTCTGTTACTTCTTCAGTATCTACGCCCATTCCTCTTAACCAATCTTCATCAGACTGTAAATCTTCTTTTGTATATACCATATTAATTAACACGTCCACTCAAAACACCTTTATACTCAAAAGCCTTATCTAAACAATATCCGCTTATCTCCGTATCTTCTCCGGCTTCGATTGTTTCGCCTTTCAATAATCTCAATATTGAAGTCTTACTTAGTTTTATTTGTATTTTTTGTTTCATTTGTTTTTATTTCTCCTTTCAGTTACAGAAGTTTTAAGCCGCTTCTGTTCGGCCTTTCGTTCTAATGCGAATATGATCCGCCCTAAGTAGGCGGTTAATAATAAATTGTTTATTCTTTCGTTTCGTTCCACTCCTCAAGCCTTCGCTCCGTGTTGTTTTTTAAAACGCCCAATTGTTCTATTATACTATTTCTTAAATACTTCCAATCCTCACCACCAACACTTAAACTTTTTTGTTTTGATACTTCTTTTAATAAGTCTGTTGGGATCCATGTTTCAAGCAAAACATAACTTAACGCTATATCTTGACTTAAATCCATCCCGCAACCAGTCAAACTTAAATAATAAGTATCTGTTTCTGTATTCAACAAAATACAACAATTAGTTTTAAGACTAACCGCCAAAATCTTCTCATCTGTTGGAGTTGTTTCTAATGGATAGATATAATTATATATTGGGTCTGTCGGATCTCTTAAATCATCTTCCCAATATTCTCTTAATTCTCCATCTTCTAAAACTCCGTATCTCTCGGCAATTTCTTTAAATTGTGGGTGGTCTTTATTTTCTAAAACCTCACACAAAACACGATAAGAATTATTTTCCCATTTATCTGGGGTTTTAAATTCCTCCATCCAATCGCAATAAATACTATATGTCATTATTAATTTAAACCTCCTTTCATATCCTTAAAGTATTCTCTTCTAATCCTTTTATAATTTCTCTCGTGTAGTTCTTTATATTCTTCCTTGTGTTTTTCTGAGAGTGTTTGCTTTGCCTGTTGTCTTGATCTGCTCCTAAACTTCTCCTGCTCTTTCTTTGTAAGAGTTCCCCTATATTTTTTAAGATGTTTCATTAAGCCCAACCCCTATTTTTTAATTCTTCATTAATCATTTTATTTCCAACCCAAAGAACAATAAAAAAACCAATTATCTTACTAAAAAATTTCATTCAAAACGCCCCTTAACATTTAATACAACGAACCTTTTAAACTGAGGTAAATAAATAAACCCTTCCTCAATCACTCCGCCGCTTATCTTAATTGTTCGCCTTATCATACCAACACGCCGAGCAACTAAAAGCCCTGTGTCGATGTCATTCTTTAAAAAGTCCAAATAAGAATCATTCATCTTTAACACACTCACAATTTAAACAGCCACACTTATAACATCTTCCAACTACGTTATTAAATATGGCACTATCTTTATAATTCGCTGCGTCCCAATCTCTAACAACCTTCCAAAAGTTAACGAGTCTTTTTGTGCCATTGTGTTGTAAGTGTATAGGGCAGTAATCCTTTTTAGCAAACCCAACAACCTTATACATATTTCTTAAATCATAAGTACGCCCTGTTATCTCATGCGGAAATAAACCAAGCTCTTTCGCTATAACTGAATTAGGACAAGAACCCAAACGCCTTATAACTTCATAAACTTGTATACATCGCTTAGCGGAGTTCTGATTTTTAACATCCCCGAACGCTTCCAAACTTGTATCGTTAACGTTTGTTTTCATATCAAGCCCATCCTATATTTAAACAGCCTTACCTTATCCGCAACCTTTCTCTTAATGTTCAAACGAATCCCAACCATACCAAGCAAAGCAAAGCCCAAAGGATAAGCAACAACGCCAAGCCCATTAGGAAAGACACCAACAGCCAAACAACTAAACCCTAAACCCGCAACAATAAAGCCAAGCGGTTTAAGGGGTGTTGTGAATGTACCGATTCCTTCTGCTCTGTATCCGATAAGATACGTTTTGTTTGTTCTCTTTTTCATAGTTTACTAACGAACAATTACTTTATAAACCTTTCGCTTAACAATCTCCACAGGAAGAAGGGGGGTTGGTCGTGTTGTAATTTATAAGTGACACAGATGTTTAACACTGCTTACCATTAAAGAGTAGTAACACAACACAGCACACAACCCCACGCAACTCCCACATAGTTTTTTAATTCAACCAATAAAGGACACGCCAAAAACAAACAATTCCCCACACAATAAAACAGTACAATAAAAAGACGCTAACGTTTAAGCGTGAACAACAAAATAATAAAAAAAATTTAAAAAAAAAGTCAAAATTTCGGCTCTAAAAAAGCCCCCATATAACACCTTATAACACTTGTTTAAGGGGTGTTTTAAAACAGATGCCTAGTTAAATTCTACGAGGAACTCGAATGCCTTGATTTGATAGTGGAAACATCCGGAACGTTATCCGATGCCTTGATAATCAACATGCAAGGACCTGAAAACATACCCAATGCCTTGGTTTGAACGACACTTATAGTAGAATGGCTCGCCGATTACGTGGTTTAGTGTTGATTTGACCATGATCTAGGGAAAAACAGGCCCGAATGCCTTGAAAAAGGCCGAAAAAATCTCTTTCTTTGTCAGAGAGCATGTGTTTTTAATCTTTTTAGGTTATATATTAATATATTTATGGAAGGTGGAAACTGGAAAACACCGGAAATACCGAGAAATAGCCACTAAATGCCTTGAAAAACCCCAAAAATTATGTTTCTTCCGTACAAATAGTAGCGATTTGGCTCTTTCCAAGCTTAAAACCAGCCTTTTTGATCTCAGATGACACTTTTTCATAACTTCCAAGCAGATTATATAGTGTTTTGATGGCTAAAGTACGTTGTCGTCTCCACTTATTAACACTTTCTTCTTGTTTTTCCTCTTGTCTTAGGCTTAAACGTTTCTTCTTCCTATATCTTGCCTCAAATTCATCTCCACCTGGATATTTGTTAAAGAAGTTGACTCTATTCTGTGTTCTGATAGGGTATCCCCATCCTTTTCGTAGTCCAATCTGGTATAATTGGGCCTTACTCTTGAATCCGAATATCCTAACACTCCTCCTCTTTGAATTTCGTTCCTTTACAACATGAAAGAGTGCCTTACTTCTCATCATTGCTGGATATAACTCCAATAAGTAGAAAGAAGGAGACACTAAGAATACTACGAGATTGTTTTGACGCATTTCCATAAGCGCTTGAACAACTTTCTTGTTCACAGAAGAGATAGACCCCTTAGAACTCATACCCCGGAACGCCTCATCAAAGATTATTGTCTTAGTATGTGTCTTTGTAGACTTAGTATGTCTAATAGCATAAAGAAACTCTTCAGGAGTAAAACAAATACGAGGAAGAACCTTCTTTCCTTCATCATCTAAGATAGTTGGATCAATATAAGCAGCTTGTTGTATGGTAAACAAAGATTTACCAGAACCTTCTTGTCCATCTACAACATAAAAACGATCCTCATCATGTTCTGTTAGTTTTCCGTTACGAAGATTGTCCCACTTAGGAACTAAACGATCACCCATATGATATTCCATACCACGAACTTTAACAATAGCCATAATTATTCAAAATCATCACCATCACCAGTGGCATAAGCAGTTCCTTTACCTTGAGAGTTCTGAAGTCTCCTTAGAAATAGATTTTTCCTCAATAAAAGTTGATACTGGACAGCATTATTAGGATTAGATTGTTTATTAAAACCAGAACCAGTCTTTGCCTTCAAGCTTCCCTTGTTATATATTTCTAAATTCATTTTAGACATTTCTTTATCGTAATTCTCGCCCTTTTTACAATCACCGCCTAGGATAGACCAAATTGCATCAAGCTTTGTATTCCATTTTAAATAATCACCTACAGACATTGCATTATAACAATCCAACCAAAGTCTTTCAAGCGTAGAATTAATCAAACCAGCAGCATTAATCTTAGAAGTCTTGTTTTCTTCATCACCTAATTCTGGTTGCTTCCATGTCATACAATATAATGATTTTGAGGTTTTTTAAATGTCGATTATCATAGATTATAATGAAAGAATGTCATTGGGTAGTGGTAAGTTCATATATAATTTGAGTGGGTTTGTATCCTTTAGACTTTAACCAAGCAAAAACTTCCTTATCACACTTAGATGAATTACATGAACCACAGCATTTGACCGTATTTGTTATGGAGTGTGGCTTAAACGCATCAAGATGATCATAGCTACGATAATCTTTCCGGTTATTTTTATCCTTAGCAAATTCTTTATGACAATATACACAAACAACATCCCTTTTATCAACAATTTCGACCAATTCTTTTAGTGGCCTTTGATTGTATGTTTTCGTAAGAATTTTAAATTTATTTCTTCGATTTTGAACTTTCTTTATTTGATTAAAAACACCCTTCGGAGTTTTAGAATACTTATCTTGTTTAAGTTTAACTTTATCAGGATTTTCTTTGTCCCATTGCCTACAATAGTCAGTTTGGTATTTAGGATTATTATCCTTAAACCTTTTTCTAATTATATCGGCCTTAGGATTTTCGGACCACCATTTCTTTAAATATTCTTTTCTTTCTGGACGAGAGTTACTTTTGTCTTGTATCTTTTTCCAACTATCGGGATTCTTATTTTTCCACTTTATAATATACTTCCGATGATACTCTTTTCTTTTTTCTAAATCTTTATATGGCATAAAAAAATAAGGGTTTTATTGTTTATAAATACTTGTTACAATCTAATAGTGACATATAATCGACATTTATAAAACATTAATTATAATAGATTATATGAGAACTCAGGAATTATATTTGATGGAGAAACATCTCCACAATTTTTTAGGAGGGGAGATGTTATTATGTTAGGAAATATTATAGGTGGATTCATAGTGATACTAGTTGGAACGGCTCTTTTGCCAACTGTTGCCCAACAGGTAGGTTTGGCTCAAGCTGACGGAAACGTTACTGGTGCTGCTGATACACTTGTTGGTTTAACTACTCTATTCTTCGCTTTGGCTGTTGCTACTTCTGCAATCGGTATTGCAGCACAAGGTTTGAGGAATTCAGGACTTATTTAGAGTTAGATAAGTAACCACACAAACAAACATTTTTAAAAAAAGAAGCGAGCAGGAAGATGATCAAGGCTACCCTTTGGGAGTTATTTGATCTGATAATTTCTGCTCGCCCATCTTTTCTTTTTATTATACTTTTTCTCAGATAGTTAATCGACATTTATAAAACATAATTTACATGTATTATAATGAAATTTAGTTTCTATTCAAACCTATTACTAATATCACTTATCTTAATACATTCCATAGGTCTTGTCTCAGCTTTCAATTTCGGAGAAGACCAACAAACCTCCGTCTCTTTCTTCACAGGAAATCTCACTAATCTATCAGAAATGGCAGATTCAAATTCAGGAGTTGCAATCAATGGAGAAGTATTAGTATGGTCATCATCTACTGGTAAATGGCAGCCAACTATGTCTAATGCTGGAGATATAATCGCGGTAAATACAGACGGGCCATATCTTAATGGAGGAGCAACATCTGGAGCAGTTAGTCTTCTAGTAAACGAAACATATCTGAATGAAACCATAACAGCAATAGCAACAGCATCAGGAGGAAATTCTTCTTTCAACCAAACCCTAACAGATTCATTATACATCGCACAAGCAGATGAAGCAAACCTAAATGTAAACTCATCAGACTTCTGGGATGACTTAGGCACAATAAACACAACTCAGCTAGAAGACATCTCCGGAACTCTAAACATAAAAGAATCTTGGTTCACAACTTTATGGAACACAATATTCGGGACCAAAGATACTGACGATCTAACTGAAGGGGCAACTAACTTATATGATAACCAATCTTGGAATGAAACATTAGCAACTACTCTATACGCTGACATTTCTGTAACTGGTGACAATTCCTCTTGGAATGAATCACATGCAGACACTCTATATGCAGATATTTCTTTAACGGGTGACAATTCAAGCTGGAATCAATCTTTCGCAGACACTCTATACGCTGACATCTCAATCACAGGAGACAACTCAAGTTGGAACGAAACTCACGCAGATTCATTATATTATAATATTAATAATCCTTTCAATTATTATAACTCAACAGACTTTGTAATATCAGATTACTTTACATCTGCACAGATTTTAGGATTCAATTATTATAACTCAACAGACTTTAACATA
>SDBT01006267.1_pt1 | contig 19800 bp, 14 predicted proteins | sample 2277101 | NCBI WGS metagenome assembly SDBT01 (sample SAMN10404973, study PRJNA504765) | marine sediment metagenome | isolation source: marine sediment core GS10_PC15, 103 cmbsf | place: Arctic Ocean: Southern Knipovich Ridge | collected 2010 | reverse complement strand
GACCACCAGCGCATCCGGCCACAAGTCGCGCACCTCGAGAACAAACGGAACCCGTCTGACCTTGGCAACCGATAGAGCTGCAGCCCCCGTGAACAATGGCTGGATCGACCCGACGATCACATCAGGTCTGTCGAGCCGAAACCCGGCAGTCGCAGCGCGGACCATGAAAACCAAATACGACCACAGCCGCTCGACGTTACTTCCGCGTCCGCCACGGGGCGAGGGTATGCGCAGGATCTCGAGGGCCCCGCCCCCATCGAATGATTCTTGGACGGGATTTTCCGGTTGATTGTCGTCGAGATTGTAATCAGTACTCAAAACCGAAACCTGGTGCCCCAGGCGGGCCAGAACCTTCGCAAAGGTCACCGGCTGCCGTGACCCGACAGAGCCCTCGCCCGGGAGGAACTGCATGTAGTATTGGATTTTCATAGAGAAACGTCGTCCACAGCCAGGATGCCTTGACTCATAACGGACTGGGCGATCCCCAACCTTGGTCTCCTCGATCGACTGTATCGCTCATCGAGACGAGCACCTATGGGAGGATCAACTCGACAACAGTCTCCCTGCCCACCTTGAGTTGAGGAAGGACCAACCGAGGGCGGCCCGCCTCAGCGTCCATCTGCACCTCCTCACCATCGATCCAGGCAGAAGACCCCGAGAACGTCGGGTCGATCTCAAGCGTCACTCGGTCGATTTGTTCGCCCGTTCTTACCCGCGCCTCGATGCGTTTTGGATCCTTTTTGTCAACTGACACTGTCACCTTGGATCGCGCCCGCCACCATTCTGCGATCTCGGCGCCCGTCGCACACCACGGTTCCTTTCTCGCAAGATGGTCGAGGATCGCCACATAGGTTTGCTGCCAATCTTCATACTCAGGCTCGTTGAAGTAGTTGTTGTGCCACAACAACGTCACCAAACCCCCGCGAGAAGCCACATGATCCGTCGCCTCCGCGACCGCCCGAGTGGCTGTCTCACCCGCCAACCCGAGATACCTGAACACCGTCGTATCCATCACGGTCAACGGCAGCTCGATCAGGTCGAGAGACCGGCCCTCATCATCCTTCGCCCAAAATGGTTCGTGGTGCATCTTTGGCGGCCCCAACCGGTCGCGATGCCCATAGGTGGCGTCATAGCTGAATCCGGCCTCGGCCTGAGCTTGCCACGTCACACTACCTGAAAACCGCAGGAGATGATTTCGGATACCGACGGGCTCCACCCCAAACGTCTCACCGATGATCTCCCCACTCGCCCTGTAAGCAGAAGCATCATTGAACGAGTAGTACCCTCCGTGCACGCCGATCTCGCACCCGGCGTCCAAAACCCTCTCGACAATCCCGAGAAGCTCGGGGTCCGTCAGCCGGTAACGGGCACCGTTGCGCGCCCAATAGCGATCGTGAAGCAAGAAGAACGTCGACCGAAAACTGTGGCGAGCCTCTATTTCCAGAACCGTCTCGAAGCCCAGGATGGCCGGATTGGGACGAATGAATGAACGACCAATTCGCCGAAGGGCCAGCGGAAGACTCCCTTGCTCACCGTTGAGCAATGTCTTTCGAACGTGGTTAAAATCCGCTAGGATTCTCCAGAATTCCCGGTCGTGAATCTGGTCAACATCGTGAGAGAGAAAGAGCGCAAACTGTCTGCCGTGAGGCCAGGCCGCGATTTTGACCTCGGGATGCTTTCGGAAGTCACCCATCCTGCTGCCCCACGGGATAACGTGGCGGGCTGGGTTGCCTTACGATCCCGTCGTCGGCCGGACAATCCCAGCGAGCGGAAGCCACCAAATGGGGGCTCGGGAATACCAATAAATTTCTCACCATGTCTCGTAAATCAACATCAAGAAGACATCTGTGTAGATCCAACGGTTCGCACACGACCCTGACACCCAGCCCAATGCTGGTATTGCAGCCTTTGGCCTCAGAAAGTGGACCGATGGCTGAACTTGAGTAGTATTTCAACCGGAAGCCATCCCCGATTCACCGTGAAATATGGTGTGAGCTCTCCCCCAAAACCGCGAAAGAATCGTTCAATCGGCCGAATAACCGATCCTTCGAAATCGAACCACTCGCAACCGATTTTTTGCGCGTGCCGGATACTCTCCTGCAGCGCGAGAGCGCCCGCTCCGTGATGGGCCCCATCCTCGGCGCGGTTTCCAAGAAGGTAGTACGCCGTCTTGTGGTCGTGAATCACGAAACACGTTGCGAGGCACTCCTCGCCACGAAACGAGCCAAAGGCGAAGCTGTTGTGATCGGTTGGATAAACTCTCAAGATCTGCTCAAGGAACATTCTGTATGGTTTTTTCTTTTTTCTCTCGAACATGGCCGACACGCCCCTCTCCATCCCGGAATAATCCTCGATCCTTCGAGTCTTCAGCCCATCTCGGATCGCTCGAGAGACGTCGTTTCGCCGCTTTGCCGTAAAACCAGCCACGATCTGGTCCATCGATCGGCGCAGATCGAGGACATAGGTATAGGCCGGGATCACCTTGAAGCCTTTCCAGATAAACGGCAAAAGATCGGTCACGTCGCGTGGAAGGGAAAGGAAGACCAGCGCGGGCCGAAGATCTCTTAGAAACTCGGCCTGCGCAGTCAGCGCCTTGCGCCGCGCCTGCAAAACCGACACTGGATGTTCGGCGTCGATCTTCACAAAAGGCCCACATTCGGGCGTGAAGGGGGCATCGCGAACAACCGTAAGGCCAAAACGGCGTTCGACAAAAAGCTGGAACCCCCCGCAGAGCCCTCCGCCGGAATCAAAAAGGCCGCAGCGCAAGAGGCTTCCCCCGAACAACTGCGTCCAGTCACGGCGGACGAACAAGGTCCCGTAGCGTTCTGCCAAAGTTTCGTACGCGGGCACCTCCGCCGGCTCGATTGGCCTAGCTTGCATGGGCCCTGGCCTTTCCGTTACTCTTGTTAAGGACCCTTTCGTAAAGGTCTAACAGCTTCCTTTCCATATGCTCCCACCGGTATTTCTCCCGCGAAACCACCAGAGCGTTTCGCGACATTTCCTCAGTCTTTTCTCGATTCTCGATCATTTGACAGATCGCATCCGCGTAGGCTTTGGGTGACGCCGCGTCCACGAGGACGCAGGTTTTATCCTTAGCAGCCATTTCCTGGAGGCTCAACATGAAGGCAGGTCCAATAATGGGGATCCCGTACATGAGGTAGTTGAATATTTTGTTTGGTGCCGCGGCGACATGATTTGGACTCTTCGAGAACCCGACCAAGCCTATATGGCATGGCGCAATAGCCATACCCACTTCGGAATAGGGAAGCCACCCCGTACGAACGATCGTGTCTTCGAGTTGGTGCTGCGCCACAAACCGATCGAGCCATTTTCGCTCATCTCCAAAAACGTCCCCAATAATCCTGAAGACAACAGCGTGCATGGCCGCTACCAGACGAACAGCCTCCGCCAGGGTTTTGAGGCCGCGGTCGAAGGTGAGATAGCCGTCGTGGCAAATTACGGTCTGTTCGCCCCATTGGCGAATTGAACCCTCACCGAAAACCTCGGTGGAAGGTACATTCAAGAGGGTCTCTACGCGATTCCTGCCCAAAGTCTCGATCAGATGGTTGGCGATAGGCTCTGTCGCGGCAATGCCACCATCACACCGCTTGACAAGCCATCTCTCAATTACCCGGTACGCATGTAAAACGACAGCTCCCACAATCCGTGGAAAACGTGCAGCCAGCACCCCTTCCCAAAGCTCATGACTATCAAAAACGACCGGAACGCCCAACTTCCGTTTGATAAGTATCGCGGCAAGAAGGGACTCGGGCTCGTGGCAGTGGTAGAGATCGGCACGCTGTTGCAGCCCGTCTATGTACAGGTGGCGCACAGCTCCAACCCGCCCAAGTAGCCCTTTCGACCTCTGGAAGGGATGGATCGCAACTCCGTCAGTGTCAGCAGGCAAATATTCGGGATATGGAACCAGCAGTTCTACCTCATGGTAGCGTCGCGCCAGCGAGCGTGCCTCCTTGAAAAAGATGCGGTCGTCATCCGGGCGGTGGGAGCTCGAAAGGAGACAGATCTTCAAGGTATTTCCCCAGCAGATACTACTGTCTTCATCCAATCGGTCACCCTCCTCGCCCGCGCGTCGATATCAAGAATGGCTGCGCGATTCAGGGCCGCCTCTGACATCGCTGAACGCCTAGTAACGTCCTTTTTGAGTTCGAGAATCGCATTCCGAATTCCACCCACATCATAGGGATCCAACCTGATCGCCACTGTGTCATCCACCAAGTCCGCCGTATACTCCCCATCCGAGGTCACGATCGGAAGACCACAGGCCATCGCTTCAATGAGAGCGTTGCACGAGCCTTCTTCGGCGGTCGGCAATACGAAGAGATCACACGCACTCAGGATTTCCGGAACCCTTTCATGCTGCAGTGTCCCTTTAAACACGGTCTGAGATGCATCGAACTCAACTGGGCCTTCTCCGACGAAAATGAGGCTCAAACCGGAAAGACCCTGCACCGCTTCTGCAAGCCGGGCTGGCCCCTTGAGGTCATCAAAACATCCCACAAAAACGACGTTGAATGTGTCGACAGGAATCCCATATTTGCCGCACATGGCATCCCGATCGCGCCTAAAAAAGAGGCGTGAGTCGACACCATTTGGGAAAACGCGGATCTTTCCCGCAGGGATCCCGATCTGCCTAACGAGTGCGTTCTTGATCGGTGTCGACACTGCCAAAAAACCCGCCGCCGCGGATAACTCTCTCCGAGCCCGGTTAACCCCAATGGGCTCAATCGTCCAAAACTTGCCCTCGCCGACCCCAACTATGGCGGGCACGCCGAACACGGAACTAGCAGCGATTGCCCCCCGTCCCCCCTGATATAGGAAGTGGCCATAGATGATGTCGGCCCTTCGAGGCAGCCCGCGGATTCCACGTCTGACGGCTGCGTTGAAACCCCACTGCGTTAGGGTTGCTGTATTAAACAACACGAAATCACGGATGGAAGCCGATAGAAATCTCGGTCTCAATACCCGAATCGTAGCGGCAGAGGTCTCTTGGATCTCTGCCCTCGGAGGGAGATCTCCGAATCTGCGGTCAAAGATGGAGGTCGGGCATATCACCCAACAGTCATGCCCCGCCCGTGCAATAGCGAAGGCGAATTGACGAACGAATGCACCCGCACCAGGGCGCGCCCGGGTTGGGAAACTCCCGGTGACCATCGCAATAATCATTGCTCAAAGTACCGATCAGGCATCAAGACCAAATGTCTCTTTCCAGGATAGGTAGCTGCACGCGCTACAGAGGAAAGTCTCATTGACACGGCCCGAGTTGAAAGCGTGCATCAGGCTCTTGACATCGATAATCGGGTCGCTGAAATTCCGGCGCATCAATTCAATGAAAAAGCCAGAACTGTCTCGAATGAGGCGGCCGGTCGGTGTATCGAATCCCATTTTGACCTTCCGAAGTCTCACGCGGTCTGGCAAGATACCGCACATCGCATCCCTGAGAATTGCCTTCGACCAGCCGTCACGCTGAAAAAGTCGGGTTTCTTGACCCAGCATGAAGTTCAATAACCGATAATCGAGGAAAGGCGATCGCGACTCGATCGAGAAACTCATTGAAACCCGGTCCTCATGGTGCAGCAGATGGGGCAACTGATATTTTGAGAATTCCGCGACCTGCCAGTCCACCCTATCGGTATTCTGAGTCTCCCGATACAGATGCTCAGTACGGGACCGGCCAAATTGGTAGAACTCATCCCGAAGGAAAGGCCGAACCAAGAGGCGTCGGCGAATTGCCCTCGCTCCAGGAACCCCGAAATACGCGATATAGGCAAGCTGACGTACCAAACTCATACCCGCGTGCCGCCTCGCGTCTAACATCCCTGCCAACACTCGCCCATAACGCCGCTGTCGCCAATCCAAAGCCAATAAAGGCACCCTATATCGGTCGTACCCGAGCAACAACTCGTCACCCCCCTGGCCGTTGAGGATGACCGGAATTCCATGCTGGGATATCTCCTTATAGATTTTCCAGTTGGCATAAAAGGAGAGTGAGGAAAATGGTTCATCCATCGTCCACACAAACCGATTCCAATCCTGCTCCAAGTCCCTGCTCCCAGGTTCGACGTAAATCGGCACCGCACCGCTTTGTTGGCTCACCTCCGCCGCATACGTTTGCTCCGAAAAATTGGGGTCCGGAAACACGGCGGTGAAGGCGCGGAGTGGCACACCCAAGCCGCCATTCTTAAGAATGTTGGCCGCAATGCAGGTGACACTGGATGAGTCAAGCCCCCCCGACAGCGTTACACCGACGGGCACATCACTCCTCAAACGAAGCTTGACGGCATCTGTCAGCAAGTCACGGAATCGATTCGTAGCCTGATCTGGGGGCAAGGCCGGCTCGGGTTCGGGCCACCAATAACGCTCCGGGCATACCTCGCCGGCGGAAACGTCTTCCCGGAGTATCCGGAGACTGTGGCCAGCGGGTAAGGCCTTCACTTCGCCAAAAAAGGTGTCGTCCGTGTGCCCTTCGAAACCCCAGAACAAAAAGTCCGATAGCAGATCAAGGTTCACCCGACGGGCACAAGCTCCCAACTGGAGTAGTTGCTTGATTTCTGACGCAAATGCATACATACCCCTGCGGATGAAGTAGTACAACGGTTTGACGCCGAAGCGGTCTCGCGCAAGGAAGAGTTCGTTGAGCTGTCGGTCGTAGACGGCCAGAGCCCACATGCCGTTGAATTTCTGCAAACAGCCTGTGCCCCAGTGTATGAAAGCCAGAAGAGCGACTTCGGTATCCGACCTCGAAAAAAAGCGGGCGCCAGATTTCTCCAGCTCCTCTCGAAGTTCCAGAAAATTGTATATTTCGCCATTAAGCACCATCCAGTAACGACCCGTCTTATCAGACATTGGCTGGTGGCCAGCGGGCGAAAGATCCAAGACCGACAAGCGGCGATGCCCCAGCCCGGTTGTCCACGGACCAGGCCCTGGCATGCCCCCACCCGATTCCCAATTTCCACACGGCCCAAAAAGCGCCAATCCCGTATCGTCGGGCCCGCGGTGAGAGGCTGCAGAACTCATTCCTTCGATGTCTGAGCCTAGGGTCGCGCTGCCGGTGAGATCAATGATCCCACATATTCCGCACATTCAATTCCCCCAACCCAGGCTCACTGACATGGAGCTTGACCATATCCGCCACCGCTGATCGAGAGCCAGCAGGTTCTCGATTCGACTTCAGCCCGGCACCCTTATCGAGGCACCAAACAACCGGAATATCCAGCAGAATCAAGTAGGAATCCCTGCAGTCCACCATTAGGAATCAGGCACGCTTGAGACCTTGGCCCCAGACCGTCAACTTGTCACTCGGCACCGGCGCGCGTGGCCTTCTTCAAAGGGCCCCCCAGGAGCAGCGCAAACCGAACGGCGGGATTAAGGGCCAAATATACCGGGATATCCTCACGAACGAAACCATACTGAGCCTTGAAATGAGTCAGGCTCGGGTTGTCGCGGGTCCAACCGCCGTAAGTAATCGTCCGGCAGCCCCCCTGATTGATGGCATGTTCCATGATGCGGAACAGAAGGGCATCCATCGGGTTGTGCTTGAGATAGTCAGTACTGCTCTTGGCCGTATCAATCACCAGCGTGTCATTGACTTGGTAGGCATAGTAATAGGCAACCAATCTATCGCCGCGAAAAGCCCCCCACCATTCCCTGCCGTCGAGCCCGAAGATCCGCTTGATGAACGCCGCCCATTGGCGGTAATGTTCGGTGTAATAGGTCGCGGGTTTCCCGACACCAGTTCGTTCGTGGGTGGCAATATTTATTTCCTGCAAATCGCCGAGCAGGTTCGCGATCGCATCAATCTTCTTGACCTCTACTTGGGCCAAACCTTTCCTCACTTGATTGCGTTTTTTCGAGATCAGGTTCCTCAGATCGAAAGCACCCCCTCCCCATTTAAACACCATGATAGGCCAAGCGCTGTTGCTACGGCTGTTCGGGCCCACCGCATGGCTATAGCCAACAATCGCTTTCAGTCGCGATGGCCTCTGAACTTGCGGTGAGACAAACTGGTACTCGAAGGCCGGTTTGAAGTAAAACGGGGAGCGCTGCTGCCACCAAATCCCATCCTTGTAGTGCAGCCGATAACCAGCGCGAATCTGCTGCTGGGCGAAATCATTCACGTCCACTCATTTCCCCTTTGAATACGTCGCGGTGTGTTGCGCCAAGACGGAAAGGCGCCGCTGTGAAAGGACCTTTAGGCCAATCTTGCTCTCACGCGGCCAGCGTGCGAGCGTTCCTTGCTGGCTCTGGACGATTCTAGCCTCCGAAAGCCGAATATCACACTGCTTTTTGCGAAAAGACAAACAACCTCGGGCTTGGGCCGCTTGGACCTTGGGTGTTTGGCGATATGCGAAGCGGACCACTTCACCGGGGGAATCACTCCTGAATCCAACTGGTAATCGCACCGTCATCAAGAGGTACCCTCTAGCTCATGCACCATCCCCACGACACAGGTCATTCGGTGCTGAGTGTTCTACGATTCCACAGATACCACACAATTGATTTGGGTTCCCATCTCCAACGGAAGCTCTACACCGTTAGTCGCGTTCTTCCTGCAATACAGTCTCCAACACCTCGCGATGCCCCTCACATCGCACAAGGTTGGCGAGCAGCTTTCGGTGGTCATTTCGGAAAGGCTGCCACCTGATACCAGTGATGCGACAGGCCTTCTCGAGAATTCTGTGGCGGAGCTTTCGACCAAGAACAAGACCATAGTACGATTCGGCAACCCCATCACAATACTCCCGCCACAGTTTTTCGACTTGATCGGGGCATCTGATTCGTGCCGATCGCTCCTCAATCTTTTCGAGAAGAACTCTTGACTCCTCTTCAGTCATCCGCCTGACTCCCGCACGGATCGTCGACTGGACATGCGGGATAAACCGGAAACCGCGAATACTCGATCCCTCGATTTCCACTTTTACCAGAAATCCTTCGCACCATGCCCCGCCAGGATTTGGAACCCAGTCGAACAACAAGTTCCCTTGCCCGTAGACAATCAAGGCGTCCCTATAAACCTCGTAGCAGCCTGGGCAATGTGAGTGTTGACACACGACAAAGCCGGCACCCATTTCCACCACCGTCCTGCAGAACTCCATCACACGCGGGCTCGGATATGGGTAGCCTTCCGTTCCTGCGTGAACGAAGACAATCAGAAAGTCCCATAGTTCACTGTTATTACGGAGGTTGCGCCATATCGCCCCGAGATCCATGGGATTCGCCCCAGCTGAACATGCACCTGCTATCGAGTACTCGTGCTGACAGACTCCGAGCAAACCTATGCGCAGCCCACCGAAATTCTGAACCAGGATCTTTTCCGCCGCCGCCAAATCGCACCCAGCCCCGAATACCTTGATATTCGCTCGAGAACAGGCCTTCAGCGTACTGACTAGACCTTGCTCGCGATGATCAAGGATATGGTTATTGGCGAGGTTTGCAACAGATATTCCGGATCCTTTCAAGGCACTTCCGCACGCCACGGGAGCGCCAAGAACTGGGCCAGGCCGATTCGCGGGAGATGGCATTTCGACCAACGGGCACTCGAGGTTAACTACTGACATGTCGGCAGCCCGCAATTCCTCGACGAGATCAGAAAAAACCACCTTCGCATCCTGAGACTGCATGAGGTCGGTCCCGCGAAACACTGGGCAGACGTCTCCGCCCACTATGACCTCGACTCGTCTTTGGTTCTGGAGACCAATCCGCCCATTTGGCACCGGAATAGCCAACAATCACATCTCCTTTCCCAAAACAAATCAGCCGCGTATACCGAAATTCGAACCTGAACCCTAAAACGGGTCTACAGTCTACAGCAATAGAAAAAGATGCCCTTTTACTTTCAAACGGCCGCGCAGCCACTCTCGAACCAGCGAGCCCTTCAGGTTTCAGGCTCCGGATCATCCAGCCTTTATGCGTCATCGCATGGTTCATCGGCAATCACTATTGTGGCCGTTTTCTCCCACTGTTGACCAGGGTCTCATGAAACCTGATCAGCCAAGATTGAACAACGCTGTGCCTCGATGTGAATGCGACAACAGTAGTTTTTGAGGTGCTCGGTTTTAGTCCAGTTGACGCGGTAGCGAAGGACCCCTCCGGGCCCCCAATTGTGCGGCTCCTCGTCGAGTCAATATCCAATATCGGATTCGTGGTACGCAACAACCGGCAAGTTAGCTCTGCCGGCGTACTGATTCGGTGACCTCAAGTACCGGCCTTGGCTCTGGGCTCTATACGCCATCGATTCTAATCGATGCGTATAACCGCAAATTGAGGCTACAAACACCCAGAAAACGGGGACAATGTAGTTGGGCATGCCTAAAGAGGTGAAAAGTAACGTGATGATAAGTGCACGAAAGACTTTCAATCTGTATAGTTCCCATGCCTGGCACCACTTCTGGATCCTCCCTAACCTTCGCCATAAGACGAAAAAGATTCCGAAATATAGAAGAAACCCGGGGAGGCCAGTCGTCGACAACACCTCCATGTAGTCTGAATGGGCCTCTTGGCTCGAGTATGAATAGTATTTGAAATTGCCAAGACCAACCCCAGAAACGGGGTGTTCGACAAACACCCCCAGAGCATCTTTATATAGTAACGTTCGGTCGTACCGCTCGATCCCTGCTATGGTCACCCGATCGCCGAAGTCTCTGTGAAACCGTCGTCCGATAATCGTTTGGCCCATTACAAAACCGACAAACCACTGCAATACCAAAACTATCAGGCAGAACCCCAAGACGTATCGTGATGCCGACCGAGATATAGTTCGAAGGGCCGTTACCGCCCACAGAATAAAAAGCAATACGAGTGCCAGGAACATCTTTCTCGAACCCGAAGTAATAATCCCATAAACGAAAATGGCTCCTAGCGCCCATACGATAGTCTTTCGAACCATGGTATTGGCTTTCGGCCAGAAGAGAAGAAGAACGCCAACCGAAAGCAGCATTTGGAATGCAAAGCCATTTGGATTATACGTCGATCCAACCGCCCGGCGAACGACGTCCCCGGGCTCGTTGCCTCCTTCGGAAAACGCCACCATGGCCGAAAACAACCCTCCTAACACGACGGCTGCCATCGGGATTTCGATTTTTCCAAGGAAATAGGCAATTCCTGCAACAGCAAAAATGACGCCGGCTACTTGAAGGACCACAATGAGCGCCCCCGTAAAAGCCTGCTGGTTCAGTGCAACAGCGAACCCAGTAGTCGACCAAAGAACCCAAGTCAAATACAGGAGGCCCTCGGAGGCGATTCTTGTCCTCTTGGATACCAACAAGAGCGCAAAGCACAGGAGAAGAGCGCCGCCAAGGACCCTGAGTTGGTTTTCACCAAAAAGAGTGAAGGCGCCAATTATGAAAACGGACAACACCGCGGCAGCCACAAATCGCGTCAGGTTCGTTCCACGATATGGACGCCTTCTAGTAAGCCCGCTGCTGACGTTCGCTCGACCACGCCAAATTCTAGATTTCACAGGCACCCCAGAAGGTGGAGCAATCGGGATACTCGGAGATTTGCACAGGCGTTTTGGTAGAAGAAACCCGGTTCGAATTGCCAGGTCGACTCGGCTTCTATGAATGACCATCGTCCAGTCGCCTCATTGACGTTCTCTTCGAGTGAGATCGCCCCAAAAACACATTGCAGCTCGTTGACGAGAAATCGGTTCACGCCGCCATCATTAGCGACGAACAGGTCAACCGCCATGCTCGTGAATCTGCCAAGGTCGGTCACCGACCTCACGAAATCGAGCATCCCAGGCAACGGCCTCGCCCAACCAATCTCACCCGACCCGCTGGCAAATTCGCCAACCCGGTCCTTTCGCCTGCACAAATAATGATCGCCAATCCTCGCAACACGCCACTCGTGCTCATGGGCCACAAATGCCTGCACCAGCAGGTACCCCCAGTGGCTATCACGGCGATCACCTCGCCGTAATCTCAGCCCCTTACCAAACGCCTGGCGGGCCGCCTTTTCGGCATGCCTTCTTTCATGGATGATGAACACCCCATTCGCGCTTGCACCGGCATCGGTTTTGCATACCAATGGGTATTTTGCCTGCGAAAGAAAGGCGAGCGCATCATCCAGGTCAAAAAAGACCTCTGTACCAGGGTGAGGTACATCATGTGAAACGAGCCAGTCGCGAACCCGCCGTTTGCTGTCCAGGAGCCAGAGTTCATCAAGTGACGGCATGATGTATTTCCCGGTGGCGACCTCAGCCAAGATAGGTAACCGCTCATCGTACATTTGCTTCCAGACGCTAATCAGAGCTGACGGCCAAACGAGAAAGGCATCACATCCGCATTGCTCGATATCACGAAACCAGTCAGATCGGGACAGGTCAAGGAGACGATAACGCACCCCCAAATCGCGGCATGCCCGAACGTTGTAAGCGTAGTAGTACGCATGGTCTTTCAAAACACCAATAGTCACAGGAAAACGCGAGCGGTAGTCTGAGTCCAAATAGAGACCTGGGCCGGCAATCTTCTCTGCAATTATTCTACAGGCCTCAATTTGATGGGCAGTAGAGTCTATCCACCCCCTCATAACCGCCCTTACCCCAGGCGGCACAAACCGCCTGATGGTTGTCGAATGAAACAACCGATGGTCAGAAAAAACCAACCTTACCTCGCAAATGTACTCATAGAACAGCGGATCCGGATGGAACCGAGATATGGTTACAGAAAGCTTTCAAAAATCCCCCTAGATACAGCGCTCGGTCGCGATGGGTGCGGTCAGCCAGCAGCGTGCGCCAATCGATGGGTAGGTCGAGCGAACGTAAAAGCTCGAGACCCTCTCTCAGGCCTTTGTGCGGCGTCAAAATTTCACTTTTCGTACGCCCAGCCATTACCATTTGACGGGCACGGCAGCGGCCCGCCAGGTTTCGTGCGCGAATGGGGAGTATGGAGCGAACCCATGCCCTGGTCAGACTCGAGATTGGTTCCGCCCCCAATCCATGGCCATAAGACGACCCGATCGCGGCAATGTATTGATCCAAACGACGAATCATCGCACCCTCAAAATGTCCAGAACGACCAAGGTGTCGGTCAATTCTCATCGATTTCTTTGTCACGGATGGGTCGGCGAAAGGCAGCAAGAAGAAAGCGAGCTGGTTCTCCGCAGCGTTTTTTGGCCCAACGCTGTAGGGTAACCACACGCGACGATAATACCCCCTAGCAGCTTTCCGGTTAAAACCTGCCCGGAGATCGGAACCGATCAACCGTGAATATTTGGTTATCAATACCTCTGCCAAACTGTTCCGGATCCTCTCGCCCACCGACGCCGCGGTTCCCGGATCGAACACGTAATATTGGACCCACTGCCGGCAGTCGATTCGCCCCCGGCTGAGGTGCTCTCGATTCCGGTAAAGTTCCCCGCCGAGTCCATTGAGGCCCAACTGCTTACCACCAAGGGCGATTATGCGGGCGGCCCGTGTGTGCACGTCGTTAAAAGTGCCCATGGTCATGTTGGTGCGGCCATCGTAATAGTGCAGTGCATCCTCGACGACGGTGGCTATCTCCTGGCAGGGCCGGTCCTCCAGCAATTTGAGCGGCAACTGCAGAAGTGGGACATCAGCCATCCGTGCCAACTCGGTAGCGATCTCGCGTTCGACCGAGTGCGCAACACCGGCAAATGTGTGGGTCGAAACAGTGCCTCCAGTCTCCTTTGCCAAAAGGAGCAGTAATCGACTGTCGTAGCCACCCGACAGGCCAATGTCGATACCGTAGCTTTGGGCTAGGGGGCTGATCGATCGAAAGTATTCCCTCAGTGTCGCGAGTTGGGCATCAACTTCGGCATCAAAGCCTAGTTCGTACTCGGCGTCCTCACGGGACCCGGAGCAGTCCACCACAAACTCGCATATCTCGCTCTCAAAACCCTCCTGTTCGTTACGGTTGACCAGGATAATGTCTGAGAAACTGGTATCAGGCCCGGTGATGGTACCTGTCAACAGCTGTTCCAGTATTGCTGCCCTGTTGATCTCGTACCGGGTTGGACCCGCGACCAAAACCGCCTGAAGGGATGAGGACAACACGGTCCCAGGGGAATTTGCAAAGACGTGAAGCATATCGCCTGCGTCGGTCATTATCTGCAGGTGGGGCTTACACCAGAACAGCAAACAAAACGAACCAAGGATTTGGCTTCGATCTAATCGCCCCGCGACCTTATCGCGGAGCAGTCGCTTCAAGCTCGAAGCATACCCAAGGCCACGGTAAATCGGCGTGCCAATTGCAAAGATGGCCTCGCCAGACCCTAAATGGCAGAAATTCTTGTGGTCGATCAGCTGCTTTCTGTGAATCCACAGCCGAGCATCGCCAAGAAGAAACTCCGCTGGGGCGCCGAATCCCTTAACCGAGAACAGACCGCGCACCCGATCTTCGTCGATCCGTTCTTTCTTCGAGTATAAAAAAAAGCCACCCATCGGAATTACCCGTTCTTCTTTCCCAAGCTCAATCCGCCTTTTCGATCAAGAACACCAGTATTGCGCATAGATTGACTTCTTAAGCGGCCCCCCGCTTTCCGGATGACCCCTTTCCACCCAGCAAATTCGTTGCTATGTTTTCTAACCCTACGGCTGCGCAAATAACCGATCAGATACCATCAATCTGCTTGTTTGGAACCGTTGCCAGCGCCACCATGTGGTCATCGATCACTGTTGTGAGGATGCTGTCCAGTTTTCGTGAGATAACCTCCCAGGAATACTGTTTCACAGCAATCTGATCTGGTTCGTTTCGTCTCCCAGTAAGAATCTCGGACAAAAAATCTGTAATCCCATCGATGTCAGACCCAAGAAAACTACGGCCGGATTCTGTGATCTCCAGTATGTGCGCCGCATCACCATTCTTCGGTGAAATCAAAAGAATTGGCCTTCGCAATGCCAGAGCTTCAAAAATCTTCCCGGTCACAATACCGCGAGATGCGAGATCGTCTCTTCCCGACACGTCGGTAATCACAAGCACGACGCCAGCCCCTGCACATGCGGCAAGCGCCTCTTTCCGCGGAACTTGGTCGTGAGTTTTTACTAGCCTGTCGAGGCCCATATTTCGCGCTCCTTCGCGCACGTGTGCACTTTCGCGCCCGAAGTAGTGTAATCGAATCGAATTATCGATTTCTTGCCTTTGCCGCAATGTTCGGAGCGCCTCAAATACAGGAACCAGTGTTCTCTGCGGTGGGCTGAGACTCCCTGCGTACACGACGGTGCGATGCTCGAATCGCAAGGGCTTGATGTTGCCAATCTGTTCCTTGTCAAAACCATTTGTGATCACGTGGGTCTTTTCCGGCACCTGAAACCGCCGCACGTAGAGTTCGCGAAGTGATGGGGACACGATGGTAAGGGCGCCCGCTTTTCGAATAAGGCGTTTTTCTCGAGGCAGATTCCAGGGTTCGATGAGCGTTCGGCCACCTGAAGGGTAACTCCAAGGGTCCCTGTAATCCATCACATAGGGGCATCTGAGTCGCTCCGCAAGATGTGCCGCCGCGACGAAAGCGGAGAAAGGCGGGGCTGTCGCCAAAATCACGTCTACATCACCAGGCCTCAAATGGGCGCAACTCTTCATCACCGGGCGAGTCCATCCGACACCGGAGTCAATGTGGGCCCGCCGAGCGAAACGCCGGATCGAACCTCCAACGACTCGCAGTTTCATAAACGCCTTTTCCTTGAGAAACCCGCTCACCAGCGCACGGGCGCGATGGCCCGTCAGAATGCGGGTGACGTTAGGCTCGGCGAGCGGTGACGACAAGGGCTGATCGGAAGGCTGCCTTGCATAAAGGATCGGGGCAACGGTCACGACGCTGACCTGCCACCCCAGCCGGGCCAAAAACTTGGCAATGCTCCCAGTTCTGATGGTCGCCACGTTTTCCCAGGGCGGAAAACTCCGTGCGAGGAACAAAACCTTCCCTTTATCCACAGGTTGAATTCCCCCAGGAACAGCTGGAAATGTTTACGTACCCAGCGTGTAGATTGCCACACCCGGAGAGGAACATCCCATATCGTGTGGAACCTCGCTCGCGCCAATCCATTTGCAAAAAAGTCATTTTCAGTTGACGTCGCCCCTGCTCGCGATGATCCGTCGCACGAGAATCGAATTAACCCCCCGAATTCCCCTTGCAGCTAGATATAGGTATTCGGGATAACTCACAATGCCGGTCAATGCGAGCGGGTCATCAAAGTAATTGGCCAAAACACCGTGAATTCGATTCCTCGTAGGCTTTGATTTCGAAGCAACTTCGTCAATCAACGGAAGACGAAATGTGTTCTCGAGGAAATCTAGATACAGTCTTTTCCCAACCCTGAGCCGCACAGGCACCGAACTCCAGAAATCCATCACTTCGGCGTCCCATAGCGGAAGCCACCAGTCAAAACCCCAATACTCATACACGCGAACGCTGTTAACGATGAATTTCGCCTGCCGCTCTTGCCACTCCCAGAACTCATAAGCACTGCAGGCTTCAGCTACCGATTGGCAGCCAAACCCATTAAGTGCTCGGCGGATCCCAGTTTCTAGGCGCTCCCTAACGGCGGGATGCTGATCTGTTCTTGAACCGAGAAAGAAATGCCTCTGAAGAAGCGCCCCAATTACTTGTTGCTTGTTGGGATCATCGTTATCCGCAATCGACCGAGGAATATGACCCCCGCAGATGAAGTCGCCAGTGTGCCCCGGGACCACAATACTGTCAACACGGTCAATACGCTTCGCCAACTCTCCGACAGCAGGCCAATCTTGAATATGAGGTAGGGAAGATAGCATGTGGCTCATCGAAACGTACTGCTGCCATTCCCGAGAATGAAACCACCTACGCCACTTTTGCGGGCTATACGGGATGAACTCCCACCGAAAACCAAGATGAGCCGCGATGCGACGACTCACATCCGATTCGGGATTTCCCGGCCGCCCATAGGAAAAGCAGATGACCTCGCGTTTTCCTGCGCGTTTTATCAGTGATGCAATGAGCCGCGAGTCGACACCGCCACTGAGGGGAATCAACAATGGGCGGTTTCTGGAACAGATTAGCAGTCGGTCAATCGCCCCTCTCAACTTTTCAGCCAAGATATTTCGCCGTTCCGCATCATCGATCGCTATTTCTCTGTGGAGAAACCGAAAATACCGATGCTGAGTTGCAATCACCGATTCGCCTGAAAGATCAAATTCCATGGCCTCACCAGCTTGCAATTGCTTCACAGCACTTGAAAGAGTGCGAGAGCCTGTGACGAACCCAGCGTTGCGAAACTCAAGTGCACACTCTGATTCCAAATCGCTGTTAGCAGTCGAATCCGCGAGTGTCAAGGCATCATCAGATATCGATAGGGAACCCCCGCTCAGCGAGAAGAAAAGGGGCAGGCTTCGTACGCGGTCCACTGCAGCAATAACGCGATTCCCACCCACGACGACCACTGCAAAATGCCCGTTAAGCCGTTTGAAGAAAGAATTCAGCCCTTCGCCATTTTCTTCTAACGCACGAGCCATTCGATCAGCAAACAGCCGCCCAAAAAGGACTTTCTGGTCAAGAAATGCCGCTCCAGCCACCCAGGTTTCCTGAACCGGCACACACGGATTTCGTTCGTGGTGCCAATCATGGCGGTGAACCGAGATCAATACCCTCGGTTGCCCGGCAGGAATCATTCGCGGAAAATTCCTCAAGACTTCTCGTTCCGCCTGAAACCGGCCCTGACCGCTTCACTCATATCACGCAGGGTTGGATCAAATCGTGATGCAACTAACAGAAATGCGATCCCAATGATCACGGCCGCTACGACGATGGGTGTTTCTTGCCTCCCAAAGAATACCTTGGCAGCCACCACAGCGAGCAGAAACGGGGAGCACAACGATAGGTGTAAGTAAACAGCTCTGATCAACGGGCCTATTCGAACGCCGGAGGATGAAAGCAACCAGGTTAGCCGCCAGACCCATACAGAGACACCAGAAAATGCGAACAGCAAAATCGCCAATCGTGCATTCCCCATCCAACCGCCCAGTGATAGGGATACTGCCCGAGCAGCAAAAAGCACGATGTTGAACTTGAGCGCCATTTCTTGGCGCTCGAGGGTATTGAAGAGAACACTAAGCGGTGAACCCACAAACACCGCCAAACTCCAAGGAGCAAGAATCTGAGCAAACACCCCCGCTTCCGACCACTCTCCACCAAAAACCACCGCAAACAGATCAGCACCTACTATTGAGACCACAAGAATTGGCATCGTTCCCAGCACCACCAGGCTGAGGAATGTCTTTTTCACAACTGCCGCTAACCGATCTTCCCCCAAGGCGGCCGACGACCTTTGGTAAAACACCTTACCCACCGCTTGACCTATAAGATCCATAGGCAGGTTGAGGGAACTATACGCTAAGGCATAAAAACCTACTGTTTTCGGAGAGAAAAATGCTGACAGCATGAATGCAGGCATCTGCATAGATACAGTATTCAGAAACGCATTCGGCATATTGTAAATTGGAAAGTTCCGGTACCTCTTCGCTAGTGCCGCGGCTCTTGTAACCGAAAAAACTCCCCGGGTGTCTTCAAGTTGTCCACGAGTAATTCTCATCCCGAGAATTGCAGTGGCCAGTACAGAAGCGCCTACATTTGACCCAATAAGGCTTCCAGCTGACGTAACCTGAGCAAACCCTAGCCCCAGCTTCGACCCGGTCGTTAAAGTCGACTGCGCTACCCTTACCTTGGCTAACAACCCAAACTCACGTAAACGAGAAAACCACTGATTAAATGAGACTGTCAAACCAGACGATAACACCGCAATTGGCATCAGCCACAGGAAAGGTTCTAGACCAGGCGCATTCAGAAGTTCTGAAAGTGGGCTGCCCCATACCCACACCACAGGCACTAGCAGAAGCCCTGCCAAGGCAGCCAAACCGCAGCAAAAAAACAACAGGCTAGCCGCCTCCTCCTCCTTTTTCGGGATCATAATCGCCTGCTGGTAACGAAAACCTGCAAATATCGCTGCCACCCCTAAGATCGAATTGAAAAGCCCTGCCACTCCAAAAGCAGCGGGAGAGAAGATCCGCGTCAATATCGGTGAAGCCAGGATTCCAAGAGCATTCGCGAAAGTGGATGCGGTCGCAAGTTTCAGCACGTCCGTCGCGAATTCACCATCGTGCCCTACCCGGGCACCCTCAGCGCCCCTGTCATCCGGCATTCAATGCCACCGAAAATCCTGCATTCATGAATTACCTACATACCCATCGCACGATCGGAAAACACTCTTGTCCAAGACAGGTTCTCAGATCAGACGATAGAAAAGGGTGCCCCCCCTCGGGCCGTGCCAGAATCTCTTTGCACGAAAAAAAAGCAAGGAACGGGGGGGCATGAGCAATGGTACGGACTGCAAGCCTATTCAGTCAATTGTTACGTGAGATTACGCGGGTCGAATTTGAGAGGCTGGTTCGCCGACACGGCGCCGAACGGCATGCCAAGGGGTTCACGTGCTGGAACCAGCTGGTGTCGATGATGTTCTGTCACCTGGCCGGAGCTGATTCATTGCGGGAGATATGCAACGGATTGGCCTGCTGCCTGGGCAAGCTGATTCATCTTGGTGTGGAGAGGATGCCGAACAAGTCGACGCTGTCGTATGCGAACGCCAATCGGCCCGCCGAACTGTACGAAGACCTTATGTGGACCATGCTTGGTCGCTTCAGGTCGAGCGGGCAGCTATCAAGTGGGCGCCATCGGTTTCGATTCAAGAACAAGCTGTTCTCACTGGATTCAACGACCATATCGCTGTGCTTGAGCCTGTTTCCTTGGGCCGAGTTCCGCCGAGCCAAAGGTGGTGTGAAGGTGCATGTGATGCTGGAT
>SDBT01006266.1_pt1 | contig 19802 bp, 17 predicted proteins | sample 2277101 | NCBI WGS metagenome assembly SDBT01 (sample SAMN10404973, study PRJNA504765) | marine sediment metagenome | isolation source: marine sediment core GS10_PC15, 103 cmbsf | place: Arctic Ocean: Southern Knipovich Ridge | collected 2010 | reverse complement strand
GGGCGGTGCTCGTTACCAGGGGTGAAAAGGGGATGTCGCTTATAGAGGCGGAGACCGTGGCGCACATACCGACGGTTGCAAAGGAAGTCTACGATGTCACCGGGGCCGGGGACACGGTAGTGGCCGCGCTGACGCTCGGGCTGGTAGCGGGCGCCTCGATGTTGGAGGCGGCCCACCTTGCGAACCACTCGGCGGGGATAGTCGTCGGGAAGGTCGGGACTGCTCCGGTGACGTGCGCGGAGCTCATCGCAGACCTTGCCCCGGGAGCCGGGCAGGAGCCGGGGCAACGGGACGGCGGGGGAGGCTGAGGGGTGGAGACGCGCACCGTAAGGGTCGGCGGCGTGGCCGTGGGTGGCGGGAGCGAGTTCGTCCTCATCGCGGGGCCGTGCGTGATGGAGGACGAGGGGCTTGTCCTGGAGACCGCACGCGAGCTCCAGCAAATAGCGGGGCGGGTGGGGACAGGATTCATCTTCAAGTCTTCCTACGACAAGGCAAACCGCTCGATGGCCGACGCCTTCCGAGGGCCGGGTCTCGCTGCGGGGCTGAAGATACTAGGCCGGGTGCGGGCAGAGCTGGACGTGCCCGTCGTGTCCGACGTGCACTGCAGGACGGAAGTCGAGGCGGCGGCGAAGGTGCTGGACATGATCCAGATCCCGGCGATGCTTTCCCGGCAGACCGACCTGCTGGAGGCGGCGGCGCGCAGCGGTCGGCCGGTCAATGTCAAGAAGGGCCAGTTCCTGTCCCCCTGGGACATGGGGCACGTCGTGGAGAAGCTATCGCGGTGCGGGTGCGAGCAGGTGGTGCTGACCGAGCGCGGTTTTAGTTTCGGGTACGGCAACCTGGTGGTCGATATGAGGTCCCTTGTCATCATGAGGGAGTTGGGCTTTCCGGTAGTCTTCGACGCGGGCCACAGCGTACAGCTTCCGGGGGCGGGCCCGCACGGCTCTGGCCGCGGGGGGTCGGGGGGGCAGCGGCAGTTCGTGCCCGCGCTCGCGCGCGCGGCGGCGGCTGCGGGGTGCGACGCTCTCTTTCTCGAAGTCCACCCCGAGCCCGGGCGGGCCCTCTGCGACGGCGCGAACATGGTGGCGCTGGCGGAGGTGGAAAGTCTGCTGGCGGACGTAGCCGCAATAGACGCGCTCGTGAGAAAGGCGTAGGAGAGAGAGAGTGGTCGGCAAGAAGTCCGTGCGACGGGCACGCGAGGTGCTCAGGATAGAGGCAGAGGCCGTGGGGGCCCTTGCGGAGAGGCTGGACGAGGGCTTTCTCAGGGCGGTCGATATCATCCTGCGGTGCAAGGGCCGGGTGATCGTGACCGGGATGGGCAAGCCCGGGATCATCGGCCGGAAGATCGCGGCGACACTGGTGAGCACCGGGACGCCGGCTGCGAGCCTGCACCCGGCTGAAGCGGTGCACGGCGACATGGGGATGGTCGTCAAGGACGACGTGGTTATAGCGATATCGAACAGCGGGGAGACTGAAGAGGTCTTGCGGCTTTTGCCGATGATAGATAAGATAGGTGCACAGCTCGTGGCGATGACAGGGAGGCGCGAGTCATCCCTGGGACGCCGGGCTGAGGCGGTCCTCGACGTGGCGGTCAAGGAGGAGGCGTGCCCGTTGGGGCTGGTGCCCACGGCAAGCACCACGGCGATGCTGGCGATGGGTGATGCCCTCGCGGTGGAGCTGTTGGAGCGAAGGGGTTTCGGGCGGGAGGACTACGCCCTCTGTCACCCCGGGGGGGCGCTTGGAAAGAAGCTGCTCACTGTGGAGCGGCTTTTGAGAGACGGGGGGTCGACTGTTGTCGTGGACCAAAAGATCCCGGTGGGCGACGTGCTCGTCCAACTCGCCCGCTGCCGGGTTGCGGCCGCGTGCGTGTCGGACGGATCGGGGCGGCTCGCTGGCGTCGTGAGCCACGCGGAGATGTGCCGGCAGGTCAGCGAGACCCCGCAGGTGGTGAGGAAAGCTGTCGGCACCCTGGCCGTGCAGGATGGGCCTCGTGTGCGTTGCGGAGAGCTCGTGGTGGAGGCATGGAAGCGGGTGCAGGAGGTCGCCGGGGACCCCGTAGTGGTCGTGGATGCGAAGGGCGTACCCCTGGGGACAGTTGACCGCGCGGCGCTCGAAGGTGCCGCGGCAGGCGAGAGCGGCGGCACGGGAGATGCGGGCAAGGAAGGGCGGCAGAGCCGGCGGTCCGGAGGGCGGCCCGGCAGGAGGAAGAAGAGTTGAGCCCTGCGGCGAGACGGACGCTCCGGCAGAGAGCCGGGCTGGTGAGGCTGGTCATCATGGACGTGGACGGCGTGATGACGGATGGGACGATAGTCCTGGACGAGCGGGGGCGCGAGTTGAAATCTTTCAGTGCGCGGGACGGCGTGGGGATCAAGATGATGCACGGGGCCGGGCTGCGGACGGCAATAATAACGCAGAGGCTGTGCGGTGCGACCCGCGCCCGGGCGCGGGAGCTGGGGATCGGGGATGTCCTCGGCGCAAAGTCCGGCAAGCTTGCTTCCTACCGGCGGCTCGTGAAGAAGCACGCGCTAAAGAGCAGCCAGGTCGCCTACATCGGGGACGACCTGCCCGATATCCCGGTCATCGACAGGGTGGGGCTCGCGATATGCCCGGTGGATGCGGCGGCCGAGGTGAAGAAGCGGTGTCACATGGTGACTGCCGCGCGAGGCGGCAGAGGGGTGGTCCGGGAGGTGGCGGATCGGCTCTTGCGGCTGCGCGGCGTGGGGCGTGCGGCCATGCAAGCATGGCTGGTGGTGGTGGTGGCGGCGGCGATCCTGGCCGCTGGCCCGGCGCAGGCGGACGGCCCCGGAGAGGTCATCCAGGGTTTCTACAAGAAGGTGGTCGAGAAGGCGATGCTTGCGAGGGAGGTGTGGGGGGATTCCGCCACGTGGATGGACGAGCAAACGGTGGTGGTAGAGGGCCTGCGATTGAGGGAGTACTTCGCGGGTACAGTCTGGGACCTCGAGGCCGCTCGCGGGGAGTTGGACTCGAAGAAATGGAATGCGGTGTGCAGCGGCAACGTGCGGATGGAGTCATCGTCCGGCGAACGAATCGAGTCGGACGAGCTCGAGTGGCACCGCTCTGCCAGGAAGCTGGTGGCCAGGGGTTCCGTGCACGCAGTGTTGAAGCGGGCCCGGGTCTCGAGAGACGAGGGCGATGAGGAGCCGGTGACGGGCGAGGATGAGGGCAGCCGGGACTGAGCGGTTGCTACGGGCTGCTGCGCGCGGCGGCGGGGGCGCGGCGGCGGGGGAGATCTCGGAGGCCTGATGGCTGAAAGATTGTGGACCGATGGGCTGACGAAGAGATACAGGTCGAAAGAGGTGGTCAGCAGTGTCTCCATACAGGTCAAGCGCGGCGAGGTGGTGGGCCTGCTGGGGCCCAACGGCGCGGGGAAGACGACCACGTTCTATATGCTGGTCGGCCTGGTGCGTGCCGATGCCGGGCGGATATGGCTGGACAGGGAAGAGATCAACAGGATGCCGGTCCACGTGCGCGCACGCAGGGGAATAGGCTACCTCCCGCAGGAGAGCTCGGTATTCCGGGGCCTGACTGTGGAGCAGAACATCCTGGCCATACTCGAGACACTGCACATCGGGAGGCGGGAGCGGCGGGAGCGGCTCAGGAAGCTGCTGGGAGAACTGGACATCGCGCACCTTGCGAAACAGAAGGCGTTCACGCTGTCGGGAGGGGAGAGGAGGCGCGTCGAGATCACGCGGGCGCTTGTGACCTCCCCGTCTTTCCTGTTGCTCGATGAGCCCTTCACGGGGGTCGACCCGATCGCGCTTGCGGACATCCAGCAGATAATCTCCCAGCTGAGGTCCAAGGGCTACGGCGTGCTGATAACCGATCACAACGTGCGGGAGACACTGAGCATCACCGACCGGGGTTACATACTGGATGGCGGCAAGGTCAGGTTCTCCGGCACCCCGCAGGAGCTTGCGGGGAACGAGGAGGCGCGGAGGATATACCTCGGCGAGGGATTCCGCCTGTAGCCGGTAGAGGGTGCGAAAGAAGAGGTCCGGGAGGATGCCATGGAAGTCTCTATCCAGGGAAAGAACATAGAACTCAGCGGCCTGTCCCGGCAAAACATCGCCGAGAAGCTGGAGGCAGTAGGGAAGTACTTGAAGGGGGCGGTGGAAGCCAGCGTGTTCTTCGACCATCAGAAACATACCACCCGTGTGGAGGTGGCGATCAAGGCGGGGCGTGTCAGGGTCCGCGGCGCCGCTGAGTCCGAGAATGCGGCACGTGCGATGGACGAGGCCATCTCGAGAGTAGAGGTGCAGCTCAGGCGCAGGAAAGACCGCGTGAAAAGCCACCGGGCGAGGGACTCGATGAGGGGAGACGCTCCGCAGGAAGCGGACGCTGGAGACGAGGGATGAAGATCGGGAGTCTGCTTGACCCGAAGGCGGTGTGTGCAGATATCAAGGGACGCACAAAGAGGGCTGCAATCGAAGAGATGGTGGGCCGCCTGGCGGAGGCTCATGCGGAGATAGACCGGGGCGAGGTGGTGAGCGCGCTGATGGAGCGCGAGAAGCTGGGGACGACCGGCATAGGCGACGGGATCGCCATACCGCACGCGAAGGCGGCTTCCGTGCCGCGGATGATGCTTGCTGTAGGCAGGTCCGCAAGCGGGATCCCATACCGGTCCCTCGACGGGCGCCCGGTCCACCTTATCTTCCTGCTGGTGGCTCCGCCGCAGGAGCCGGGTCCCCACCTGCAGGTGCTCGCGCGCCTTGCCAGGGTGCTGCGGGACGATGGGATCAAGCGGCGGTTGAGGGAGGCGGAAACCGAGGTGGAGCTTCTTCGGGCGCTCGCGCTGGCGGACGCTAACGACAGCTGACAGGAGGCCGGATGGTCGGGCTGCTCATAGCAGGGCATGCGAGCCTGGCGCAGGACATGTTGAGGACTGCAGAGATGATCATGGGCCCGCTGGAGAAGTGCGAGGCGCTGGCGGTGGAGCCGGGTGACGACCGGAGCACCATCCAGGGGAAGTTCGCCAAGGCCATCGACCGCGTGAGCACGGAGGACGGGGTGCTGCTGTTGAGCGACATATTCGGAGGGACTGCCTGCAACATCGCCTGCGGCCTGCTGGAACGTCACAAGCTCAGGGTCGTGACCGGGGTGAACCTCCCGATGATACTCGAGATGGCGGCGCACCGCCGGATGCGCGACCTAAACGGGCTTGCCGCGCTGGCGGAAAGGACCGGGAAGAAGAGTATAATGAGGGCGGACGGGAGCGGCTGCAGGCAGGCGGGGCCGTCATGAGTGGCGGTGTCACTGTCAAGGTGACGGTCGAGAACGAACTGGGGCTGCATGCCCGGCCCGCCGCGCTTTTCGTCCAGACGGCCAGCCGTTATGAGTCCACGGTGTCGGTGGAAAAAGAGGGACAGAAAGTAGACGGGAAGAGCGTCATGGGTATCATGATGCTGGCCGCGCAGCAGGGCACGCGCCTCGTGATAAGAGCGCATGGGGCCGACGCAAGGGAAGCAGTGGACGCACTGGCCAAGTTGACCAGGGAGCGCTTCGGGGAGCAGTAGAGGATGTCTGACGTTTTCAAGGGGATAGCAGTCTCACCGGGAATAGCGGTCGGTCGGGCGTTTGTCCTGGTAAGCGAGAAGTTCTCGGTCCCGAAAAGGTCCGTTGCAGCAGGAGACGTGGCGGAGGAGCTCGCCCGGTTCGAGAGGGCGTTGGCGGATACGACCGAGGAGATAGTGGATCTGCGCAAGTCTGTCGCCGCGAGCCTGGACGAGGAGCACGCGCACATCCTGGATGCTCACCTCCTTGTCCTGGAAGACGTTCTGCTCATCCGCGAGACGATGGAACGCGTCGAGCGGGAGAAGGTCTGTGTCGAGCACGTGTTCTCGGAGGTCCTGGAAGAGCTGGCGGAGAACTTCGAAGTGATGGACGACCAGTACCTGAGAGAGAGGACGGCGGACATCCGGGATGTGGGGCGGAGGGTCCTGCGGAAGCTCCTGGGCAGGGAGCGGCGGTCCCTTGCCGACCTGGAAGAAGATGTCATAGTGATCGCTTACGACCTGTCGCCGTCCGACACGGCCCTGATGCATCAGGAGAAGGTCATCGCCTTTGCAACGGACGTGGGGTCCCGGACTTCCCATACGGCCATCATGGCGCGGTCCCTGGAGATACCCGCGGTGGTCGGGCTGAAGGAGATCACGAGGAACGTCCGCAGGGGCGACACTCTCATCGTTGACGGCAGCGAGGGGACGGTGCTCGTCAACCCGACCGAGACGGAGCGCAAGCGCTTCGCCCGTAAGAAGAAGGCGGTGGAGGCGCAGGAGACCCGGCTGCGCGGCCTGCGCGATCTGCCGGCGCAGACATTGGACGGGCGCAGGGTGAGGCTCGCGGCCAACATAGAGCTGGCGGAGGAGCTGCCCTCGGTGATAAGCCACGGCGCGGAGGGCATAGGCCTCTACAGGACGGAGTTCTTCTATCTCAACAGGAAGGACCTTCCCGGGGAGGACGAGCAGTTCGAGGCTTACCGGGCGGTGGCCGAGAGGGTGGCCCCGCACGGCGTGACCATCCGGACGATGGACCTTGGAGGCGACAAGTTCGCGTCCCCCCTGGATATGCCTCGAGAGATGAACCCGTTCCTCGGCTGGCGTGCCATACGCTTCTGCCTGGAGCGCCCCGAGATATTCAAGATACAGCTGAGAGCGATACTGAGAGCGAGCGCGAACGGCCGGCTGCGCGTGATGTTTCCCCTGATATCGGATATCACCGAGCTGGTTCGGGCCAAGGGACTCCTGGAGGAAGCGAAGGAAGAGCTGAAGAAGAGGGGGGCCGGTTTCGACGACGGCCTTAAGGTCGGAGCGATGATCGAGACGCCGTCGGCAGCGATGACGGCCGATGTCCTCGCACGCGAGGCGGATTTCTTCTCAATAGGGACGAACGACCTCATACAATACTCGCTTGCCGTGGACAGGGTGAACGAGAAGATCGCTTATCTCTACGAGCCGGGCCACCCTGCGGTCCTGCGGCTGATAAAGAACGTGATCGACTGCGGGCACAGCGAGGGGATCGATGTGGCGATGTGCGGGGAGATGGCGGGGGAGTCGGCGTTCTCGCTGGTCCTGCTGGGCATGGGGCTGGATGAGTTCAGCATGAGCCCCGTCGCGATACCCGCGGTGAAGAGGCTGATACGCTCGGTGAGCCTCGGGCAGGCGAAGGTGCTTGCGAGGGAGGTCCTTGAACTCCCGACAAGCGAGCGCATCGGCAAGCGTGTGGGAGAGTTTATGCGTGACCTCGCCGTCGGGTGAGGGAGTGGCGGCAAGCGCGGGTCCTGCTGCAGGTGACTGGTGAAACAGGACTGAAAGCGGCATAGAAGAGACAGGCAAAGGGGAGGAAGGCGAAGATGGCAAACAGGCATTTGTTCACATCCGAGTCGGTGACCGAGGGTCACCCGGACAAGGTGGCGGACCAGATATCGGACTCGGTCCTCGATGCGGTCATGACGGATGACCCCATGGGGCGGGTGGCTTGCGAGACGCTGGTGACGACCGGGCTGGTGGTCGTGGCGGGCGAGATGAGCACGGATTGCTACGTAGACGTCCGTGCAATAGTCCGCGGCGCCATCAGGAGCGTCGGCTACACCGAACCGCAGTACGGCTTCGACTATGCCAGCTGCGGGGTGCTGCTTTCGATCCAGGAGCAGTCGGCGGACATCCAGATGGGGGTCGACCCCGGGGGCGCCGGCGACCAGGGGATGATGTTCGGCTTTGCGACTACCGAGACGCCGGAGCTGATGCCGATGCCGATAATGCTGGCGCACAGGCTGACTCGCCGCCTTGCGCAGGTCCGCAAGGAGGGCGTGGTAGATTTCCTCGGGCCGGACGGCAAGAGCCAGGTCACGATAGAATACGACAACGGGCGCGCGGTGCGTATCGACACGGTGGTAATAGCCGCGCACCACTGCACTGGGGTAGACGAGGAGCACGTGAGGAAAGACATCAACAAGCATGTCATCAAGCCCTGCCTGCCCGACGGGCTGACTGACGAGAAGACCGTGATCCTTATCAACCCGACGGGGCGTTTCGAGATAGGGGGCCCGCAGGCCGACACGGGGCTGACCGGCCGCAAGATCATAAGCGATACCTACGGGGGAGTGGGCAGCCACGGGGGCGGGTGCTTCTCGGGCAAGGACCCCACGAAGGTGGACCGCTCTGCTTCCTACATGGCCCGGTACGTGGCGAAGAACATCGTGGCGGCGGGGCTGGCGGAGAAGTGCGAGATACAGCTGGCCTACGCGATCGGGGTGGCCGAGCCGGTATCCCTGATGGTGAACTCCTGCGGCACAGGGAAGGTGGAGGACGACCGTCTCGCAGAGATTGTCAAGGAGCAGTTCGACCTTACACCGAAAGGTATCATAGAGAAACTCCAGCTTCGCCGGCCCATCTACAAGCGCACGGCGTGCTACGGCCACTTCGGGCGGGACGAGGAGGGGTTTACGTGGGAGAAGACGGACCGGGTGGATGACCTGCAGTCGGCGGCCGGGTGACGGTAGAGGGAGACAGGGGCAGCCGGGGAAGAGACATCGGGAGGGTATGGATGAAGAGCGACGTCAAGAAGACTGCGGATACCACGGCCGGACGACTCAGGACGGAATGGGCCGGCAGGTACATGCCTGTACTGGGGCAGGTCAGGCAAAGGTTCTTGAAGGAGAAGCCTCTCAAGGGGGTCAGGCTGGCTGCCTGCCTGCACATCACCAGCGAGACGGCCAACCTGGCGCAGACGCTCGCGGCCGGCGGGGCGGAAGTGGCGCTCTGCGCATCGAACCCGCTCAGCACCAACGACGAGGTCGCTGCCGCCCTCGCGGAGATGGACGGGATGTCGGTCTTCGGGATAAAGGGCGAGGACAATGAGACCTACTACGGGCACATCAACGCAACCATCGACATGAAGCCGGTCATCACGATGGATGACGGGGCTGACCTCGTGTCCATGCTGCACGGCGAGCGCAAGGATGACGCGGCGAGGGTGACCGGGGGCACGGAGGAGACGACCACGGGGGTGATAAGGCTCAGGAGCCTTGCCGGGCAGGGACTGCTCCGCTACCCCATCATTGCTGTCAACGACGCGCAGACCAAGCACTTCTTCGACAACCGCTACGGGACCGGGCAGAGCACGATAGACGGCATCCTCCGCTCGACAAACTTGCTCCTGGCCGGGGCGAGTTTCGTTGTCTGCGGCTACGGATGGTGCGGTCGCGGTGTCGCGATGCGCGCGCGCGGGATGGGTTCCAATGTCATCGTCTGCGAGGTCGATCCCCTGCGGGCCCTGGAAGCTGTGATGGACGGGTACCGGGTCATGTCACTGGATGAGGCAGCGGCGGTGGGCGATGTCTTCGTAACGGTCACCGGTGACTGCAAGGTGCTTGCCGGGCCGCATTTCGAGCGCATGAAGGACGGCGCCATCATAGCAAACTCGGGCCATTTCAACGTGGAGATAGACATACCGGCGCTGGAGAAGGCCTCGAAATCGAAGAGGACGGTCAGGCCGTTCGTCGAGGAGTACGAGATGAAGGACGGCAGGAGGCTGCACCTCCTCGGCGAGGGAAGGCTCATCAACCTTGCGGCCGCGGAGGGGCACCCCGCGTCAGTGATGGACATGAGCTTCGCCAACCAGGCGCTGTCGGCCGAATACCTCGTGAGGGAGGCGAAGAAACTCGAGAAGGCGGTGCACGGTGTCCCCCAGGAGATAGACAGCAGGATCGCGCGCATCAAGCTCGAGACGATGGGCATCAGCATAGACCAGCTGACCGCCGAACAGGAAGAGTACCTGTCTTCATGGGAATCGGGGACCTGATGGGATAAGTGCGCAGCGCAAGTCCACAGGGGACCTGTGACCTGACGCGAGAACCCGGCCCGTTCTTGGAAGGAGGATTGGAATGGACGCGAATGACATGGGGAATAGTGTGGGTGCTGTTTGGTCTTGTGCTGGCACTGGTCAACACGCTGATCGCTCCCGGTGTGCTCGACCGCGGCTGGCCCTTCCTGCTTGTCGCGATGGATACCCTGCTGCTGGCCGAGCGGCGGCGCTAGTCTGGCGCAGCACTGCCGGGAACTGTATGGGCTGCGCTTAGAGTTTGCTCTGCAAACTCGTGTAAGGGAGACTTTGCGGCTCCGTTTGGATCAAGAAGTCCTGTAAGTCACCAGTCTGGCGCAGCACTGCCGGGAACTGTATGGGCTGCGCTTAGAGTTTGCTCTGCAAACTCGTGTAAGGGAGACTTTGCGGCTCCGTTTGGATCAAGAAGTCCTGTAAGTCACCGGTCTGGCGCATCATTTCAAGAAGCGGCCCGCCACGATCACTCCCGTACAGCCGTAGAGGGCGTGACCGAGCCATGGCCCGAGCTGGGGCGGCAGGACGCCGTGCTGGCCGAGGACTGTGCCAGCCGTGACGACAAGGTGGTAGGACAGCCCGAGGGTCACGGCGACGGCGAAGCTCATCAGCAGGCCGGAACGCCTCCAGCGCAGGGCCAGCGGGAGCGAGAGCAGGGCGAGGACGAGGTTACTCAGCGGAAAGCTGATCTTGGAGTGGAACTCGGCTATCTCCGGCTTCGGGTTGTAGCCGGTCGAACGCAGGTCCTTGATATCCTGCCAGAGCTGGTAGGCACTGCGGTGCCTTGCTGAGAGCGCACGTCTCTGCAGCAGCTCGTCGAGTGTCTCCTGGATGGGCGGCTGGTCGAGCTTGAACCGGACGTGGGGAACAGGTTCCCGCCGCTCGCCCGACAGGATGCGGCTCTCATGAGCCCGGAAGAACTCCCAGCCGTTGCTGTCGATGACCAGGCGGTTCGCGCTTATCAGCGGGTCCCATGAGCTGCGCTCGGTCCCCTTCATGAAAGTGACGTGTTCGAACACCTTTCTCTCGCGGTCCCACTGTCCCTTCTTCGCGTACAGCCTCCACGAAGGCGTGCCGGGAGAGCTGTTCTCCACGATCTCGATGCCCTTCATCTCTCCGGTCTGCTTGTTCGCCTCGGCGATGTTGAACATCAGCCTTGACCGGGGGGCGTAGAAGCGCACTTCGCGCTCGATGTCGGGCTCTATCACCCTGTTCACCTCGCGCTGCTTCAGTTCGTGCGCCTTCCGGGCGGTCCGCGGGACGCTCCACTCGTTCGCCACGAGGACGAGAGCCGATATCAACACGGTCATCCCGAGAAGCGGTACGCTGATGCGGCGAGGGCTCACGCCGTTCGAGCGCATGGCGGTGATCTCGTTTGTACGCGAAAGGTGGCCCATCTGATAGAGCAGTGCAAGCGTCACTGCGAGGGGGCTCATCTGGACCGCCACCGAGGGGAGGCTGGCGAGGTAGTACTCGGCTATGGTCGAGAGCGGGACCTTAGCGCTCATGTAGCGGTTCAGGTGCCCGAAGAGGTCCACCACTGTATAGAAGGATATGAACGCGAGCAGGCAGAACACGTATCCGGAGAGGAACTCCCTTGTCGTATAGCGGTCGAGTATCCTCACTGCTGCTATCTCCGTGCGGTCCGGACGAGAAGGATCGACCCGGTGAGCCCCAGCACCACGTTGGGCATCCACATCGCCGGGGCCGGCGGCAGTATGCCCCGCTCGCCCATCGCTTCGCCTGCCGTCAGCAGGAGGTAATACAGCACCATCACGAAAAGGCTCAACCCGAAGCCTGCCGACTTACCGCCCCGCCTCATCTGGAGAGCAAGGGGCCCGCTGACCATGACGAAAGCGAGACTGGCGAAGGCCAGGGACCAGCGCTCCTGGAGTTCCGTCTCCAGCCTGGTCGATGACAGGCTTTTGTCCCGGTACTCCTGTATCCTGTCTTTCAGCTCGTTGTCGGTCATCTCCCGGGAACGTTTCACTCCGGGACTGGGAAGCAAGGGGAGCGAGAACACTATCCGGTAGCTCTTGAACTCTGTCTCGTCGGCGTCCGTGACATTCTCGCCGAACTTTGTGATGACACCTCGGAAGAGCTCCATCTCGGCACGGCCGCTCTCATCGTCTATCCTCAGGAGCGCCGTTTCCGCCTTCGTCGTGGTCTTGATGCCGCTGTCGGATTCCCGGGATATCAGCACGTCGAAGAGGTGGTCGTCAGTGCGCTTGCCGATGAAGATCGTGCACTTCTCGAAGTCCTCTATCAGCACCCCCTCCCGGAAGATCACCTCGGGCTTGCGTACCCCCACGCGGCGGAGGAGCTGCTCGTAGGAGTGCCTGGCGGATGGTACGATCTGCCCGTTGAGCTTCAGGGAGAGCGCGCTCAATGCGAGGGCGGCGCACAGCGCCGGCACGAGGACATGCATGGGGCTGATGCCGCACGAGCGGATGGCCGTGACCTCGTTTTCGGAAGCAAGGCGGCTCATCGCCAGAAGCGTGGCAGTCAGCATGGCCATGGGCAGGGAGTAGGAAAGAGAAAAGAGCGGCACGTAAGGGACAAGGCGCAGGAGTCCGCCTCCGACCTGCACGACCATCTCGGCAAGGTCCCGCATGACCCCTATGAACAGTATGAAGGTGAAGATGGTAAGGCCGAGGAAGAACGGTCCCACCAGTTCGCTGAAGAAGTATCGTCTCAGTATCCCCATTGGTCTTTCCCGATTTGTCGTACGGAACAGTATTCGGGGCATTATAACCCAGGGATGCCTCGCTCACCACTGCTAAGAACCTTATGGGGTGAGCTTTGTAATTCGGGGACAGGTCACTTAATTCCTGCAGGTTGTGAGTATACAGAATTAAGTGACCTGTCCCCGAAACTCGAAACTAAGGCGTTGCAGTGCGGGCAGGAAACTGATACAGTAAGAGGGAACTTTTCGATGGTGTTCGGCGTCTAATCTATTGTGGAGTATGCGGTTTTGATGGGCGGGCGCCCCGGTTGTCCCCAGGGGCTGGAATGAGGAGTGTGCTGGATGGAAGCAGCAGAGTCTGCCACGCAGGAGATACCCGAGTCCACACTGGAGGTGGCCGAGAGGGTCGCCCAGGCGCACCAGCAGCTCACCAGCCAGATGGGGCGCGTAATAGTCGGTCAGCATGACGTTGTGGAGCTGATGGTGCTGGCGCTCTTCTGCCGGGGCCACTGCATCCTGGAGGGCGTTCCGGGGCTCGCCAAGACCCTTATGATATCCAGCGCCGCGCAGCTTCTCAGCCTGGAGTTCGGCCGCATACAGTTCACTCCCGACCTGATGCCCTCGGACATCACCGGGACGGAGATACTGGAAGAGGACCAGTCGACGGGGAAGCGGGCGATGCGGTTCGTGCGGGGGCCGATCTTCGCGAACGTGGTCCTGGCCGACGAGATCAACCGTACTCCCCCGAAGACGCAGGCGGCGCTCCTGCAGGCGATGCAGGAGTACCACGTCACGGTGGCCGGGGAGCACCACTGGCTGGACGTGCCGTTCTTCGTGCTCGGCACCCAGAACCCCATCGAGGCGGAGGGGACATACCCGCTGCCCGAGGCCGCACTTGACCGCTTCATGTTCAAGATAAAGGTGGACTATCCTTCGCAGGAGGAGGAGATCGAGATCGCGCTGACGACGACGAGCCAGCTGCAGGAACAGCTGGAGCCCGTCCTGAGCAAGGAGGACATCCTTCTGATGCAGGGAGTGGTGAGGGACGTCATCGTGGCCCAGCCGGTCGCCGCTTATGCGGTGCGTCTCGTGCGTGCGACCCGTCCCAACAACGAGGGAGAGCCAGATTTCATACGGAAGTACGTGACATGGGGCGCGGGACCCCGTGCGTGCCAGGCGCTCTTGCTGGGGGCGAAGGCGAAGGCGCTCCTGGATGGGCGGCTGCATGCATCGATAGAGGACATCCGCCATATCACCAGGCCGGTCCTCAGGCACCGCCTTGTGACAAACTTCACCGCCGAGAGCGAGAAGATAAGCGCGGACGACGTGATAGGCGAACTCCTGGACGAGATGCCTGAGACAGAACTGGAGTAGTCCCAGCAGGGACCGCTTCCGAGGCGGGGTCTGAGTGATCCGGGAAGGGATCGCCACGGCTTGAGGGTGTGCCGGGGAAGAGGGGGCCGGGGGGCCCTCGCACAGATATGTTGCGAAAACGCTTCATAGACCCGCAGGGCTTCGAGCGCATTGCGAACATGGAGCTGGTCGCCCGCCTTACTGTTGAGGGCTTCCTGGCGGGCCGCCACCGCAGCCCGCATCACGGTACGAGCGTCGAGTACTCGGACCACCGCCCTTACTCGGTGGGTGACGAGATCCGGATGCTGGACTGGAAACTGCTTGCCAGGACCGACAAGTACTACGTGAAACTCTTCGAAGACCAGACCAACCTGCGTTGTACCGTCATGCTGGATGTCTCCCGCTCGATGGGGTTTTCTGCCGGGAAGCGGATGACCAAGCTGGAGTACGGGTGCTACCTGACTGCGGCTGTCGCCTACCTGCTGCTGCAGCAGGGCGATGCTGTCGGCCTCGCGCTCGTGGACAACCAGCTGCAGCAGTACCTTCCCGCGCGCGCGACCGCCAGTCACTTCCGCACGATCCTCGAACTGCTCGAGGAGAGCCGGGCGAACGAGCCGAGCCGCATGGCCGGAGTCATGCACGAGCTGGCCGGGCGGGTGAAGCGGCGCGGGCTGGTCATCATAGTGAGCGACCTCCTCGACGATCCGGCCGAGATGCTCGGGGCCATCGACCACTTCAGGTACCGCAAGCATGAGGTGATAGTCTTTCACGTGATGGACCCCTATGAGCTCGAGTTCCCCTACGAGGGGCCGACGCGGTTCAAGGACATCGAGGGGTCGGGGATGGTGGTCACCAACGCGGCAGCCATCCGGGGGCGATACATGAAGCGGCTCCGGGAGTTCATGGAGACGCTGAAGACGGGCTGCCTGCAGCGGGACGTGAGCTACGAGGTCGCCTCGACCGGGGTCCCCTGGTCGGAGATGCTTACCGGGTACCTGGCGAGACGAAGCCGGATGGGCTGACGGCTGGGGAAGCTGCGGGGATGCCCGCGGGAAACGGTCTGATATGGTAAATCCGCTACTGCTGTGGTTCCTTCCGCTCGCGCTGGTGCCGGTGCTGCTGCACCTTATCACGCTGCACCGGCTCAACATCGTGGAATTGGCCACTTTCCGCTTCCTGATGGAAAGCTACGTGCAGCAGCGCCGGCGCACACGCCTGCTGGAGCTGCTGGTGCTGCTGCTGCGCTTTGCCTTCATTCTCCTTATCATATTCGCGGTGTCGCGGCCCGTGGTCCGGAAGATGGGCTTCCTGGCGGGCGGCCGGGGAGGAAGAGACGTGGCCATCGTGCTTGACGCCTCTCCCTCGATGTCCCTGCTGAGCGGGGGGACCACGAGCATGGAGCGTGCGCGCGCGGCCGCCGAGACCGTCATCAAGGCGCTGGGCCCGGAGGACTACGTACGCGTCATCCGGGCGGGAGGCGCGCCCCAGGTAATCGGCGAGGGGTTTGCTGCCCGGCCCGAGGCGATACTGGAGCACATGGACGACCTGGAGACTTCTGCTGCAGGCGCGGACCTCGCGGCGGCTCTGGAGGAGGTGTTCGCCTCGAAGGCGCACGGGGGGCGCCTGGTCTGCCTGGTGACCGACGGGCTGAAGAAGACATGGGGCCCGCTGGCGGGCCATCCCGTGCTGAAGAACTTCGACGACGATACCGGGGTGGCGGTGATAAACGTCGGACCGGCAGAAGCGGTGAGGAACGCGGCGGTCGTCGGGAACCCTCCTGCGGCGGGGCGGGCGATCGTGGGCCTGCCGGTACTGCTGGACGCGGTGGTGGTCAACAGCTCGCCCAACTCGCCCGTTGACACTGTCCTCTCGGTCCTGCTGGATGACGAACTGGTGACAAGGGTCAATATCTCCCTTCAGCCGGGCGAGCAGGTGACGCGTCGCCTGAGTGTGATACCGGAGCATGCCGGCGTCATCCGCGGGAGGTTCCAGCTCCCCGCGGATGCGTTTCCGGATGACGACGAGTTCCTCTTCAGCATAAACGTGGAGGAGAAGCTGGACGTGCTGGTGGTCACCGGGTCGGCGGGAGGGCTGAGTGCGGAGAAGCCGGGGCTGTACGCGCGGGCTGCCCTGAGCGCTCCGCGGCAGGCGAGCGGCGCGTTCGGTGATGATGCGAGACGCCTTTCCGAGGCGCTCGACATCAGGACCCTGGAGCCCGGGAAGCTCACACGGGCGCTGCTTGAGGGAGCGGACTCGGTCATCCTGGCGGATGTGCCGGTCACCGCCTCCAGCGGGCCGCTGTTGAGGTCTTACCTCGAGGGCGGCGGGGGCGTACTGGTACTCCCCGGGCCGAACGTCGACCCCGCGCTGTACGGACAGCATCTCTTCCAGGGCGCTGCCGCGGCGGTGGGTCTCGGCCAGCCGGTCGGCGACGTGGAAGACGAGGCGGGTTTTCTGCCTGTGACCGGGATCAGCCTCTCGCACCCTGTCCTGAGCGCATTTGCCGATGACGAGGTCGAGTACTTCAGCACGGTCAGGTTGTACCGCCGTTTCCCGCTGCAGTTCGCCGGTGGGGCGGAGGCGGGAGCACGCTCCAGTGTCCTGATGCGGCTGCCCGACCGGAGTCCGCTGCTTGTCGAGACCGGGTTCGGAGACGGTACTCTGATGGTGGCGGGGTTTGCGGGTGCGCCCAACTGGTCGAACCTGCCGCTGAAGCCCGAGTTCGTGCCGCTGCTCCTGCGGGCAGTGACGTATTTGCAGAGGCCGGCGGACGTGATGGCCCCGGGAGCAGTGCCGCCCGGGCAGCCGGCTGCCATAAGCCTGTCGGGTACGTGGAAGGGAGCGGAAGTACAGGCTACGGACCCGGACGGAAAGCGGCATCACGTGGAACTGCACCGCAGCTCAAACAGGCTGGTCGGGGCCATGCTGGAGACCCATGCAAGGGGGTACTACTCGTTCGAGGTGTTCCCCCGGACGAGTGGGGCCCCGGAGCGCGTCGAGGCGGCCTTTGCGGTGAACCTTGCGGGCCAGCAGGGCGACTTCGCACCCGCCGGGGAGGCGGAGATCCGCTCGTTCTTTGCCGGGTCCCCGAAGATGCAGTATCTGACGGGTTCGCCGGAGAAGCCTATCGGCTCGGGCGAGGTGGCGGGAAGGGGAGAGATCTGGCGCATTCTGATATGGGTGACTTTCCTGGTGATAGGGGTGGAGTTTTTCCTGACCACTCTCAGGCCGCAGGACGAACAGGGCCGGGGGATGGTCGCACGGGGCGCGGCACGGCTGCGTGACGGGAGCGAGCAGATACGCCGCACCCTTACTCCCGTGCCCCGGACGGGGACAGGCGGCAGTGGCGGGATGAGGGAGTAAGAAGATGGATGAAAGCAGAGACTTCCAGTCGGCCCGGGTGGAGGGGCTGGTGGCCCTGACGCGCCGCAAGCTGCGGCAGAACGCGGTCGTGATGGGCATCGCCCTTTCGGTGGTCGCGGTCGTGGGCTGGCTGACCGTGACCGCGCTGGCTGACCTGGTGGCCGCATTCCCGGTGGCGGTGCGCGTGGCGGTGGCAGTGGTCTTCTGGGTGCTCGCCGCAGGGTCGGTCGTGGTACTCATCTACTGGCCCGCGGTAAGGCGGATGGAACTCGAGCAGGTAGCGTTCCGCATGGAGCGTGCGATCGGCAGGATGCACAACCGGCTGGTCACCGTGATGGACCTGCGGCGCAAGCACTGGCAGGTGGAGGGGCGCAGTGAAGCGTTCGCTGAGCGGCTGGTGGACCAGACAGTGGAGCGGATGGACGGGTACAGGGTGGGCTCGGTCGCCGACCCGAAGCCGACCCGGCGGGCCATGGCGGCGGCGGGCGGGGTGCTGGTCGTCGCGGCAGTGCTGGTGCTTGCGCTTCACGATCATATCCCGGTGGCGGTAATGCGGCTGCTCCTGCCCACGAGGCTAATAGCTCCGGCCGGCTCGGTGACGCTCATCGCTCACCCGGGGGACATCGAGGTGTTCCAGGGGGAACCGGTGCGCATATGGGCGACTGTGGAGAGAGGCGAGGTCGAGGCACTGGAGCTCCGGCTGCGGTCCGACGACGGTACCAGGGCTGCCTACCCGATGCAGCGCGGGGAAGACGGCCGGTTTGCCTTCACGCTCAGCGCGGTCACGGGTTCCTGCGACTACCAGCTGGTGGGGGGCGGGACATGGACCCTCGGGAACCGGATCACAATGCTTCGCCGGCCGATCATAAATGAGCTTTTCGCTTCGGTGGTGCTCCCCAAGTACATGAGACTCCCCGAACCCCGGGAAGTGGACAAGCATGCGACCGAGATCGCGGCCCCGGAGGGCTCGATCGTCCGGATAGGCGCCTCGGTCAGCGGCGATGTGGCCGGCGGGCGCGTCAAAGTGATGTTTGTGGACAGGACAGAGGCAGAGGTGACACGGACCGAGGAGACCGTATGGTTCGACGACGATCTTCCACCGGACGCCGAGCTGACGGGCAGGTGGCGCTGGACGAGCAGGGGAGCCTATAGCGGCGCGAGGGCCCACACTTTCAACTGGGACCGCCAGCCGTACGGCTTCCGCACGCGGTTCAGCAAGCTGGACCTCGGCGGGAGCGAGGCGTTCTTCATCTACGTATGGCTTGACCCCGGCGACCCGCCGCGGGCGGTCACGGTGCGCGCGAGTGGTAAGGGTGCTTCGCGGGATCTTGTCTGGACGGCGGCGGCGGAGCCGGCTGAGCCGGGCGGGGCGGCGCACACCGGCAGGCTTCCGGCTCCGGGCACGTGGCACAGGCTGGAGGTGCCGGCCAGCCAGCTCGCAGCCGAGCTGGACGGGCTGACCTTCGAAGTCAAGGGGGGGACGGCGCTCTTCGACAGGGCGGGCTCGTTGCAGAAGATGACCCGCACAGTGGAAGAAGACCACCATGACCTGCTGGGCGGGATACTGATGAGGCCGGACGGGGAAACGGGGCGGTGGGTGGGACAGGTCCCCGCCGTCGAGCTTTACTACTCCGTGGAGTTCCGGAACCACCTCGGGCACACCAGCGTGCCGACAAAGCCGGTCGCTATTCGTCCGACGCCCGACAGGCCGCCGACGGTGGTCATCGAACGCCCGGGTTCCGACATCACTGTCTCCGGGGAGCAGGTAGTGCCGCTGGTCGCGCGCGGGTTCGATGACTACGGCGTGGCTGAGATGTGGCTCGAGGCGGGCATGGGCACCGACGCGTTCACACAGACCCGTCTTATCATCCGCTACGAAGAGGCGCTGACGAACCGCGTGGCGGTCGGCTCGGTGGACACGGAGAAGCTGGGCCTGAAGCTGGACCAGCCGCTCTTGTGCCGGGTGAGGGTCAGGGACTTCAAGGCCCAATCCGCCGTCAGCGAGACGTTCAAGATAACGCTCGTCGAGGTTTCAGAGGAGGAGCTGGCGGAGGCCGAGGCTCTTGCTTCCCTTGAAGGGGTGAGGGAGGAGGTGGAGAGCCTGCTGGAAGAGGCAGCCGGGATCGATGGCGCCCTGGAGGATCTCGCGGAAACGCTGCCGGACTCATTCGATGCCGAGACCGACGATACGGGCACTGTCCAGTTGCTGAACCTCGACGGTACGCCGATGACGGGCGAGCAGATCCGGGAGCTCATCAAGGAGTGGGAGGCGGAGACATCCCGTGAGGACCGCCAGCGCCTGGAAGAGCTCCGGCGCCTGGTCGCGGAGCAGCGGGCGGGGATACTCGAGCTTTCCGAGAATCTCATGGACGCCGCAGGCGAGCGGGAGTCGATGTTCGCGCTTCCCTCCGAGACGGACGTCATGCGCGAGCTGGCGGAGATGGCTCGCGAGGCGGCAGAGATGGTGACCGAGCCGGCCGCCGGCGAGCAGCAGGAGGCCGATACGCTTGCCTGGCTGGCGAGCCGCCGCAATGCACTCCCGGAGGCC
>SDBT01006265.1_pt1 | contig 19804 bp, 16 predicted proteins | sample 2277101 | NCBI WGS metagenome assembly SDBT01 (sample SAMN10404973, study PRJNA504765) | marine sediment metagenome | isolation source: marine sediment core GS10_PC15, 103 cmbsf | place: Arctic Ocean: Southern Knipovich Ridge | collected 2010 | reverse complement strand
GGCCTGTAAAGATAAGCATGGCCTGGAGAAGGGACTCTTGTGGCGCCGGGTGTATGAGGTTTCCGGCGGAGATTGGCTGCCAATGGGTGATGCATGGCTCGGTAATGTGTTTGCCTATAACATTTCTATAGCCTGCAACCATTGCCGGCAACCTATATGTCAGGAAAACTGCTCTGCCGGGGCGATCTATAAGCGCGACGATGGTATTGTTTTGATTGATGAGGATAAATGTATCGGCTGCGGCCATTGCAGTTTGACCTGCCCATATGACGCGCCGCAGTATGACGAGAAGGCCGAAAAAATGACCAAGTGTACCTTCTGTTACGATTATATCGATCAGGGTAAGCCCCCGGCCTGCGTAGCAGCCTGCCCGATGCGGGCCCTGGAATTTGGAGAAATCACCGAAATTGAAGCTAAATATGGCCCGGTTACCCCGGTCTACCCCTTGCCGGAAACCGCGCTGACCAAACCGGCCCTTGTGATTACCCCACACAAAGATGCTCTGCGGGCTTTAACCCAACCCGCTAAAATCGATAACCGGGAGGATTGATTGTAGACGACCTACGGCAATTGTCATTTTATTTTCCGGGACCGGGGCATTAAAATCCGGCGGATTTTCACGACAATGCATGTAAGTCCCGAATCCTTTGCCTTGGGGATAATTCTTCCTTAATTATAATCCTTAAATAATATCACCCGATGAAATCAAATAGTGATCATTTCCTGAACACCGCTTCATCGATCATGGCGATCAGGTTCTCCAGGGGTGCGCCCGCCTGCACCGTGATCCCGGGCTCGAGTATATATCCGCCCCCCTTCCCCATTTCGTGTTTGAGCTTTTTTATCTCTTCCCGTATGCGATCGGGGTTTGAGTAGGGGATGAGCTCCTGTGTTCCGAGCCCCCCGCAAAACGTCAAATCCCTGCCGAACTCCCTTTTCAATTCGTATACGTCCATTGCTTCCGGCTGGATCGGGTGAAGAATATCCAGCCCGATATCGATCAGGTCCGTGATAACAGGCTTTATACTCCCGCAGCAGTGGTGAAATATAGTCCGCCCGTTCTCCCTGGCGAATGAATAAATATCTTTCAGGCGCGGTTTTATAAAATGCCGCCAGGCTTCGGGCGACATCAGCATCCCGTTCTGGGCCCCGTAGTCGTCACTTACACCTATCCCGTCGAATTCATATCGGTCAAAAAGAATACGCATGGTCTCCATAATATAATCTGTCAGGCACATGAGCAGTTTTTCAACAAAACCCGGCTCTGTAATAACATCGCTAAGTATATTTTCAAGACCGCGCATGAACGCCGCCCGTTCCCAGAGATCACCGACAAAAATTATTGTGTAGTTCTCCCTGTTTTTATCACACCATTTTTCTATTCCTTTGAAACGGTACTCCCACGCCGGGTCCGGAAAGCTGTATGCCGCAAGGTCCGGCCCCTGGAAGCACGGGATAATGGGTACGCCCCGATCGATCTCGCTTGTCGTCCAGGTTACACCGAACTCATCCTTTAAGGTTTCACCGAACTCATCCGGGTGCGCGTACAGGGGCTTTATCGTTTCAGGCGCCTGTATCCTGAGAGGGAAATTCAGTTCTTCTTCAATATCTGCTGTGTCATAGTACTTTTCCAGCATCTTCTGTATCGGAGGTGTAAACATGAAGTTAAAGGGCACTCGGTCCCTCTCCCTGTGCTGCAGAGTTTGCTTGATCCAATCTTTGTTGCCGGACATGGCAGGACGACCTCCCGGTTATGTGGTAATATATTCTGATCCTGAGGATCAGGATATATATATCCTGATCCTATCCTGAAAATAATCTTTCTGCGCAGCCGTGTTATAATGCCTTTAAATCAATCAAGCGCCAGCTTTGACCTGATAATGGTGTCTTCCTCAGAGGGTCCCGTTGAGACTATCGCGATTTCGACTCCAAGCATATCCTCAAGCGCCCGCACATAATCCTTTGCGCTCGCCGGCAGGTCTTTGTATCTTCGTACTCCCGCAGTTTTATCCCACCCTTCAAACTCTTTATATACCGGCTGAGCTCTTCCAAGAACATTCACATTGGGGGGGGGATCCGAGGTTACCTGTCCATCCAGCCTGTAGCCCGTACAGACCCTGACAGGCCCTATCCCGTCAAGCACGTCGAACTTGGTCATAGCGAGCCTGTCTATTCCCGAAACCATCAGCACATATTTTACCGACACAGCGTCGAACCAGCCGCACCTCCTCGGCCTTCCGGTTGAAGCCCCGAACTCGGCACCTCTTTCTCTCATAAGGGAGCCTGTCTCGTCTTCCAGTTCTGTGGGAAAAGGGCCGCTGCCGACACGTGTTGTGTACGCTTTTATTATACCGACAACTTCCCCTATGCTTTTCAACCCTATTCCAAGCCCGGTTAAAATTCCGCCGGGCACCGGGCTCGAAGATGTCACATAAGGGTAGGAACCGCAGTCGACATCGAGCAGAACACCCTGCGCGCCCTCATAGATTATCTTCCGTTTTTCCTGTATATAGCGGTTGAGCAATTTTGCGGTGTCCGTCAGGTAGGGGTTTATGATCTCCCGGTATTCTTCGATCGTCTTCATTACATCCCGCTTTTCAACAGGTTTCCTCCCGAAACGCTTGACAAGTATCGTATTTACCTCGTCAAGGGCGCGTGTTACCGCGGCTTCCATGTAACCCTTTTCCGCAAGATCACAGGGCCGTATACCGATCCTGGCATACTTGTGCGTGTAAGCAGGGCCTATACCTCTTTTTGTTGTACCGATACCGAGCGATTCCTCGTACGCTTTATCAAGCTCTATGTGATAGGGCATGATCAGGTGGGCCCTGTCGGAAACAAAAAGTCTTGACTTTGCACCGACCCCGGCTTCCTTCAGCATGTTCAGCTCCTCCTGAAGCGCATAGGGATTTACTACCACACCGTTTCCGATTATACAGACTTTATCCTCCTTCAATATGCCCGAAGGGACCAGGTGCAGCACATATTTTTTCCCGCCGGTTACCACGGTGTGCCCCGCGTTGTTCCCTCCCTGATATCGACAGATCACATCGGCCTTGCCTGATAATAGATGAACGATTTTTCCCTTTCCTTCATCTCCCCACTGCGCCCCGATAACAGCTAAACTCCTCATGTCAGTCTCCACGTTGTTTGATTATCGATATAATATACATTAATATTATCAACATTTAGATTGATTTTATAACAATATATGATAAATTTTTACAATCATCTTTAAAAACCGGGAAACCAGGTATGAAAGATTCGAGAATGGAAAATTTCAAATACAAAATATCAAAATGGGCGCCTTTCGGAGACCCTGCTGTCTGTAAGAAAGTCAGAGGCATTAAAAAAGAGGACCTTTGCAGGCACTCAAACCGGGACCTGAAAATTGAAATCGTGAGAGATGATGAGTTCGCTTTCAGGAGGGTGTACGATATTTTTTCCAGAATAAAGCAGGCTGCAGATGAGGATAAAAAACTTGTATTGGTCCTGCCGCAGCCCCATCCCCATTACATAAAAGTGGCTTACCTTGTCAACAAGTTCAGGGTAAACTGCAGCAAGCTGTATACTTTTAACATGGATGAATGGGCGGATGAAGATGGAAACATTGCCCCGGAAAACTGGCCCAACGGGTTCATGTACGCGATGAAGAACAATTTCTACAACAGGCTCGACAAGGACCTGCGGCCCCCGGAGGACCACATACAGGGCCCGACCAATAAAAACCTGGAATATTATGGGATAATGATCGAAGACCTCGGCGGGGCGGATGTCTGCTACGGTGGGATAGGGTGGAGCGGTCATGTGGCGTTTATCGAACCCTGCGCCCCCGAATTCGAAGGCAGCTTTGAAGAATGGAAAGAAATGGGGACGAGGATTGTAACTCTCAGCCCTTTTACGATAGCGCAGAGCTGCCTGGATGCCGATTTCGGGATGAGTGGCGACTGGTCCTGGATACCGCCAAAGGCCGCGACAATCGGGCCCGCTCAGATAATCGGCGCGCGGTTGAGGAGCTCGTGGAACAGCTTCACTATCAACAGCACCGATGTGTCATGGCAGAGATTTACTATTAGGCTCGCCATTCACGGGCCGGTCACGAACAAGGTGCCGGCCTCGATACTTCAGCTCGGCCCGACCGAAATGCATATTTCTGAATCCGTTTCTGAAAATATCGAAATTCACCGTGAGTTGAGCTGGTACAGCTGAGGAGGTATCAGCGTTGGAGATATCAACATTTATGAAGAAAAAAACTCTAATTACCCTACTTTCAACCGCCGCAGTCGTGCTGGTCTCATCGCTCATTTTTTTTGTTATTTACCCTGAAAGGGGAAACAGATATCAGGAAGAGGAAGCTGATCTCGACGGCCACCCCATATACTCGCAGTACAGTTTCAGCACGGACCCGGGAGTAATTAATATAGGCATCCAGCCGCTTTACCTGCCGACGGGTATAATTTTTGAAGCTGTTAAACGTGATAAAATATTGAAGCACGCCCTGTCGGATCTCGGTGTAACGGTTGAGTACTACCCTTTTTTGAAAGGGGATGATGTTAATTATTTCCTGTATAAAAAGAAGCTGGACTCCGGGATCGGCGGCGATATGCCGGCGATCTCCGCGGCTTGTGAAATCGACATAACCATCCCCCTTGTCGTGCAGAATGGCTTTGATTCCATAATAACAAAAAAACTGATCCTCATTTCCGACCTCATGAACAAGCGCATAGCTTACCCCTTCGGTTCGATCTCTCATTACACGATTTTAAACACCCTGGCAATGGCGGGAATTTCAGAAAAAGATGTCAAACTGGTTGCCATGGATGTGCCTGAAATGGCGGAAGCACTGTCAGCCAACAGGATCCACGCATTTACAGCCTGGGAGCCTATGGTAGCGGAAGCCCTCCAGGATCATCCGGATTTCAAAAGAAATTTTCGGAGCATGACTTCCGGGTATATGTACTTCACAAACGAGATCGTCAAAAGCAATCCGCAGGCGGTAAAACAGATAATTGCCGCTGTGGTCCGCTCATTTCGGTGGTTTCATCTTGATATTGATAATTTAATATTGTCTTCAAAATGGAATCTGGAGGCCGGCCGGGCACTGACCGGGAAAAAAAGCAATCTTTCTGAATCAGATATAGCCCGGCTCGCGAAAAAGGACATTCTACAGTATAATTCTCCGCCTCCCGTATCGGAGAGGGAGCTTCAAGAAGGAGGTACTTTGCAGAGAGAATACGAATTTCTAAAAAAACTGGGTAAAGTCCCTCAAACCAGCAGCTTGGAAGAAGTACTGAACAGCTTTGACAGTACTTTATTCAGAGAAGTGCTTTCCAATTCCCGATTTTACAGGATAGACGAATTCGATTACTCGCAGTAGCTGCAGCCCTAATTTTAACGCTTTACCGATTTTACATTTTGATTGACGGTGACAGTGTTGGATATTAGCTTATTTTATCATTTAGCACAAGAGGATTTTCATGGCTTCCCCCAAGCACAAAAAAATGACTGCAAAGAAACTGATCGTCTCGCTTATAATCGGATTTGTTGCAGTTGCATTCGTGGGAAGTTTCGCGTACAGGTATACCTCAAAGAAGGGAACCTCCACGCAGGTAGCTGTTATCAACGGCGAGCCTTTATCTGTCGAAAGCGACTCGTTGTTCGCAAATTTTTACAGGGAGTTTTATGAAGAGGAAAGACAGAATAGTGGAGAGGAGGGTATAGCCCCGGAAAAAAACCGCGAACTGATGCGAAGGGCTCTTGATGCTGCAATTCAGAGAACTCTCATCCTCCAGTTCGCGAAAACCGAAGGCATTGCGATCGAAAGGGAAACTGTGCTTGCCACAATTATTAGAAAGGGATATTACGCGGGAAATGGTAAGAATTTTGATGAAGACCGGTTCGATCGGACACCTGAAACAACTAAAAGAGATATTTTTAAAAGCGAAGAGGAGCAGCTTATTATCAACCTGTTCTACGATCAATATTTTGGTTCGACAAAGACATCCGAAACCGAGGTAAAAGCGTTTTTCCAATTTACAGATTACGGAAAAAAGATCGAATACGTATACTTACGTTATGACGACATTTCGGAAGAAAAACTAAAAACTTTTTATAACGAAAACCCCAGGCTCTTTGAAAAGATGCGCGCGGCTCACATACTTATAAAAGATGATGAACAAAAGGCAAACGAAATATTAAACGAAGTCCTTGCCGATCCGGATAAATTTGAGGAAATCGCAAAAAGAGAGTCTGAAGACACAACAAAAGATAAAGGCGGGGACCTCGGTCAGTTCTACCGAAAGGATATGGTCCCTGAGTTTTCCGAGACAGCCTTTAATTTAAAGAAGGACGAGATAAGTCCCCTGGTGACAACCATGTTCGGATTTCACATAATAAAAGCACTCGAATCTCCCGGGGTCGAACCCTACGATAAAGCTTTGTTCAGGGTCAAACGGGAATATACGAGTGAAAATAGAGAAGAGGTTGAAAAAGCCGTGGCATCAAAAACCAGGGAGATACTCACCCGTGCAAGCTCAAATCCCGAGGATTTCGACGATGCTGTTTCAATATTCGACCTTAATATAACACGTACCGATTACATAACCGTAAGCGGTCAGTACATACTCTCTGAAGAGCGTGACGTGCCTCTTTTTGAGCTCATGAATAATGACAATCTCATTGATCTTGTATATTCCACCGAAATCGGCCAAATCGGAGGCCCGGTCAAGACTCGGGACGGCGAGATCATCTTTAAAGTTCTCGGGGAAAAAGCATTTGACCAGGAGGAATACGAGAAATCTAAAGATTACCTCACCAATATTTACCGGGACCTTAAAGAAAACAACCTGTTTAACGACTGGTACCTGCATTCTTTGAGGAACGCGAACATCATCGATAACTTCGATCAATTTTTCAATTCTTGATCATCAATAGATACCGTGGATAAAGACCGAATTTAAAACCGGTTTTCAATTAAAGAGGGAAATGCCGACCCGGCATCGCTTTCAGCGGCAATAATGAATGAAATTTTAAATAAAAACATAGTCTTCCTATCACGGCGTTTCCCCGATCTGATCGAGGGGTTGACTCAAAAAGACGAAACCGCGGCTTTTTCATTTTCACGCTCCCCCGGACCTAACATCTATTTCAAAAACAGGCCTTTCCATTCAAAGGCAGACCCTTTAAAAGAAGCCATCAACCTTGTAAAAGGCCTGACAGTAAAACCTGGATATATCTTTATTTTCATGGGCATAGGCCTGGGCTATCATATCGAGACATTTATTGAAATGTACGGGATTAACGCAAAAAACACGACCATAATCGCGATAGAAAAAAGCATCGAAGCCTTTTCGATTCTTGTAAACAACCGCGACATTTCTTTTCTGGAGGGTGCACATCTTTTCATAAACCGGGAGTTTAAACACGTTGCAGGTTTTTTTGAAAAACTCAATCCTCTTTCCTTTAAGGGCTACCGGATAATCAGATTAAGAGGGGCTTTTTCATCTTTTAGCGATTACTACACTGAACTAGAGAACTACTTTAAAAACTTGACATCAGGAAAACTTTCAGACGTGCTGACCCGTTTTGCCTTTGAAAGTCTCTGGATGAAAAACATAATTGAAAATGTCCCCGCCCTCATCGGGAAAAAGCCGATAAACACCCTGAAAAATGCGTTGAAAAATAAACCAGCCCTTGTCATGGGCGCCGGGCCGTCCCTTTTACGACAGATGGAGACCATAAAAAAGGTCTCAGAAAAAGTTCACCTTATTGCGGTTGACACTGCTCTCGAGCCCCTTCTCAAAAGCGGAATAAAGCCGGATGTTATAGTTACGCTGGATGCCCAGTTTTACAATCTCTTTGATTTTTTCTCCATTTTAAAAGGGAAAAAATACTCAAACGGAATGAAACTTGTCACGGACACCACAACCTACCCTAAGATACTGAAATACTGGCCCGGGGAACTTTATTTCAGTGAGAGTGTATCCAGGGTCAATGAAGGCGATAATATCCGGTATGAGGGGCATCCTCTGATGGATCACCTTCGCGGCTATATACCCTCGTTAGACCCCCTGGAATGCGGCGGCTCTGTGACAACTACCGCGATCGAGCTCGCATTATACCTTGGCGCAGATCCTGTAATAGTCACCGGTTTCGACCTGTCCTACACTTCCTATATGACGCATATAAACTCATCGGCTGTCTACACATTGTTTTCAACAAAGGAAACCAGGCTCCAAACCCTGCAAACAGCCATGATCGACTCTATTAGAAAAAGAAAATTACAGCGCATTCAGGGTGTTCATGGAGATCCGGTTCTTTCGGATTTTGTATTTCTTAAATATATTGACTGGGTCAAAGAAAAATATGAATACAAAAACAGGGTGTTTAATGCCACCTGGGAGGGCGCCAGCATTCCCAACATGACACACATCGGGCTGGAAGAAACTTTACTATCGCGTTTATTTATAAATAAAAAAACCCCGATACCGGAATTACCAGGAGAAAAAGTATCAAAAAAGAAATCGCTTGAATTTCTGGGTGATCTAAAAAAGCAAATCAAAAAAGCGAGAGCAGAGCTTGAAAACAGCCTGACTTCAGGAGCAGGGTTGGCCAATTTTTTAAAAAGCTACCCTTTTTTAAAAAATATTCTCCTGGAAACAAGAGCGCTTTACAGTAAGCACAGCTCAGCCTCTTCTCACATGATCATGTTTTTAAATCTTATGGAAAGACAGATCGACAGGTCGGTAATAATTGCCGGGGGCAAAAGGGGTTAGCCACACAGTCTGTTTGCGGGTGGTTTTTTACTCCATTTTCCTTACCTCATAAACCCCTTCCTCGACATAAATGTACACCGTCGTGTTTGAATAACTTTTAAAGGGAACCGATATGTTGTCCCCGCCGTTATTTTCCGCGTTATAGATCTCCCTTTCACCTATCCTGTCAGCCACAACAATTCGAATATCAGTTTTCTCCAGCCCGGCAGGGACTTCAAAATTAAGGACCCTGGCGTAGAGCTTTTCCCTCTCCCTTTCAGAAGGAAGATAGCCGACCGTAATTGTCACATTATCTCCTCTCCTAATGACAGTACCTTCACCGGGGGTATGAGAAATGATAAGACCATTCCGCGACGGATCCATTATATCTTCGGTTATGACCGAAACGAGCACACCCCTCAATGCAAGAAGCTCCATAACATCGGTAATTTTTTTCCCGGCAAGATCTTTCAAAGTAAAAGCTTTGATCTCTTTCCCCGCGCTGATCACAAGGTCGATCGTATCGACGTTTGTAATTGGTGTATTCGGAGGCGGAAATTGACCGATTATTGTTCCCTGAGGCTCTTCGGACGTTACAAATGTGGTATTCCCCAGTTTGATCGTTTTTCCCTGAAATGAAAATATTTCCTGGAGCCTGTTCTGAACATAGGCATTTGTTTTTCCTGTGTAATCCTCCACAATCGACACTATGGAGCCCTTGCTCACTATAAGCCTGATACCCTTCCCCTCCCTCACTATACTTCCAGCCTTCGGGTTTTGTTCCACCACAACATTTGCAGCGTGTTCGCTGAAATAACGCGGATCAATAAAGGCATTCAGTTTCTTTTTTTGTAAAATTAAAAGCCCCTCCATCAGCTCCGTACCGGTAATATTGGGAACTGTGACTTCCGGGGGACCTTTTTGCAAAAACCAGAAAACAAAGGTGGTCACAAGCCCGAACACAACGATAAAAATCAATAAAATGAAGATTATATTCCGTATTACAAGCTTTGAATTTGTCGCTATATACCTGTTAAATAATCGAAACATATTGTTTGTTTTTAAAAACAACCCTCCATTACCTGACTTAGATCCCGGGCCCATTCACATTCTCGCATCACAGGATTTTGCCCCTGCACCTTTGAATACAAACGGCGCCCTACCACTGCGGTATATTAATGTATAACAACTGAAATAAAAATAATCAACAGTTTATTATTAAGAATTTGTTGATTACATCAAGGACTTTAATGCCGCAAGTCGCATTAAAGTCATCAGGGACTTTAATGCCGCAAGTCGCTTTAAAGTCATCGTTCAGTTACCGGGTCCCGACTTCAGAATTTTTCCCTTAATGTCCTTGAAGCCCCTGGTAAAATCTTCGTGATTCATCCTTTTTTTACTCTCAAGCTGCAGCTCCCGGATGCCGAGCTTTCCGCGCCCCGTTTGTACTATAATACCATCATCTTTTGACACATCGAGAACCTGACCCGGTTTAGCTGGCAGCCCGCTTTTAAGTGAATGCTTGTGCGCGCTATATATTTTCAGCATTTTCCCATCCAGATAGGAAAACGCAGCAGGCCATGAATAATACGCTTTTATCCTCCGGCACAAAATTTCTGCCCCCTCCCGCCAATCGATCAAACCATCTCTCTTCCTGATCTTGAAGCAATAAGTCGCTTCGTCTTCGATCTGTTTTACGGCATTTATTTTTCCTGAAAAGTAGCCGGTAATTGTCTCCACCAGGAAAGCGGGAGCTAAAGCGATAATTTTTTCCATCAGATCTTCCGAGTTCCACTCCGTAACAACATGAATTTCTTTTGCTGCCAGGATATCCCCTGTGTCCATCTCATATTTCATGACTTGTACGGTGACACCCGTCTTTGTTTCGCCATTCAGCAAAGCGGATTGAACAGGTGACGGTCCCCGATATTTCGGAAGAAGAGAAGCGTGAAGATTAAGACAGCCGTTTTCGGGATAGTTGATGACATTCCGGGGGAGGATCGAACCGTAAGCGACCACAACAATAAGATCAACGCCATGGTCGCCAAGCGCCCGGATCAAATGTTCGCCAGGTTTTTCCGGCCGGTGAAGCGGAACTTTATGTTTTACCGCGGCATCGCTTACATAAGTTGGTTGAATTTTCTTTCCTCTTCCAAACTTCCTGTCCGGTTGGGAAACGATCATCGTTACATCGAAACACTTTAACAATGACTCAAGACACTCCGAGGCCAGCCTGGGGGAACCGAAAAAGGCGATTTTTGGGGTTTTACTCATTTAATTTCCAGAAAAATTCAGGGCGAGGCGGCACTATACTGTTTATTAAGGGCCTGGAGGTTTGCCTCAATAGCTTTTTTATCTTTATAGCTAAGTCTGTCAATAAAAAGCACGCCGTCGAGATGATCTATTTCATGCTGTATAACCCGCGCGAGCATACCTGTAGCATTTATCTCCACAAGCCTGCCGGAACGGGCAAGCCCCCTTAAAATGATATTCGCCGGTCTTCTCACATCCATATTTATTCCCGGAATACTGAGACATCCTTCTTCAATAACAACAGTTTCTTCGGAAAAAAAAGATATCACGGGATTTATTATGGCCAGCCTTTCAAAGTTTTTTTCTTTAATTGATACCACCATTATTCTTTCCGATACACCCAGCTGGGGAGCCGCGAGACCTATACCAACCTCCTCATCCATGGCTTCGAACATGTCTTTGATCAATTCCTGTGTTTCTTCATCGATTTCAGTCACTTCTTCCGAAACCAGACTTAAAACAGGATCAGGGTACACTATTATTTTTCTTTTAACCATACACAAAATATAATCTGGATAATTTCTATAAACAAGAATTTTCACCGGCGAAGGACAGAACTGTTTAAGGAGATACAGCGGTTAAAGCATCGATAAAGGATCGATATCGATCTCCATGTATTGTTCCCTGTTTTTACTCTGAGATTTGATGAGTTCTTTTAAAATCGACCTTACAGGCTCCAGCTGGTCCAGCTTAATAATGATATGTACCCTGAAGTACTTTTTTATGCGTGAGAAGGGGCAGAAGGCGGGGCCTAAAATTGAAATATAGTTTTCCGTTCTCTCCTGTATAAAGGAGACCGCAGTATAAGCGGTTTCGAACAGTTTTTTCGAATCATTTCCTCTAAATACAAGTCTAATAATCCTGCAAAATGGGGGATAACAGAGATTCTGTCTGTATTTTATTTCTTTCACAAAAAATTCTTCATAATCCTGGTTTTTCGCGGCCTGGATCGAGTAATGGGCGGGGTTGTACGTCTGGATAATAACCTCACCGCCTTTTTCACTCCGTCCGGCACGCCCTGAAACCTGCGTTATGAGGTTGAAGGTTCTTTCCGAGGACCTGAAATCAGGAAAGTTGAGTGATATGTCTGCGTTCAGCACACCAACCAGAGTAACATCCGGGAAATGCAGGCCTTTGGTGACCATCTGTGTCCCTATCAGGATATCTATCTCTTTTTTTGAAAACGCGGAGAGAATTTCGGCAATAGAGCCCCTCGATTTTACAGTATCGGTATCCATACGCGCAACTACAGCACCGGGGAAATAATCGTTAAGGACCCCTTCGATTTTTTCCGTTCCGAACCCTGAATATTTTATTCTTTCATCACTGCATTCCGGGCAGGTATCATGGGGCTGGTCCTGGTATCCGCAATAGTGGCACCTCAGGTCCCTCTCCTTTTTATGATAAGTGAGGGTAATATCACAGTTCTCACATTTAAAAACATATCCGCAATTTTCACAGAAAATATACGGCGAAAAACCTCTCCGGTTGAGGAACAGGATCATCTGCTCCCGTTTTTTCAGCCGTTTTTCGATCGCTTTAACAAGGATAGCCGATATATTTCTGTTCTCTTTGATCCTGCGCAGGTCGGCTACATGTGTAGTAGGGAGCTTCTGATCCAATACACGGCTGGGCAGCTCAAGAAGAGTAAATCTTTTTAATTTGGCAAGGTAGTAGCTTTCGACCGAAGGTGTCGCGCTTCCAAGAAGCAGGATCGCGCCGTGTTTTGCGGCCCTGTAATATGCAAGACCTTTCGCGTTGTACCTGGGGGTTTCGTCTGATTTATAGCTTGTTTCATGCTCCTCATCGATTATGATAATCCCGATATCCTTCATTGGCGCGAACACCGCAGACCGCGCCCCTATAACCACCCTCTTCTCGCCGGATTGTATCCTGTACCATTCATTGATCTTTTGGGCTTTTGTGAGCCGTGAATGAAGAATCGCAAGCTGGTCACCCATACGCTTTGAAAAATAACCTATTGTCTGCGGTGTAAGCGATATTTCCGGGACCAGGAGAATAGCTCCCCGGCCCCTTTTAAGGGTTTCATCGATTATCCTCAGATATATTTCAGTTTTACCGCTGCCGGTAACTCCATACAGCAGAAAATGCCGGGACCCCTCATTATCAAAAGATCTTATAAGGCTTTTAAATACAGCACTCTGATCTTCGGTGAGCTTTATTTCTGTTGGGCCGCGGTTTCCCGTAAAATGCTCGTCAAAAATTACTTTTTTATCCCTTTTTTTAATACCCTTCGGAATTATCGTCCACAGCGCTTCTCCGATTGAGCACAGGTAATGCCGGGCTATCCATTCACCTGTCTCTATCAGGTCTTCGTTCAGCACAGGCTCACTGTCAAGGACCGTTTTTACGGGCTTTATTTTTACATTAGAGACCCCCGGTTTCTCTTTTGTCCGGTAAATTATCCCGACTGTCTCTTTATTTCTCAAGTCGACGGTAACCCTCTTGCCAACCCCGGTTAAATTATCCTTCAGTTCATATGTGAAGGGCATTACAGGTTTATTGAAAACAACATCTGCAAACATATTATATCCTTGCGGATCTTTGTAAAAATTGAATGTTTTGACACAGGCTTCAAAATTTTAGAATTTACATGTTTTTGAGAAAATCTCTAAGCATTTTCAGATCCGTCCACGCAGCCCTTTTATATTTTTCCGGAAACCGTAAAATCGCAGCAGGGTGGTAGGTAGGTAAAAGCGGGATGTTTTTGTACCGGTGGAATTTCCCTCTCAGCCTGGAAAGAGACAGATCCGAACCCAGCATTGACTTGGCAGCAGTCCATCCAAGACAGCAGATGATCGAAGGGTTGATCAGCTCTATCTGTCCCTCCAGAAAAGTAATACAGCTCAATATTTCATCGGGAAGAGGCGTGCGGTTTTCCGGAGGCCTGCATTTTACTATATTCGTGATGTAAACGTCCTCACGTTTCAACTGGATTGCGGCAAGCATGCTTGTAAGAAGCTGGCCGGCTTTGCCTACAAAAGGTTCGCCTTTTACATCCTCCATTTCGCCTGGACCTTCGCCGACCAAAACGACATCAGCGTTTATATTCCCTTTCCCGGGAACAGCGTTCAGTCGGTCCTGATAGAGCCGGCATCTGGTGCACACGCGAATATCCCTATCGAATCTTGCACATTCATCGCTTTTTAAAGCTTCCTGATCGAGGCCAGGCTCATTTTTCCAGTCCGGATAGGTCCTCTTTTTTCTTTCAGCGAATCCTGTTTTAAGAAAATCTATAGTGTCTTCAATGATGTCATAATACTGATCTTTTATGTCCAGTATATTCCCCTTATTCAGGATTGTAAAAAAATATTCCGGCCGCCCCGAACGGGGCCGCAATGCCGTAAACAATGACATTCTAAAATAACAGGCTACATTAATATATTCTTTTTTCCTCAGTTGCTTTGCACACAATACATTTTTTTGCTTCGGGGATCGCAAGAAGCCGCTTTTCTTCAATATTGTTACCGCAGGCTACACATCTGCCGTATACATTTTCTTCAACTCTTTTCAAAGCATCCCTGATCTCCCCCAGTTTTTCCTGCTCTTTCTCGCTGAGTTTGCTGTTAACAAGAAGATCGTAGGCGGTATTCGCGGTGTCAACTATATCCCCGGTGATGTTTTCACTTTTTATATCATCTATTTCATTCTGCAATTCTCTATCAATTGTTTCCAGGATATCGTTCTTTTTCATATTCAGTTTTTTGATGATCTTATTCAATACTTTCTTATCCATAAGCTCCTCCTCCATAAGTATGAACCGCACTATATATAGATTTCGGATATTATTCGTAATTCTACGTTAATCTTTCCCGTTTAATATTCATAAAATTATCAATCATTTAATTTAAAGAAAAATTGAATAACTTCCAATTAAAAAATAAAAAAAAAGATGAAAATACAGGAACACAGAAACCGCATAGTTTTCGCATAGTTTTCATTTTCCGACTTTATCCGGCTGGATACAAAAAAATATTTTGCGGTTTAATAAAAATTAAGAGTATACCCTGGCGAGGAGTTTTTCAAGCTCTTCCCTGTCTATAAGTGTAAGAGGTCTTATCTTTGAAAGATCCTGCGCTTTCTCCAGGAAACGAGCGGAGGTGACGAAAATACCTTTTGTCGCGCCCTCTTCCGCCATCCTGTCCAAAAGCTCTCTTAGAGGAATTTCACCCACTAATGTCGTCCATCGCGTGAGGTGCAGGACACAAGGCATCTCCATGCCCGACACACGTTGGTTCCCGACAAACTCCAAATAATCTTCTTTTTTAAATTTATACTTTTCCACTCTCAGCTTCAGGAGTTTACAGATCGCCGAACCGGCAGTTAAAAAATCATTTTTCAAAGACGTTATAAACTTTGTAAGGTTCTCACTTTTTGATATTTCACTATAAACATGCAGCCGATTCTCGACGTCTTTGTATTTTGGGCTTGCATTATTTATCTCATTCCATAATTTAATGGCCTTATTCAAATCACCGGATTGGACAAGGTGATCAGCATATTGATACTTGGCTTCCACCAGGTCTTCTCCCTTCCCTTTCCCGATCTCGAGGGCTTTTTCGAAATTATCGAAGGCTTCCTCTTTCTGGGAAAGCGCCCAATAGACATTCCCCAGGTGCACGTAGGAATCGAACCTGAACCTTTTATCCTCAAGGGCCAGCCGAAACTCTCTTATGCTCTTTTGATATATACGGTCCTTTTCCAGTATCATACCGTAGTAGTAGTGCGCTTCCGGCATGTCCGGATTTTGCTCGATTGCATTTACAAACGACCTTTTTGCTTTATCAATGTGTTTCAGGTGGAAGTGGAGTTTACCATGCTCAAGGTATGCCTCCGGAAAACTATCGCTTGCGTTGATTGCCCTGTCAAAATACTCTAAACTTTTTTGCAGGTCGTCGTTGTTTTTTGTCAGTACTCCGAGATAGTAAAAAGCCTCTGCATTGGAGGGGCTTAAAGTGGTGACTATTTGAAATTCCTGGAAGGCTTTGTTGATATTGCCGATCTTCAGGTTCATCATCGCTAATTTTTCATGTATTTCAGCCTCATTCAAAGGCGGGGGGAACTTGGTGCTCAGAGCTACCTTGTTGTACTCTACAATTGCCAGTTCATAATTCTGCAGGTTCTCGTAACACTGGCCAATATACCAGTTGTAAAGCTTATTTGTGGATTCTTTTGCAAGCAACTCCTGGAACAGCTCAAGTGCTTCTTTATATTTTTCCTCTTCGAACAGCTCAATTGCCTGGTCATACCTTTTTTCGGATTTCGATGTTTTTAAGAATATCCCGATGAATATGAATATCAATCCGAGAAAAATAACCGAGATAACAACCAGCATACATCACACCCGTACATTTATTATTTGTTAATATTGACTTTATCAATAAAACACTTTCATGAGATATAAACCGCAGGATTGAGCTGTTTTTCCCGCGCGGCTTCGGTTTTTAGCATTTAATATCTCACTCACACTTTCCGGCATCCTGCCGTTTTTTTCGAATTCCAGGAAAGACCCTACGATCGTTCTGACCATTTTTCGTAAAAAGCTCCCGGCTGCTATATCAAATATAATAAAATCGTTCCTTTTTATAAAGCAACACTTAAACACGCAACGCTGCGGTTTATCATCCTCTGTCATTGTAGCGAAACTCGTAAAATCGTGCGTACCGATAATTTTTTTGCAGTATTCATTCATCAACGGAATATTGATATCTCGATTGACCCACAAAGAATAATTTCTGAAAAATGGCACAAGTACGGGAGTGTTGCTTATTATATACCGGTACCATCTCTTTTTCGCGCTGTATCTCGGGTGAAAATCGATCGGCGCTGCGAAAACATCGAGTATACGTATATCTCCAGGGAGCAGCGAGTTTAAAGCCATCATAAACTGCCCCTGGGTCATCCTGCTTTGGGTCTCAAAAGTGGCGATCTGACCCACAGCATGAACCCCGGTATCGGTCCTTCCCGATGCTTTCAATTTACCCCCGCCCTTCAAAATCATACTCAATGCGTCCTGCATAACACCCTGTACGGTTTTCGCGTTTTTTTGTATCTGCCAACCCGCGTAACGGGTTCCGTCATATGATATTTTAAGACCGACATTCCTCATCCCACGGTTAGCTCCTTGACCTGCTCTCCTATCTTTTCATATAAATCCTTGGCGTTATCAAGGATAAATGAGGGCATATTTTTCGAAGACTTTCCCGACCCGAAAACCCTGCTTACTATCCGTTTCGCGTTCTGGAGTTTCGCTATTCTCTCCCCTTTGTCTCTTTGATCACCATACTTGAAAAGCATGAGTGAGGCCATAAAAAGAAATCCCTGATATCCGTAATTTTTATCAAGATCCGGCCCGAAGGTCTTTATTGCATCTATTCCCTCCTCCCCGGTCTGCCCGAATTTGATCGACCTGTCATAATAACCGATTGCCTTTTTATACATCATGATTTTCAGCCGGTCATACTTCTGATGGGGATATTTTTTATGAAGATCATCGAACACCCAGGCAGCCCTGAGAGAGGACAGACCTTTCTTAAAAGTCGGAGCATATTCTTTATCGATAAATGAATAAGACCCTATGGCAAGAATATAACTGGCAGCCCCGGTATCCAGGCCCCTCTGCTTCCGGAAGTCTATATCGGGAAAAATGTTCTTTATTTCAAACTCCCGTTTTGCCTGTTGAGAAAGTACCATGGGCACTTTTTCCTCTTTTATGGTCTGAAAATCCTCGTTGTAAGTAGAATATAAACATATCGGGCAGACCATCACCGGATACACCAGAGGAAAAATCTCACCCGCTTTTTTACTTGGCTCATAAATACGCCTCAGCTCATCGGTAAGGTTTTTCGTTATTAACCTTCCGCGGCCTGACAGCATCTCCTCTTTCCTGAATTCAGTGCCACAAACAGGACATTTGATAGGGTTTTTCTGGAAAAATGATATTCGCATTGCGGACTCAGCCATCAAAAAATCTCCATACAAAATATTTTACAAAGCTGACAAGAATTGGAGCTGCTATATATCAATCCGCAGTATCTTCTACAGAACCGCCAGCCGGTTATCAGGAACCGCCAGCCGGTTATCAGGAACCGCCAGCCGGTTATCAGGCACATCAGCATCCTATTTTTTTTCTACAGTTACTTCAACCGAAGGCGGTTCAATTTTTATAAGGGACACATTATTTATATTTAATTCAACAAGCAGCGGCAAGGAATAGGTTCCGGGGTCATCTATACCCCCGCAGTCTACATACAGGCTGAACTTGTTCCACGAAATGCTGTTTTCGAGTCTTTTAGGTATTTTAAAAAAAACCGATGTGAAAACATCCTCGATTAATACGCTGAAATCCTCCCTGACATTTATAGAGGCAATCTCCGATTTTCTAATATCTTTAATAATAAATTTTTCCTTTATGATAATTTTAGCACTGACAGCATCCTCATCCACCAGCGATAACTTATCCTCAAGATGCATCCCGACTTCCTTTACTATTGTTTCCGTAAGCCCGCCTACATTTATATCATTTGTATAGATCGAGTCGATTTCAGAAACCAGGGAATCCGGTCCCTTTATTCTAACCTGCTCCGGCTCTATTACAACATCCTGAAAAAGGTACCCTTCAGGCGGCTCTTCGACAATTACGGGAATCACTTTTACCATCTTGACCTGTATTTTCTCAATTTTTATATCAACTACTCTCGGGCTGATCTCCTTTATGGATACACTCCGGGGAATGCTGTTTTTATCGATCTTGACTATGCCTCTTCTTTCACCGTTTGTCGTGTTTTTTATATCGACATACGCTTTTATACTGCTGTGATCAATTTGCTGCAGATTTCTTTCATTTCCCTTCAGTATTACATTCACATGTATCGGCAATTCATTGGAGACCAGGTGCTCTGAAGGAATATTTCTTATTTCGACCGGCACCGGATAGGAAAGCTCGATCTCTTTGAGGTTTTCAACATAGATCCATAAAACAAATGCCAGGCCTATCGATATGAGTTTTATGTGCCAATGATGTGTTATTTTTTTTAATATCTTCAACGGCATATCTCAATCAGGATTTATCTGTTAAAAGCCGGTCCAGGCGTTCCTTTAACCGGTTTTTTGAAACACCCATCTCCATCTTTCCGTTGCTGGCAATTGATATTTTACCTGTTTCTCCGGACACAACAATAACAAACGCGTCGGATTCCTCAGAAAGCCCCAGCGCCGCGAGATGCCTTGTACCGTATCCCTCGAGAAACTCATGCCTTTCCGACAGCGGCAGGATGCATTTTGCCGCAACAATTCTTCCTCCCCTGATGATAGCGGCACCGTCATGAAGCGGGGATTCCTCTTTGAATATAGCATATATAAGCCCGCCGCTCAATATCGCGTCGATCATGACCCCTGATTCAATATAGTTTTTCAGGCCTATTTTTGTTTCAATGACGATCAGAGCGCCGGTTTTCTGATTTGATAGTTCCTCCACCGAAGAAGCAAGAGTATCGATAATATTAACTGAATCCTTAAAGAAGGCTCCCAAAAACCTGTTTCTGCCCAATTTTGAGAGCATTCTTCTCAATTCCGGCTGGAACAGAATAATAACGGCGATCACGGCAACCTGTATCAGCTGGTTTAACAGCCAGCTGACTGTCTCTAAATGCAGGAACTGAGAAATCCACATGGCCAGTATTATTAACGCCAGGCCCTTTACAACCTGTATTGCCCTT
>SDBT01006264.1_pt1 | contig 19805 bp, 12 predicted proteins | sample 2277101 | NCBI WGS metagenome assembly SDBT01 (sample SAMN10404973, study PRJNA504765) | marine sediment metagenome | isolation source: marine sediment core GS10_PC15, 103 cmbsf | place: Arctic Ocean: Southern Knipovich Ridge | collected 2010 | reverse complement strand
CCGCGAGGACAAGGCGCGCGCAGGTTCGAGCGCGGAGGCGTGCTCGTGCAGTACGTCGAGCACTCTAATCAAGCGCAACGCAGTCATCGCGCGCCATCGCGCACGCGCAGCCGCGACCCGTTGGGAAATCCAGGATAAAGCTTCCATCCAGCCTCATGGCGCTCCTGTAATATACTGGCGGCTCTGTGGGCGAAGCGCCGGGCTTTCCCGGCGCTGACCCGGATCGGAACCCGGCTACCCCGAAGGCACGCGGGTCGTAGCTCTGCCGTGCGTTGATCACGGAGGTGACATGAAGCTAGAACTTCACTGGCAGATCCTGATCGCGATGGTCCTGGGTGTGATCGTCGGTGTGGGCTTTCAGGCCTACTACGACGGCGCCCAGCCCTCCGATTGGCTCTTCACAGTGATCACCACGCTCGGCACGATTTTCATTCGTTTGCTGCGAATGGTCATCGTGCCGTTGATCTTCAGCTCCATCGTCAGCGGAGTCTCGAGCGTCAGCGACGGCAAGAGCATCGGCAGGTTGGGGGCCAAGACCTTCGCCTACTTTTTCGTGTCCAGCTTGCTGGCAATTTTCATCGGCATGATCGTGGTCAACGCCTTCCAGCCCGGCGTCGGCGCCAACATTCCGGTGGGAGAGGACTTCGATCCGGCGTTAATCGTTACACCGAAGGGACCAGGCGAGATCCTTATCGATATGATCCCGCTGAATCCGCTCGATGCGATGGCGTCAGGGCACATGCTCGGGATCATCTTCTTCGCCATCTTTCTCGGCTTCGCCATCACCAGGATCGGGGAGAAGAGTCGCAAGACGCTACGCGACTTCTTCGAAGGATTCTTCGAGGCGATGATGAAGATCACCCAGGTGATCATTCGGTTCGCGCCTTTTGGTGTCTTCGGTCTGATCGTCGACGTGGTATCGACGGCAGGCGTTGATCTGCTCAGGACCCTGAGCCTGTACGTGGGGACGATCATCACGGGTTTCCTCATTCACTTGCTCATCGTGCTGCCCCTTATCTTTTACTTGATGACCCGGATCAACCCGATTTACCACTTCCGCGCCATGTCATCGGCCATGGTGACCGCGTTTTCGACCTGTTCGTCGGGCGCCACCCTGCCGGTGACGATGAGCAACGTCGAGAACAAGGCCGGCGTCTCCAACACGATTTCGAGCTTCGTGTTGCCTATGGGCGCGACGGTCAACATGAACGGCACTGCGTTGTATGAATGCGCGGGCGTTATCTTCATCAGTCAGGTATTGGGAATGCATCTGACGATGTCGCAGCAGTTTTTGATCGTGTTGACGGCACTGCTGTCAGCCGTGGGAGCGGCCGGCATCCCCGCGGCCGGCGTGGTCGTGATCTTCATCGTCACGCAAGCGATCGGCTTTCAGGACGCTCAGGTGGGTCTCATCATCGGCACCATGCTGGCGGTCGACCGCCCTATCGACATGTTCCGCACGATGATCAATATCTTCAGTGACAGTATTGGCGCGGTGATTGTCGCGAAGAGCGAGGGCGAGACCGACCTTTACCCGGGAATGAGGTAGGCGCGATCTGGCACGCCCTAGGCGAGAGGGACCAGCCTGTCCCCGCGAATACAGGACGGACTGGGCCGCCTTGTGGGGCCGCAGCGCCCGTGGCACCATCGAGGCTTGGCTGCATTCCTACGGGGTTTTCTGGCCGTGCTAGGTGGGGAGTTAGCGGTGCCCTGAACCTGCAACCCGCTCTAGCAGGACCGAATCCCGCCCCGAGGGGCGCAAGGCCGGTAGTTGGTCCGTTTTCGGGGGAAAACGACGCCGGGCCCTGTGCGGTGTAGACCTGTGAACCCCGTCAGACCCGGGAGGGAGCAGCGGTAAGCAGGATCCTGCAGGTGCCGCAGGTCTACCCGGTGGATGTCCCGGGCGTACCACGCTGGACTTTGCCTTCGACGGGCGGTGCACGGCCAGCTCTTTTTCCGAGCGAGGCAGCGAAAAGAACTTGGCGGATACTACGTGATATTACGATATTCTCCCATGGCCCAAGATCCGACATCTTCGAGCCCCCCACCGGACGGCGGCGAGCCGGAAGACCAGCTGTTCGAGGCAGAAGAGTCGGGACTGCTGATCCCTGACGCGGCGATGCCCGAGGCGGCCGCAAGCGAGCCGTACCAGGTGCTGGCGCGCAAATGGCGCCCGCATCGCTTCTCCCAGGTCGTCGGGCAGGTCGCCATCGTGCGCACTCTGTCGAATGCCCTCGATCAGGGTCGCATCGCCCACGCTTACTGTTTTTCCGGTATTCGCGGTGTCGGCAAGACGACGATCGCGCGTCTGATGGCCAAGGGCCTCAACTGTCAGACAACATCAGCCCCTAGCTCCGACCCATGCGGTGAGTGTGACGCCTGCCGGGAAATCGAGGAAAGTCGCAGCCTCGACGTCGTCGAGCTGGACGCGGCCTCGCAGACCGGTGTCGAGAACATCCGGAAGCTCAACGAGGTTGCTCGCTACACGCCCTCCCGCGATCGCTACCGGGTCTTCATCATCGACGAGGCCCATATGCTCTCGCCTTCCTCGTTTAATGCCCTGTTGAAGACCCTCGAGGAGCCGCCGCCCCACGTCGTCTTCATGTTGGCCACCACCGAGCCGCACAAGATCCTGCCAACGGTTCTGTCGCGTTGCCAGCAGTACCATCTCGGCCGCATCAGCCTGGGTGAGATCAGCGCCCGCCTGCGAAAAATTGCCGGGTCGGAGGCCGTTTCCGTCTCTGATGACGCCCTCGCCCTGGTTGCCACCGCCGCCGACGGCAGCATGCGTGACGCGCAGAGCTTGCTCGATAAGCTCATCGCCTTCGCCGGCAACGACATCGACGACGAGACGGTGGTCGACCTGCTGGGCCTTGTCGACCGTGAGTTGCTCTACCAGGTCGTGGACCTGATCGCCCGCGAGGACCTGAACGGCGTACTCGAGCTCGTCAACAGCATGGTTGAACAGGGCGTCGATCTGCATCAGTTCACGCTCGATTTGCTTGGGCATTTTCGCGGGCTTCTCGTGGTGCACACCGTCGAGGATGCTGCTTCGATCCTGCACCTTCCCGATGTCGACATCGCGCGGATGCGCGAACAGGCGGCTGGCTTCGAGGTCGAGGATGTCGATCGGGCCTTCGCTTTGCTGGCGGCCTCCGAGTACCGCATCAAACAGTCCGAAGTGCCCCGCTATCATCTCGAGATGATCCTCGGACGGTTGGCTCGCCTGCCCCGCCTCGAGCCCCTCACTGATCTGATCAACGAATTGCGCGGCGCGCCGACTCCCGGCGGAGGATCGTCCGGCCCTTCCGCGGGCGGCTCCCCCTCAACCTCTGGTGGCTCTCGCGCCGCGGCCGGTGGGTCGAGGACAACGCCCGGGGTATCCCGCACCTATGGATTCGACGATCGTCCGCTGCGCACGCCCAGCTCGCCGGCGGCAGCAGCCGCTGCACCGGCGCCTGAGCCGGTGGCGGCATCAGAGCTACCTTGCGCACCCGATCCTCCGTCGGCATCAGAGCCGCCTCCCGCACCCGATCCTCCGCCGGCTGAAGGACCTTCCGTCGACGCAGAGGTCGAGCTCATTTTGCAGCGCCTGCGCGACACCAAGCCGATGATCGCTCAAGTTCTGGCACGGGCGGAAACCATCGAAATCAAGGATGAGAAGTTGTTCGTCTCCTTCCCCGCGAATCGTGCCCTGTTCAAGGACCGGCTCAAGGACAAGGGCTCACTGGAATCGATCGAGGCGGCGGCGAAGGAGGCGATTGGCCGGTCCCTGCGTATCATGACGGGGATAGCGGCCGGCGAGCCGGCGTCTCGTCGTGAACCAGCACGACCTAGCGAGCCTGCCGAGCCCAGTGGAGCTCAGGAGGCCGCCAGAAAGAAGCTCTGGCAGCGTGCCGAGGAAGAACCTTTGGTGAAGAGCTTTCTCGAGGAGCTCGGTGGACAACTCACCGAGGTCGAGGAAATCTGAGGAAACCACCCCCGCCGAAACAGACAGTCGAGACTGCGATGATCAACAAGAAGATGAAGAAGATGCTCGAGGAAGCGCAGCGCATGCAGGGCCAGTTGCAGCGCGACCTCGCCGAGTTGCGTGTGTCGGCGACTGCCGGGGGCGGGGTCGTTACCGCCACGGTGAGCGGTCACAAGGAGTTGCTCGAGCTCGAGATCGATCCCGCCGCGGTCGATCCCGAAGATGTCGAGATGTTGCAGGATCTCATCGTGGCCGCGGTCAATGAAGCATCACGACGTGTCGATGCCGACCTGCAGGAACGACTCGGCGGCATTGCGGGCCTTGGCGGTATGGGTCTGCCGGGGATGGGCTAGTCAACGTGTCGAACGGTAACTCCGACCCCGTCAGCGACCTCATCTCAGAGCTCAGCCGCCTGCCCAGCATTGGGCGCAAGACCGCCCAGCGAGTGGCTTTCTATCTGCTCAAGGCGCCGCCCGAACAATCCGAGAGCCTTGCCGAGGCCATCCGCGAGATGCGCTCCTCGGTGCGGCCGTGCAGCATCTGCAACACCCTCAGCCACCGTGACCCTTGCGCCCTCTGCGACGACCCCCGGCGCCAGGACGACATGCTCTGCGTCGTCGAAGAGTCGCTCGATCTAGAGGCGATCGAGCGCACGGGGAGGTTCCACGGTCGCTACCACGTGCTCGGTGGCGTCCTCTCGCCTCTCGATGGAATCGGCCCCGACGAGTTGAATCTCGACGCGCTGGTGCAGCGAGCTCAGCAGGCCGGCGCACGCGAGGTCATCGTCGCAACCAATCCCACCGTCGAGGGCGAAGCCACGGCGGCCTATGTGGCGCGCTTGCTGAAGCCGCTCGGCATCAAGGTCAGTCGCATCGCCTCGGGTATCCCCGTGGGGGGAGACCTCGAGTATGCCGATGAGGTGACGATGGCGCGCGCGCTCGAGGGCCGTTCGGAGCTCTAGTCCGGACGTGACCTATTCGTGACCGGGAAGGCTGCTTGTTCATGGCACCGGGCGATGCTACCTTGAAGATTGCGCGGCCGAGCCAAGGGCCGCGTTAGCACCTTCTAGGCTCCTGAGTAGCTCAATTGGCAGAGCATCCGGCTGTTAACCGGAGGGTTGTAGGTTCAAGTCCTACCTCAGGAGCCATTTTCTATGCCTTGATCATCGTAGGTCAGCGGCGGGGAGCCAGCCGTCGAAGCTCGAAAAACCAGTTCACCACGACGCGGGCGAGCTGCACGTTAGGAGCCTCCTCGCCAGCGCTCGGGAACATGACGAAGCGGCCGTCCGGACCGACGTCGTAGTCGGCGAAGGTCGATCCTCCGACCGATACACCGCCGAGGCCGCCAACGAAGTTGCCCGAAGCGATCAGCCGCGGCCGCGATGCGCCAAAGCCGTCGCCGGTGGTCTGCACGCTTACCGCCATGACTCCCTCGTCCGTGCGGTAGAAGAGCTCGCTGCCGTCGCGCGCCCAACGCGCGTAGGCGCCGCCTTCGTCCGAGACCTGCCAGCGACCGCCGGTTGGCGGGAAGGGCCGGACGTACACTTCGCTGCGACCGCTCTCGTTCGACTGATAGGCGACCCAACGGCCGTCGGGTGAGAAGGCCGCCTCGGATTCCTGGAACGGGGTGGCGAGAAACGGCAGGAAATCGCCGTCTCCCTCGAGGTCGATGTAGCCGAGGTCGGCGCCGGCCTGCCAACCCTTCTCTTCATCGGCCGAGCCGATCCTCAGCGCCAACACGTAGCGGCCGTCCGATGACCAGTCGCTGACGAAGACCTGCAGGTCCTCGTGGGTCAATTGAACGGCGTCACCGGAACCGTCCGCCAGCTTGCGGTACAGGTCATCGGAGCCGTCTTCGTCCGACGAGTATATGAGCTCAGAGCCGTCCGGAGACCACACCGCGGGTCCCTCGATCCCGTCGCCGAACGTCAAGCGCGTGCGTGTGCCGCGCGCCAGGTCGTACACCCAGACGTCCCAGTTGTCGGAGTTCAACTCGGTCATTGCCAGTCGCTGGCCGTCAGGCGAAATCCTCGTCTCGACATACGTCCGCGGCTCCGGAAGCAGGGTTGAGGTCTCGTTGTCGCGACTCAGCCAAACAGCCGGGTATTCCCCGGGCCCCGAGTTTCCGCGCCGATGCACGAGGATGCCGTTCGTCGACACGTCGTATTGCGCCCCTCCGCTGCCGGGATCGTCGGCGACATCTTCGGCCACCGGCACTGTACTGCCGACAATCTCGAGGCTGTCGAGATCGAAAGGCGCCGCGAAGAGCGTACCGGCATTGACGAAGAGCAAATGCCCTGATTCCACGTAGCGACCGTAGTAGCCGCCGCGATATACGACGGTCTGTTCGCCGCTGTCGAGGTCGACGATCTTGAGCATCGCCGCGTCGAACCCTCCGGCATTTTCCGTGTGGGAGGTGAAAAGCACGCGTCGACCGCCGGGCAAGATCTGCGGCCAGCGATGCGTGCGCTCGCCGGCTGCCTCATCCAGCGTGGTGATCGGAGTGGCCTCGCCGCCGTCGGCGCTTATCGTCATCAGGCCGGAGCCCGGGTCCGGGGAAAAGACGATCTGACCGTCTTCGCCCCAATCGGCTCCGCGGCTGCGGTTGACCTCGATGATCTCGAGCGGCGTGCCGCCGGTAGCGGGGACCTTCTGCAGAGAGTTCGAGAGGGCGAACCCCACCCAGGCGCCGTCGGGAGAGAAGAAGGGGTTGTAGGTTCCGCCGCCCGTAAGGCGGCTGGCTTCGGTACTGTCGAGCCGTCTGAGCTGCAACTGGGATTCCTGAGCCGAGCCGGTAGCGATGACGATCTGGCTGCCGTCCGGCGAGAGTACCAGGCTCGATCCGAGCGACAGATCGCGGAGGTCATCGGCCACACCGATGACCATGTCGAGGCGGAGTGTTGGGGGGTCGTCGATTGCGGTGCCGCCGCCGACCAGGCTCAGCGCCAATGCCGCCGCCAGCGCCGCCGTTGCCACCCACGGCGCCCAGCGCTTCCAAAGGGGTTCCGTCGGAGCGCCGGCATCGAGGATCGCCTCCGCGGCTTCTGGATCTTCAAGGTACTCCTCAATCGAGACCCGAGCATCGCCGATCGCCTGGATACGACGATCCATGTCCTTACGGAGGCAGCGGTGCAACAGGGCACGAATCCGGCGGGGAGTCTCGGCCGGCAGCGAGTCCCAGTCGGGTTCGCGATGGACGATGGCCCCGAGCACGTCGGTCACGGTCTCGCCGCCGAAGACGCGTTGCGCCGAGAGCATCTCGTACAGCACGCAGCCGAATGCCCAGATATCCGTGCGGCGATCGACGCTGCGGCCGCGAGCCTGCTCCGGGCTCATGTAGCCGGCAGTGCCGAGAATCATCCCTACCTTGGTGGCGGCGACCTCGGTGGGCGAAGTGCTGAGCTCCGGTATTGAGTCCGAGCTATCGGCGGCGAAAGCCTTGGCGAGGCCGAAATCGAGCAGCTTCACCGTGCCGTCGGCAGTGACCATGACGTTGGCCGGTTTCAGATCACGATGCACCACGCCTTTTTCGTGCGCTGACTCCAAGGCCCGCGCGATCTGCAGAGCTATCTGCAGGGCTTCCTGCACAGGTATGGCCCCGGCGTCGAGTCGCTCGTGCAGATTCTGTCCCTCGACGAGCTGCATCACCAGCAGTCGAGAGCCATCGACCTCCTCCAGTCCGTAGATCGAGGCGATGTTCGGGTGCTCGAGCTGGGCGAGGACCTGCGCCTCGCGCTCGAGCCGCATCATGCGATCGTCGTCACCCGCCAACGCCGGCGGTAACACCTTGATCGCCACATCGCGCTTGAGCTTGCCGTCCTCGGCTCGAAACACCTGCCCCATTCCGCCCTCTCCGAGCTTGGCAGTGATCTTGTAGTGGCTGAGCTGTGTTCCGATATCCATGCAAACCTCGGGGAGACAGGGGGGGGTGATGGGATGGCGGATGATACCCGATCGGGCGTGCCGGCGTCTCCCCTTTCGGAAGGGTTGCGGCCATTACCCGCCGGCTCAGGTGGCCGAATTCGAGCGAGGCTGGCACGCCTGGCTCTCCCGCGAATACTTCTAGTCCGGACTTCTCATCGGTCCACCAGTACGAAGGTGGCAGACAGGCCGGGGGACACCCGGCCACACTCCCTGCCGGGCAGAGTCTTTTCCCCAGCCTCACATAAAGGCCGATTAAAGCCCGCTACGGAAACAGGCGGCGGTGAATTCGGGTAAAATCGTGCTATTCGCCGCGGGCACCAGGCGGTCGCGCAGTGGACACCATGGCGCCGAGATCGCCGGGGCCGCGCCGGTCAAGCTCACCACCGTGCTGGACAACCTCGAGACTCCCAGTTCTTTCGCTGCCCGTATGAGCTCGTTCGTCGAGCGCCGGCAGATTCCGGAAGATCTCATACTGGTTGGAACCGCTCTCGCCGTCGGCCTGGCCACGGGGATCGGTGCGGTCATCTTCCGCTACTTGATCAGCGGCATCGGCTGGATCGGCTACGACTGGATTCCCAGGGTCACCGCGAGCTGGGGACTGACCTACATCGTCATGGTGCCGGCCGTCGGGGGCCTTCTGGTCGGATTGCTGGTCTACTTCTTCGCCCCCGAGGCCAAGGGACACGGCGTTCCCGAGGTGATGGAGGCGGTGGCTATCCATGGTGGTCGCATCCGACCGGTCGTGGCGGTGGTCAAGTCCCTCGCTTCATCGATCTGCATCGGCAGCGGCGGCTCGGTCGGCCGCGAAGGGCCGATCGTGCAGATCGGATCGGCGATTGGCTCGACCATTGGTCAGTGGCTGAAGTTGTCAGAGGACCGTTTGGGTAGCCTGGTCGCCTGCGGTGCCGCCGGTGGCATTGCTGCCACGTTCAACGCCCCGATCGCCGGTGTCATCTTTGCCCTCGAGGTCATCCTCGGGGGCCGCTTCGGAATCAGGTACTTCAGCTCTGTCGTGGTTGCTGCCGTCTCCGCAAGTGTCGTGGGGCGTGTTGCCTTCGGCAATGTGCCGGCTTTCTCGATTCCCTTCGAGTACGGGATCCGAAGCCTCTGGGAGTTCTTCTTCTACGCGGTGCTGGGGGTGCTCGCTGCGATCGTCGGAACTCTCTTTGTCCGCACACTGTACGGCGCTGAGGACCTCTTCGATCGCTGGGACACCCCGCCCGAATGGCTGAAGCCGGCGCTCGGTGGGGTGCTGCTGGGTGTGCTGGCGCTGACCTACCCGCTGGTCACCCCGGTTCGCTGGACCCACACGCCACAGGTTTACAACGTCGGCTACGACGTCATCGAGAGCGCCCTGTCCAGCGAATTGACCCTTGGGGTGCTCGCGGCTCTGGTGATTCTGAAGCTGGTAGCCACCAGCTTGACGCTCGGCTCAGGCGGCTCGGGCGGCATTTTCGCACCCGCCTTGTTCATGGGCGCCATGCTGGGAGGCGCCTTCCAGATGGGGGCCAGCCGTCTATTCCCTGACCTTCTCGCCCCGGCTGGAGCCTACGCTTTGGTCGGAATGGCCGCTGTTTTCGCCGCCAGTGCCCACGCACCGCTCAGCGCCGTGCTCATCTTGTTCGAGCTGACCGGCGACTATCGTATCATTCTACCTTTGATGCTGACGGTCGTAATCGCTACGCTGCTAGCGCAACGCATGCTCGGCGGCGAGTCAATCTACACTTTGAAGCTGACGCGCCGAGGCGTGCATCTGCATCGCGGCCGTGACGTAAATCTGCTCAGAGGTGTACGTGTGCACGAGGTGATGGCGGGCACCATAGAAACGGTGCCCTCGACGATCGAGATCTCCGACCTCTCCGAGTCTTTCGTTCGCACTCACCGTCGAGGCCTGCTCGTACTCGATGAGGAAGGCCAACTCTGGGGCATCGTCACCGTCGGTGACCTCGATCGTGCACTGGATGACCATTTGCCGCGCAGCACGACGGCTGCCGAGATCGGCACGACGTGGCCCCTTCTCAAGGTCGCCTATCCTCGCGAGACGATCGACGACGCTTTGGTGCGGATGGGGACGCACGGCGTCGGCCGCTTGCCGGTCGTCGACCAGCACGACCCTCGCCGGCTCCTCGGGCTGATCCGTCGCGAGGACATCATGCGCGCCTATGACATTGCTTTGACACGCCGGGCCGAGATCGAAAACCGCGCCGAGCGCATCAGTTTGGCACATGATGACAGCGCTGGATTCATCGAAGTCTTGCTGACGCCCGATGACGAAGCCGTAGAAAAAACCGTGCTCGACCTCGCCGCGAGCTTGCCAAAAGATTGCGTCCTGGTTTCAATCAACAGGAACGAGCGCGTCATCATCCCCCATGGGAACACTATCCTGCGGATTGGCGACCGCATCACGGCCTTCGTCAGTCATCAGGACACCGAGCAATTCTGCCGCTCTATGCGTGGCCGGAACGCGAACCACCTACGTCGCCAGCGTCGACCTCCGTCCGCGCCGCGCTGACCCGAGGGACCATGAACAAGATCCTCAATGAGTTAATCCAGCTTCAGGAGCTCGAGTTCGCCTTCATGGAACAACAGCAGCTCGTCGACGAGAGCGCTCTCGCCGATCTCGAGAAATCGATCGCGACTTTGATGGCGGGTCTTCCTGACAATGTCGCGGCGGTGTACAACCGCCTCAAGAATCAGGGTCCGCCCGTGATTGTCGCCGAGACCGATGGCAGGTGCTCGGCGTGCGGGATGTCGTTGCCAACAGCACAAGTAGGTTCAATCATCGCGGCCGAGAGCTTGCAGCGTTGTCAGAACTGTAACCGTATCCTCTATCACCTTGAAGCGGCGCCACGGCAGGCTCCCTCAGACCCGAGGCAGAAACGAGCACAGGCGGGTGTCGCGCGATTCTCATCGGTCGATCTCATGCTGCCACGCCTCGAGGCTGACAACGGTCGCGATGCCATCGTCGAGCTCGCCGAGCTCATGGCCGCTCAAGGATTCGTAGAGAATCCCGAGCCCTTGGCTTCGGCGGCCCTGCGTCGCGAAGCCAGCGCGCCGACAGCGCTCGGCCATGGACTCGCGATTCCCCACGTACGGGGTGTCGAGGGAGGTGGTTTGACCTTCTCGCTCGGTCTGAAGCCCGACGGGTTGAAGTTCGGCCCGTCCGCGAAGGAGCCCGCGAACGTCGTCTTCTTCATGGTCATTCCAGCCGCAGCCAGTAGCTTCTATTTGAGGCTATTGTCCGGACTCATTGAGACTTTCCGGAAGGAGACCGCGCGGGGCAAGTTGCTCGACTGCGAAACGCCAGAGAAGATGTGGAAGGTTCTTTCGAAGCTGACCGCCAAGACGATCCACTGAACCTACTGTGGAGGCTTCGGTCGGCGATGACCTGAGCTTGCTGCGGCCGTACCTGAGCAGTGACTCCTACTGCGCCCCGGCGTTCTTCAGAACCGAGAGGTGCTTGGAAACCGTCGAAATGTCGGCACCGACCAGCTCAGTCAGGTCGTTGACGCGACGTTCTTCGCGGCGGGAGCGAAGATGGCAGCCATGCGATGGAGCGTCGGCATTTTGATCTTCGATGACGTCGAGGTCCTCGACTTCGCTGGACCCTTCGAGGTCTTCTCGCGAACGCGGACTGAGCCGGGCCTGGCTTCACGGCGCTCCGACGAGGAGGCCCCGTTCAACGTCTTCACCGTGGCTAGGAACTACGACCCTGTTACCGCCACCGGCGGCCTCACGATCATGCCCCGTTGCTCCTTCATCGATGCTCCGCCTATCGATCTGCTCGTCGTGCCGGGCGGGTTCGGCACCCGCCCGCTGCTGAACGACGAAGAGACGCTGAGCTGGATTCGTAGGGTGGCGGACTCCTCCCGCCTTACTACGTCTGTCTGTACGGGTTCGCTGTTGCTGGCCAAGGCCGGACTGCTGGAGGGCCGCCGTGCGACGACGCACTGGTCGGCACTGGAGCAGCTCGAGGCGCTGGAAGCCGGCGTGACAGTGGAGAAGGATGCGCGATACGTCGATGACGGCATCATCAGCTCCGCGGGAGTCGCCGCCGGAATCGACATGGCCTTCTACGTGGTCGAGCGGTTGTGCGGCCGGGAGATTGCCGACGAGACGGCCCACTACATCGACTATCCGCGTCGTTAGCCCGGGTTTCTCAACGGGTCGCGAAGCGAGCGGGTGCAAGGGTCGCGAGGATAAGCAGGGTGTTGAAGAATTCCCGGGCTAGCCCTCTTCGTCGTTGCTGAAGCCATCGACGAGCTGGAGCAACTCGTCGAGGTCGAACGGCTTGAGCAGGAACGGCTGGCCCATGCGCTCGAGGATCTCGACCGTATCGGGGTTGGCAATGTCACCCGAGATGACGATGACATGGTCGGCGAGTGCCGGGCGGTTCTTCTTCAACCACTCGTAGAGACCCTCACCTGACAGATCAGGCATACGCAGATCGACGATCACACAGTCGTATTCGCGTTCCTGGATCATACGCAACGCGGCTTTCCCGCTCTTCGCCTCGTCGACATGATGCCCCTTCTTCACCAGGAACCGCCTGGCGAGACCACGCACCGACTGCTCGTCATCGACGACCAGAATCCGTATGGTCGCGCGCGGGCCTGAAGCCGGGCTTCCTTTTTCGGAGGTCGGCGCGGCGGCATCCGGCATCGCACTCGCGTCGGCCGGCAGCCCGGAGGCATCGGCGCGCGGCAGGTCGAGCGTGAAAGTCGTCCCCCTGTTGGGACGTGTTTCCACGCTCAGGTCGCCCTCGTGGGATTGAGCGATGCTGTAGCTCATGCTGAGCCCGAGGCCGGTTCCCTCGCCGACTTCCCGCGTCGTGAAGAAAGGATCGAAGATCCTCGGCAAGACATCCACGGGAATTCCTGGGCCGTTGTCGGAGATCTCTACTGCCGCACCGATCCTGCTCTCCCGCGTCACGACGGTAAGGAGGCGCTCCCCTTCCGGCACCTCATCGAGAGCCCTCTCCGCATTGACCACGAGGTTCAGGAGGGCACGCTCGATTTGTCCGGCGTCCGCCCACACCATGGGGAGGATATCCAGCAGGTCGGAGTCGAGCTTGATGCCATGTGTTTCCTGCATGTACTGGCGGCTGCGTAGGACATCCCGTATGAGGGCGTTCAGATCGACTGCATTGCGCTCCCCTTCCTTGCGGCGAGCGAACACCAGCATGCGGTCGATGACCTCGCCGGCGCGTGATGCCTGGCGTTCGATGATACGCACGTCCTCTCTAACCTCGTCGGGAAGTTGGTCGTGCTCCTGCATCATCTGCGCGGCGAGAGCAATAGCGGCGAGCGGGTTGTTGATCTCGTGGGCAGCGCCTGCAGCCAGGCCACCGAGGGCAGCCAGACGTTCTGCTCTTTGCAATCTCTGCTCGCCTTCGCGAGCCTCGGTTACGTCGCTCATGATGCCCATTATGCGGACCGCCTCGCCGCTTTCGTCACGCTCGCAGAATCCGCGGTCGTTGATCAGGCGCCACAAACCGTTGGCGTGGCGGATGCGATAGTCCATCTCGAACCAGCCGCCGCGCTTGACAACCTCGTCGATGGCTTTTTGGCTCGGTTCCCGGTCCTCGACATGCATGAGCCCCAGCGCCTGCGTAGTGTTGGACTCAGCCATGCTTTCGTGCGAATAGCCGAAGATCTTGGCGATGTTGCCGCTGCGCTCCAGCTTGCCGGTCTTCGGATCCCACTCGTAGACCACCTCACCGAGGGCCTGAACCACGGTTTCGTAGCGATGCTCCCAGGTCGAAACTTCCTGTGCCTGCCGTTCGGAGCCGAGGATGGCAATCGTCACCCGGGCAACGATCAGCAACGCCAGTAGCCCCCACGCCATCCACTCGTTGCCACCGCTGTAGCCGCTGCCCAACATCTCCCTGATGAGGAGTGACAGGCCATACGCAATGATGATCGGCACGATGAGCGCCCGTATGGGATTCCAACGCGACGTAAAGCCGGCACGCTCCAGTGGCGTCAGCACCACTTCACTGCGCTCGGCACCCGCAGCAGCAATAATCAGAAGAGAAAAGACCCACACCGGCTCGAGCCAGCGCGTGTGTGCCCCGAATACCAACTCGTAGGCGAAAACCATGCGCGCCACGGCTGCAGCGAACGCGCCGAAAACGACGAGCAGCCGCGATGCCCCGCCACCCATGGCGCCAGGCGACATCAGCACGCCGAGCGCCGCGACACCCAGGGCCAGGGACGCGACAACGTTGGCGGTGCCGAGCATCAAGTCGATCGGCTGGACGGTCTCGGGCACCAAGGGGAGGACCCGGAAGATCTCCCAAGTCAAGGTGATGCCGATGGTGCCGATCAGCATGAGGTCGATAACGAGCTCGGCGCGCACGCCCTGACGACCGCCCGAGGAGACCTCCAGCACCAGGGCCGCGGCCATCAACGTGATCCAGGCAGTGAAGCCGACCTGGGCCATTCCCACGAACACCTCGTCAACGGAGAGCCCGAAGGCGAAGTGCTCGACCATCCAGGTGATCTGGCCGAGCAGGCCCATGACGGTGGCCGCGAACAGCAGCGACCAGGCGACCTTCTCGCTTCCCTCGCTGACCTGGCGAGCTCTGTACAGAGGCACCAGCGGCAGCGCGAACGCAGCGAGGTAGATGAAATCCCTGAAGACGGTCAGAATACGGTTGGTCGGCGAGACCGGCAGGACATAGGCTGCAACCGTAATTAGTGCCAGGCCCAGGGCCAGCCCGACGATGCGGCTCTGGCGCCCGTCAGAGGATTCGTTGTGAGAGGCTTCGCTCATGGTTCTGACAAGTACGTTCCACCGCTGCCTAACGCGACGGTGGCGAGCTCATTGTAAAGGTCGGTGGATCATGCTTACTGCTCGACGCACGGCGTGGTGTCTATTGTCGCTCTTTTTCGCTTTCGGGGCTTCCCCTTCTTCAGCGCCTGGCCACACCGGCCCGTCTGCCCCTGCGGCCGCGATCCCGCATGCCGCAGCCGCGGGTGAGCACCAGGACGACCGGGCTGCCCGTATCGACGCTGCTGTCAAAAAGCTATCCCCCATCATTATCGAGATGCGCCACAGAATCCACCAGAATCCGGAACTCGGGAACCGCGAGTTCGAAACGGCTGCCTTGGTTGCCGAATACTTGCGGTCGCTGGGCATTGAGGTGCAAGAAGGTGTCGCGCACACGGGCGTCGTAGGAGTTTTGGTCGGCGGCCGCCCGGGACCCGTCGTTGCAGTGCGGGCCGACATGGACGCCTTGCCCGTGACAGAAGACACGGCATATCCGTTCAAGTCGACAGTGAGAACAACGTACTTGGGTCAGGAAGTGGGTGTGTCGCACGCCTGCGGCCATGATATCCACACTGCCGTGCAGCTTGGCGTAGCGTCCATTCTGGCCGAGCTGCGCGACGAGCTCCCGGGCACGGTGAAGCTCATCTTCCAGCCGGCCGAGGAGGGCGCACCGCCTGGCGAGCAGGGTGGTGCATCGTTGATGATCGCGGAGGGCGTGCTCGAAGATCCTCGACCGCGCGCGATCTTCGGGCTTCACACCGGCCCCATGCAGGTGGGGACCGTAGGTCTCGCCGTAGGCCCGGCCTACGCGGCAGTGGATCATTTCTATATCACCATCAGCGGCAGGCAGGCGCACGGGGCGTATCCCCACATGTCGGTCGACCCCGTCGTGATGGCGGCGCAGGCGGTAACCGCGCTGCAGACCATCCGCTCCCGCAACTTGCCGCCGCTCGAGCCAAGCGTCATCACCATCGGCATGATCCACGGTGGCGAGCGCTTCAACATCATTCCCGCCGAGGTACGCATGGAAGGGACCGTGCGCACCTACAGTGAGTTCGTCCGCAACTCGATCGAGGACCGAATGGGGGAGATCCTGAATGGCGTCACTCTGGCCGGCGGTGGCACCTTCGAGCTCAGATACGATCGTGGCTCACCCGCCACGATCAACGACCCGGAGCTCGCCGAGATGATGCTGCCGACTCTGCGTCGAGTGCTGGGCGATGAAAACGTTGATAACCAGGAACCGGCCACCGCCGGTGAAGATTTCGCCTTCTTCGCCAACGAGGTTCCCGGCTTCTACTTCAGTCTCGGGATGATCAAACCGGGAACGACCTCCGGGGGGCATCACACGCCGACCTTCCAGGCTGACGACTCGTCGATTCCAGTAGGCATGCGGGCGATGACGTCGCTGCTCTTCGATTACCTGGAGTCGGGCGCGGCGGCGCGCTGACGATCGCCCCTGGCCGGGGGCTGACCTTCCCGGCGGGACGCCCCCCAAGAGCCGCTAACCTGGATTTCTCAACGGGTCGTGAAGCGAGCGGGTGCCAGGGACGCGAGGACAAGGCGCGCGCCACGTCGGTTGGCTACCCGCCCCCGCCGAGGGCATAGAGGGTCAGGAGCAGCGAGATGAGGCGGCACGCCCAGCGGATCAGGGGGCTCATTGATCGCAGTCCTTTCTTGGGGGAGCGAGATCAGCACGAATGCCCGCAGCAGCAGGGTGATCAGAAATGCGGGCTACGAATCGTCTTTTCTCTCCTGGTCCCTGCCCGCTTCCCGCAGGGCACGACGTAGCAGGAAGTCGATCTGGGCGTTCAAGCTGCGAAGCTCATCGTCGGCCCAACGCTTGAGCTGGTCGTGGACTTTCGGATCCAGCCGCAACAGGAACGACTTACGTTTAGCCACTGGTCATCCGTCCTGTGTTTCAGGGAGATTCGAGTCCTTGCGAGCCAGCTTGCCTCTGCTCCGTAGGCGTCGAGGGCCAGTCCCCGACGCCTCTGCCAGGGGCTGCTAGCTGTACAGGCTGCCGGTGTTGATCACGGGCTGCGTTTCATGCTCGCTGCACAACACCACCATCAGATTGCTCACCATGGATGCCTTGCGTTCCTCGTCGAGATCGAGGACACCATGCTCGGAGAGCATCGAGATGGCGTGTTCGACCATGCCCACCGCGCCTTCGACGATCTTGCGGCGCGCCGCGATGACGGCTGCAGCCTGCTGGCGGCGCAGCATCGCTTGCGCGATCTCGGGTGAGTAGGCCAGGTGCGAGATGCGGGTTTCGATGATCTCGATGCCGGCCTTCTCGAGGCGGTCCTGATTCTCGACCTTCAGGCGCTCGGAAATCTCGGAGATGTTGCCGACCAGCGAAGCCTCGCCTTCTTCAAAAGCGTCGTAGGGGTATCCGGTGGCCAGGTTGCGCGTCGCCGCCTCACTCTGGACGTGTACGTAGTTGACGTAGTCGTCGACCTCGAAAACGGCCTCCGCGGTGTCGACTACCTTCCACACGACGACGGCAGCCATCTCGATGGGATTGCCGCGGTTATCGTTGACCTTCATCTGGCCGGTCTCGAAGTTGCGGACGCGCAGCGACACCTTGACCTTCGTGTAGAAGGGGTTCGCCCACCTGAGGCCTGGCTCTCTCGCGGTGCCGACATATTTGCCGAATAGCTGCAGCACCTTGGCTTCGTTCGGATTGACGATGAAGAAGCCGAAATAAAGGACCGTAAGGAAGGCCAGGACCACGATGGAGAAGATGATGCCCAAGACGTTCTCCGCCATGATCATCCGCACCAGCGCATAGATGAACCCCGCCGTGATGAGCAATAGCACGGCGAGCATCGCATAACCGGACGCGGCCTTGCGTTGGATTTCTCTGATCATCTGCTTTCTCCTTTTGTTGCCCAGGGACCCATGGCCCTCTCGAGCGTCTGGTCCCTCGGGAGCTCCACACTCAAGGTGATACCGAAATGATATCACTTTAGTATCACCTTGCCAAGCTCGGTCCCCTGCATTCAATGCCGCGGTCCGTTGCGCCACGGGCGCGTTCGTCGTATGGGTACCGGTACAAGAAGCGTCTTCGTAGCTTCAAGCCCGGACTTTTCGACCCGTTGAGAAATCCAGGCTATGCCCCAAGGAGGTCGCATGACTCGCCGCATAACCCCGCTTTGTTTTGCCTTCTGTCTTGTCGCGCTCACGGTCGCCTGCATGGGCCCGACGGGGCCCCAGTACGACGTTCTCATCCGCAACGGGACCATCTACGACGGCGCCGGTCGTGCGCCGTTCGTGGGAGATGTCGGGATTAATGGAGACAGGATTGTCGCCGTCGGACCGAGCGAGGACGCCAGTGGCCGCGTAGAAGTCGATGCCACCGGGCTCGCTGTCGCACCCGGCTTCATCAACATGCTGAGCTGGGCTACGGAGTCGCTGATTATCGACGGCCGCTCGCAGAGCGATATCCGCCAGGGGGTGACGCTCGAGGTCTTCGGAGAGGGCTGGTCGATGGGCCCGCTGAACGATTCCATGAAGGCGGAGATGGTCGAGGGGTGGATTGCTACCTTCGGCTCGGCCGAGGCCGCCGCCGGCGCTGCGGGCCTCGAGCTCGGCCCGGGCGGCGAGCTGGAGGTGCCTTGGACTACCCTCGGTGAATACCTCGATTTCCTCGAGGCCAAGGGGGTAGCACCCAACATTTCCTCCTTCGTGGGCGCCACCACCGTGCGCATTCACGAGATCGGCTATGAAGATCGGCCTCCGACGCCGGAGGAGCTGGAACGGATGCAGGCGCTGGTGCGCCAGGCGATGGAGGAAGGCGCCATGGGGGTGGGCTCTTCGCTCATCTACGCTCCTGCCTTCTATGCTGGCATCGATGAGCTCATCGCCCTCAACCAGATCGTGGCAGACACCGGAGGAATGTACATCTCCCACCTCCGCAGTGAGGGCAATCGTTTGCTCGAGTCGGTCGACGAGCTCCTTCGCATTTCGCAGGTCGCCGGCGTGCCGGCGGAGATCTATCACCTGAAAGCAGGTGGTGAATTGAATTGGTCGAAGATGGACGAGGTGATCGCCAAGGTCGAGGCCGCCCGCGACGACCGGCAGCGAATTACCGCGGACATGTACACCTACACGGCCGGCTCGACGGGGCTGGATGCGGCCATGCCCCCCTGGGTACAGGAGGGTGGCTACGACGCCTGGGCCGAACGTCTCAAGGACCCGGAGATTCGCGCTCGCGTGGCGAACGAGATGGCGACACCCACCGACGAGTGGGAAAACCTGTTTCTCGCCGCCGGCGCCAGCGGCACTCTGCTCGTCGGCTTCCAGAACCCCGAGCTGCGCAAGTACACCGGGAAGACGCTCGCCGAGGTGGCAATGGAGAGAGGCACCAACGTGGCCGAGACCGCCATTGATCTGGTGATCGAGGACGGCACGCGCGTGCAGGTCGTTTATTTCCTCATGAGTGAGGACAACGTTCGCAAGCAGGTCGCGCTGCCTTGGGTCTCGTTCGCCTCCGACGCCGGCTCTCTCGCCACTGAAGGAGTCTTCCTCGAGACCAGTACCCACCCACGAGCCTATGGCAACTTCGCCCGCCTGCTCGGCCGCTACGTGCGCGACGAAGGGATCATTCCGCTAGAAGAGGCAATTCGGAAGCTCACATTCTTTCCGGCCACCAACCTCGGTATCGAGGATCGCGGTCTACTCAAGATCAACAACTTCGCCGACGTCGTGGTCTTCGATCCTGCCACGATCACTGATCACGCCACCTTCGAAGAGCCACACCAGTACTCCACGGGCATGCTGCACGTTTTCGTCAACGGCACTCAGGTCCTGAAGGACGGCGAGCACACCGGCGCCACGCCGGGGCGCGTCGTTCGCGGCCTCGGTTGGACAGGACACCAGCAGTAGCTAGCAGGAGAAGATCGCCATGCGAACTCATTCGGCGCGGATTTTCGCAGTCTCGCTCTCGGTCTGTTTTCTCTCCTTGCAGCTAGCAGCCACAGCCGGCTTCGGGCAGCAGCCACGACCCCTCAGAGGTGGACCCCGAAATTCGGACAGTTTGCTAAGGTGGGATCCAGACTAAGGAGAAGGAGTCTGGAATGCCACGGAAGAGACGGAGTTATCCCGCTGAGCTGAAGGCGAAGATCGCTTTG
>SDBT01006263.1_pt1 | contig 19806 bp, 17 predicted proteins | sample 2277101 | NCBI WGS metagenome assembly SDBT01 (sample SAMN10404973, study PRJNA504765) | marine sediment metagenome | isolation source: marine sediment core GS10_PC15, 103 cmbsf | place: Arctic Ocean: Southern Knipovich Ridge | collected 2010 | reverse complement strand
TGGAAGAAAATTAGAAATGAAAATCCCGTACTAAACCATTTTGACCCACAGAACTACACAATTTTCAATCAAAAACCATTTTATGCATTATCTTCACCTCCTGAAGCATGGATGATTTATTTCTTTTTTGGAGATCGAAAAAATAACTTAAACGTAATCAAGAAGAGGGTCAGAGTAATACTTACCTTTTTAGTTGCCGAAATCTATAGAATAGACCCCCAAATAGTACTTTCTTCAATGGCTCCTACTGATAATATTTTAATAATTTTTTCAGAAGATGGAAAATGCGAAGAACTTTTTGCTGAAAATCTATTACATAGTTTCCCAGGAGAACTATCATTAAGCAAAGAAAATTTGGATAATATATTTAATCATTTAATGGCTCTCAAAAGTTGTACAAATCAAAAGAAAGTACGTTTTGATTTGTTTGCAGAGTTCTTTATAAAATCTTTGAACAACAATATGGAAGAAAGAATCATTAATCAGTTTATAGCTATAGACGCTCTATGGGGCATTGATGGAAAATCAAAAGAATCAATATGTAAAAACATTGAAAGGGCTCTCAACTCCTCTCCTAGGAGTAAATTGAAAGCAGAAAAATTATATCGGTTGAGGTGTGCGCTATTACATGGAGGATGTTCTATTCTAGATGAATGGAATTCGTATGATAGATATATAAATACTTTTAAAACAGAACCTACAGAAGATTTAATTACTATAATAACTAAAACAATAAATGATCCTAATCTATGGTAAAGGGCAACATAACATGGCTTTTGAAGCAGACTTCGAGACGAATAGAGGTAACGGGGGATTTTAGATGATAAACTACCACTTCCTTTACCTCGGCGAAGCTGCTCAAAAGATTGTTATATTTCATCAAGGAGATAGATCGTGACTATTGTTAAAAAAGTTTCCCAAGAGCTTCTTAATAAGCTTTTCAGTTCCAATGTTATTCCTAGAATTCAATTAGATAAAAGTGATACATTTAGTGGGCTGAGTTTGATGTTTGTGAGGATGTGACTAAGTTTTAAGTTCTTTTATTAAGAATTGGTTGTGGAGTTAATAATGCTATATCATATAAGAATTTCTAAAAAACCATATCCATATAGCACAGAGTATTGATTCAGATTAGAATTAGGATGTCAAAATGGATAAGAATGAGTTTCAATCATACAAAGAAAACTACCGACTTGAATTATTAGATATTAAAAAATATTATTCAAATTCGAATAAAAAGGAGAGAGAGCTTTGGGTAGCTCGTGAATATTTAAACAATTTAGGGATTTCCTTCCAAGAAAAAGAGTTGACTTCAAGCAAAGAGGAACCACCTGACATCATTTATAATGATGCTAAATTTGAAATCAAAGAATTAATGGATATTGATCGAAAAAGGTATAAAGAAATAAATAATGAATTAGAAAAATTAGAAAAAATTAAGGATATAAAGGAACTAAGAGATTATTACACACCGAAAAACCTTACCTTCCAAATGATAATCGATATAACAATTGAAAAATTAAAAACTTATGATAAGAAGTATGATTTAGCTACTAAAAATAACTTGGATATTTTGTTTTACTTCAACCTTGACGATTATCATTTGAAAAAGGAGGGCAAGTACACATTACCAAAGGAAATATCAGAATATGGTTGGCGCTCTATTTCATTAACAAGGTATGATTTGAGCTCTGTTCTTTTTGCTTCTAACTCTGCCCCAGAATTTATTAAAGCAAATGAAGGGAAATTTATATAATTAACAACATATCAATATGAAAAGGAGAAAAAATGTATGATGATTTGGATGATCCAATTTATAAAAAAGAAGAATATTTGAAAAATTGGCTTAACACATTTGAAAATATACAAGATATAGTCCCATATGTGAGACAAGCTTATGACATTGTCAAATGGGAAAAGGATGTTTTTAGCGAGAAACCACAGCATATTCCAAACCCAGATGAAATTATGGTAAAATATTACAATGATGGGTTTGTTAATTTACAAAATAGTTTACCACAATTACCAAACATAAAAAAAGATGAGATGTATATTTTAGTTCCACTATCAAGTGCAAGTAGTTCAATAACGTTGGGGTATGTTAATAGCTTTGATATACCAGTAGATGATAATGAAAGTATTGGGTGGCGTAAAACATGTAATAAATGTTATATAGAAATCCAAAATAAAATTGACTTACGAGGTAAAGTTGAATCTTTACTTTTAAGACTTGATAATGAATTAAAAGAAGATTTTATGTTATTGGAAAATAGTTACTTTACAAGTAAACCTGGTCCACAAAAAGATGTAAATGCAAGTATTGCAATGAGAAATATTCTTGAGCACTATAAAGGAAGACTTTGGCAAAAAGTAAAAAGAACAGGAGATAAAAGATTCCAATGGGAGATTTTTGTAGCAAGACTTTCAGCTCAACCTGTGGGATCATTTGACTACAATATATTATTGAAACAGTGTGAAATATATAAAAAGTTGCACGACAAACTTACTGAAATGGCTAAACATAATAAAAAATATGGTACCGTCAATTATGATATAAATGAATTACATTCAGAGTTTTTAACACATATTTATACATTTCTATCATTAATTAAATTATTATCTTGTTTCCCTAAACAGATTAGGAGCAGAAAATGCCAGAGAATAAATTAGATATTAATACACTTGAATCTTGGTTATGGGAAGCAGCCTGTAAAATAAGGGGGGCGGTAGATGCTCCTAAATATAAAGATTATATTCTCCCACTCATTTTCATTAAAAGATTATCTGATGTATTTGAAGATGAATTAGAAAAAGAAGCTAAAGATTTTGGTGGTTTAGAAACAGCAGAACAATTACTTCAAGAAGACCATTCTCTTGTTAGATTTTACATTCCAAAAGAAGCAAGATGGGATGAGGATTAAGATGAAAATAGATTTATGTACATTAGATTGGAATGCAATTTCAGCGATTGGTTCTATATCTGCTTTTATAATTATTTTCATTACATTTCTAGAGATGAGAAAACAGAGGAGTTATACATACAGGCCATTGTTTTTTATTAAAGATCAATTAATTGTTATTCAAAAAAATAAGAATGGTGTGCCAATATTTAGGAAAGAGACATATGATCATATTGATAGTTTTCATCCTCCTGATTTTACCTTAAGATTAACCAATATCGGTTTTGCATCTGCTCATAATATAAAAATTAAATGGAAATTTGGGATTCAACATATTAGGTCTGCTATTGATAATTATGTTTCTAAATCTAAAGAATTACATAAAAAAACATACAAAAATTCATTTGATAATTATTTCTTTGGTTTAAGTATAAAAGATGGCTATGGATTTTGTTTACGTGATACAGATTTATTAGAAGATTATACTTATATATCTAAAGAAGAGACAGTGAATTTGAAAATACCGGAAGCTTTGTTGAATTATTTATCATATTATCCATATTTTTATTATAAAGAGAGGAATGAAAGCAGGATTGAGTTTGATATTAATTTACCAATTAATATATTTTTGGAATACAAAGACCTTGCTAATAAAACGAGAAGACAAGATTTTAAAATGAACATTCATATTATTATGAATGAGGGATTTGATGAAAATAAAGAAAACATTCTTGTTGGAGAAATAAAATTTAATTAAATCCAATGAATACTGCACCTAATGATGTTGTAGGGGAAGTCCATTTTTACTGAATATTTCAAAAGCAAAGTCTAACAATAAAGGAAGTTAACATTTCTAAATTAGGTAAAATATTATATCTTATAGCGCCAAGGGAATATCATGGTATTGGAAGTCAAATGGGTTGAATCTTTTTCATTGGCCACCAAGTTGTGATTCCTTTTTTCGCTCATTTTTGTTAAAATTTCACTAAATCCTAGAAGTAATATTCTGGGGTTATTAGAGCGCCTAAAACATTCCTACTTTGTACTTATGTCTCATATGAAGGATTGTTCCATGGATAAGAAGGATACTAAAAAACTTAAAAACGATTATTGGGCAATTGTCCGGGTCGAGATACTCGCTAATCATTTTGAACCTGTTGCTTCATTTGACTATTATTGCGCTCCATCAAAACTTGAAGTAGCCGAATTAATTGTTGAGTCATTTACAAATAACGCCAAAAACTCATTGTCAAACTATGGTGATGAAGATTTAATGACAGAGGAGCTTGATGTACTAAATAGGCATTTTGAGTCAGTGCTCCAAGAGATGGTATCTGAGGTAGGTAGGACACAAGCAAGTTCCTTTGAGTAAATTAGAGACTTCAGTTTGTGTTGGCTATCCTTCACATTGTTTAAAGATTATTGTTGATGGACCTTGGAATATTTTTGTTTTAAAAGTTTTTTCGACATTTGAAAGTGAAGTTGATTTCCTTGATTATTTAGAGCAATATGAGGAGGAATTGGAATCTTTCGATAATGATCAAAATAAATCTGCAGAAATATCACTATATGAAGAGTACAAGTCGTTAAAGGAAAGAGACTCAGCAGCAATTACACAATCTCAAATGCATACATTTCTGTCACATATTTCTGACCTGGATCGTAATGATGAAATGTAAATGGTTATTCTTAAAAAACGATAGACAGTTGAAAAAACCATATTAGTATAAAAGCAATAATGACACTATCCGGGGAAGAACTAAACAAGTTAAGCGGGGATGAATACTTTCAGTTATTGCTAAAAGGGTTATATCTTGACCTAAATGAGAATGAGAAGAACGTATTAAATGCAATAAAAGAAGCGCCTGGAACTAACGAGAGAACGAATAGAGCATTTGAGACAGCTTTAATCATGTATCAAATGGAATTATCCTGCTAAAAGGCCTATTAAAGAATTTTCACATCCTTCATTTCTTTACAAAAATTGTAACCCATTGTATCATGCAATATGTAACCTTCTGTGTAATTTTGGTGTTTGTAGTTAAGTTTTTTGTTAACTGTATATTGGGATACTGAAGGTCTACTATTGTTTTATATGTAAATAATATTGAGTTTTGATTGAATGAAATTCAATTAACAAGAGGCAAACAGTTTTATAATGGATACGAATAATTACAATACTGATATAAATGTAATAGGCAGTATTCCAGATTATAACTTGTTCTATAGGGCATTTCAATTATTGGCTCAAAAGGAGCAGTCTTTAAAAGAGATATTAGTAAATAAGAATGAATTTGATTTTAGGACTGAAAGATCAAGAAAACGATTTTTGTCAGCTGTTAATTCAGCTTTTTTATCATTTAGAAATAAGGATCATGAAGACCTTGTAAAGTCTGTATTCAAAGAATGCAATGAGGTTCTTGAGATTAAACAGCTATTTCTTTTTTGGCAGTTTGCATTGAACAATAGCCTATTTTTCGATATAACAAAGAATGTTTTTATTAAGAATTATTTTTCTGGAAAAGCAACGTTTCCAAAAGGAGATATTGTTGCTTATATCAAGGATTTAATAACAAATAATATGGAATTAAAGGTTAAATGGTCTGAGAATACGATTAATATTATTGCCCAAAAATATCTGGCATTTTTACGAAAAGTTGATTTGGTCGTTGGGTCACAAAAGAAAATGTTTAAGCATATTCAGGTCTCGAATGAGGCGTTGATAATATTTATTCGCCTTCTTAATATTACCTCACCAACGGTTTCTAATATTTTTGATAATAGTTATATCTCATTGTCGATGGTTTCAAAGGAGAGTTTTACAGAAAGAGTTAAACAGCTTGCTAAGAAAGGTTTGCTTGAAATGAATTTTAATGGAGTAGCGTTAAATGTAAAACCCTTTTAAAGGAATCACTTATGTCTTATTTAACTGAACATTTGCAAAAGTTTGATGATTTGAGACACCATTTAAACAACGTGGAACAGCTTCGACGTGAAGCAAACGGTGGTAATAGTATCTTGTTTGCTTTTCCGCCTGAAGAGGAATCAGAGTATATTAATAAAGCAAAAGAACTTTATGCGTCTAAATCTGGATTTATTGATATTAGTGAATTGTTTGTGAAGTTTATTGATTCATTTGAATGGGTTGAATTTGAGAAATATTATAAAGACTATCAAAATACTCCACATATTATTTTTAAATCCGATGATCCTTCAGATGATTTGTTTAGTTTGATAATTAATGCTATTGAAAATATTGTTGCGCAAGGGAAAATACCTATTTTAATTCGTACAGGTGTATTATATGGAACTGGTATTGAGAATGTACATATTATGGAACATCCGACAATAATGAAGCTTTCTTACCCACTTGTTATTTTTTACCCTTCTAAAATCGAAGATGAAAATCTTTTTTTTCTAAATTTTAAACCAGCTTCTAGATACAGGTGTACACTTATTAAATGAAAGAGGGTCTTATGGCAAAAATTAACGAAATACTTACACTAGATCTTAAAGAGGATATCAAAAATGTTATTGACTTGGAAGATATTGCAGAATCTGAAATACAGCAGGAAATAGAATCGTATATAGTTACGAAAGGAATAGGCGAACATCTTTCAAATTTTATTACACAATATACTTCAAATATCAAGGAAACAGGAGTATGGATTTCCGGGTTTTATGGTTCAGGGAAATCATATTTTGGTAAGGTGCTGGGTTATATTATCGGTAATAAAGTGATAAACGGCACCCCAGCCAGAGAACGATTTATTCCAAGAATTAAAGGGGTTGCAAATGAGAGTCTTTTAGAAAATGAAATTAGACGGCTAGATACTATTAATAGCAGAGTTATATTACTGGATATTGCAAAGCAGAATACTGATAATGGCTTAGCCTTTACATTATTTTCAAATTTCATCAAGAATCTTGGCTTTAGAGATGACTTGTATGGGTATATGGAATACGATCTTTTTATTTCAGGTGAAATTGAAGATGTCAAAAAATATGCTATTGATATATTTGATAAAGAGTGGGATGAGCTTAAAAGACGTAATCAAGATGTAGCCCGGGCCATGAGAAAGATATATGAAAAAAAAGGATATTCTGAAAAAGAGTATGATGACACACAAAAAGTTTATAGTGATGCTATAAACAATTTCTCTGCGCATAAGTTTAAAGAAGAAATTGAAAAATATCTTAAAAAAAATAAAGACGAAACCATTGTTTTCATCTTTGATGAGGCAAGCGAAGCAATTGCGCAGAGAAAGTTTAATCTTCTTGATTTAGAAGGGATTAGCGAGGCGCTTTCAAGTATTAGTAATAAAGTTTGGACAATAGCTATTGCGCAGGAGAAGATTGATGATGTAATTAATAATGCTAATGTTAACAAAAGTCAGCTTATTAAAGTAACAGATCGGTTTAAAACAAAGATCCATCTAGAAGCTACAGAGGTGCATTTCATTATTCGAAGCCGGTTGCTTCACAAGAAAAAGGAATGTTTCGACCAACTTCTTGATTATCACAAAAGGAATGATGGTCTCATAGCGGATGCAACTAATTTGAATTCTTCTTTTCCGACGAAGACAGAATCCGCTGAAGAATTTGCTACATACTACCCTTTTCATAAATACCAGCTTGAGCTTTTACAAAAATTTCTTTTTAGTTCAAATGCGCTTGCTACAACACAAATTGCTGCCCGAGGAATGATTATTACTACATTTGACGTTTTGCGCAAACAGATGCGAGACAAAGATCTTTTTGCCTTTACTACAACACCTGATATTTGCTCGCAGGCACAAACCGCCCCACCAACAAACTTAGGTATTAAGTATGATAATGCGAACAAGATTTTAAAAAATATCAATTCTAAGATTTTAGGCGAGGAGTTATTAAAAGCCATCCACTTTTTAAGTGATTCAGAATTAGTTTTACCTACAGTAGAAAATATTACAAAAACGTACATTTCAGATTTAGAAGCATATTATGTTGTTAAACCCCAGATTGACGAAGCGTTGACGACATTAGTGGATTCTAAAATACTCTTATTATCGAACAACACTTACAAAATTACTTCTGACCTTGAAGGCAAACTGTTAGAAGAAATGAAAGATTTTGATGTTGAGTTATATATCAAAAAACGTGAGCTTAGCACCTATATTAAAAAGACGGGACTATTTAATGCAGTGTCAAGTATAAATGATTGCGATCTTGCTTATAAGTTCAATATTATTACAGATTTAGGTGATGATATTAGTGGATCATCATCTAAAGATTTGAATTTAACGATTTACAGTTTATTTAATATTAATGGAATAAGGCAAGATTTTTTGGAGAACTTAAAACTAGATACACAATATGATAAGAATAAAATTACGCTTGTCCCTAATGACGACCATTTTGCAAAAATCGACAAGCTTATAGGTGAGATAAAACGCTACAGTAACATGGAAGACAAATATGCTAATGATAATGATCAAAATAAACGGCAGATTATAAGAGAATTCTCTATTATTAAAGAAGAGAAAGAAAAGGATTTGTTAAGTAAAATTGAAGAAGCCTATGCAACAGGATCCCTGATATATCTATTTGATGAAGAGCTGCTTAACAGAGATAGTTTTAAAGGCACTGTAAACGAAGTACAGCGAAAGCTTATTAAGAACATCTATACTAAAAGATTATCGTCACAGTTATCTGAAAGTATTGTACCGAAACTATTAAATGAACAAAGTAATGACAAGTTGGAACGTAATTTTACAGGTGCCGACTTTAAATTTTTTGATGCTAATGGAAATTTTATAGGTGATCATTTAAAAGTTGTTGAAGAAATTACAGCAAAGATCACTAACTATACCGATGGCAAATCAATTGAAATGGATCTTTCCGGAGCGCCATGGGCTTATTCTTTCGGTACTATAGTTACAACTCCTCGCAGTACTCTTTCGTGCGGGGCGGTTGGTTGTACGCTACAATGGACATGAATACTTTTCCTTTCAAGATAAAGGTATCCATGAAGTATTTACAACCGGAAGCAAATTTAAAACAGCTTCGTTTAAATCAATTACAAGAAAACTCACTTCATCACAGAAAAATCAAATTGTAGAGATACTTTTGGACTTAAATTATACTGATCATACGGGTCAAAAAGTAGATTGGAGTACAAATGATTTTGAATTGGCAGACTCGATAAAGATACTTGCTGAACATTTTATCAGCTCGTTAGGTACGATGAAAGATACAATATCTGATTTTGAGCAACTGTTTGCAAATATAACAAATCAAAAAAGTATCTTGCAAAACTATTCTTCCAAAATTACAGAGGCTAATTATATTGATAAAATCGAGGACTTTTTAAATTCAAAAGATCAATTTGTTGTTACTGGTAAAAGCATTGTTAAAACGCAGAAATTTATTAAGAAACACCTCACCAAGGCAATAGAATATAAACGTTTTGCAAATCAAGTTGTTACAGAAATTCAAAAGGCTGGTAAAGTAAATGATGGCATTACAATGAATTATTCTGAATTTAATAATTTGTATGAAAAAGACCTTGAGTCTAATATTACTAAACTTGAACAGCTTGTACAGTCAATTAAAGACGATTATTTTAAGCTAATGAAAGATTCTGCCAATATTATGACGTCCAATTATCAAGCTTTGCAAAGTAAGGTTGATATTGCATTATCTACTTTGAAAAAATATCCACCTGAATTAAATGAGCAAAATGAGAGAAAGCTTCTAGATCTAAAAAAGTACGCTATTGATCGCATCATAAAAGAAATTAAATTGGAATATAATACCGAATGCCAGAACTGTCATTTTACCTTGTCTGAAATTCTAAATTACATTGAGTTGGCTCCGTCAAAAAATGCAGATTTGATGATTATTCAAAACAGTTTTGTAATCGAGTCCCCAAAGCAGCCTGAACCAGGCAAACCAAAAGAGCCTAAAAAAGTAAAATTTACCATTAGTAAAAAAGTCATGACAGTAAAAGAATATCGTTTATTACTGTCTAGTCACTTAAAAGTATTGGCTGGTGCAGGTGATGATGAAAAAGTAGAAATAATAATAGTTGATTAACATGGATAAATTATGAAACTAACTGCACATGTTGACTATATTAGAAATCTTATTTACAAAGCCTTTGATAAGCAGTTTTCCCGTCTTGGTATTGGTGCAAACAAAACATTGGAATTGGAGAAGATTCCATCTGAACTGCATAATAAACGTGAGAAGCTCGACCGGCTACTTAATAGTCATCTTGAAGAAACAGGTACTTATGAAGAAGCAAGAGAAAAAGCACTTGATGAACTGACTTTTACGCTTTTTAACCGTATTGCAGCTGTAAAGGTTATGGAAGCCCATAATCTTTTCCCCCCAATCATAACAAAACAAAGTGAGCATGGTGATCGCTCGTTTGGGCATATAGCGTGGTTGGAAGAACGACCAGACATGCGTAACGAAGAGCTTGAAGGTATACGCGAATATATAAAGTGTGCTTTTAATGAGTTGGGCAATGATATCTCGTTATATCACAAAGACTATCCGTATGCCCTATTGCCCTATGTGATTGAATTAAATGAGATAATTGATGCGTTCAATGGAGTGGAACAGGATGTCCAAGTAGAGGAGGATATATGGAAAAGTGACGATATCCTTGGTTGGCTATATGAAAGCTATAATAATGTAAAAAAACAGGCATTTAAAGATAGTGGAGAAAAAACAGAATATAACAAGGTTTCGCTACAATCTCAAGTTTATACACCTCGTTGGGTAGTACAATTTTTAGTAGAAAACTCTCTGGGCAAGCTTTATCTGGAGATGTATCCCGATTCGGAGATTAAAAAGAACCATAAAATAGCTAATGCTCCTCAAACCGCTGTTAGAGAAATTAAGCCACTACATGAAATAAAATTAATTGATCCGGCATCAGGATCCGGGAACTTCTTGTTTTATGCTTTTGATCTTTTTTACGAACTCTACATTGATCAGATCGAAAATTATGGTGCAGATTATGATGAAGATGCTGTTCCGAAAATAATAATCGAAAACAACCTTCATGGTATTGATCTGGATGATCGTGCTATTCAGCTGGCTCAGCTAGGCCTTTATATTAAAGCCAAACGCAAACAAAGGGGCATTGGCATTCTGCATTATAATGTTATATCATCTGATTTTTTTCTCCCCGACTATGAAACAACACGCCATATTTTTGAAGAGAGCAGTAATCTTGATCGCAACCAAAAAGAACTTATAGAAGACATTTGGTATGATCTGAAATATGCCTATAAATTCGGATCACTTATTAGATTAAGCGAGAAGATTTCTATTAAAATGCGTGAATTACTAGAGCAGCGAAATAGAGAACAAAAGCATTTGTTTGCTGATAAAGAAATGGGTATAAAACAGAAAGAAGTTCAGCTTAACATATTTACTGAACATGATATAGAGAAAGAGAATCAATTTATTGCGCACTTTTTTGAAAATTTAGAAACAGCTGTTGAGAAGCATGCACTAAAGGAAGGAAATAGTTTTTTAATCAACAAAACGAAAGATGCTATTACTTTCTTGAAGTTACTGACTACAAAATATGATATTGCTACTGCTAACCCGCCTTATACGGACAGTGCAGACTTCGGACCGGATCTGAAAACCTTTATCGAGGCCAACTACAAAAAACCCTATAAGTTTCACACTAACCTTTATGCTAGCTTTATCAAGCGGTGTTATGACTTTACAAGAGAAGATGGCAAAATAGCCATGATCCATCCTCACACATTTATGTTTATCAAAACATTTGAAGATGTCCGTAAGTTCATGATCGAAAAAACACATATCGATGCAATGGTTGATTTAGGGCTTGATCGTGTGAATTTGTTTGGACCGGGTATTCTTCTAGATGCGACTTTTTATGTATTGAGCAAATCAAAGATTGATCGAGACGGTGTCTATTTCAATCTGACAACAAATTTACAGGAAAAATTCAAGAAAGGTAAATTTTTTGATGCATTGAATGATTTTGTTGTAGGAAGAGAAAATGAACGCGTTTATGAACTGGGCCAATCCAAGCTGAAAGTCATCAAATCATGGCCCTTTATTTACTGGATCTCCGATGAGTTTAGGAAGAAGTTTGAATTAGATAACATAGAAAAAGTTTGCCCACCAAAATCTGGAATGGCTACAGCTAATAATAACCGCTTTTTAAGATTTTGGTGGGAATTAAATAATTTTTCATTATCAAAAAAATTAGGTGATGAAAATCTTTGGGTAAGATATGCAAAAGGAGGACCTTATGAAAAATGGTATGGAAATCTATGGTTAAGAATTAACTGGGAAAACAAAGCTCAAATTTTAAGAGATACAGGTAGAGCTATATTCAGAAATGAAGAGTATTATTTTGTAGAAGGAATAACTTACTCAGCTTCTGGATCAAAAGGAGCATCATTTAGATATTTGCCACCAAATTGTGTATATGATGTTGGGGGTGCGAGTTTATTCCCTACGGAGAAAAACTACAAGTCGTATTCTCTAGCACTTCTTAACTCCAAATTAGCCTCTTATGTAATCAATTGTCTTAACCCTACTGTAAACACCCAGGTCGGTGACATTGAAAGAATACCCTTTATAAAACCAGATATTATAAAACTTAAAATAATAAATCATTTATCAAAGAGAAATATAATTATCTCGAAGTTTGTTGTAAATCATTCCATAGTTGAAGACGAATTTAAAACAACACCTCTTGTAATATCTTCAGAATTATCTTTAGAAAAAAGGATTAAACGGTTTTTCAATTTTGAAAATCACATGAACACTCAAATTTTCCTCAACGAAGCCATTATCAATGAAAAGATCTTCGAGGTCTATGATCTGACACCCGCCGATAAGGCCATGGTTCTGGCAAAAGAAGGTGAAAGCATTGGTAGGCTGCCGATTAGCGAGGTGGCAAGATCCGCCTATCTGGTTGAGGATAAATCTACCAAAGAATTCCCGATAGATAATATCCGTACCTTTATCGAAAACTTGCTGGTGAAGGAATTTGCTGCCGAAGAACGTGAAGCGATTGAGCGTGAGTTCCCGTCCCTTTACCAGAGCAACAACGATCTGGAAGAGTTTTGTATCCGCTATCAGGTCAATCCCATCAATGTCTGGTACTGGTTCAAAGAAAGTAATGTTATTCCAAAACAGCGGATGAATGACCTTGCAATGGAATTTTTGGCAGATATGATTCGTGAAATCTTGATGGCAGACAAAGATGGCATCATCCCATTAGTTCCAAATGCCGGTGAAAAGGTACTTATTGATCACATTCAGGATAAATTTCATGAAAAGGGATTTAGCTCAGCACAATTCTCATCCTTTGATAGTGTACTTGGTTGTGGGATAATTAATTATTTGAATAACCATTTTTTCAAAGATCTTTCAGATCATCTTAATCTATTTATGTATCTACCAAAAACCCCATTTATCTGGCATTTAACAAGTGGACATGGACAGGGTTTTGATGCTTATATTATCATCTACAAATGGAGCCGGGATAATCTATTCCGACTGAAGTCGGTTTACATTGAACTTCGTGAGAGGGCACTAATAAACCGTCAAAATGACTTGGTAAACGATAACAGTGCTAATGCACAGAACGAAAAAGATAAAATTTATAAACAGCTAAAAGAGATTAATGAGTATAAAGTGAAGATCGATGAGCTTTTAGAAGAGGGATATGACCCCATCCTAGATGATGGTGTAGGTAAAAACATCGCACCATTACAGAATAAAAGAATGCTTGCGTATGATGTGCTTAACGAAGGTCAATTAAAAAAGTATTTAAACGCTGATTGGTGAAAACATGATAGATACTTGGTTTAAAAAAGATTTAGAGGCTATTTATGATAAACACCAGGTAGCAGTGTTTGTAGATGAATCAAAACAATCAGAGTTCTTACTTAAGACTTTAGATGATTCAATTAAAATTTATAAAGTTTCAGGAGAGTTGCAAGAACTTCAGGCTAAGTATGAGATTGAAAAGTGCAGTGAAAATAATAAAAAATATCTTATATACACGCAAACACCAATGGATAAGCTTAAATTTGCAAGAGAATATTGTGAGACAAACGGTACTGTATGGGTGAGGCATTTACAGCATTATATAAAAAATAAAGTTCACGAGACTTTAAACCTTAATTTGAATCTTTCAGAAAAAGATCTTATATCCGCAGCAAAAGTCAGCATTGGTAGAGATAGTGATTACTGGATGGATTTGTGTCATAAAGGTGCGAGTGAGATTTTTGATATTGAGAAAGAACTTCTTCCTTTTTTAAATGAACCAAAAAGTTTTGTTGATAAGTACGATGCCCAGGTTATAGAAACTTTTTTTAGAAAAGTAAATGAACATTTATCTCAGGATTATATCGAGAAGCCACCTGAAACTTTAGCATCAGAAGTTGTAAAGGCAATGTTGGATGGCTTGGTATTTAATAAAAGTGAAAAGACTTTAGAGCATGTTTATTGTAGCTGGCTGGATTCGTTAACATACAAGAGTTCTTTTTCCGAATATTTGAATAAGTATAAAATTCCGGAAGATATAGATATCTGGCAGGTTTCTGCTGCACATCCCTTTAAAAAAATTGATGAGTGTTGGTTAAAAGAGATAGGAGACAATTTATACGATAAAGAAAAGTTGCCGAATTATTTGTTAAAGATTAATCAGCGAAGTCAAAATAAGCAAGCTAATAATCTTGGTATCAATTTTTGGAAAGATGTAAAAATATTGCTTGAATTTGATAGCAAAGATATTGCTTATTTAACGTCTCTTAATGAGTGTGTGGCATTCTATACAAAACACTTCTACATGCTTGATAATGCAATTAGAAATTTATATACGAATTTCTTAAACAATAAAGGATTATTGGAACCTTTTCAGGAATACTATAAGGACCTTACGAGAATCTTTCTCGATAAGTGGTTTAATTTTTTTGCTGAATATGAATCGAACCAAACAGGGATACTACAACGTATTATCAATGAGAATAGTTGTAAAACAGCTGTCATTGTTGGAGATGGTGTTGCTTATGGAATTTCTCAGAATATTGTTAAAAATGTTTCTAAGAAGGTTTCAGTTGTTAATGGTGTCATACTAGCTGATATTCCTTCTGAAACAGAAAATAACATGAGCAGAATATACATGGATAATGGTGCTGTTGAGAAATTTCAAACTAAGCGCGAGAAGTTTCTTGCTGATGCAAACTCGGATAAAACTATCGGATTTGTTTCCATTGATCAGGTCAGGGATGACATGGAACAATATCAATACCTTATTTGTACTTACAATGATATCGATGTTATGGGTGAGAAACTTCAACATAAGGCCCTTAAGTATTTTGCTGAAACAGAGAAGGTGTTTAGGCAAAAGGTAGAGTTTTTACTTCATAACGGTTATAAGAAAGTTTATCTGGTAGCAGATCACGGTTTTGTTTTAACAGGAATTCTTAATGAATCGGATAAAATTTCTGTTGAATTCTCTGGCAAGATTCAAAAAAGTGAGCGGTATATAAGATCCGTAGAAAAACAACATATATCATCGGACCAAGTGTGTGAAATAGAGCAACCGTACGGTGAGTTTAAATATCTTTATTTTTCAAATACTTTGAATCCATTTAAAACTCCGGGTGTTTATGGATACAGCCATGGAGGGTTATCTCCGCAAGAACTCATTACACCTTATATCTGCTGGGAAAACAATAAAGATTATAGTAACTCTTTAACTATAACGATTAATAACAAAAGCGATCTTCAGAGTGTTACAGGGGAAATATTTCGAATAACTCTTAAGGCAACTATTAGTGAATTTGATTTATTTTCATCTGAACGAAGAGTCTATTTAGAGTTTTTTAGTAAAGGCAGGCATATATCAAAAAGTGATATCATGAAGATGACTAACAATCAAGAAATAAGCAAAGATTATGCTTTTGATCAGAAGGAAATGATAGAAGTTCAACTCCTTGATGCTGAGAGTAAGGAGCTATTAGATAAAACAACAGTAATCCAAAATCAAGCAAGAGATCTTGGTGGCTTGTAATGTAAATTGGAGTGTATAAAGAGATGTTAATATTAGATGAGTTAGATAAAAAATTACTTGAAAATTTTAGAGGGTATGTAGTTAAAAAAGATTTGGTCCTTTCTTTAAAGGTTGGGGCAAATGTTCCGGTGTTTGTTCTTGAGTATCTTATTGCAAATTCATGCTCGACTAATGATGAAGAAAAAATTAGGGAAGGGATGGAGAATGTAAAAAAAATACTTTCAGAGCATTATGTTAACCCAGAAGAAAGTTCTTTGATACATTCTAAGATCAGAGAAAAGGGCAGTTATAAAATTATTGACAAAATTTCTGTGCGTCTTGATTCTAAAAAGGATAAATATTGGGGGCAGCTTTTAAATAGTAATATTAAGGATGCAAACATTAGTGATGCGTTAGTAAATCAACACGATAAAATGATGTTGGGTGGTGTCTGGGCTATTATTGAAGTGGATTATGATCCTAATATTAAGATTGGGAATAATATTTATCCATTCGTTATTCAGAACATTAAACCAATTCAGCTTTCTTCTTTTGATAATAGTAAAATAATTGATAAAAGAAAAGAATTCACAAAAAAGGAATGGCTGGATGTTTTGCTTAGAAGTTGTGGATATGAACCTAATTCAGATGGCATGACTGATCGTGTAAAGATGTTGTTGCTTTCAAGGCTAATTCCTCTTGTTGAGTCAAATTATAATTTTGTGGAATTAGGACCACGGTCCACTGGCAAGTCATTTGTTTATAAGGAGCTTACACCGTATGCTATTCTTATTTCAGGGGGACAGGGTACTGTAGCAAAATTATTCGTCCATGGTTCGACAAATAAAGTAGGTGCGGTGGGACAATGGGATGCAGTTTGTTTTGATGAGGCAACAGATAGAATCTTTAAGGAAAGAGATTCTATTCCGTTGATGAAAGACTATTTAGAATCTGGATCTTTTTCAAGAGCTGGTGCTGGTGGCGAAATAACAGGTGTTGCTTCAATTATATTTAATGGAAATATAAATCAACCTGTTGAAACGGTTTTGCAAACTTCACATTTATTTAGTCCTCTTTCAGATGAAGTAAACAATGATACAGCATTTTTGGATAGAATTCATTTTTACTTGCCTGGTTGGGAAATGATCAAATTCTCACCAAAGAATTTTACTTCCAATTTTGGGTTTAGTACTGACTATTTTTCAGAATGTTTAAAGTCTTTCAGAAGAGATACATATACAGATTCTCTGGAGAAATATTTTTCTTTGGGGGCACATTTGAAACAAAGAGATACAAAGCCTGTTAAAAAAACAGTTTCTGCTTTTATAAAATTGCTTCATCCTGATGGTGATTTTAATAAAGAAGATGTTCGGGAATATGTGGAAATTGCTATTGAAATGAGACGTAGAGTAAAAGAACAGTTAAAAAGAATTGGTGGAATGGAATTTTGGGAAACGAACTTTTCTTATATTGATAAAGAAACACAGGAGGAACATTTTGTAGGTTTACCTGAAGAAAGAGGTTCGCATTTAATAGAGAATTCCCCTTTGCCTCCAGGAGTTTGTTATTCAAGTACAAGTGAAGGCGATAATTTGGCATTAGTTAGAATTGAATCAGTTACAACTGCTGGATCAGGGAAATTAAATATTACCGGTATTAGCATCAATCTTGTTAAAGAAAATATTAAGAATACTTACCAATATATCAGGGCTAATGAAAAAACAATTTTAAGTGAACAGCATTCTTTAAAAAATTTTGATATTTCGATTCAGGTTAGTAATTTACTTGGGGCAAGTATTGGAACGGGGATAGGATCAGCAGTCTATATTGCAATAATTTCATCAATTTATAAAAAGAATTTAAAGGCAGGATTAGCCGTCTTAGGTAATATATCGGTTGGTGGCGCAGTAGAGAGAGCAATTAACTTTGCGGATAAAATTACAATGTTGTCTGAAAATGGTGCTAAAACAGTAGTTGTACCAATGGACAATTTAAATGAATTATCAAGTGTTCCGCCTTCAGTGCTTGGCAATACCGATGTGCCTTTCTATTCAAATAATCAAATGTTGATGCAAAAAAGTATTTTGTCGGATTAGCATAATAATTATCGTAAGATAGTTAAACTAAACGGGGACAATTGTCTCTGTTAGAATGTTAAAGTGAACACCAGCAGTGTAGCCCAACACTTTTTTCAATAAAAAATACTTGGTTACACTTTTAGTTACAGGTTACACTTAAAAGCATAGAAAATGTTGGGCCCTTCCCCTTAATTGTACCCACCTATCCTAAGAAAAGAGCGTAACAAGTGTAACCTGTAACTTTTCTTTGAAAAGCTATACTGGGGCAACCATATTAGCTGTGGGGTGATTCTTACTTTTTCATGAAGTGTAACCAGTTACACTTTAAAGTGTAACTTTAGCAAAAAAAAGGTGGATTATTCATCCACCCCTTGTTTAATCAGTTCGATTTCCCATCCCCGAGTGGGTTTTCCATCAATTTCTTTGTAAACCTTGTGTTCCATTCTGTATTTCTTGATACTTTTAGTTACAGTCTTTAATTTCCGGGTCAAGGCAGTGGCATTTCGTGCATAAAAGTCTTTTTCACCAAAAAAACTCCTTGTATTCTGCAAGCATATCAGCATTTGATATCCTCACAACATTATCAACTTGGTGTCTATTCATGATCCCATCTATCATTTCAATAATGGATACGGTCTCAACATCTATTTCCTGATCCTCTGCAGATAGATCAAAATCAAACGATTCAACTTCAGGATAAAAAACATGTAATATTTTTGCCATAATCTTTGACCACTTTGTGAATTTAGGATGAGGCCTATAAGGGATGTCTTTATCCCAGTCGATTTCTGATAAGTATGCGGTTAAATCTTTTACTATATCTTCTCTTTGTTCATCAAATAAATCTACGGATGTTCTACGTATAGATCGTTTCATAGATTATCTAATATTCATGTATTTTTCTTAATTCTAAGTATTTTAATAAATACATAAAATAGGGTAATCTAAAGAATGCTTGATTCAGCTTCCCAAGCTGAATGTCGAATTAGCTAATTATATTTGTGAAGCGATTACAAAAGCTAATTGTTTGGCTTTCATTTTTGTAGTAATTTGTAGTAATTTATTTGTTTTTCAGTTATAATATATTATATTTGGTTATAATTAGCAATCGAAAAAAATCAGATAAATTATTATTTGATAATGAATTAAGTATAATTTGGTATAACTGGATATAACTCGTTATAAGTCAGAAATCGGGTTATTTTGGGCTCATAACCCAAAGGTCGTAGGTTCAAGTCCTACCCCCGCTAATGTAAATAAGCCCCTGACTTGTAATGAGTTAAGGGGTTATTTTTTTATTTCTTTATATGTCAATAATGACAAATAAATGCTAATTTCTGGGTAATCTTTGGGTAATATAAGTGATTATTGGTTATATTACATTATTTTTCGTTTCTCAAAGCATATATAGAAATAAATGTATTAAAAATATATTTAGTGGATAGAAGTTAATATGGAATATAAAACTACAAAAATGAGAAGAAAAAAGGGAAAACATGGAACAGGATGTTTCGAAAACATGGGGAAAAACAAATGGCGATATGTAATAATGAAAAATGGAAAAAGACAAAAAACGACGGATTTCGATTTCATCAGCTAATTGACGTCTCACAAATACATAAAAATCGGCAAGTCTGAATATGGTTTTAATCCCCGTGGGGTAAAAAAACTCATCCAAGGTTGGAAGCACAATTACTTATGAATCCGGACAGATCTCGACTATCTTGTTGACTCGGTTCGCTTGAATCGTTACTCTCACTTTCTGAACATCACGAAT
>SDBT01006262.1_pt1 | contig 19806 bp, 17 predicted proteins | sample 2277101 | NCBI WGS metagenome assembly SDBT01 (sample SAMN10404973, study PRJNA504765) | marine sediment metagenome | isolation source: marine sediment core GS10_PC15, 103 cmbsf | place: Arctic Ocean: Southern Knipovich Ridge | collected 2010 | reverse complement strand
CAATTAAGTCCTTAACATTCTTTGGCAAGGGAGGTGCCTTTTTCTTTAAGTATAAATCTAAAGTACTCTCCAGTTGATTAACGGCAGGCATATATACTCCTTTTTCAGTTTAATAATCTACTTAAACCATACTATTTTCTATCATAATTAACAATCACTTATGTTATTTCCGAAAATAAGTTACTATCTTCTCCACGGCCTTAATCACATCCTTAACATCTTTTTCAGCCATGTGGGGGTAAAAGGGGAGTGATATAGTTCTTTCCCCAATCCATTCTGCCTTAGGATAATCACCCTTTTTAAATCTAAAGGCCTCTCGATAATATTTATGCAGATGTAAAGCCGTAAAATGAACTCCAGCTCCAATATTCTCTGCTTTCAATGCATCAATAAACTGATTTCTATTAATCTTTAGTTTTTCCAATTCTAAGTTAATGGCATATAAATGCCTGGCATGGACAATATCTTTCTCATCCGGCCCTGGTGGCATCACTCCATCAAGTTTCTTAAATGCTTTGGTATAAATTTTCCAATATTTATTTCTTATCTTTAAATTAGCCTTAGCTCTTTTTAATTGATGAATTCCCAAAGAGGCTTGAATATCCATCATATTGTATTTATACCCCGGATAAACCCCTTCATAAGGCTTATACCCATCAGTCGAATATCTCTTCCAAGCATCAGCTGAAATTCCATGTAATCTTCTAACTTTGGCTTTCTCAGCCCAAGCTTGATTATTAGTTGTTAACATGCCGCCTTCACCAGTAGCCACATTTTTGGTCACATAAAACGAAAAAGCTGTCATATCAGAAATTGAACCAATCTTTTTATCTTTATACCAGGCTTCAGTCGCATGAGCCGCATCTTCTAGTACATATAGCTTATATTTCTTAGCTAGCTTATTAATCTCATCCATTTGGCAGGGTCTACCATATAAATGAACAGGAATAATTACCTTAGTTTTTTTAGTTATTTTTTTAACAATCTCTTTTGGGTCAATATTACCTGTTTGTTTATCTACATCTGCCAATACTGGCTTAGCTCCACAATGCAAAATCACATTAGCTGTTGATACAAAGGTTAGGGGAGTGGTAATTACCTCATCACCTGCCTTAACTCCTAATATGTCCAAACCCAAATGCATCGCCGCCGTAGCTGAGTTAACTGCAATCGCATATTTAGCCTTTGAGTACTTTTCAAAATCTTCCTCAAACTGCTTAACTTTTGGCCCAGTTCCCCACCAACCTGATCTGACAGTCTCCAGCATTTCTTTCAACTCATCCTTAAAAAACCGAGGCGCTCCAAAAATCAAAAATTTATCTCTGACTGGCTTACCGCCAGCTAACACTGGTTTCAGTCTATTCATAGCTGGATTATAACTTATAATTAAGTTAGGTATGAAATTAAAAACGTTAACTATCCTGATTTTATTAATAGTTTTAGGCTTTTTTTTAAGAATCTATCGACTTGGTGCGGCTGATTTTAAAGAAGAAGAGCATTCTAGCCTCAAGGCTGCAGCCTATCAGTATTATTGCCGTCAGGACAGCAATAATTGTCGTTATCAGCCAACCAGTTTTAACTCGAGATTAAAAGCTTTAATCACCAACAATGAAACTATACCTAATTTATTAACAGAGATTTACTTTTGGGATTTCAGCAGTCAGTCACCGACGATGATTAGCGCTAACCGGGCTTGGCCCCATTCAATAATCCTATCTGGAGTTTACAGTGTTTTCGGTATTTCCGAGTTCAGTTCCCGATTTGTTTCTGTCATTGCCGGTTCACTGTTAATACTCTTCAGTTATTTTTTCTCTCTTTATTTTTCTAAATCCCGGCTCATCAGTCTGGTTTACGCATCCTTGATTGCCACAAGTTTTCCCTTAATTGAGTTTAGCCGTCATACCCGGATGTATAGTTTGTTTATTTTGGTTTTCCCATTCCTTTGTCTTTTAATCTATCAGTTATTACACCAACGTTCTTCTCTAATTAAATTTAGCTTCACTATTTTAGTTTTTTTGTTAGCTTACTGGCTTCATCTGCTAACCTTGCTTCTACCGGTTGGTTTATTAATCTATACTGGCTATTTTGGCTTAATTAAAAAGCACCGGCGGCTTAAACAGGTTTTTTTGGCTCTTTTTTTCTGCCTGCTTATAATCTTAGCTTTAAGTTTCTGGTTGGATATTGATTTTTTCCAAAGCTATTTTTTCTCCGTCACTCCGGTTTTCCGCTGGCAGTATTTTAAGTTTATTTTGGAATATCCCTTACCAGCCATTATCAGCGCCGTTATTATTATCCCTGCCTTGCCTCAATTGTTTAAACACAGACAATCGGCTTATTTACTAACAATTATTTTGACTTACTCTTTTTTCTTAACTTTTTTCAGTCAAAGACCAACCGCCTCCGCCTATATCGTTCATTTGCTTCCCCTAGCAATGCTTTTATTGCTTTTGGCTGTTAATCTGGCTGTTAAAAAAACCTTAAAGCCATATGTTTACTGGTTCATTATTTTAATTTCAGTTATTCGGTTAGTTTTACTTTCTAACTATTTATACTTTGGTCGGGATGACCGACCTCGACTTCAACAAGCTTATCAGGCTATCAAAAACCAGCTACAACCAGACCAGCAAATTCTTGGCATCCAAGTCAAGGATTATTATTTACAAAATCTTCCAGTCAAAACTCCAATTATCAATCTGGTAGGAAAACAAACCCTGTCTGTTAATGAGCTAATCAATCTCCTTAAGCAATCATCAGCCAGCTATATTATCTGGGAGCAAGAGAAAATTGTTCATCTTCAGCCTGCAGTAGTTGATTACATCCAGTCTCATGCCCAGAAACTAACCAGTCAAGGCTTAGATGAAAACAAAGTCGAAATCTATTATTACGAAAAATAATTTTGCAGCCACAATTCAAACATCAACACTCGCCACAACCTTCGGTCATGATGTTCACCTTCTAGAGGTTGATTAATCATTTGCTCAATCACACCTTGATTCAAGTACTTATTAACCGCAGCCTTTTTATTAAGCAGTAAACGACTGATATCTTTTTTCCATTGATTTCTCAGCCACTTGCCTAAAGGAAAGCCAAAACCCATTTTTTTTCTGTAAATTATTTCCTTTGGCAACACTCCTTCAAGAGATTTCTTTAATATGTACTTACTTTCTCCATACCTTAACTTTAATTGGGGTGGAATCCGAGCTGCAAATTGTACTAGTTCATGATCCAAAAAAGGCGATCTCGTCTCTAAGCTATGAGCCATTGAAGCTATGTCTACCTTAGGCAATAACACTTGAGCTAAATAAATATTAATATCTACTAACAACACATTATCCAATGGAGCCAAGTTAGCTTTTTTTTGTTTTAAAATCAATTTTTGGCTGGCCAAAGGATCAACTTGATCTAAGAATTCTTGATTATAAAGACTTTGTTTAAAACTTAAAGGCGAGTTCAAACCTAGATAAGCGGCTGCATATTGGCCAAAGCCAGGCTGATCAATTAAATCAATTAATGTTTGAGTTTTTTTACCAATCAGCCCTGGTAATCTTAAGCCCATCTTAATCAAGGGTTTAGCTGCCTGAGGCACTAATCGGCTAATTAAATTTAACGCCCCAAACTTATAATACCGCTGATAACCAGCAAAAATATCATCACCGCCGTCTCCAGTTAGGACTACCTTTAGTTTTTTACTTGCCAGTTGGCTGATTAAATAAGTTGGCAAAGCCGAAGGGTCACCGTACGGTTCTTCGTAACTTTTAGCCAGCTCAGGCAACAAAGAAAAATCTTGTGGTTTTAATATTAACTCATGATGATTAGTCTTAAATTTCTTTGCCACCATTCTGGCATACTTAAGTTCACTGTATTCTTTTTCCTTAAACCCCACTGAAAAAGTGCTGATTTTCTTCTGTCCTAGTTGGCTCATCAAAGCCACTACTGCCGATGAATCAACTCCTCCTGATAAAAACGCTCCCACTTCCACATCAGCTACCATTCGTAGCTTAACTGCCTCAGTTAATTTATCCAAAACCTCTCTTTTTATTTCCGCCTGACTTAGCCTTGTTTTAGGTAAAAATTTTGGCTGCCAATATCTTCTTCTTACTGCTTTACCATTTTTAACTAACAAATAAGAAGCTTGAGGCAGCTTTTTTATCCCCTTAAATCCAGTCAAAGGAGCTGGTACTGCTTCTAGGCTGAAAAAATGATCAACTGCTTTTAAATCTATCTCTCTTTTTATTGCCTTAATTTTCAAAATCGCTTTTAACTCAGAAGCAAAAACAATCATCTTGCTATCAAGGTAATACTTTAATGGTTTTTGCCCCATTCTATCTCTGGCCAGCATAAGAGTTTTTTGCTTTTCATCCCACAAAGCCAAAGCAAACATGCCCCTTAAGAACTTAAGACATTTTACCCCATACTCCTCCCAAAGATGCACAATTGTCTCTGTATCTGTCTTTGAATAAAACTTATGTCCTTTTTTAATTAATCTTCGACGCAACTCTTGGAAATTATAAATCTCACCATTAAAAGTTATCCAAACTGATTTGTTTTCATTGTGAATCGGTTGATGGCCAGCTTGGCTCAAGTCAATAATTGATAACCTTCGATTACCTAAGCCAATCTGGCCATTTACCCATACACCGTGATCATCAGGCCCCCGATGTTTAATCGCTCCACACATTAAACTTATTTCAGCTCTTTTAACCGGCTGACCATCAAAATTAACTCTACCGACAATTCCACACATTTAAAATTAATCCTAGCACATTACATATAGCCAACGCTTCTCAAGCATACAAAAACCAGATTTTTGACTGGTATCAAAAAATAGTTTTATCTGCTATCAATTTTGATGGATAATCATTGCTTTAACCAAGACTCAACTTTTTTCTTAGGAATACGCATCATTCGATAAATTATTCTGGCTCTTTTTTTATCCTCCAAACCTTTCTCAAAATTTATAAACTCCCAGACAATTTTTCCACTAGTATTGATTTCAAACACCCGACCGCTTTGCGAGTCTGTAATTAAAGTATTGCCATTTGGTAGCCGCTGAACCGATCCTCTTTGATCTGAGAAAAACTTCTCCGGCGGCTTCGCTTGATACTGCCAAACAATTTGTTTTTTTATTGGATCAAGCTCAATTATTCTTGAATAGCCTCGATCAGTGCCATTATCAAAGATTAAAATATTCCCGTTTTTTAACATAGTCGGCATATGCGGCTGATCTAGCTCTTTCGGTCCCCAGGCCCAAACAATTTTCTTAATATTTTTGTCCAAAATAGCTATTAAATTAACATGTCTTAAGCAGATTAGTAAATTGCCCGGCTGAAACCGCTTATCTTTTTTAGCTAAAGGATTATCAGGTAAAATTTTAATAGTATTTAAGTGATAGTAGTCGTAAATCAACTCTAATCCGGTCCATTTGTGCACTACTCTAGAGATTTTATTCAGTTTTCCTTCCACCATCCTTGGTTTTAGTATCCGCCAAAAAATTATTTTGATCGGTTTGATTAAAATATTGACAGCCTTATTGAACCAACCTTGACGAGTTGGAGCAAGAAAAATTTGTTTATCTAAATCCAAACCCTGATGATGTTTTTTTAATTGGTCAAAATTTTTAAAACTCGACCATTTATCCAGAATTTTTCCTTCTGGAGATAACTTCAGTAAACCGTCAAACTTGACTATTCTGCTTTTATATAACTTCAAAATATCATTGACCGCTACCCAGAAGCAGTCACAGTCAAGAGCAATGTCGTGATGGACTTTAATGTTTTTCATCCAGATGACTTGGGAATCTTTATTCAGTTTAATCAGAGCTTTCTGATCAGCTACTCCTAAGACATCTCCATTATCCAAAAGCTCAACCCGTTCAATCCTTAAACCACGCTTATCAGGGAAAGTCCATTGATGAACCGCTTTTCCCTGCATATCCAGAAGATAAGCTTTATTCAAGTGGTTGGCAAAAAGATTGTAACCTGGGTAAACTTGAGACCGATTATATTTAATCACCCCGGTTTTACCTTTAATCTTTTTGTTTGAAGCATTAACATAAGGTAAGGCTCTTAGTCGTTCTAAATTATCAGTCTTTTTATCATTCATAAACTAATGCTAGTATAATACTATTTATGAGTAAGCCACAGTCTAGAAATAACGCTTGGGATCTGTTTTATGAGCTGACTAGAACCGACTTCATCATGCGCTACCACAACTCGGTTTTAGGCTTTATCTGGGTGCTTTTAAAACCCTTCCTGCTTTTTGTCATCATTGCCGCTGTTTTCTCCTTGCTGTTTAAAAATCAGGACCCCTATTATCACCTTAATCTACTCTTAGGCTTATTGCTTTACTCTTACTTTTCCGAAGGCACTTTAAGAGGCGTTACCAGTCTTTATGACAAATCAAGCATTATTTTAAAAGTTAACTTTAAGAAAATCATTGCTATTTTTACTTCAGTGGTTAATTCTTTTATCAGCTTCTTTGCCGGTTTTCTGGTTTTTTTATTTTTCTGGTTTTACAGCCGGCCACTATCATCTTTAGCTACGCTGCTGGCCAATTTACCTTATTTTCTTCTTCTTATCATTATTCTTTCTGGTTTAATCTTAGCTATAAATTTATTTACCGGCATTATTTATACTAAGCTACGCGATCTTTTTTCAATTTGGGAAGTAATTATTCGGCTAATTTTCTGGAGCACGCCCATTGTCTACCCTTTAAGTATTATTCCTGGAAGATTTAAATCTTTAATTTTATTAAACCCCTTAGCCGTCATTATTACTGAGAGTCGCTCGGCTTTAATTACCGGAAAGGCTTTTTCTTGGTCCAGCACCGCCTATGCCTTAATTGTCTCTGGCCTGTTGTTAATGCTAGGTTTTTGGTTTTTCCAAAAGTACATCAAAAAAATCGCTGAGAACTTTTAAATTTATGTCATTCGCTTTAAACGTAACTAATCTTACTAAAACATTTAACATTCCTAAGGAGAAGCTAGACTCTCTCCAGGAACGCTTGCTTAATTTAAAATTAAGAAGTGATACACAGCTCTTTAAAGCTTTAAAAGGTATTAATCTTCAACTTAAATCAGGTGAATGGTTAGGGGTAATTGGGCCCAATGGTTCTGGTAAATCCACTCTTTTGAAAACTATTGCTGGCATTTACGAGCCAAACCAAGGAAAAATTGAAGTTAATGGCCATTTAGTTCCCTTTTTAGAACTAGGAGTTGGTTTTAATCCAGAACTATCAGCCAAAGACAACATTTACTTAAACGGCGTTATTCTTGGCATGAAGCGTAAAAAAATCACTCAACAATTTGATAAAATAGTCAAATTCGCTGGCATCAAGTCCTTTATCAATCAAAAACTAAAAAACTTTTCTTCTGGTATGCAGGTGCGATTAGCCTTTTCTATCGCTATTCAATCACCTGGAGATATTTTTCTACTCGACGAAGTTTTAGCAGTCGGGGACCATCAGTTTGAAAAAAAATGTGACCAAGTTTTTAAATCTATGAAAAAGGCAGGTAAAACCGCTATTTTAGTTAGTCATAATCTTGACAGCATTGTCAATTACTGTGATAAGGCTGTTTGGTTGGATCGTGGTAAAATCATCAGTTACGGCCGCCCCAAATCAATCGTCAGTCAATACACTCATTTTACCACTCCTCAATAAAAACATCCATTCAATTTTTTAATCACTCAAATAGCCAAACTCAATCTCAATATCTGACTTTAACGATTTTTTTATTTCTACATCATTAACTCCAACATTTGGCTTGGGAATTGATCTTGGCGCTGTTTGAAATTGGGTTAAAATTTGATAATTTTTTAAACTTAATGGTAGAACTAAAAAATATTGATTGGCTGGGTAACTCTCTTCTCCTACTGGGAACAAACCGGTTAAACTTAACACATCATCTTGACAGTCAGTTATTTTCTTCCAACGTGTACCATCCAAAGAAAACCTTACTTTGTTGATAGCCTTACATAAATTTGGTTTGTGTATATAACTGGTTAATATCGGAAAAGGCAAGTCAAATTGATAATAGCCACCTTTATTTTGTGAAATCAACACTCCGTTGGTAAATTCAGGAGGTGGTTTGTTTTCAAAACCCCAGTAATATTTGTCTTTAAAATCATAATAAAACCTGATTTCTTCATTTGATTTTAAACGATAAATCAATTCATCTTGATAATCTTTACTCTTTATTGATACTTTTACTGGATTATTCCCCTTTGCTTTTTTAGAAAATGCAATTGCTTGCGCTTCCCGAGTCGACTTTACTGTTTTAGCATCTACCTCTTTTAACCAAATTGGTGAATCAAGCAGCTGATTATTATCCACAATTTCTTCTATGCTGGCTATTTCTCCTTTCAAGTTCCGGTAATAAACTTCCCTGTCAGGATCTAATGCATGCCAATCTCCATCATAAAATACTTCAGTTATCAAATGCTTTTCAACATTAACTTGTCGAGCTTCAAATCCCGATAAATATAAAAGCTGGGCTAACACTAAAGCCGAGTCATCACAAAATCCATATCCCCAGCTATTAAAATATTGCACCGGATTTTCAATGAAATAATAGGAAACTTTACCCAAAGGAGGCAACCAATGATATCGATTTTTTATTACAAATTTTAATAAAGCAATTACTTTCTCTTCATTATTAGCTTTTTGTCTATCAATTTCTTTTAGGGCGTAATCAGCGATTGATTTATCACTAAACCAGTCCTGTCCATTAATGATCACTTGAGGTTGAATTGCTCTTTTGCCTAGATTAATGATCGAATAATAAACTAACTTCTTTTGCTTATAATTATCAACGTTAAACTGTTTTTTGGCTTGGCCTTTCTCGACCACTAAGGAAATTACCTCATCATTATCAGGTAAACCGGCTTTTGTTTTTACCTCTTCAGATATTTGTTTAACTTTGACTACTGGTACGAGAAATAACCAGTATAAAACAAAAGATAAAAAAACCGTCAATACACCAGTTTTAATTAAATATTTATTTTTTAATTTGCTCATTCAAAATAATTCCAGCAATGTTTGTTTAAAAATATTAACATTTTTAAGACTGTGATTTTTCTTAACATAATAGTAATTATTCAAACCCATTTGTTTTCTTAGTTTCGGGCTTTTTAATATTTGTTTTAAGTTTTTAACCAGTTTTTCCTGTTTATTGCCAGCTACCAAGCCGCAGTTAAACTTAGTAATATACTGATCCGGATTGACTGTTAATGATAATACCGGTGTCTTGGTTAAACCTGCTTGTAAAAAAGTATTTGGAAAACCTTCTTCTACTGATGTATTGATAAACAATTTAGCTCTTCCAAACAACTTAATAATATCTTCAATCGGTACCACCGGAAAAAACTTCAAATTCTTTTTCCTCATAGCCAATTTTTTTGCTTGATTAAATAGCTTTATATCATTGCCTTTTCGACAAACCATCACTAGCCGTTCTTGAGTGAATTTGTCTACTAGATCAAGAAAGCTTTTTGGCCTCTTCCAATCATCAGCTCGTCCCACCCATAAAATAAATTCTTTTTTCTGCTTAGAAGATTTTATAGGTTTTATGGCTAAAGAAGGCATTAAAATAGATTTCAAGTCATAATTCTTATTTAGCAACTTTTGTTGATCTTTAGTTTGGCAAATTATTAAATCTGTTTTCTTTAAGCCATAAATAAACATGTTTTTATAAGCTCCTTTGAGAAATCCCCCTAATTTATTAGTGCTATCCCATAAGTGGGCTAACATATAAATAAACTTTTTATTAAAAAGTTTACTAATCCAGGCCACTAATCCGACTTTAGGATTCATAGTTCGTTCTACATAAACATCAGCATTGATTTTTACTAAAGTTATTAAAAATCTTAAGATTTGAATTACATTACGAGAGTCATGTTTAAAGCACTTGTAAATAGTTAACCGGCCTTTTTTAATCACTTGCTTTTGACCATAGTCTCCAACTACTAAGCTAACTTTAAAGCGTGGATCCTTAATTAGGTTTTTAACAATTAAACTAATCTGAACCTCTGCGCCACCAAAATAACCAGTTGATTTACTAACAAACAGTGGATAGCTATTAAGAGAAATAAAGCAAATTTTAATTGGTTTAGCCATTTTTTGATAGTTTTAATAAATTTTTCTTAAAATCTTTGACTCTATCATTAATATTATGATGAGTTTTGGCAAAATAAACTGCATTTTTTGACAACTTTTGTCACAGCTTAGGTTCACTTGAAACTCTTTGAATGTTTTCTAACATTTTATTATTATTTCCTTCAGAACTTATTCCCCAGTTGTACTCCTTAAAACTACCATTTGGATCATGAAATAAAGTTAAACAAGGAGTACCAAATGCCGCCGCCATCAAATGTGAAGTGTGCATGCTGCCATAGTCTGAAGTTTCCACAAAAATTTTAGCCTGTTTATAATAATCTGCTACTTTCGAAAAAGGTACATTTTGTTTAAATACAACATTGGATAATAATTTAACTTGATCCTGAATTTTTTTTATCAACTCTGGTTGCCTATCTGAAACAGAACCGATCATTAAAAACTTTTCTTTGGGAAGTAATTTGGCCAATTTTAAAAATAAATCAGGCCGTTTCCATTTCTGGATTCTTGCTATCCATAAAATATAATCTCTTTTATTAAATGAAAGTATTCTTTTTTGTGTTGGATACCAATAGGGTAAAAGCAGCGAATCACGGTTATATGTTTTTTTTAACAATATTTGATGTCTTTTAGAATTACAAAATATACTATCCGTATTCTTTAACCCAAATTCATATATTTTCCCCATCAACCCATTATTTTTAACATAAGTTTTATTTATATCTTTATCGTGTCCTACCAAAAAGAAAAGCTTTTTATTCAAAAATTTACAGATAAAACTCGCCAAACCCACTTCATAACTAGCGCTAGCCAACATATACACATCAGCCTTTATTTTTCTAAACCTTTCCCATAATCTGAAAAAATCCTGATGGGGTAATTCCCAAAGCTTATTAAATCTTTTGGCCAATCTATTATATAGTTTAACCAGTAGGTCAAGCTGTTTATCTTTGCCTTTTTCTAGCCCCAATATTCTTGAAGTTTTATAAAGTTTAACTCCGTCAATATTTTCTGTTTTGGATTGTTGATGAACATCATCTTCCAAGAGAAAACTAACCTCAAACCGTTTATCTTTTATTAACTCTTTAGCCATCAAATAGAACAAAACCGTACCACCACCAAAAGTTATCTGACTTTTCTCGTTAAATAGCCGGTAATTGTAGTAACTAATAAAACATATCTTAGTTTTTCTCATAATACTCAATTGTTTTTTTTAAGCCTTCTTTTAATGAAGTAAAGTCACTTTCTCTCCAACCAAGTTTTTCTAAATTCCAGGATTTTTTATCGGCTTTAACCACCGAATTTGAGATTTCTCCTGGCCTCATTGGTGCATAATTTAGTTTTGATTTAGAACCAGTAAGCTCAATAATTAATTTGGCTATTTGATTAACTGTAGTTAATTTAGCCATACCAGCTTCAAATGTTTTGTCATAAACTTGATGCTTTTTTATTAATGCTCTCACCAAGATTTCTGCCAAATCTTCTACATAAATCATATCCATCACTTGTTTGCCATCTCCATAAATAGTAATTGGCTCCCCCTTTAAAGCAGGAATAATAAAATTTGGCACCATTTTTCTGACAGGTTTGTGTTTTTGTCTTGGTCCATATGCATTTAAACCTCTAACTACAGCAATTTTTGTGCTAAATTCCTTATTAAACATCAGGGCAAATCTAGCTGCAGCTGATTTAGTAATTGAGTATGGATTGTTCATCCAGTAATTTCCTACACCAATATATACTGCCGGAACATCAACTTCTCTGATTGCCTCAAAAATATTTAAAGATCCGTGAATATTGTTATCCACTACCGGTTTAGGGTGGGCCACAGTCTCTTGGGTACCCAAAGTAGCAGCTAAATGAATCACTCCGTCATAATTTTTGACTATTTTATTAATTAATGTTCGATTTTTAACATTTCCGTAAATTATTTTGACTTGGTTTAATTTTATTGTCCGTTTTTTTTCAAGAATAGTTACCTTAAGCCTCCGCCTTAAAAGATTGTCCACTACATGGCTGCCAATAAATCCAGCTCCGCCAGTAACTAAGATTTTTTTAGTCATAAATGTTATAAAGCTTATTTTACTCTATCAATTTCACTTTTTAAACTTTCCCCCTTGAGACATCAACCCCACTATTTTAATTTCTATCGGCTTAAATAAAGGAATTTCTTTAAAGTTAATTAAATAATCATGAGGACTAGTCCGTTTTTGATTTAAACCAAATTTTTCTAATATCAAGCACAACCAGTCCATTGATGGCAAAGGTGAAGTCAGCATTAAAACTCCGCCAGGCTTTAATAGCTCATGCATTTCCTTAAAACAATCAACGTGCTCAACCAGTTCAAAAGCAACCACCACATCATAATAATTTGGTTTAATTTTCAATCTTTTCCAGTTTTTAATATCTCCTACTATGTCAGCAGGTTTTTGTAAATCCAGTCCTTGATAGTGTTTAAAACCTTCGTTTTTTAAATATTTTCCCAACCAATAATCTCCGCAGCCAATTTCTAATATTTTATAGCTTTTCGGAATATCTTTAAAAAAATATTGTAATTTCTTTTTTCTGGCAATTTGACTTAAAAACGCCATAGTAAAAATTTATGTTTCTGAGGCATCCGGATCCACCTGCCAAATATCATTTTTTGTCTTTAGGGCAATATTTTTTGCCGCCAGTAAACCAGTCAACATAGAATGATCTTGATTATTATATCTATGCATACCATTTCGACCAATTAAAGTTAGATTTTTTATGTTTTTTTCTAACCAATTTCTTATTATTTTAACATTTTTTTTATAATTCAAATCATAAACAGGATAAGCTTTTTTCACCCTAACAATTGCACCATCCATCACTTCATCTGTCTTGATAAAACCCATTTTAGCAATTTCTTTTTTTCCAAGATCTATTAATTGATTTTTAGTCATGCTCCACAGCTGATCTCCTTCATTACAAAAATACTCCAAACCCAAAGAAGAAGTTGTTTCTGGATTTTTAACCATTCTTTTTGACCAGTTTTTGTAATTTTGGATTCTACCAACCTTCAAAGAAGAATCATGAACATATATCCAATTATCTGGGAATACATTTTTCTTTTTAACAATCAAAACCACAGTAATAAAATCTCTATATTTTAAACTCTTGGCTGCTTGAAAAACTTTTTTTGGTGGAGACGGTTTAAGGCTGCGGATTAAGTTTAAGATTGGCATTGAGCTTAAAACATCTCCTTTTACTTCATATCTTTTTTGCCTCTTGTTTTTCATAGTTTCCAACCCAGATATTTTTTTATTCTGCCAAATTACTTTAATCACTTTTTCATTTAGCTTAACTTTCCCTTTCGTTTTAAGCACTTTTTTGCAAGCTGCTTCCCACATTTGTCCTGGACCAAGCGGTGGATAATGGAATGATTTAGTTAAAGACTTTACCTTGGTGTTTATTTTTTTAACTGAAACCATCGAGGTTAAAGTTTTTAATAAAGAAAGCCCTTTAATTCTTTGTTTGGCCCAGTCAGAACTCATTTTAGTTGCTTTAATACCCATTACTTTTTCTGTATAACTTTTAAAAAAGGTTTTATAAAGAGTAGATCCAAACCGATTAATCATGTAAGTTTCAAAATCATTTTCCGGTTGCTTGGGAAACATTTTAGCCCATCCATAAGCTAAAATTATCTTTAAAGAATTTAATAACCCTAAATTAACTAAAGCTTCCAATGGCTTGAGCGGATAACTAAAAAACTTGTTTTTATAATAAATTCGCGATAATCGATTAACTTTTAAAAAATTCTTTTTACCTACAATCTTAAACCACAACTTAAAGATTTGATTCATCTTAGTTAGAAACCGATGACCGCCAATATCAAATCTATAGCCTTTATAGTTAATAGTTTTTGACAGTCCCCCGACTTGTTTATCAGCTTCAACTATAGTTACAGGCCAACCGTACTTAGTTAAATAGTATCCCGCAGTTAATCCAGCCGGACCAGCTCCAATAATAGTCACTAGCTTTTTACTCATTTTTGCCATACTTAAGTATTTTTAAGCCCCAATAAACCACCGGCACAATAATCATCATATTTAACAGCGGCTCAATTGGCATCCGCAGCCGGGCATAAGCACCGTAACTAAAAATAGAAATCATCACCATGGTATAAATCACCCCCGTCAGTAAAATTCCCGCTTGATAGCCGATTATCTTTTTCTGAATCAGGTACCACTGAGCCAAAACAACCGACCAAATCGTCAAAGCAACTAGTTCTAATTCATTGATTTTATTATAAATCTTATCAATCCCAGCCTTGATCAATCTGAATTTATCATAGCTAGTTGATCTATAATGACTTCTTTTAGACTTAATGATTTGTGGTATCAACTCAGCTGTTTTTTTAACATAATCAACCGGATAATTAAGCAAAAAATACTCATTTACTGGTTGAAGCATTCTCATTAAAACTCGACTGGAATGGATTTCAGGATGGCTCTTATTTTTTAATGAGTGGGGCGATCTGTCTTCTGGGTTGTCTTGATAAGCCAAGATAATTCTCTTCACATCTTCCGGTGCTGTTGCTTCATTTTTAAAATTGTCAAGATAACCGTACTGCATCATCTTGCCTAACAAATTAATATGCAAGACATCCGTCATTCCAAAAAAACCATGCTGAAAATAATTAATTGATTGGTAGCCAATTAAAAACAGGCAGTTAGCTGCTATGGCCACTAGGATTAACCTTCTTTTAAGTTTTATTTTAAACCACCAACTAGAAATCAAATGATACATATACATCCCGATTGGTAAAACAATATATATCGGCCGGCTCATTATTAATAAACAGTCGTTGATTACGGTTATAATTAGTCGTTTTTTAGTTAAGTTACTCAATAGCTGTAAATGCAGCCATAAAAACAACATCAGAAAAAATAATCCTAGGGTTTCTGACATAATCGTCGACTGATAGCTGATTACTAATGGGTCAAAAGCCAGCATTAAGGCAACTAGACGAGCTAAAGCTTTATTCTGAGAAATTCTTTCTAATATTTTATAGATCACGTAAATAGTTATTGCTCCTAGCAAGATTTGTGCTGCCACTACTCCTTTTAACCCTAAAAAAGCTTTAAAAATTGCTATAAAAACTGGCACTAAAGGAGTTCGATGAGCCAAATCAGGCAACTGAAATTTTTCTACTTGATCAGCCAGCTTTAAATAAAAATTACTATCACGCGTCATCAATGGTTCAATTTTAAATCCCAACCAAAAAAAACTAGCCAGTATCGCTGTAATCACTAATAAAATTGACCACCAATCACTACTAACTTTACTTAACCATTTTTTCATACAGAGCCAGGTACTCTCTTGCTGTTTTTTGCCAACTGTATTTCTGAGCTTCGTTTAAGTTGGCTTGACTCATCTTATCTTTTAGTTTCTGATTCTGCAACAATTTAATAATAGCCCAGGCTAAAACCTGGCTGTCAGCCGGCGGCACCAATATTCCATTTTGCTTAGTCACCAACTCAGGATTACCGCCAACTTTAGTCGCCACCACCGGTAAGCCGCAAGCCAAAGCTTCGAGTAGGGAATTAGAGAGACTTTCTGACAAACTTGGCAAAACAAATAAACTGCTTTTTCTGTAAATTTCTGGTAACTTCCTATGTTCTACTTGCCCTAAAAACTTAACTTGTTTATCTAGCCCTAGCTCATTAGTTAGTCTTTTTAGACTTTCTTTTTCTACTCCTTCACCCGCTAATATCAATTGGGCTTCAGGCAATGACTTAAGTACAATTGGCATAGCTTTGACTAAATACTCAACTCCTTTTCTTTGCCCTAAACGAGAACTTGATAGTATTACTGGCTTACTTGGCAGTTTTTTTGCCGGAAAAAAGATTTTTGCGTCTACCCCGTTAGGGATAACTGTAATTTTAAGCCCAGGAAAAGTTTTAAGAGTAAGTTTTTTAAGATAAACACTATTAGTGTCCACAAATTTAGCCTTAGTTAAGGTGAGCTTTAATAAAGGCAAAAACAGTTTTAATATCCAACTGTAACGGTTTTCATAACCCGGCACCTCAGTCCCTCTCAAAGAGATAATATAAGGTTTACCTGAGAGCCAAGCTGTTACTCCACCAGGTAAACCAGAAAAAGCATGAATTAAGTCATAGTCATGCCTGCGCTTTAAAGCAAACAGAGTTGATTTAATAAAATAACTGATCAAATTACAACTTGTCTGATGATGTGGTTTTTTGTTATTTTTGCCAATAATTAAATAAACAATCTTAATATTTTTCCCCAATCCCTTTTCTTTGTATTTATCTTTAGAAGAAGTCACTAGATCAATTTTTAGCTTTTTATATTTTTTAAATTCATTCAATAAATATTGATTAGCCACACCCGTACCACCGCCCAGCGGAGGATATTCATAATTAAGCATTAAAACTTTCATTTAAAGCTAATTTTATCATGATATAATTTACTTAACCTTATGAATAAATACGATGTCAGTTTAGTTTTAGCCTGCTACAACGAACATGAGATCTTTATTGACTCAGTTAATCGAATTATCAATACCCTTGATAAAACTGATTCTACCTGGGAAATAATTTTTATTGATGATAAATCTCAAGACAACACTGTTCAATTAATCAAAAAGGTTTTAAAAAAGTATCCTCGCCACAATCTCTCAGCCTATTATCACTCCGCTAACCAGGGCAGAGGTAAAACCGTGGTTGATGGCTTTAAAAAAGCCAAGGGTAAAATTGTCGGCTATATTGATATTGATTTGGAAACCAGTGAGTGGTATCTGCCTAAATTTATTGAAACTATTGAGCAGGGCGCTGATGTGGCTACTGCCTGGCGTATCTATGACTTTCAGCTCTGGTCTTTGCCTCGTTGGTTAGGCAGCAAAGGCTATACTTTTTTAAGAAAACTCTTTCTTGGGCTCCCTTACAAAGACACAGAAGGCGGCTACAAATTCTTTAAAAGAAGCAAGCTTTTACCTTTATTAAAAAAAGTCAAACACTCAGATTGGTTCTTTGATACAGAAATCATGGCTTTATGTCATCAGTATAAATTAAAAGTCGTTGAAATTCCGGTGGCCTTTGTCAGGCGCTCAGAGAAAACTTCCACCGTTAAATTCATCCCTGATACAATAAAATACTTAATCAATTTAATTAAATACTCTATTAAGCATGGTAAAACTCATTAAAGAAGCTGGCCTGAAAAGAAGCTTTAAATACCTAATTTTTGGCTTATGGGATTTTGTGTTCCAACTCCTGCCTTATTCACCTCTTAGGATTTTCTGGCTTCGTTTAGGCAGTGCTCATATTGGTAAAAATAGCTTTATAGACAGAATTCACTTTATTAATCTCGACCGCCTGGGTCTTTCGGGTCTAACTCTTGGCCAAGATTGTTATCTCGGTCCTCTGGTTGTTCTTGATTTGGCTGACAAAATCACCTTGGAAAACCAAGTCACTATTTCAGCCAAAACTATCATCCTCACTCATCATTCAGTTGGACTAAGCGGCCACCCTCTTTTAAAACACTATCCCAAAAAGACTCATCACGCTCTTGCTAAACAGGGATCTGTTTTAGGAGTCAATAGCATTATCTTGCCCGGCATTACCATCGGTAAAAACTCCCTAGTAGCTGCCGGTTCAGTGGTTAGGCAATCAGTTCCTAATAATGTTATGGTGGCCGGTGTGCCGGCTCAAGTTAAAAAGAAACTGAATGAAAAAAAATCATAAACTCTTCTTGGTTTTAATCTTGGGTTTAGGGTTATTCTTGCGCTTGTTTCGTTTAGAAAGTTTGTTTCACTTCACCATGGATGAAGCCTTAATTGCTTTTCGCGGTTGGGGACTATTTGAATTAAGCCGACCTTTTCTTATTGGCGGCATTAGTCCTCTTCAAGTTCATCTGCCCCCATATTTTTACTATCTATCCTCCTTTATTTTAAAACTCGCTAACTATAATCCCTTGGGTTGGGGAGTCTGGGCCAGTCTAATTGGCCTGGCTACAATTATTAGTCTTTATTGCTTAACTAAAAAGCTTTTTAATCAAATCACTGCTTTAGTTGCTTCCTTACTTTATGCCACTTCATTTACTGCTGTATTTTTTGATCGTCACTACTGGCCTCTAAGCCTTAACCCTTTACTAACCGTCTTAACCTTCATTTTTCTAACCAAACTCTCAAAAAAATCCTTCTGGCCTTATCTGGGCTTATTTCTTACCTTAAGTCTGGCCTTAACTGCTGATCCATCTAATATTCCTTTAGCTTTAACTGTTTTAGCCTTTTTAGTTATTAATAGAAAATCATTATCTTCCCGATTTACTCTTAGTTCTCTTAGTGTTGGTTTAATCACCTTTTTTACTCCTTTAATCTTATTTGATCTCCGTCACCACTGGCAGAACTTTTCTGGTATTCAAAAACTATTTCAAACCACCCAGGGCCTCCAATTTTCTCTATCTAAACTAATTGACGCTTTACTGCTATTACCTCGAAGTCTGGTTCGGTTCTGGCATTCACCCCAAACAAGCTTAGTCAAGTTTTATTCTTACTGCATCCCTTATGCTCAAGCTCGCCAGCACCAACTAGCTCTTGCTTTAGTTGTCCTGGCTATTGTAATTATTACTTGGTTTTTGGCCTCTCGTTTTCGCTCTCATCAGAAATTTTTTAAAGCCATTAAGTTTTTACTCATCTTTTATTTCCTCGGCATTACTCTTTTTGGATCTTTAGGCTTTTCCCTTTTTGATCACTACTTATCTGGTCTATTACCTATCTTTAGTCTCATCACTGCTATGGCTTTAACTCATTCTGCTATTGAGTTAATCGGCCCAGTTATCCTAGTTGGCTTAATTGCCTTAAATCTCTTTCAATTCCCTAATGCTCGCCATCCTTACAGTCTCTATCAAAAACAACGCTTGATTAACTGGGTTCAACCTCAGCTGAAAGACCAAGCCTTTGCTCTTGACTCCATCAGTAAATGCCATAAAGAAAACGGCCTCAGGTACTTATTTGCTTTAACCGATAATCCTCCTGTCATCAGCTTTATGGACCCGAATTTTTCCTGGCTTTACCGAGAGCCTCCTCAACCAACCCTACCTGACAAAATCCTCTTAATCACCGACAAAGATCTCAATCTTTCTCAGCCAATAATAAATAAGCAAACCTTTGGCGCCATGACTGCTATAATCCTAGACAATACTGCCAAAACCTATGAAATTAACTATTAAAAACTTCAAAAGCTCTTTGGGAGATAATTACAGTTAGGATTTTATAGCTTCAATCTTTGTCTCATTCCCCAAACATACCAGTGAACATATCTTGGTAGCCAGGCGATCAGCTTAAATCTTGACTTACCTGAAGTTCTATCATGCCAAGTTATCGGCACTTCAGTTATTTTAAAATCTTCCGCCAGTCACTAATATTTTCTTCATAAACTCAATAACTCTTTTTCATTTAATACTGATTGGTCAAGTTATACCATCTTATCAACCCAAGATCTACCAAAGATCTAACTATATCTTTACCCATAGACACCTTGGTTCTTTCATCATTCTTCCAGCTGATTGCCACATCCACCACTTGATAACCTAACTTTTTAGCTAAAAACAAAATCTCTGCATCATAGCCCCAACGTTTAATTCTAGATTTTGCAAACAGCTTTTTAGCCACAGAGGTCTTAAATAGCTTAAAACCACAAGTCACATCAGATA
>SDBT01006261.1_pt1 | contig 19809 bp, 17 predicted proteins | sample 2277101 | NCBI WGS metagenome assembly SDBT01 (sample SAMN10404973, study PRJNA504765) | marine sediment metagenome | isolation source: marine sediment core GS10_PC15, 103 cmbsf | place: Arctic Ocean: Southern Knipovich Ridge | collected 2010 | reverse complement strand
CATCGACACGCCGGTCAAGCGCTATTCCAGTGGGATGCGCGTCAGATTGGGTTTTGCGGTGGCTGCGCACTTAGAGCCGGAGATCCTGCTAATCGACGAGGTGCTGGCAGTGGGGGATGCCGATTTTCAGAAGAAGTGCCTGGGAAAGATGCGAGAGGTCGCGGGCGAAGGGCGAACGGTACTTCTCGTGAGTCACAATACAAGATCAATTGCCGAGTTGTGTCAGAGAACCATTTTGTTACGTGACGGCACCTTGGTCGAGGACGGACCAAGCAGGCAGGTCGTAAACACCTATCTGATGGGTATGCGGCGAGATGAGGGAGAATTCGACCTAACCGATCCCTCTCTCCGGTGGCAAATATTGCAGGATAGTCGCTTTAAATGGAGCCGGGCAAAGGTTCTGAACTCGGATGGGCAATCAACCTCTCAGCTCGGGCTACACGAACCCTTTGAAGTGAGATTGCAAGGAGTAGCGGGAGTGCCAATAAGGAATCTGGAGATTTGCTTTGCCGTCTACTCCGAGATGGGATTCGCGCTATTCAATTCATGCCAGAAGGACTCAGACTTGCAGGGCGACTACCCGGCGGGCCACATTACCTTTAAAGTGGCATTCAACCCGAATCTATTTGGCCCAGGCCAATATTTCCTGGACATTTTCGCCACAGCACCCAATACCCGGGATTACATACGAGCAGCCGCTCAATTCTCTGTCTCTTCGGTCAACGAAGTTACAGATCAGAGCGTGCGAGCCAACTACGCTGGTGTGATTCTGTACCCTTGTACCTGGTCGGTCGAGACAAAGTGCTAGCTACTGGATTATGATACAACACGCTGGCATACATATCGATAAAGCTGAGACATATATACAGTTGTAATAGGAGCGTAGTGCATGACCACACAAATACTTATCACTGGTGGTGCTGGTTACCTGGGTTCGATTCTGTGTGAGCATCTGCTTGACGTTGGACATCAGGTCACAGTAATTGACAACCTGATGTACGGTCAGCACAGCCTGTTCCATCTGTGCGCTAACCCCCGCTTCGAGTTCGAGTTCGGGGATGTGCGGAACGAAGAGTTGATGCACCGCTTGGTGAAGAAGGCCGACGTGCTGATCCCCCTGGCAGCGATCGTGGGTGCACCTGCTTGCGATCAGGATCCCTGGCTGGCGCGGTCGGTCAATCTGGAGGCAGTGCAGTTGCTCAACCGCCTGCGTAGCCCCAGCCAGTTGGCCATCTTCCCCAACACCAACAGCGGCTATGGCGCCAGTTCGGGTGATATCTGTTGCACCGAGGATACGCCTCAGGAGCCTGTGTCTGTCTACGGGCAGACCAAAGTACAGGCTGAGGCGGAACTAGTGGACAGTTCCAATGTCATCTCCCTGCGGCTGGCTACAATATTCGGCATGTCCCCTCGCATGCGCGTCGACTTGCTGGTGAACCATTTCGTCTACGCAGCGATTACAGACGGGTACATTGTCATCTTTGAGAAGGACTTCAAGCGAAACTATGTACATATCCGCGATGTGGCTGATTGTTTTGTACACTGCATAGAGCACGCAGATCAGATGGTAGGGCTCCCGTACAATTTTGGTCTGGACACGGCTAACCTGTCCAAGGAGGAATTGGCGCTGAAGATCAAGGAGTATGTGCCAGGCTTCTGCATCCAATCATCGCAAATCGGGAGCGATCCGGATAAGCGCAATTACATCGTTTCCAGTCAGAGATTGCGAGAGGCGGGCTTTGAGGCGCGGCGCTCGTTGGACGAGGGGATCGAAGAGCTGCTGAAGGGCTATCAAATGATCGGACGGGGGCGGTTTAGAAACATCTGATGGCTAGGCAAGATACGACAATCGTGGCAACAGGTCTGATGTGAGGTTGAAACATGGCAGAAACACAGTCTTTGATCAATCGTTTGAAGCGACAAATTGTGCTCGCTTCGATGGCTGCAGGCGAGCGGCATAACCCCCAGTGCGTTCTCCATGATTGATACTCTTTGGGGGCTCTATGACCGGGTGCAGCAGATAGATCCGAAGAAACCAAAAAGCGATGAACGAGACCGTTTCATCTTGAGCAAAAGGCATGGATCTCTCGCGTTGTATGCGATTCTGGTTGAAGAGGGTTTCTTCCCAGCGTCTGAGCTGGAGCGGTTTGTAGCTTTCGAGAGCCCTCTCGGCGGGCATGTAGACTGCAACAAGGTTCGCCGGCGGGATAGTATTGAGGTCCACGATCAGCTGAGCGATGTCTTTGCTGGTGTGGATCACAAAGAAGCTCATCGGCATCGGCGTGCACAGCAGATGATCGAACAGGGAAGCAGCCGGAGGAATGGCTGACGGGTCGTTGGTATCTCACGATCGCACAGACCGAGACGGTCGAAGAACCAAGGAAGGAGCGTGTGCTTCAGCCAGCAGCCTGAAGGAGCAATCTGCACACAGGACTTGACACAGTCCTCTTTCTGGCTGGTAACAATGGAAGGAGATGAAGATGAAACTGACTGATTACATTCTCGATTACCTGGCGGATCGGGGCGTCAGATATGCCTTTGTGGTCAACGGAGCTGCCATTGGCGACTTGATTGATGCTTTTACGAGAACCGACCGTATCCAAGATATCTGCGTTATGCATGAGCAAGCGGGTGCTTTTGCTGCGGAGACACTCACGAAAGTCTCGGGGACTTTGAGCGTAACCCTGGCCACCAGCGGCCCCGGGGGGACGAATCTCTTGACAGGCATTGCGAATTGCTGGTATGACTCGATTCCCAATCTGTACATTACAGGTCAGATCAATTCTGCGTTTCTCCGTTCCGATCCATCGATACGCCAGGTGGGTTTTCAAGAGAATGACATTGTTAGTATGGCAAAGCCCATTACCAAGTATGCTACTATGTTGACTGACCCCAGCAAGATCAAATGGATTCTGGACAAGGCCATATTCGAGGCGACTACCGGCAGGCCAGGTCCTGTCCTCATCGATTTACCAGTGGACTTGCAGAAACAGGATGTTGATCCTGAGAAATTGGATGGCTTTATCGGTAGTGCTTTGGTGAGAGATGATGATCAAACCTTGGATGAGAAAATCGAATTCTATCTGGACAGCCTCGAGAAATCGTTGAGACCGGTGCTGATTGTAGGTGGGGGAATCTGGTTGAGTGACTCAGCAGAGGAAGCTCGAGAGCTAGGCCGTGTCCTCAAGATCCCGTGTCTGCCAACCTGGAACGCGATCGATATCTTTGCCTCTGACTATGAATACTATCGTGGCAGAATCGGCACTTATGGGGGCCCCGGCCGGAACTTCGCTGTGCAGAATTCTGATCTGTTGCTTGCCATTGGTTCGAGAATCTCTGGACGCATTACGGGGGGTATGGTTAGTTCCTTTGCCCGCGGCGCGACCAAGTTCATTGTGGATATAGATAGAGCCAACCTGGATCCCAAGTTACAGCAGGTGAAAGGGGATACCAACCTCTGCTGCGATGCCAAAGTATTCATTCGGGCTTTGATAGACCGTGCCAGGCGACGACGACTCACAGCATTTGACTGGTGGCTGGATGAGACTCGGGAATGGCGAGATAAGTATGATCCTGTACTTCCCGAGTATTGTACGACTCGGGGGACGGTCAACCCCTACGTCTTCATTGCAGAATTGGCCGGCCAATTAAAGGCAGAGGATGTCATCGTGGTGGATTGTGGCGGGAATGCCGTGGTGACAAGCCAAGCCTTCAAGACGAAGACAGGCCAAAGGCTCTGCTCCAGCAATGGGAATTCGCCAATGGGGTACTCGTTTGCAGGTGCCATTGGAGCTTGTTTCGCCCCTGTGAAGGGGCAAGTCATCTGCCTAATAGGTGATGGCGGCTTCAACATGAACCTCCAGGAATTGCAGACTGTCAAGAACTATGATCTTCCGCTTAAGACATTTATTATGAACAACCATGTCTATGGCATCATCAAGGCCTACCAGGATACTAATCTAGGAGGGCGTTACGAAGCTGCTGGTCCGCAGGGTTACATCCCTCCAGACTTCCTCAAGATTGTAGATGCGTATGGTATTGCGGTGGAGACGATTGGCGACCATTCAGAATTGAAGGACAAGATCAAGTCGGTGTTGGAGCATGCAGGCCCCATTATATGTGATGTGAATATGCATGATCACCACAAGTATGAACCCCGCATATTTGGCTGGGATACGCCAATCGAGGATATGTACCCTTATCTCTCTCGCGAGGAATTTCGCCAGAATATGCATATTGATCCGATGCCGGGGTGGGATAAACCAACCATGCCGCACAGTATCCAAAGGGCAACGTATGCGCCCTAGCTTCGTCGTTGCGAATCAGGTGGCTGATGAATAGTGACATCATCTTACGGAATGCTCAGCAGATCTGTGATCGTGTCAAGTTTGAACCGCTTGCAGATGCATCCATCCTGATAACAGGCGCGTCCGGCCTGATAGGGACATATTGCTTGGCTTGCCTGGCCGTTCTGTGCCAGTGTGGGATGCGCCTGCGAGTGCAGGCACAGGTGTTGTCCGAGCCGCCACCGCATATGTCTGAGATTGTGCGGGAGGGGGGATTTCAGGTTTTGCAGGTCAATCTGGCCGACTTTGCTGAGTACTCATGCTTGCCTGAAGCCGATGTAGTGATTCATGCAGCTGGCTATGCCCAGCCGATGCGTTTCATGGCCAATCCGGCCGCGACATTGCAGGTCAACACGACAGCCACCCTGGCTCTGTTGCAGAAGCTGCGTCCAGGAGGGCATTTCTTGTTCCTCAGTTCTAGTGAGGTGTATGCGGGCTTGGAAGATTCTCCCTTTACCGAGAAAGCCGTGGGAACAACGACGCCCTATCATCCGCGTGCTTCGTACATTGAAGGCAAGCGAGGGGGCGAGACTGCCTGCTTTGCGTTTCGGTCCCAGGGTGTTCATGCAACTTCGGTGCGGCTGGGAGATGTCTACGGACCTGGCACGCGCAAGCACGACAAGAGGGCTTTGAATTCGTTTATCGAGAAAGCCTTGTGTCAGCGCAAGATTGAGTTGCTAGACGCGGGAACAGCCGTACGTACCTATTGCTATGTGGCTGACGCGGGCGAGTTGATGTGGCAGATGCTGCTTTACGGCAAGGAGCCTGTCTACAATCTAGGTGGACGGTCGACGTTGACAATTGCCGAGTTGGCGCAGATGATCGGCCAGATGACGGGTGCACCAATTGTCGTGCCAACCTCTCAAGCTCAGGTCGCAGGCTCGCCCTCTGAGTTGCTCTTAGACTTGACGCGCGTCGAAACAGAGTTCGGCGAGCAACAGCACGTCAACCTGGAGGAAGGTCTAAGAAGAACCATCGAGTGGCAGCGCGATTTGTATCTTGGAGAATGATGGTGAGGTGCTGAGCATGGATAACGATAGCAAGATCTACATCGCCGGTCACCGGGGGATGGTTGGCTCGGCACTTGTTAGGTGTCTTCGTAAAGGGGGACTTGAGAACTTGGTTCTTCGAACGTCCGAAGAACTGGATTTGACACGCCAAGAGGATGTTGAGCGGTTCTTCCTGGATGCGAGACCGGACTACGTCTTCCTTGCAGCTGAGCGTGTTGGTGGGATCATGGCGAACAAGGTCCATCGCGCCGAGTTCATCCATACTAATCTGCAGATCCAAAACAACGTCATTCACACTGCCTGGAAGGTGGGTGTCAAGAAGCTCTTGTTCTTCTCTAGTTCGTGCGTCTATCCGCGCGCATGCCCACAACCTATGAAGGAAGAGCACCTATGGACAGGACTACTCGAGCCCACGAATGAACCGTATGCAGTGGCAAAGCTGGCAGGGATGTCCATGTGCAGGGCATACAGCGAGCAATACGGGACGGATTTCATTTCAGTGATCCCAACCAACTTGTACGGTCCCAATGACAATTACGATCCCCAGAAGTCGCACGTGATGGCAGCATTGATCCAGAAGTTCCATGTCGCGAAAGTGAATGCTGCTCCGCAGGTTCAGTTGTGGGGGACGGGCTCTCCTCGCCGCAAGTTGATGTATGTAGATGATGCAGCTGACGCTGCCGTGTTCTTGATGGAACACGATACAGGCAGCGCGCCGATCAATATCGGGCTTGGCGAAGATCGAACGATCCGCCAGCTCGCTGATTTGGTGAGGCGAATTGTCGGATACCAAGGCAAGGTGGTGCTCGACACCAGCAAACCTGACGGTACCCCTCAAAAGCTTCTGGACGTGAGGCGCCTCTGCGCAATAGGCTGGATGGCTCAGACACCCTTAACGGAAGGTATCGCTAGAACCTATGAGTCGTATTTGCAGTCGCCCTATGCTGCGCAACATATATAGGAGCTCTGGAGGTAATTGATGTTCTGGAAACTCCAAGAGAATGTAGTGAGTGACTCCGATCTCGACATGCTGGTTTCATTCATTCGACAGACCAAGCGGTTCACACAGTTTACCAAAGTCCAGGAGCTTGAGACTGCCTTTGCAGCTTGGCAGGGCTGCAAGTATTCTGTGTTCGTGAACTCAGGTAGTTCAGCCAACCTGATTCTGGTTAACTCCCTGAAAGAGCATTACAGGTGGCACAATGGCGATGAAGTGATTGTGCCGGCAGTGACCTGGCCTACGACAATTACCCCAGTGATCCAATGTGGTCTCAAACCAGTTTTTGCTGATGTAAATCTGACCGATCTGTCCTTTGATTACGATCAGATCGAGTCAAAGATCACTCCGCGCACTCGGGGCATTTTTGTCGCGCACTTGTTGGGAATCTCGGCCGATGTACAGCGACTTAATGAGATCGTGAATGGGCACGATATTGTTATTATCGAAGACAGTTGTGAGTCGCAGGGGGCCACGCAGAGTGGCGTTAAGGTGGGCAATCTGAGCCTCGCCGGAACGTTTAGTTTCTACTGGGGCCATCACATGACAACCGTCGAAGGTGGCATGCTCTGTACAGAAGATGAGGATCTCTTCAAGCTCTTTGTTCTCAAACGCTCGCACGGGCTGGCACGAGAACTGCCCCCTGAGTATCATGCTGATCTGCAGGCAAAGCACCCAGATATCGATTTCGGATTTCTGTTTCTTACGGACGGCTTCAACGCTCGCAATACAGAATTCAACGCTGTACTAGGCCTGGCTCAGCTCAGGCGGATAGACGAGTTTATCCGTATCCGTAATCGCAACTATGAGCGCTTCGTGGCGATGTGTAAGCGGTATCCGAACGAATTGATCATACTGGGGGATGAAGGCATATCGTCTTTTGCCTTGCCATTCCTGTTCCACCGGAGGGAGCTCAAGGAGGCGTTCCAGGAGCTAATCAGGGCTGCGGGGATCGAATCGCGCCCGCTGATCAGCGGGAACTTGTTGCGGCAGCCGTTCTTGAAGCGATACTACGATTCAACTGCCTATCCCAACGCGGACTTCTTGCATACCAATGCATTTTACATTGGCAACAATCAATTCGTAAACAACGAGCGGCTCGATGTCTTAGACGAAGTCATGACCGCATTCTTCTCCTCCCAAAAGGAGGATAGACCGATATGATTGACGAGACGATCCTCTACCTGCCTTCCACAGTGGGTGTTTCCTGGGATCCAGATATCTGCGTGGGCGAACCTCTTAAGAGGGTGTTCTCCAAAGTGCTTCGTTATGATTTCGGAAAAGCTTACACAACATCCGGTGTTTCGAAGACCAACAACGAAATCATTGATCTAGTTCGCGCGGAGCGTCCGAAGTACGTGCTGTGGCCCTCTTCGATGTACGAAATCCGAGAGTCAACTTTCCAAGCCATACGCAAGGAAGGGGCTTTGGTAATTGGCTGGTTCTTTGATGATGAGTGTCGCTTCGATGATTACTCCAAGTGGTGGATCCCTTATCTCGATTACGTCTTGACGAATGATAAAGAGTCAATCGGAAGATACGAGAAATTGGGCGCCATCGCCATGCACATTTTGGTGACTTCCAATCCTGAAGTCTTCAAGCGATTGGAAGTGCAGAAGACGTACGATGTCTCGTTTGTTGGCAGCAAGATTGCGGATAGAGGAAGTCTGGTAGACCAACTCATAGCAAGCGGCATTCAAGTGCAGACGTTCGGCAAAGGTTGGAGCGGCGGATACGTTTCGCTCGACGAAATGGTCAACGTTTACAACGCGAGCGGAATCAATCTGGTTTTCACTAAATCATATGGCGTTAACGCCTGTCCACAACTGAAAGACAAGATCTTTAACGTCTGTATGTGCGGTGGATTTTTGCTCTGCGAGTACGTACCGGGAATTGAGGGGTTTTACGAGGTTGACAAAGAGATTGTCTGTTTTGGAAACATAGATGAGGCAACAGCCAAGATTGCGTACTACTTGGATCACGAAGTCGAGCGGCAGGCAATCGCACAGGCTGGCTGGGAGAGGGCACAGCGCGACCACGGTCAAGCCACATGGCTGCTCAGGATATTTGAAGAAATCGAAGAGAGCACCAGGTCTGGCAACCAGCGCGCCATTGACCATCGAAGGCAACTTGACATGCCACGGCACATCCGCAGGCAGCCGTCTGCCTACCATCTGCGTTGGGCGAAGGCTCTGGCAAGAAAAGGCTGTCATCAAGACCGGTGGCAAGAGGAGCTGGACTTGGCGCTCTTTTACGATCCGAAGAGTGTCGAAGCGCACTGGCTGAGACTTATCGGCCGCTTACCAGTGCTCATGCGCCCTAGCTTGATCCGTCTGGGATCTGGTTTGCGAACGCTGAAGCGATCATTGTACTCTTGCCTGGCAGCCATACCTGTTTTGGGGAAGATCAAGCATGCTCTTAACAAATGCCGTTCTATGTATGCGACTATCCTGAAGCGAATGCATTGGTTACCGTGGGAGATTTCCTTGCGCCTTCAAGGATACAGCGCGTGTTTTCAGATATTCACGGACATGACACTGCCAGAGAAATTATTGCTGTACAGGTTGGCGCATAGCTTGAGACGAGGTTCCGTCATTGTCGAAGTCGGGAGCTACCTGGGAGGCAGCTCGACATTCTTGGCCGTTGCGGCGAAGAAACGAGGCTGTGTGGTTTATTGTGTTGACACCTGGTTGAACGAAGGCATGTCAGAAGGCCAACGCGATACGTATGCCGCATTCTTGTCCAATACGCAAAGATTCGCGGATGAGATCCGGCCGCTTCGTGGCAGGTCAGTTGAGATGGCAGAGAAGTTCTCGGAACCCATTGAACTCTTGCTTGTGGACGGGGATCACTCCTACAGCGGGTGCCGTTCAGACTTGGAAGCCTGGTTACCCAAACTAGAATCTGGCGGAATTGTGGTGTTCCATGATTTTGGCTGGGCTGCAGGTGTACAACGCACAGTCCAAGAAATGGTGAAACCGATAGAAGAATCCCCTGGTCATGTGATGGAGAATATCTATTGGGCTCAGGTCAATCCCAGGGGGGAACCTCAATGAGTGTCATTGGCAGGGCCAAGTCTGTTTTCGATCGCTCAACCCAACGCATACGGCGTATGCAGATGATGCGTACCCTTTTCTCTCAATGTGAGCAATGGGATGAGCATATTGAAGACCATAGAATTGCGGACATGCTCACGCGAACACTGACCTACATTGAAAGGATGCGAGTTCATCAGGACCCATACGGAAGATATAGATACGCTGACTCGCAGTCCACGCCAGTACTGTATGCGTCAACATACGCGGCGATGACGCGGCATTTGTGTGGTACTTTGCAGGGCTTGCCAGATAACGACAGAGAGCAGTGGCTCAAGTATTTTGCTCAGCATCAAGATGATGATGGCTTATTTAGGGATCCGCGAGTAGAAAACAGAATCGCGGAGACAGAAGATTGGTGGGGGTGGAGACATCTTGCACTTCAAGTCGTTATTTCGGTGACCGCGCTCGGTGGTGTCGTGCCGCGTCCGTTTGCCTTTCTGGAACCTTTTCTTGACCAGGACGCTTTGATCTCGTGGCTGGGAAGCAGAGACTGGAAGCGGCGTCCGGATTTTGTCAACAATGAGGTGCAGAACATTGGCACGTTGCTTCAGTATTCGCGGGACTTTCACAATGATGAGCGGGCCCGACGAGCCATGGAGTGTTTGTTCGATTGGCTGGAAGCCAGGCAAGATCCGCGCACCGGTTTCTGGGGTGAGCCTTATGATACACCTACTTTGCTCTCGCGGGGCATGCAGACGGGCTATCATTTATGGCTTTTGTTTTTCTATGATAAGCGTCCCGTCCGTTATGTGGAACGGATCATAGACAGCAGCCTGGCGACGCAGAACGACTTGGGTGGCTTTGGCGTGGCGCTCAACTCTAGCGCATGCGAGGATATCGACTCGATTGACCCGCTGGCCAGACTGTCACTGATGACGGACTATCGCCGTGACGAAGTACGGGCTGCACTCAGGCGGGCTTTGCCCTGGGTACTTGTCAACATGAACGACGATGGCGGGTACGTCTTCCGGCGCGGTGAGCCGCTTGTATATGGTCACGAGCGTATGTCCTCTGGCATCGACGAAAGTGCCATGTTCCCAACCTGGTTCAGGACGTTGAGTCTGGTGTATCTGGGCCAGGCGTTGCCTGAGTCTGCGGTTGGAGACTTCGACTGGCAGTTTGTCGATTGCCCTGGCTTGCAGTTCTGGGGAAGTGAGGCTTCATGACTGGCTGGTTCAAGGACAAGATACAATCTCGGGCTACGCGGCTTCATTCTGTCGGTGATGCACAATGAGATGGAGTGTTTCCGAGGCCACCAAGAGACAAACCAGATGAAGTCTTACCGGCAGATGGCGAGTCTGTTTGAAGAACAATGTCACCTTCGCATCAGCTAGGATGGGACCCAGAAAGTGATCCCAAGAGAGCCTCAGGATATGCCGGCTGACTCATTGCAAAACCCTGCGGATCCGGATGCCGCCTACGGGTGCAAGGGAAAGGGATACGAGGCGTCCAGCGTAGACAAGAACAGGAGAGTGAAATGCTAAGCCTTTGCCGCAGAGTTAAACATATCCTCAAATCAGTAACTGTTGCATGGAAGAATTTCACATTCAAGCCGTACGTAAAGAGAAAAAGTGTCGAAGGTGTAGAATTCGATTTCTACGTTGGCAATGTGCAAGGCAGGGAATGGTATGATATCTATGCGACTGATCCAAAATGGAATGAGATGAGATGCATAAGGGACTTACTTATCGAGGAAGGAGATGTTGTATTTGAACTAGGATCACATCATGGCTGTACGACTATCGTACTCGCAAACTGGGTTGGACCGGTAGGGAAGGTAATTGCCTTTGAGCCAAGTCCGGACAATATCGCTATCCTCAAGAAGAACATCGAAATGAATAACTTAAGCAATGTCAAAGTAAAAGAGCAGGCAGCAGGAGAGCGTACAGGGCATAGCAGATTTCGCGGTATGTCAGTGCTTCCAGGAGACACGAATCAACTGTTTGATAAAGCAGAAGAGGTAGAAATGGTATGCATCGATGACTTAATCGGTCTACATCCAACACTGCTAAAACTTGATGTCCAAGGATACGAGATCAATGTTCTGAAAGGGGCACAGATGATATTGCAGACTCGCCCAAAACTTGCCATAGAGATTCATTGTAATGGGATGAGAAAATATGGACATACAATCGAAGAACTGCTCAGACTGTGTAGCATAGAGGAATACAAAAGTTGGATATTATACCACGATGAAGAAGAAGTAATCCCATTTAATGATGATGTTGAAAGAATGAATGAGTACAAGTACGTCCACCTTTTTGCTGTCCCGAAAAGGCAGATAGGGAAGTAGCATACCATCCCTGGAGCAAGTTGGCAACGCTATTCGAAGTTGCCAATGTTCAGTCGTAACATGCAATATAGGTTGCGCAGTTTGGCGCCTACGAGGATATCGACTCGATTGACCCGCTGGCCAGACTGTCACTGATGACGGACTATCGCCGTGACGAAGTACGGGCTGCCTGAACCCGTGATCGGAGACTTCGACTGGCAGTTTGCCGATTGCCTGGGCTTGCAGTTCTGGAAAAGGGAGGCTCCATGTCATGTTCTAGTGTAAGAAATAGCATGGTGCTCTCGGTCATCATCCCAACGCGCAATCGTGCCCAATGCTTGGCTAATCTGCTAGACTCTCTGGCCAGGCAAGAGCCTGTGCCGTTTGAATGGGAAGTCATTGTGGTGGATAACGCCTCAACCGACGACACGGCAGCAGTAACCCGGCAAAAGAATCAGGCCCTGCTCATCTCCATCCGATACGTGTTGGAGCCCAGGCCGGGGTTGCACCAGGGCCGACACCGTGGGGCGCGTGAGGCGCGTGGTGAATATCTTGGCTACCTGGATGACGATACAATCGTGGCGCCTACCTGGGTTCAGGGGGTTGAATTATTGGCACAAGGTACAGCAGATGCCATAGCCGGACGGATCGTGCCCAGGTGGGAGGCCGAGCCACCAGACTGGTTACTAGCCCAAATCAAGGATGGTGTCAACGGACCTCTGACTTTGCTTGATCTGGGCCTTGTTGCTAGACCCATTCAGCCAAGCCAGGTATGGGGTGCCGGCTTTTTCATTCCTCGTAAGTTGGTCTTTGAGCTGGGCGGCTTTCATCCCGATAGCATGCCGGCCGAGTTGCTGCGCTATCGAGGCGACGGTGAGACAGCGCTGATGCGCAAGTTCAAAGCGGCCGGGTTGAACGCGTGGTACGATCCTAGAGCAACGGTCTATCACGTCATCGGGGCTGAGCGGTTGACGGTTGAGTATTTGTGCAAGCGAGCCTACAACCAGGGAGTGAGCGACTCGTTTACCCAGATTCGCGCTACCCACCTGGACGGGAAGCCACATGATGACCAAAGAAGTCTGCGGCACTACGTCCGGCGAGTCAGGGAGATGTCGCTGACTGAAGTGCTGGGAGCGCTTGCTGGTCAGTTGAAGCGCCTGGCCCGGCGAATCCTTCCACCACCCTCACCGCCCGATGCCGAGATGCAGAAACGGATGAAGGCGGCCTATTGGGAGGGTTGGCGGTTTCACCAGAATGCAGTAGGAAACGATCACGAATTGTTCGAATACGTCACACGAAGCAACTACCTGGATGAGGTTTGATGCCACACTTACAAGCTCAACGCTCATTTGGTCAGCGGCGCATAGCCCTGTTCGAGCCGCGCCCGAATTTGGCGGAGAATCCGAGCCTGGTATGTCTGTTAGAAGCGTTCGCTCGCAGCGGCGCCCATGTTGATGTCCTGATGCCTATCAGCGCCCGCTTTCCATCAGTGGATGATGATTTGGCGACCCGATATCCATTTCCTCGCCGTTTCTCGCTTTGGCGGGGAAGCATTCGTAGCACGTTGCGCAGTTGGTGGGAATGGGTTCAACGGACATCAAACGCCCGAATGTTCGCCCCGGGAGCCTATGATTTGATCCTTGGAGTTGACAGTGCCGGCTTGATAAAGGGCTACGAGTATGCCAAACGCTACGACATACCGTTGGTGTATCTGTCTTTTGAGATTTTCTTCCGTGATGAACTATCGCGTCGTGCGGAGATCGAGGAGAAGGAACTCGAATGCATCGCCAGCCGGTTCGCGGACCTGGTCGTCATTCAAGACAAGTGGCGAGCCCGGTTGATGGCTGCCGAGAACGGTCTTCCGGGAGAGAAATTCGAATACCTGCCAGTTTCCCCTGGAGGTTCTCAACGAGTTCGGAAATCCGACTATCTGCGCTGCCGCTTTAACCTCTCCGAAAGGCAGACCATTGTTTTGCATTGCGGAAGTTTTGTTGAGTGGTCGTGCGCAGACGAGTTGCTGGAAAGTGTCGCTACCTGGCCGGAAGATTTTGTGTTGGTCGTTCACACCAAGTACAGGCCACGACGGAATGACCGGCACATTCAAGCAGTTAAGCAAGCCAGACTACCCAACGTGGTCCTTTCCACTGAGCCATTGCCTGTGGATGAGTATGAGCAACTTGTGGCTTCGGCTGACATCGGCCTTGCGCTTTATAAGCCAGTGCCACCATCACGATCCACACAGAAGAACATCCAAACCATGGGTCTGTCTTCAGGCAAGTTCTCTTTCTATGTGAAATATGGCCTCCCTGTCATTTCAGTCGGTCAGCAGACCTATGCGCAGTTGCTGGTGGACTATGCCTTTGGCGAGAACCTCGATTCATTTCGTGAGATGCCTGCCGCCTTGAATCGTGTGCGATCCAATTACGCTCACCACCGAGCAGAAGCGCAACGGCTGTTCTCTGAGAAACTTGACTTTGACGCGCATTGGCCGAAGCTTTCGACTAGACTATTGGAGATTCTGAAATGACTCAAACTCACAACATCGAACCAGCCAACTGTGGTTCAGTCGAACGCATCTGCAGTGATGAGACTTGCCTCGCCTGTATCATTCGAGGCAGTTTTCTGCCGGACAAGACTACGTTCTTTACTCCGCCCGACCATCTGCAGCAGACCGGCTACATCGTGTGCGCGGCCGGGGACGAGATTCAGCGGCACACGCATCGTGCTCTGGAGCGGCATCTTGTAGGCACCTCTGAGGTGCTTGTTGTTAAGAAAGGGCGCTGCGAGATAGACATCTACAATGATGAGCGTGAGCTGGTGGCCACCCGGGAGCTGTATGAGGGCGATATTGTACTAATCGTAGCTGGCGGGCACGGCTTCCACATGCTGGAGGATACCGTCTTGCTGGAGGTCAAGCAGGGACCTTACACCGGTGTAGATGAGAGGGAGCGATTCTGACATGATTTCCAAGCTCAAACAGCATATCCGTACCGGGTTAGAGAAGAAGGAAGGGGCGCAATGATCCCTGTTAATGAGCCTCTCTTGCGTGAACGCGAGCTCGAGTACGTGACCGAATGCGTCCGTACGGGATGGATCTCATCAGCAGGGCACTTCATTACAGATTTTGAGCAGAAGTGGGCTGCGTATTGCGGACGAAAGCACGGGATAGCCGTCTGCAATGGAACGGCTGCTTTGCAAGTAGCCATTGCAACCTTGGACTTGAAACCAGGAGACGAGGTCATCATGCCGACCTTCACCATCGTCTCTTGCGCCTCTGCCGTGATCTACAACGATGGGATCCCTGTCTTAGTGGACAGCGATCCCCGTACCTGGTGCATGGATGTGAATCAGGCAAGGGACAGAATTACCCCAAAGACGCGTGCTATTATGCCGGTACATATCTACGGACATCCTGTGGATGTGGACCCGCTTCTGGATTTGGCGGATGAGTATGGGCTTGCCATCATTGAAGACGCGGCAGAGGCACACGGCGCCGAATATCTCTCCAAGCGTAATAGCGATCACCCTACTTGGAGACGCTGTGGAAGCTTCGGTGATTTGAGCGCGTTCAGTTTCTATGCCAACAAGCTTGTCACCACCGGCGAGGGAGGCATGGTGCTGACTGATGACCCTCAACTGGCTGAGAAAGCCCGCTTCCTGCGCAATCTCTGCTTCCTTCCCGAGAGACGTTTCTACCACGAGGAATTGGGATTCAACTTCCGCATGACCAATCTGCAGGCGGCGGTGGGACTGGCCCAATTGGAGAGGATTGACGAAATTATCGCCAGCAAGCGTTGGATGGGCCAGGAGTATACGTGTCGGCTGAAGGACATCGAAGCATTACAGCTGCCAGTGGAGGAATCATGGGCGCATAACGTCTACTGGATGTATGGTCTCGTTCTTTCCGAAGAGGCTGGCATGGATGCCCGTGAGTTTGCGCAAAGGTTGAGAGAACGAGATGTAGATACGCGGCCCTTCTTCCTGGGAATGCACGAGCAACCTGTGTTCCACAAACGTGGCCTCTTCCTTAATGAGAATTATCCCGTGGCGGAGCGGATTGCTCGCCAAGGGTTATACCTTCCTTCTGGGTTGGCTCTGACTGAGGATCAGTTGGCACGAGTATGCGACGCCGTGCGCGAGGTGCTTTCATGAGTGATGCGTTTGGCTCCATCTACGCTGACGCCTACGATCTGTTCTATTGCGATAAGGACTATGATGCCGAATGTGATCTCCTTGAGCGTCTGTTCCAGACCCACGGTGACAGTTCTATCCGTCGCATCCTGGATCTGGGATGTGGAACAGGCAACCATGCAATTTCCCTGGCCCAACGAGGGTACGAGGTGGTCGGTGTAGATCGCTCAGAAAGTATGCTTGCCCTCGCTCAGGGCAAGGTAGTTGGCCTCTCAAGGGGCAGTGTAGCTTTTCACCAAGGAGATATTCGTAGCGTTAACCTTGGCCAGGATTTCGATGCCGCGCTGATGATGTCCGCTGTACTGGGCTATCAATTGGAGAACGAAGATGTGCTTTCTGCTCTGAAAACAGCCCGTCGGCACCTTCGCGCCGGAGGTCTTCTTGTCTTCGACGTCTGGTATGGTCCGGCGGTCCTACATCAGCGTCCTTCTCAACACATCAGAGTGATTCCGATCAAGGATGGAAAGATACTGCGGGTTGCCTCGGGCGAACTTGATGTCCGTCGCCACATCTGCACAGTGGACTACCATATATGGAAGTTGGAAGGAGAGCGATTGGCAGCCGAAACTGAAGAAACTCACTCGATGCGCTACTTCTTCTCTCAAGAATTGGACCTCTTCCTGGCAGAGTCGGGGTTTACACTTACCCGGCTAGCGGCGTTTCCCGATTTTGATCAGGATGTAGACGAGATGACGTGGAATGTCTTAGGTGTCGCCTATGCTGTCTAGGAAGCATAGGCTCAAGATCTGTATTCTTCATTAGATATGAAGGCGGGAAAGCTTTCAAGGAGGTAGAAGTGAAGATTGCACTTATCACTGGAATCACAGGCCAGGATGGTTCTTATCTGGCAGAACTGCTGTTGCACAAAGGGTATGAGGTTCATGGGCTGATCCGGCGGGCAAGTACCTTTAACACAGATCGCATTGACCATATCTACCAAGATCCGCATGACTCCAGCGCGCGGCTGTTCCTGCACTATGGAGATTTGGCGAATGGTGAGCAGCTCACGAACCTGATCTACAACGTAAAGCCGGACGAGATCTACCATCTGGGGGCTCAATCGCATGTTAGGGTGAGCTTTGATACTCCGGAGTATACTGGCGACGTTACTGGTCTTGGCACGACTCGCATCTTAGAAGCTGTTCGCCGTAGTGGGATCAAGACGCGGTTCTACCAGGCTTCCAGCTCTGAGTTATTCGGTTCTGCCCCAGCGCCACAGAGCGAGAACACGCCGTTCCAACCGCAGAGCCCTTACGCCTGCGCGAAATTGTACGCCTATTGGATGGCAGTAAACTACCGAGAAGGGTATGACCTGTTCACCTGCAACGGAATCCTGTTCAACCATGAGTCCCCACGGCGCGGCGAGACCTTTGTCACCCGCAAGATCACCCGCGCCATCGCCCGGATCTTAGCGGGAACGCAGAAGAAGCTCTACTTGGGAAACCTCAAGGCTAAACGTGACTGGGGGTATGCGCCGGAATACGTGGAAGCAATGTGGTTGATACTCCAGCAGGATTACCCCAACGATTTTGTGATCGGCACAGGGGACACGCACTCTGTGGAGGAATTTGTAGAGGAAGCGTTCGCTTACGTAGATCTGAACTGGAAGGAGTACGTAGAGATCGACCAGCGCTATTTCCGACCAACCGAGGTAGATGTTCTCCTTGCCGGCTCCTCCAAGGCAAAGACGATTCTCGGATGGGAGCCGAAGGTGATATTCAAAGAACTCGTGCGAATCATGGTGGATGCGGACATAATGGCTAGCGGAGCAACTCCACCAGGGGAAGGTCGCAAGGTCCTAGATGAGAAGTTCACTGGCTGGCATCACTGGGATAACAGCGTTGCCGCAACGTTGAAGAATGAAAGACGTGGGTTTGAGTAAGAACGCTAGACGAGTGAAGAGGCAATTGATCGCAGAAAGCAGTGAACGAGTCTCTCTGCTAATCACCTCTTGACTGGATCTACATGAAATGGATATCAACCTTTGAAGATCTTGAGATTTAGCGAAAAGAAAGGGAGTTAAGAAACTGCTTTCCACAATTAGCCAAGCGACTTCTCTCTAGTGAGAAGTCGCGACTGATGAATCGAGCTCTCCGTGTCTCACGACCGGTAGCTGCTGACATAGCTGAAGGATACTGACGATTCTACTATCAAGAGAGGCGTCAGTTCTGCTGACAGGCCGGAAGCTCCGCGTTTGAATCAACCGATCATCTTGCTGTAGTCTTTGATGATAGGGTGTGCTTGCGAGGAAGAATCTCGGGTGCTTAGGGAGCAAGCCCTTGAGACGATTCGCATGGTAGGTGGGCATATCAAGTGCCTCAAGCGAGAAAAAGGTGACGGCCCCAATTATGGGTGCTTTTGCACTTGACTACTTGACGGTACATATATTTGAGGAGTAAACATGGTCTTCTGGCAAGAAAAGCGTGTTGTAGTCACCGGCGGGGCTGGTTTCTTAGGCTCCAACGTGGTGCGGAAGCTGCGAGAGCGCAATTGTGAGGAGGTATTTGTTCCGCGGAGCAAAGACTATGATCTGCGAGAGAAGGAAGCGATCGTTCGATTGTATGAAGACTCCGACCCAGATATCGTAATCCACATTGCTGCTGTGGTTGGTGGAATTGGGGCTAATCGTAAGTATCCGGGCAGGTTCTTCCATGACAACGCCATCATGGGGATCCAAATCATCGAGGAAGCGCGACAGCGCAGTCTGGAGAAGTTCGTTTGTGTAGGTACGATTTGCGCCTATCCGAAGTGTACTCCAGTGCCTTTCAAAGAGGATAACCTCTGGGAGGGTTATCCTGAGGAAACGAACGCTGCATATGGTCTGGCGAAGAAGATGCTCCTGGTGCAGCTTCAAGCCTACCGGCAGCAGTACGGGTTCGACGGGATTTATCTTATGCCGGTGAACCTCTATGGCCCCCATGACAACTTCGATCCTGAGTACTCCCATGTTATTCCGGCGATCATTAAGAAGTGCATCGATGCCAAGCGCCGGGGAGATGAGAAGATAGTTGCCTGGGGAACCGGAAAGGTGACGCGTGAGTTCTTGTACGTTGAAGACGCAGCGGAAGGGATCCTTCTGGCGGCTGAACATTACAACAAACCGGACCCTGTGAACTTGGGGTCTAATGAGGAAGTTGAAGTTGCGAGCTTGATCTCCTTGATCAAGGACCTGTCAGGGTTTGAGGGTGGGGTAGTATGGGACACTTCCAAGCCCAGCGGACAACCACGTCGGAGACTAGACACCCGAAAAGCAATGACGGAGTTTGGCTTCGAGGCGCAGGTGAAGCTGAGAGAGGGATTGAAGAGAACAATCGGATGGTACGTGAAAAACGGAGAATCAGTTGAATAGTTGAGTAGCCAAGTTATTTCCTCCTTACTCGACCATTTGCCCACTAGACCATCTAGTGGGCGGTTGGATCCTCAACTCGACTCATGGATCATCACTCTTCGCTTGTTACGGCGCTTGTTTAATGTTGCTGGACAGACGTTCTGAAGAGCGCTATGATTCATCTGTTGAATTCGAACGTTGAGTAATGAGCCATGATGAGCAAAACAATCAATTCAGACCAAACAAGAGAGCGCAAGATTCTCGAGGGTTTTCAGCAACAGCCGGGTAGATCTGGCTAACCAGTTTAAGGTGATTCAGGAGATGACTTGCTGAATATTTGTCGGCGTAGTCGCCTGGAGTTGATCTGCAGGGAGCGAGCAGCAACGGATTGAGCAAGCAATAGCGTGTGGCAAATTAACAGGGGAGACGTTGAGCTTGGCTAGAAGGTTAAGTCAATCTGCACAAGTACCGACAACGATTATCCAACCATCGCGCAAGTGGTTTTCCCTGAAACTGGGGGAGTTGTGGCGATATCGCGAGCTGCTTTACTTCCTTACGTGGCGGGAT